>Ga0302197_10005062_pt1 | contig 11400 bp, 8 predicted proteins | sample II_Bog_N2_1_FD_193526 | JGI IMG/M metagenome (GOLD analysis project Ga0302197, IMG submission 193526) | Peat permafrost microbial communities from Stordalen Mire near Abisko, Sweden - II_Bog_N2_1 | ecosystem: Environmental > Terrestrial > Soil > Wetlands > Peat | place: Sweden: Abisko, Stordalen...
GGTGAATGTGAATAAAGACAGCGCGCGGGAGATAGCGGCGGGGCTTCAGCTTTCTACGGCGGAAGCCGAAGCCATCGTCGCGTGGCGCGCGGCGAACGGAGCTTTCAGGGAGCTGAAAGATCTGCAAAAGGTGCCGGGTTTGGATGCGACGAAGCTTGCGACAGAGGAGAAACGAATTGCGTTCTAGATCGAATACGCGGCTGATCTTGCTGACGTGTTTGGCGGTTACTGTTATCGGCGTCTCGGCGCAGACGCAGGCGCCGGTCAATTTTGATCGTGAAGTCCGGCCCATTCTTTCCAATAACTGCTTCCGGTGCCATGGTCCGGACGTCAGTTCGCGGGTGGGCGGCTTTCGTCTCGATCTGCGCGAGGAAGCCACGGTAGCGCAGACTTCCGGCACACCGATCGTGCCTGGCGATCCCGAGAAGAGCGAACTGATCGGGCGTATTTTCTCGAAAGACCCGAACGCCGTCATGCCGCCGGAGTATGCGCACGTCACGCTGACAGAAGCGCAGAAAGACACTATGCGCCGCTGGGTGCAGCAGGGCGCGAAATACGAAAGCCACTGGTCATATCAGCCGATTCTGCGGCCTCCTGTACCCGCCGTTGCGCAAAAGGTGGGCAATCCGATCGACGCCTTTGTGCAAGCGCGGCTCGCGAAAGAAGGCCTGAAGCCTTCGCCCCAAGCAGATCGCCGCACGCTGATCCGTCGGGTTTCGCTCGATCTCACTGGCCTGCTGCCCACTCCCGAACAAGTCGCGGCATTCGAAGCCGACAAGTCGCCCGACGCTTATGAGAAGCTGGTCGAAAGCCTGCTTGCTTCGCCCGATTACGCCGAACAGCAGGCCGTTCACTGGCTCGATGCGGTTCGCTATGCCGATTCCGCTGGCTTTCACAGCGACGGCGCGCGGCCTGTCTGGCTCTATCGGGATTACGTCCTTAAGTCCTTCCGCGAGAACAAGCCGTTCGACGACTTCACTCGCGAACAACTGGCCGGCGACCTGATTCCCAACGCCACTATCGATCAGAAAGTCGCCGCTGCATATAATCGCCTGAGCCGCAGTTCAGCCGAAGGCGGTTTGCAGCCGAAGGAATACTACGCAAAATACGGCGCCGATCGGGTGCGCGACCTGAGCACTGTTTGGCTCGGCACCAGCATGGGTTGCGCCGAATGCCATAACCACAAGTTCGATCCCGTGCTGACCAAAGATTTCTACGCATTGAAGGCGTTCTTCGCCGATATCAAAGAGGACGGGCTGGTGCAGGACGTGGGACCTACTGCGTTCGCCCCGAAAATGCTGGTCTACGGGCCGGGGCAGAAGGAGGCAATCGACGCGTTACAGGCGCAGATCGATGCTGCGAAGAAGGAACTCGATCACAAGGCCGAAGCGATCGCCGAGCAGCAGCGCCAGTGGGAAAAAGAGGAACTGGTCCGCTATATGGCGGGCGATTTGGCCTGGCAATTCCCCATTCCTACGGAAGCGACCGCCAGTAAGGCCACGCTGACTATCCAGAAGGAGCCGGTCATCCAGGACCCGCGCACTTTATCGACGTCGGTCTCGATGGGCGTGGGCATGATCAGCGTTGGCGGCGTGAATCCCGATAACGAAACCTACAATGTGACCATACAACCCGGAGCAGGGAAGTGGGCCAGCCTCGGAATCGAAACCGGACAGGACGATAGTCTGGCGGGCGCCAATATCGCGCGAGGTTCGGAGCGTTTTGTCGTCACCGAAGTGGATGCCGAGAGCGGAGGAGCGAAATTGCCATTCTCATTCGCCTTTAGCGATGTTGCGCCGGTGGCTGGTTTCCCGGCTATGGCTGCTATTGATGGCGATGCGAAAACCGGCTGGGCGATTGGTGCTGTCTCGCGCGGACCACGCACTATGCTGATGCTGCGCTTTGCGCAACCCGTGACTACGGATGAGGCAGGCAAAATCGTCGTCCACATCCGTCAGGATTCCGACGATCGCAAGGCCACTATTGGGCGTTTTCGCATCGCGCTCGCGGCAAGCGCATCTTCATGGCCGGGCACTGGCGGCAAGGGCGCGATTAAGAACGCGATAGCGCGCGCCGATCGCGACGCGAATGGGGCGAAGCCCGCGGCACCGGTTGACACCAACGCCCCGAAGCCGGAAGTGAGCAAGCTCGATGCGCCTGTGGTCGCGCCGCCTCCGCCGCAGCATGACGGGATCGCCGCAAATCTCGCGTCGGCTTTGTTTACCGCGCCGGACAAGCGTTCGGAAGAGCAAAAGAAGCTGACGCTCGATTACTTTGAATATTCGAATGCGCAGCTGGAACCGGCGCGAATTGAACTCGCGAAACTGGAAGCGAAAAGCGCCATTCTGATGAGCCAGGTGCCTGAAGTGATGGTCACCGAAGCGGCGGAACCGCGCGAAGTTCGCGTGCTGCCGCGCGGCAACTGGATGGATGAATCCGGTGACGTCGTTCAGCCGGCAATTCCCGAATTCCTCGGCAAAATCGAGACTGGCGGCAAGCGAGCCACGCGCCTGGATCTGGCGAACTGGTTGGTTTCCAGTTCCAATCCGCTCACCGCACGCGCGTTTGTCAATCGCATGTGGCGCGAACTCTTCGGCACCGGTCTTTCGAAGAATCTGGAAGATCTCGGCTCGCAGGGTGAAGCGCCGGTACATCCGGAATTGCTCGACTGGCTGGCGTCGGAGTTCATGAAGCCGGAATATCAGGCTGCGGGGACACACCAGTGGGATGTGAAGCATCTGCTGCGCACTATCGTCACGAGCGCGACTTACAAACAGTCGTCGCTCTCCACGCCGGAACTCGACAAACGCGACCCCGATAACCGTTTACTCGCGCGCCAGAGCCGGTTTCGCATCGAGGCGGAATCGGTACGCGATACTGCCCTCGAAATATCCGGCCTGCTGACCAAGGGTTTCGGCGGAGCCAGCGTGAAGCCGTATGAACCGGAAGGCTATCTGGCCGCGCTCAACTTCCCCAAGCGCGAATGGTCGGCGAGCCATGGCGATAATCTCTATCGGCGCGCCGTCTATACGCACTGGCAGCGCACTTTCCTGCATCCGTCGCTCGCGAATTTCGATGCGCCCACGCGGGAAGAATGCACCGTTAACCGGATCAATTCCGATACGCCGCTGCAGGCGCTCGATCTTCTCAATGATCCGATTTTCGTCGAAGCCGCGCGCGTGTTCGCGGAAAACATTTTGGATAAGGGTGGCAAGACAGTGGATGCTCAACTGACGTGGGCGTTCCAGCGCAGTCTCGAACGCAAGCCCGACGAAGCGGAACTGAAGGTCTTACGCGACCTGCATCGCAACGCGGCGCTGCACTTCGAAACCGATAAGAAAGGCGCGGCGGATTTCCTCGCCATTGGCGAAGCGCCGGTGCCTGCCACCATGAACCAGTCGGATCTGGCTGCGATGACCAGCGTGGCCAGAGTGATTCTCAATCTGCACGAAGCGATCACAAGGGATTAATATGACAACGGTCTCCGAAACACTCAAACGCCGCGCATTCCTCGGACGAGGCATGGCCGGACTCGGGCTGATCGCACTGAATTCGCTGATCGATCCCCGCATACTCTCGGCAGCGGAAGCTACGAACGAAAAGTGGATGGGAGCCATTAATCCGCGCCATTTTCCACCCAAAGCGAAACGCGTCATCTATCTCTACCAGGCGGGCGGTCCGTCGCATCTCGAAACTTTCGACGACAAGCCGAAACTGCGCGAAATGCATGGCAAAGGCATGCCGGAATCGTTCACCAAGGGTCAGCAGATCGCTCAGTTGCAGGGCAAGGCGCTGACCTGCTACGGGCCGCAGCACGAATTCAGCACTTACGGCAAATCCGGCCAGCGCGTCTGCAATCTGTTCCCGCAGATTGGCAGCGTGGCCGACGATATTTGCGTCATCCGGTCCATGTGGTCCGAACAGATCAATCACGATACCGCGCATATGTTCCTGAATACCGGCTCCATCATCGCGGGGCGGCCCAGTATGGGTGCGTGGATGCTTTACGGCCTTGGTGCGGAGACGGATAATCTGCCAGGTTTTGTCGTTATGCTCTCAGCCGGACGCGGCGGACAGATGCAGCCGATTTCCGGGCGGCAATGGTCTGCCGGTTTTCTGCCTAGTAAGTTCCAGGGCGTTAAGTTGAACTCTTACGGCAATCCGGTGCTGTATCTGGATAACCCGGCTGGAATTGATGCTACGCTGCAGCGCCAGTCGATCGACGCCATCAATGCGCTGGATCGCGATCGTTACGAATCGGTGGAAGATCAGGAAATTCTCACGCGCATTTCGCAATACGAGATGGCGTTTAAGATGCAAACCAGCGTGCCGGATCTGGTGGATATGAGCAAGGAACCGCAGAGTGTGCTCGATGCCTATGGCGCAAAACCTGGCGATGGTTCGTTCGCCTCCAACTGCCTTCTGGCCCGCAGACTGGCCGAACGCGGAGTGCGTTTCATTCAGCTTTATCATCGCGACTGGGATCACCACTCGGCGATCAAGGACGGCATCGAGTTCAAGGCCGAAGAGGTGGATCGGCCCACAGCTGCGCTCATCAACGATCTGAAACAGCGCGGCATGTTGGACGACACGCTGGTCGTATTCGGCGGAGAATTCGGACGAACGCCGATGTCGCAGGGCGGCGATGGTCGGGACCACCACATCAAGACGTTCTCTTATATGCTGGCTGGCGGCGGCATCAAACCGGGCCTTAGTTATGGAACCAGCGACGAGCTTGGTTATGCGGCGGTGGACAATCCTGTCAGCATCCACGACTTTCACGCGACGATGCTGCGAGTGCTGGGCATCGACCACATGCGCATGACCGTAAAATATTCCGGTCTGGACGCGCGCCTGTCGGGCGTAGGAAACCAAGGTCAGGTGGTCACGGATATTTTAGCGTGATGTCTTGAGCACGAGCACCTTGCTGAAGGGGTCTTTGCCTGGGGGGACTACGATATCGTCCGAGTATCGGGTGTTACGAACCGTCTCTATAAGAGTTGCCCCGGCTCCGGTAAGAACAGCGCGAACTGCATAGGTAACCTGCGCGTAGCCCTGCGTCTTCATGCAACCGTGCTGATCGGTTGTTAGCTTCTCTCCGAGCCTCGCACGGTTTTCGGCGACAGGGGTGGGCGACTGTGCGATCCATGCCGACGGTACGGGTTTACCGGCCTCGTCGACCACGCACAACTCTATATCGCGCATCGGGCCGATATCCGGCAGATTGAAAACCAGATTGTCCGTTGCCTCGCCGAGCTTTACGTCAATGGGAAAGGCCGCCAGTCTTTCGTGACTGCCGGGATAGAACGTAGGCGATATCGGCGAGTCGTTTATCCCCATAATGCTGGAGCCCAGCAGATAGCGGCCGGGAGATACCGCGTCGAACGAGAAACGTCCCTCGGTGTTGGTAATTGCTTCGAAGGGGAGGCCGAACGGAGTGAGCTTGTCGTCCGGATGTTTCGGCATAGCGACCAGATCAAGTTTCAGCGATGCCACCGGATCGCCCTGAAAATTACGAACGAGTCCCGCAACCGTTGTGTCAGCCTGAACTTGAACATTTGACCAGCGACAGGTACCGGCAACTACCTCTACAGCGGGTTCTGACGGCATCTCTTTGTCGGGGTGATAATGCTCTTTCGCCGCGCTGACAGAGTAGATTCCAGGAACAATCGGTAAGAACATCGCGTGCCCGTCGGCATCCGAAGTTCCTGTCAGGCTGACTTGTGAGTTACCGACTGTAACACTCGCTCCCTCCAGAGGTTTGAAATTGTCGGTCACGTCGATCCTCAGCGAGGTTACCGTTTTTCCCTGAGCGCGGAGCCTCAGAAAGGCCAGGACGTCCGCCAGGTACGGCGACGAGATCTCACCCGTATTGCCGCACATCTTTGGATAAAGACGGCCATCCGTACCTCTGGACGTGTCGAACAGATCGTGCTCGCTCGTTTTCCATTCACCCTGTCCGGCAACAAGAACTTCGCGCGTGCCGCGCTGAAAGCCTTCAAAGATCTCCTCGACGGAAACGCGTACATCGCGCCAATCGCCGTCTTTTCCGCTGGCAGGAGCCACTTCCCTGACAGTGCCGGTAAACACGACACTGCCAGGACCGACTGTGGCACAGGGCGGCGGAATCCCGCAGCTTGTTGCGCTCAGATTCCACTGACCGCCCATGACAATTGCTAACCCGATTGCGATTGCGCGCCTCACGCAATCGATTATACGCGTATTTTGTTACGTTTTCGGAGCGGGGAACTCCCAGCCAGTGGTTTCGCCAGGATAGAACCAGGCGTGCACACTTTCCGGGGCATTCGCGGGCCCTTCGTTCATCTCTATCCGGGTCTTTTCGGGCATCTGGGGCGCGGTGATTGGAATCGTATTCACGAGCGCCACCAAATGGGTGCCATCGCCATTCATCACTTCGACGATATTCCTGTCATCTCCGAGAGTCTTGAATACATAAGTGCCTGCGCCGAGTGCCTGATTGCCTATTTCGACCGGGTTGCTGAAAGTAACTACGGTCCTGTCATCGTTAAATCCGGCTGCGCTGAGTTGGGTTGCTGCGGCGCCCAGCAGAAGAGCCGTGCCCCAAACTGCGGAGCGCGACCATAAACGATTGTGGTTCAACATAAGAACCTCCTGCACAGTTAGACGGATGTTCCTAACTACCGTTTCCTGCGCGCCGCAGCCTAACGTGCTGCGCCTAACACTCTCAGGGTGGAGCCCGCCGGCTGCTCCTGAATGAATTTGTCGTCTCCGGGATCGGAATTCATCTTCACCACACTGGTATTGATCACGACGCCGTAGCCATCCTTCTTGAAGCTGGCATCGATGTGCGTCGGGAACAGGACGCCGCTGTAAGGCTGCCACTTATCGTACTTCGTATCGCTGACGATCAGACCGTCGTTATCGAAAACGCGCTGCCGGATGACGCGAAGATCGAGGCGGTCGAACCATACGCTGCGGTCGGGCAGGTCGGTGTCGTCCGGGCCTTTGCGGGTGAATTGCAAAATGTACCACGAGTGATCCACGTCGGTATCGTCCTCAATATGGATTCGCTCGGTGGCCAGATCGGCCGGCCGGATCAGTAACGCGGCCAGCAGGGTATTCGGCCGCAGATTCTCAAGAGCGTTGGTTGAGGCCACGGCTGGCGCGGAATCGGAGCCCGTCACGAACAGGTTCTTCGTCGGCAATGAGAGATTGAAATCGGAGCCGGTTGACGACATATCGAACATGGTGCCGTAGATCGGCGCCTTGCCGACCACCCGGATTGCCGCGGCCTTTCGGAAAAGGATGTAGGCGGTGAAGCTTTCGGTGAGTTCGGTAACGGCGAAACTGCGATAGACGCTGCCGGACCTGGCCGTCATGTCCGTAGTCGCTTCAAACGAATTTGTCGCGTTGTAGACTCTCGCGAGGCGGCTATTCAGCTCTTCCGCCGTACTGGTCAGCAAGAAAGGAGCCATATGGGGAGGCATAGGCGCGGCCCCGTACCCGACCGGCGTGGTCCTGTAGCAACCAGCTAAAATCAGGGCTGACGCGATGACCGCGGTCACCTGAGTGGACGATTTGAAACCCAACTGTCATTGTAACCGCGATCAGAGATTCAGCATCTCGCGCAGGCGTCGGCTTTGCAGGCGGCTGACGGGAATTTCGCTCGACTTCTTGTCATCCATGCGGAGCTGATAAGTCGACTTGAACCACGGCACGACTTCGCGGATGCGATTCACATTCACCAGATAAGAGCGGTGGGCGCGCCAGAACAGATCGGGATCGAGCGCCGCCTGCAGTTCTTCAATGGTCCGGAAATTCGACTGTCCCTCGGCCAGCGCCGCCACAAGCGTAATCACGCCGTTCGCGATGGTCGCATATACCAGTTCTTCCGGCCCGATGACCAGATTGCGCTGGCCACTGCGCAGCAGCAGTTTGGTGAAGGCGGGCTTGTTCGGCGCCACGGCTACGGCTTCCGTAATACGATCCGCCACCGCACGGCGCGCGCGAGCCAGCGTCGCCGTGAGGCGATCGCGATCGACGGGCTTCAGCAGATAGTCCATCGCTTCCAGCTTGAACGCCTCCACCGCAAACTGATCGAAGGCTGTCGAGAAAATGATGTGCGGCGGTTCGATCTGGTGGTCGCGCAGACGCCTTACGACGCCGAGGCCATCGAGGCCGGGCATCTGAATGTCCAGGAAGGCCAGCGCGGGATCGAGTTTCTCGATGAGGTCGAGGGCCTCCAGTCCGTTGGTGGCGGTCCCGACGACTTCCACGTCGCCGATCTCGTCGAGCAGGAAGCGAAGTTCTTCGCGGGCGAGCGGCTCATCGTCGGCAATGATGGCGGACATTGGAACCGGTCCGGCATTCGCACCGGGAACGCTCACGCGAAAGGGCATGGACTGTATAATAACTGATTGCAGTAAGTTCAATCCCCTCTGCCTTTCCAAGGAGCTATTTTTTGTCCAATACGCAAGATGCGGCCGTCAGACCCACGCCGAAAATTGAACCAGCCGAGGGAAAACTCGGCATTCTGATCCCCGGAATGGGTGCGGTCGCGACAACCTTTATTGCCGGCGTGGAAGCCATCAAACGGGACCTGGCGAAGCCGATTGGATCCACCACGCAGCTGGCCACCATTCGTCTGGGCAAGCGAACCGATAACAACACCCCGCGGATTAAGGACTTCGTGCCTCTTGCCGCTCTGGAAGATCTGGTGTTCGGCGGCTGGGATATTTTCGAAGAGAATTGTTATGACGCGGCGGTGAACGCGGCGGTGCTCGATCGGCCGCTGCTCGACAAACTGAAGGAACCGCTGTCCGCCCTGAAGCCGATGCCCGCGGTATTCGACAGCGAATACGTGAAGCGCATCAACGGCCCCAACCAGAAGCCGAAGGGCTCCAAGATGGAACACGCCGAGATGCTGATGGACGACATCCGTCAGTTCAAGGCGCGTACGGGTGCCAGCCGGCTTGCCATGATCTGGTGCGGTTCCACCGAAGTGTTCCACCGTGCGGCCGCTGTGCATCAGAACGTTGAGACTTTTGAAAAAGGCCTGACCGAGAACGATCCGGAGATTTCTCCCAGCCAGATTTACGCCTATGCCGCGATCAAATCCGGTGTTTCATACACCAACGGCGCGCCGCATCTGACCGTGGATGCTCCGGCGCTCATGCAAATGGCGCGCGACCGCAGTGTGCCCATTGCAGGCAAGGATTATAAGACCGGCCAGACCTTCATGAAGACTCTGCTCGCGCCTGGTTTCAAATCGCGCATGCTGGGCGTTTCCGGCTGGTTTTCCACCAATATTCTGGGCAATCGCGATGGCGAAGTGCTCGACGATCCGGGCTCTTTCCGCTCGAAAGAAGAGACGAAGCTCTCGGCGCTGGAGCAGATTCTTCAGCCCGATCTTTACCCCGATCTCTATAAGGACATTTACCACAAGGTGCGGATCAATTACTATCCGCCGCGTGGCGATAACAAAGAGGGCTGGGACAACATCGACATTTTCGGCTGGCTGGGCTATCCGATGCAGATTAAGGTCGATTTCCTTTGCCGCGACTCGATCCTGGCTGCGCCGCTGGTGCTCGATCTGGTGCTGTTTATGGATCTGGCCCAGCGCGCGGGTATGCGCGGAGTGCAGGAGTGGCTTTCGTTCTACTTCAAGGGTCCGATGACGGCTCCCGGTCTGTACCCGGAGCACGACATCTTTATCCAGCTGATGAAACTGAAAAACACGCTGCGCTGGATGAAGGGCGAGCAGCTGATTACTCACCTCGGTCTGGAATATTACGACTAGGCGGGTAACGCGGAACGAATCTGTGCGTCCATAGACTGAGGACGTTTACGGATGCGGGTGCTGGTTATCGGCGGAACGCTTTTCATCGGTAAGCTGCTGGTAAAACGGCTGGTGGCTGCCGAACATGACGTTACGGTACTGCACCGGCGTCCCGAACATCCGTTTGGCAAGCGCGTCCATAACGCGGTGGCGGATCGCAACGACGCGGTTAGTGTGCGCGCGGCCCTTTCCGGTCAGCGGTTCGACGGAGTTTACGACTTCGCTTATGACTGGGAGCGCGGCACCACGGGCCATCAGGTGGAAGCCTGCGCGCGCGCCATCCCCGGGGACCTTTCCCGCTACGTTTTTATGTCGAGCGTGTCGGCTTATGGCGACGGTCTGAACCACGCGGAAGACGATCCGCTGGCGTCTGAGGCCCACACTCATCCGTACATGCGGAATAAAGCGTCGAGCGAGCGGGCGCTGTTCCGGATGTACCACGAGTCGAAGTTTCCCGTGGTGACGATGCGTCCGCCGTTTGTTTACGGGCCGGAGAATCCGTTCTATCGGGAAGCGTTCTTTTGGGACCGGTTAAAGGCCGGCCGCCCGATCATCATACCCGGCGATGGCAACCGGTTGATGCAGTTTGTATTCGTGAACGATCTGGTGGATGCCTGTCTCCATGCGCTCGATAAAAATACGGCGCCGGGCCGTGCCTTCAACGTGGGCGACGATAAGGCACTCACGCAGGTGGAAGCGGTACACGCATTTGCCAGGGCCGCGGGCAGGGAGGCCGAGGTCATCCGGATTCCCCGTGCGCTGATTGCGCGGGCCGGCGGCGATGCGTTCAAAGCGCCCCTCTATTTTGGCGAATACTACGATGTTCCTCCGATCACGATGATTATCGGCCGGGTGAAGCGCGTCTTCAATATGAGCCTGACGCCGTTCGCGGACGGCCTGAAGGAGACCTGGAAGTGGTGCCTGCGGCATGAATCCCGTCAGCCGGATTTCACGCTGGATGATACGCTGATCCGGCAGGTGCGGGAGCCTTTACGGGCATCGGGTTGAGCATCAAATTTGTGGTCCGGGATTAAAACGCGCGAAACCTGTCTGCCAGAATGGGGCATGGGCCGAGGATTTGCCATCTGTCTTTCCAACTGCGTGGTGTCCGGGCTTTCATTCTATTCGACATGGCTCGCGACGTTGGGGTTAGGGTTTTGGCTGGCGCCAGGTTTCCTGAGATTGATCTTCGCTGCCATTTCTGCATTTCTGTTGCCCTCGCGCCAATGGCTTGCAGCGTTCAGTTCATGGGCCGGAGTCTTCGCGGTTTCGGTATTTATCCTGTCCACTCCGCCACCGGCTGATGCAGATCTCATACGTAGTGCCGATGTTAGTGATCCTGAACGTGTGTGCTCTTTTTTGCGGCGTTGCCGGAGGTGCGATAGGGTCGAAGGTCAAGCTGGCGCGTGCGCTCCGTAGTAATTTTACATAATATGTGTTATCGGAAGCCGCACGTCGCCCTGATGAACGGTGTCCACACGCAGATAGCCGGGTCGACCTCCCGGCTCCGGTTTGCGGCGCACTCCGATCCCGGTTGCAGTCGGCCGGGTCTTGCTGAAGACCATCACCCGTTCCCGGTA
>Ga0302197_10005080_pt1 | contig 11378 bp, 6 predicted proteins | sample II_Bog_N2_1_FD_193526 | JGI IMG/M metagenome (GOLD analysis project Ga0302197, IMG submission 193526) | Peat permafrost microbial communities from Stordalen Mire near Abisko, Sweden - II_Bog_N2_1 | ecosystem: Environmental > Terrestrial > Soil > Wetlands > Peat | place: Sweden: Abisko, Stordalen...
AACAATGGGCCTTTGTAAAGATAGTTATATATTAATTGCTCCTTAAAATAAGCAGGTTGCTCGGTATCTATGCTTAACTGTTTGTATTCTTCTTTAAAATAACGGCCAATTAGTTTGGTCCTTTCCGAATATCCGGTTCCAAACCGGGTGTCGTTTGGTTTTATTCTTGGCAGATATTTAAGGGTAATTTGCCCATCTTTCAATAAAAAGTCGCCCTTGGTCATGGTATAACCCGTGCCATGTATCAATATCGGCAACATGTCAATATTCAATTTCTCGGCAAGGTAAAATGCCCCCTTATGGAATCTCTTGATCTCACCGTCCACAGCCCTTGTACCTTCAGGGAATATCACTACAGAATAACCATGTTTAACCCTGTCGCCTAACAATTCTATACTATTTTCAGCACCATTGGCTATGGGATAAAAATCAGCCATGCGGGCAACAGCTCCAAAAACGGGCGAGTTCCACACCCAGTTATTGGTTAAAAATATCAGTTTAGGATTAAGCATCGCCAGCGACAATATATCCAGAAACGATTGATGGTTGCTGATGATCACCGCAGGTTCCGAAAAATTGGCGAATTGCTTATTGATGATCTTCTTTTTTACATTCATCATAATGTAAACCATCGACCAGGCAAACTTCGAAAGGATGAAGTGATAAACCAGTTTACCTTTTTCTTTACCCAAAGGGTTCAGTTTAAATAGTAAACCTAAAATGGTTAGGATAATACAGCCCGTAACAAAGTAAGCGAAAGCGAAAACACTTTTCAATAAGCCGGTAAACGTCCACGGGAACCGGTTTTTCCGGGTGCGGTTTCTTACCAGTATGTTAAATAAAAACGGAATCAGGATCTGCGCCATTATAACCACGCAGCAAATACCTATTATTGATATAAACGCGATTGATTTTAATGCCGGATGCTTCGCGAATATCAACACACCCAAACCTGTAATTGTAGTAATTGCAGATAAAAAGATAGAGGTTTTGTAGGATGAGAGTATTTTTTTACCGGTTTTATATTCCTGCAACAAACCATCCATAATATACAGGCTATAATCATCACCCAACCCAAATATCAGGGCCGATATAATAATGTTGATGATATTAAACTCTATCCCAAATATACCCATCAGCCCCAGTATCCATATCATGGATATAAACATCGGGATAAATGACACCAGCGTAAGCTCAATGCGCCCGTAGGTTAACCACAATACGATCAATACCAGCAATGACGACATTACCGCGATCTTGGTAAAATCAGAATTGATGATTTGAACCAGTTTAGTGGTGATGTATTGTTTATCAACCACGGTTACATTCGGGTTATCTTTAAAAGCATCGTACACGGCCGCCTTGTTTTCCGGTGTGGTTTGCACAAGCGTTACTACTGTTGCATGGCCGGGTTTTTCATTAATAAAATCATCAAGGAAACTTTTCCTCAACTCAGCCATATTCTGCCTGTCTGCTACATCAAAATGTTTGTTCAGCAGAGCCTTAAAGTTATCAAAAGCCGACGGTTTAAAACCCATGGCAACCCCTTGCTGCTGCAGCGTGGCAAATAGTTGCTGTTTTTTCGCTGGGGTCCAGTACTTGTTCCATCGTTCAATTCTTTCTTTTTGTAACGAGTCGGAAATGATGAGCGATGACACGCCTGAGTATTTTATAACGATGTTCCTTTCCTTCAGCGCTTCAATCTGATCCGAAAGCTTTTCATTATTAACCAGCGCCTCATCCAATGTTTTACCTTCAGTAACCAGGTAAACAGATTTCAGCGAAAATTTATTAATCCTGTTTAGCTTGCTTTCGGCTTGCTTTAGTTTAGGCGACATATAACTCATGTCGGCCAGGTCAAATTCAAAGGTTACATAATTTGCGGTATACCCAAAAACTAAGGTTAGCAACACAATGGCAATTACAATAAATTTGTTGTACTCGGGATTGTACGATGCCATCTTATCAATCCACGAAAACTTAATTATTTTATGGTGCAGTTGTTCTTCTTTAGTCGAAATAAACTGAGGCAAAAAAACCAGCGAACAAAGCGATGCACCAATCAAACTAAACCCGGCAAACAGCCCCAAATCTTTTAACATTTCAGATTGTACAAACTCCAGGCAAAAAAAGCCACCTATGGTTGTAAAACTGCCCACGGTTAAAGGGAGCGTAAGGTCTTTAATTACCTGTTCAATGCTCTTAGTATGGCGGTAATGATTAAAAACATGCAGCGAATAATTAATAGCTATACCCAACACAACCGATCCGGTACCCAAAGCTATAATAGATAGGTTTCCCTTAATAAAATAAATAATGGTTAACGAAAACAGGGCGCCAAATAAAACGGGGATCAGGATAATAAAAGGCGCGGCTGCTTTTCGGAAATATAAACCCAAAAATAAAACCAGTACAATTACTGTGATACTGAGTGTAAGATTGGTATCCTGCCGAAGTTGCGAAGCATTACCCGCGAAACCGGCTATAGCTCCAAAATAAGAGGCATTTATATTTTTATAATCCTTACCGTTCAGGTCGCTTAAAATATTATCGATCCCCTTTAAAAACAGCGCATTTTTCCCGGTATTGTTTGGCGGGTACACCGGGGTGATAAACATGAGCAGGTTTTTATGATCCTTGGTAATTACATAATCATCATACAACTCAAAATTTTTGTCGTACTGCAACTGCTGTAACTTTTTCAAGCCGATAAATGATAAGCCTACCGGGTCATTAACAATAATTTTTTTTAGCGCGATACCTGCAGGTGATGAAAGCGTACGGATATCATAATGCAGAGTTGAATCAATTTTTGCAGGGGTAATGAGGGTATCAATGGTTAAATAATCCTTTTCATTTAAATAAATAGGTAACTGTTGACTAATAGTTGAAAATAGTTTAAATGCTATCTCATCATCAATCCTAAAATTTACTTTTTTGATATAAGGAGCCAGCTTATCCTGCACCGCAGCACCAAATACATCGGCATAAGCTACCAGGCTATCGGGGTTTTGTATAGTGGTGTCTTTTAATGACACCATGATCACCAGCTTATCAATAAACTTCGAGTTTTGAAATATCTCGTTAAGCTTCTCTATTTTTTTATCCTTCGGGATTATCTTCGAAATATCCTCTTCAAACTTTACCTGTAATGCAAAATAGCTGATAAATAAAAAGGTGGAAGCAAAAACGAGATAGAACGCCCTGCGGTTTTTTTCGAAATTGTTATAAATAATTAACAGGGTTTTTTCCATGTTGTAAGGCCGACTTAAAAAGCCGAAACTGTTTTTCTTTTAAACAGCCTGAGTAAGCTAAAGGTTAATAACGCCGACAGTAAGCCTGCAATAACTGCAAGTGTTATACTGCCATAAATATATTGTTCAAGATGTTGACCAATGGATTTTACAGAAAGATGAAAGCTAAAAGCCATATCCGTATTGTTAGTTCCCATCCAAATTCCACCGGTTTTATAACTCAAAAAAACAATTAATGGAATCATTGGCGGAATGCTGATATGTGAGGATACAACAATTATAGCCTTATTTAGCTTAAATATCACAGCGATAAACAACCCGAATAATAGCTGAAAGCCCCATATTGGAAGTATACCCGAAAATACCCCAACCCCAACTGATGCTGCTTTAAGCTGATCGGAATGATTGAGGCTTAATAATTGCTCGATGAGTGCCTGCCTACTTTTTTTTTTACCAAACAAGGAGCGAAAAAAATCACGTGGTTTAATATAAGCAAAAGCGATAATCACCAAAAAGGTGTTTAAAATACTAACCCGTGAAAAATCCTGAAAGGGCCTGAAATGTGAGATCCTCGTTTCCTTTGGTTCGTAATGCACCGTTACAGGTACAGCATCTAAGGCAATACTTTTCCAAGCCGCGCGCACCAGCACCTCAATTTCAAACTCGTATTTGCGGGTGATGAATTTGGTATCTTTTAATAATTGTAAAGGGTACAAACGGAATCCAGATTGTGTATCAGGGCAATCAACCCCGGTTTCTACCTTAAACCAAAAGTTAGAAAACTTATGTCCAAAACTACTTTTACCCGGTATAGTGGCTTGGTCCATATTGCGCGAACCTACAATAATAGCGTTGGGCGCGGTTTCAAGTTTTTCAATAAATGCCGGCAAATCTTTCGCGAAATGCTGCCCATCCGAGTCGATAGTTATCGCGTAATTATAGCCCTCAGTTACCGCATGTTTAAAGGCCTTGCGCAATGCCCAGCCCTTGCCAACATTTACCGGGTAGCTTATTAATTGCGCAAATGGAAATCTTTTAACTATTTGAGCGGTATCATCGGTGGATCCATCGTTTACCACAATAATTTGTTGGGTATAATTGGCAACATCTGCAATAATACGGGCAAGTGTCCCTGCATTATTATATGTTGGTATAATTACACAAACTTTTAAATCAGTAAACTTCCCGTTAATTATTTCTAAATCGCTCATTAGTTATATCTGCAATTTAATACAGGGTCTGAAAACTGATAATATATCTATTCGCAAACTTGTAAGTATTGTGATGCGTTTGGTTTTTTGCCCCTCAAATTTAACCAAGTTTTAATAAAAATATGAGTTTCTTTTAAGGAATTTATTTTTAAGGTTTAATACCCTCTTTGTCGCGAAGCGAAAGAAAGGGTGATCGAGCGAAGCAAAGACCTGTGAGTAAACTATACGAGCGGCATTTCAGCCTGTGATCGGTGAATTAACCATATGTGTTTTTCGAACCACTTTTAAACTTCCACTAATTCAAATGCCTATACTCGCTTGGCGATTTTCCCGTCTTAGATTTGAATATTTTTGTAAAGTGCGAGGGATGTTCAAAACCAAGCCCATAAGCTATCTCGCTAATAGAATTATTGGTGCCCCACAACAATGATTTAGCTTTATCTATCAGTTCCAGGTGGATGTGCTCCTGCGTGGTTTTGCCTGTAAATTTGCTCAAAAGATCGGATAAATAATTAGGCGACAAATTGAGCCGTGAAGCAAAGTATTTAACATTTGGCAGACCTGTTTCAATCAGGGTGCTTTGCGAAAAATAGTCTTTTAATAACGTTTCAAACTGTTGCACTACGTCCTGGTTAACTTTTGCCCGTGTGTAAAATTGCCGGTCGTAAAACCGGTTGCAATAATTAAGCAACAACTCGATATTACTAACTATGAGGCCTTGCGAGTGCTTATCTATATTTTGAGAATATTCCCTTTCAATCTTTACTACGCAATCTTTAATGATGATTTTCTCCTCTTCCGAAATATGCAGGGCTTCGTTGGCCTCGTAATTGAAAAACGAGTACTGATGTATCTTCTTACCCAAATCGGTGCCGTGTATCAAATCGGGATGAATAAACAATGCCCAACCCTCATCTACCGTAACCTCCGGGCCAGGTGCTATAACTTGCCCCGGCGCGGTAAATAACAGTGAGCCCTCGCTAAAATCGTAATATCCTTTACCATATTTTAACAGCCCCTCAAATTTTTTGCAGGAAATGATATAAAAGCCAAAGCGATATAAAGCATCCATCTTAGGTCGCTTCATATAAAAGTCGGCATGGTCTATTAAGCTTACCAGGGGATGTTTTGGTGGCGCGTATTTTACCAGCTTGTGCAAATCGCTGATAGACTGAAGATCGATATATTTATCCGGCATGTTTTTACTTTGTTATAAAGTTATCAATAAAACCAATGGCTGCCCAAATTTGGGCAGCCGTTGGTTTTAGATGCCTGTTTGGGCAACCATCATTTTTTTAAAATCAGCATCGGTCATTTGCTGCCTGGTCTCTATCAATTGGGCGGCGTCATGTCCTACAGGGTAACGCAGTTTTTCAGTGCCATCTGTTGCCGCTTCGTAAATTGTTTCGGCCACTTCCATAATATTTTCCGACATTGGCCAGTGTTCCAGCATGCCGATGAATTTATCAAATGAATGTTTATAATCGTCCAAACCATCAGCTTGTAAAAGCGTCATTGAGCGACCTGAAAACTCTGTTTTATAACCACCGGGTTCAACTATTTTTAAGTTGATGCCGAATGGGTTTAACTCATACTGCAGGGATTCTGTTAACCCTTCTACCGCGAATTTGGTAGCGTGATAAAGAGAAGAGAACGGAAACGTAACCCGCCCGCCAACAGAAGAAACATTAATAATAGTGCCCGATTTTTGTTGACGCATGCCCGGCAATACGGCCTTTGTTACCACTATCAGCCCAAATAAATTAACATCGAACTGTTGTTTGATCTGTTCTTCGGTAGCAGCTTCCAACGCACCCAGCGCGCCATAGCCCGCGTTATTTACCAACACATCAATTTTGCCAAATTTCTTGATGCCTGCGGCTACGGCGTTTTGTATACTTTGTTTATCGGTCACATCCAGTCTTGTAATAAAAACATTGTTCAGGGTAGATAGTTCTGTTTCTTTTTCGGGTGAACGCATGGTGGCAATTACGTTCCAATCTTTAGTGTGAAATAATTTAGCTGCCACTTTTCCGAATCCAGACGAAGCGCCAGTTATTAATACAGTTTTTTTCATTGCTTTATATTTTAATTTCTAAAGCAAATGTCCGTTAAAGGCTACTGCCCGGTTTATATTTTTCAACTGATCCCTTATACATTTTAGGGATTAATGCTTATTCAATAAAAAAAGCGCTCTACTTTCGTAAAGCGCTTCCTAGCCCATAGGCAATTTATCCTCATTTCTTCGCATCCGTCAAAACCTCCGTATTCAAACGAATATATTCGGTGCTTTTAGCTGTCTGCGCTGCCGCGATGCCTTCCTCTGCTGCCTTTATAGCGGCAGCTTTATCGCCAATTCTTAATTCCGTTCTTGCCAGCCATAACTTAACCACCATAGGCGGGAAACCCGGTACCGTTTGCAGGGCCAGGGCCCATGGTAAGGCTTTTGTCATATCCTTATTATTGTTCCAGTAATAAATAATGGCGTCATAATAAGGTTTTTTGTCGGTTTGCATGGCGGAGTCTATGCGGGCCATCACCCTTGCATCAATATCCGTTGTCAGGTGTATGGCGAGCGCGGTATGCTCCCAAAAAAGGTTTAAGTCGGCGCTGGTCGGGAACACATTAGTAAACTGTAGGGTAAGGGTTTCCACATTCTCCTGCATTTTCATTGGTTTAACCGTAAAACGCAGGTAATCATCGGCTGCATTATAACTATAAGCACCCCACTGTTTGGCGTTTTTGCTCAGGATGATAGTCCACTCATCTTCAGCGGGGATACTGAATAGGCCGTAAGTTCCCGCAGCAACTTTATGCCCCTCCAGCGTTACATCATCGGTAAAAGTAATGGTAGTGGCCGCGTTAGCGCCCGTGCGCCATACCGCGTTGTAAGGCTCGGTATAACCAAATATTTTACGGCCTTTTACATTAGGGCGCGAATAAGTTAATGTGATTTTACCCAAGCCAAAATCCTGTATAATGGTTTGGGTTGAACTTGGCGCAGGTGTAAGCTGGGCAAAGCCGGTATGACTGAATAGCACACATGCCATTGTCAAAAGTAGCGTTAGGTTTTTTTTCATTTTGAAAAGGTTTATTAATATTAAATAAAATTACGATTTTATTAATTAAAAAACAGCTACTTCTACGTGGGCTTGCCTGTAAACTATTAGCTTTTAATCGATTACGCATATATCGAAATTGGTTAATCCAGATTTGATTTACATTTAATTAACGATTACAAATTGTTCATTAATGCCGGGCTATTAAGCGTGATTAATTCATAAATTTATTGCTGAAAATAAGCTTCAGTTATGGTAAAGTTAGCCCGGGCATTTGAGCAGTTTGATAATTATAACCGGAAAGACCCCCATGTATTTACCTGGGGTGATCTTTCTTATCCACAGGAATACTTTTTAGCGTTAAAATTATACGATTGGGTGTTGAAATTAAATCCGGATGCCGGCGAGGAGCTTTTATTAGCATCCCGCAGCCAGCATATCGGGCGTTGGGAGATTCCGCGTGAAAGCTATCCTGATGGTAGGGAAGCCTATTTAAAATGGCGCAAGGACCTGGCATTGTTTCATGCTGAAAAAGCATCATCAATTATGCAAGAAGTAGGCTATAATGATGAGCAAATCACCCGCGTAAGGCAAATTATACTGAAACAAAAGCTAAAGGTTGATGCCGATGTACAAACGATGGAAAACGCGCTCTGTTTAGTGTTTCTTGAATTTCAATACGAAGATTTTTATCCTAAACATTCGCCTGAAAAAGTAGTGAATATATTGCGGAAGTCGTTATTAAAAATGGATAGCCACGGCCATCAGTTTGCGCTCGGTTTAAAATTTTCAGAAAAGGGCCTGGCTTATATTAATGAAGCGTTAAATAACATCAAAAATTAAGAAACTCAGCCCAAAACATCTGCTGGTTAGCCAATCATCAAAAAAAGGAATCTTTTTATCCGGTAATTTTCCAGTAATTCGACATGGCCCAGGCATTCAATAATACAGTGTTCTCGCTTATTGTTTGATTAACATTTCTATGACAAACCTATTTCATTTAAACTTTGGTAGTAACTTACCAACGCGATCACTGCACAGTCAACAACTACATAGCCAACTCACAATTATACCTGTAAAAATAAAAGGCCTCTGTGCAATATTGCACAGAGGCCTTTTATTTTTAATCTCTAACCTCCATTCTCTAACCTCTAATCCCTATTTCAACGTCAGGCTTGTTTTGCCCATGGTGTAACCATCGGCATAAAGCAATACAGTATAAGTCCCTTTTTGGAAAGGTGACGGGTTGGTCCAGTCTATAATGTAATTGCTGCCATCGTCTTTAAAATCGATAGAAGTTTTGTAGGTGTATTGCAGGCTAGTGCCATCGGCGGTAAAAGCACCCGAATCGCCTTCGGTGATCAGGTTGCCGGTTGGGTCTATAACACGGATCAGTATATCATGCATGCCCTTTGGTGCAACCGCGTTACTAGCTACAGTAAAGCTGATCTTTATTTTTTTAGCAGGTGATGAACGGCTTACTTCCACTTCTTTGCCGCTGCCTTTCACCTTAAAGGCGGCAACATCAATAACAGCCACTTTTAAAGCTGATGCTATTTGCACCTTATTGCTCAGGTCGTGGTTTTGCTTGGTGAGGGTATCTGCTTTAGTTTTTACAACAGCAAGGTTAGTTTTTAAAGTATCTCTTTCAACCTTTAAAGATGCATTGCTCTTTTGCAAAGAATCGATTTGAGCAGTATAGTTGGTAACAAAATAACGCAATTGCTTTACGTTTTCCTGTGCCTGTGCAAGTTCTTCTTTGGTTAAGGTTCCCTTAGCCAGTTCGCTTCTTAAAACTTTAATTTTATTTTGCAATGAATCGTTTTTGGCCTGCATTTCAGCAGTCATTTTAGTCTTGCCCGCATTTACCTGCTCCACTTGCGATTCAAGGCTATCCAGTTCATTTTGTAATTTTTGTTTCTCATCACCCGTGCTCACAACAATAACATCTGACTTGTTTTTTTGCAGATACAGGTAAACATCAGTACCCAACAAAGCCACTACCACAATAATAAGAAAGTAAATTACATTTGAATTTTTTTTAGGTGTTTGCCCAGATTGGTTTTCCATAGTAATCGGTTTTTAGTTAAAAATTATATTTAACGCGTAATTGCCTTATACGTTAAAAATATTCAGATGGAGCTATTTTATTTTTTACATCCATCCGATTGGTTAATATTATAACAATAGCTACAACAATAGTTAGCCACGTTAGTTGATTGAAACTGCTTAAAAGTGTAAATTTTTGGTAATATAACGCCTTTTTAAGTAAAAATTATATTTGGATGCTTTGCTAAAGTAAGTACAAAAAGGTAAAAAGCCAAACAACAGCTATTTATTATGCAGTATAATAAAACAGCTACAGGTTGAGTTTTATATCTTTGCGGCTTTACATTATACCTATTTAATGCATCTACATAAATATATCCTTCCATTTATACTTTCTATTTTCATCATACAAAAAGTACATGCGCAGGCTGATACTACCAAGCGTTACACCATAAGCCCAAAGCGTGAATTTAGAGGGGTTTGGATTGCCACCGTTGAAAACATTGACTGGCCAAAAAAAAATGAGACTGCCGATGAACAAAAAGAACAACTTATTGATATTTTGGATGATCACCAAGAAACAGGTATAAACGCGGTATTTTTCCAGGTGAGGCCTGCGGCAGACGCGTTTTATGCTAAAGGGAAGGAGCCATGGTCTAAATGGTTAAACGGAAAACAAGGCGTAGCGCCTGATCCGTTTTATGACCCGTTGGAGTTTGCTATTACTGAGGCGCACAAACGTGGCATGGAATTGCATGCCTGGTTTAACCCTTACCGCGCAACTAACGATAGTAAATATTATGCGCTAAGCCCTAACCACATCACCAATTTAAAGCCGGAGTGGTTTTTTACCTACGGCGGGCAAAAATTATTTAATCCGGGCATACCCGAGGTGCGCGAATACATTATACAGATTATATTAAACGTGGTTGATAATTATGATGTGGACGGCATACACATGGACGATTATTTTTATCCATACCAAATCCCGGGGCAAACGATACATGACGCAGATACCTTTGCCAAATACGGAGCCGGATATGATGATATTAACGACTGGCGCCGCCATAATGTAGATACCCTGATACAGGCTTTGGGTGATAGCATCCACAAACATAAACCTCACATGAAATTCGGTGTTAGTCCGTTTGGCATATGGGCTAATCAACATCAAAACCCGCAGGGTTCGGCTACGAACGGCGGCTCATCATACTACGAGAATTATGCCGATGCCCGCCAATGGATGCAAAAAGGCTGGGTTGATTATGTGGTGCCGCAGATATACTGGCCGCGTAACAGCCATGCGGCTAACTTTGACACATTGCTAAATTGGTGGAGCAACAATACATTTAACAGGCATTTATATATCGGGCAGGCTGTTTATCGCATCGCTGAACATTCAAAGGCATCGATAGCATTTAAAAACCCATCGGAGCTGCCAAACCAGATGCGCGATCTGCGGAACAACCCACGGGTGCAAGGCAGTGTTTTTTTTAGCTCGAACTCGTTAACTGATAATTTTGGAGGCTTCGCCGATTCGCTTAAATATAATTTTTACAAGCACCCGGCTTTACCGCCAACTATGCTCTGGCTGGATTCGGTACCACCAAATGTACCGCAAAATGTGGTAGCCAAGCTGGTGAGTAATAATGGGAATGATATGGTAAGTTTAACATGGAAAACCCCATTGCCCGCTGCTGATAAAGAACCTGTTTATGGCTATGTGATTTACAGGTTTGAAGGATCGGAAAAGATTGATATTAATAAGCCGGATCATATTTTGCACATCGCTTACGATAATGCGT
>Ga0302197_10005081_pt1 | contig 11376 bp, 12 predicted proteins | sample II_Bog_N2_1_FD_193526 | JGI IMG/M metagenome (GOLD analysis project Ga0302197, IMG submission 193526) | Peat permafrost microbial communities from Stordalen Mire near Abisko, Sweden - II_Bog_N2_1 | ecosystem: Environmental > Terrestrial > Soil > Wetlands > Peat | place: Sweden: Abisko...
CCGTGCTCGAATCCACCGCCACCGTGGAACAACTCAAGGCCATCGTTGCGGCCCACGATCCCGCCGCCGCAGGCGATCCCGCCGCCGCAGGTGCGACTCCGGCCGCTTCTCCGTCGTCCAAGTAAATACCCCGGCCCTCTCCCTTCCCACTTACCACTTTTCACTTACCACTTTTCAAGGACCACCATGAAACTCCATTTCGTCGCCGCCGCCCTCGCGCTTACCGCGCTCGCCGCCCCCCTCGCCGTGCAAGCCCAGCAGCAGCCCCTGCTCACCGGCCAGGCCGCCTTCACCGACTGGAACCAGCAATCCCCCGGCGTGCGCCACAAAATCACCCTCGCCGACCTGCCCCAGCCCAACCCTGACGAGGCAGTCCAGAATCAGCCGCACGTCATCCCGCGCCCCGACGGCGCATGGCCCATCGCGCCCCCGGGCTTCAAGGTCACGCTCTACGCCGGCGGCGACAACGCCCCGCTCCAGCGCGCCGATGCCACGGAGCACATGCGCATCAGCGCCGGGACCTTTACCCAGCCGCGCCTCATCCGCACCGCGCCCAACGGCGACCTCTTCCTCGCCGACTCCGGCGCCGGCAAGCTCATCGTCCTGCGCGGCGTCAAACCCGACGGCTCCGCCGCAACCATCGAGACCTTCGCCTCCGGCCTCGACCACCCCTTCGGCATCGCCTTCTACCCCGCCGGCCCTGACCCCAAGTACGTCTACGTTGGCAACGCCACCAGCGTGCAGCGCTTCCCCTACCACTCGGGCGACCTGCACGCGATGGGACCAGTCGAGACCGTCGTTCCGGTCATCCCCGGCTACGCGCAGCTCGCGGGCGGCGGCCACTGGACCCGCGACGTCATCTTCTCCAAGGACGGCAAACACCTGCTCGTCTCGGTCGGCTCCGGCTCCAATGTGGACGACGCCGACACCCACCCCCGCGAGTTCCACCGCGCCGACGTCCTCGAGTTCACCCCCGACGGCAAGTTTGAGGAGGTCTACGCCCACGGCATCCGCAACTGCGTCGGCGAGGCCATCAACCCCACCACCGGCTCGCTCTGGTGCTCCACCAACGAGCGCGACAACCTCGGCAACCACCTCGTCCCCGACTATGTAACCAGCGTCCCCGAGGGCAGCTTCTTCGGCTGGCCCTGGTACTACATGGGTGGCCACCTCGACCCCCGCCTGCAGGACCCCTGCGCCGCCGGCACCGGCCCCAACCCGCAGCTCCCCGCGCCGCTGCCCGTCGATCAGGCCAAAGACTGCAAGCGCGAGAGCATCGCCTCTCAGGTCAAGACGCCCGACGTCATCGTCCAGCCCCACATGGCCTCTCTGGAGATGCTCTTCTACCCCGAACACTTTCCAATCGACGGCACCGTGGGTCAGACGCCGCCGTCGGCAGCATTTCCGGTCGTCTTCGCAGGCGACGCCTTCGCCGCCGAGCACGGCTCCTGGAACCGCAAGAACCGCGCCGGATACGAGGTCATCTCTATCCCCATCCACAACGGCCACGCCACCGGCGAGTACGACGACTTCCTCACCGGCTTCGTCACCGCGGACGGCCAGGTCTGGGGCCGCCCGGTCGGCGTCGCGGTCGGCAACGACGGCTCGCTCTTCGTCACCGACGACGGCTCCCGCTCCGTCTGGCACGTCACCTATACCGGCAAGTAGAACGCGACTTCCAAGAGGGTTTGTCATCCTGAGCGAAGGCGCTCACAACTTTGTTGTGAGCGCCGCAGTCGAAGGACCCCGAGAGTTTCCATCCCGCCAAAACGGCATGGCCCTTTCGGGCGAAGACCTACACTGGCGGCGCTACCATGGGGCTACTGCACCCATGAAACATCTTTCCTCGGCCCTGATACTCCCCCTGCTGCTCTCCGCGACCGCCCTCGCGTCCACTATCCCCACCGCCACCGGCACGGCCCTCGACGGCCACAGCGTCTCGCTCCCCCGCGACCTCTCGCCGCACGCGACCATCCTCATCCTCGGCTTCAGCCGCAACTCGCAGGATGCCACCACCGCCTGGGAAAAACCCGTCCGCACCTCGCTCGCATCGCCCGACATCGCCTTCTTCGACATGCCCTTCCTCGAAGACGCCCCCTCGCTGATCCGGCCGCTGATCGTCCGCGCCATCCGCAAGCAGGTTCCGGACGTCCTGAAGCCCCGCTTCGTCCCGCTCACCAGCGGCGAGTCGGCGTGGAAGCAATCCGCCGGCTTCAACCCCTCCGCCCCCGACGCCGCCTACGTCCTGCTGGTTGACCGCTCCGGCCGCGTCCTCTGGCAAACCCATGAGCCCTTCTCGCAGGCCCGCTTCGACCAACTGGCCACCACCGCCCGCGATTTGGCCACCCGGCCTTAGCGATTTTAGTGAAAACGGGGAGAGGGACCCCATCCGGGGGGGGGGGCGAAAAAGGCCTGGCAAAGAGCGCTGACTGGCGTAGCATTCCGCTATGCCAAATCTTTCACGCGCGCTGCTTCTGGGCGCCCTTCTCCTCGCCGTCGCCGTTGTCGCTGCTCCCGCCCAGCAGGGCCAACTGCTCAACGCTCCGGCCCGCCTGCTCGCGGCCCGCAAGCTCTACTACACGCCCACCAGCAGCGGCCTCAGGAGCTTCCACTGCGGCGTCTATGTCGACTGGAAGGCGATGCTCACGCGCTTTTCCGGCGGGGCGGTACCCGACGACAATCCCTTCCTCGTCTACCTGAAGAGCGTGCAGATGTCCGTCGACGACAATCTCGACGGCGACGGCAAGCTGAACTGGACTGACACCACGTCGCCCCCCGTGGACCTGCAGAAGAGCCGCGACCAGATGCACGACGGCATCATCCAGATGATCGGCGGGTTCTACCAGTCCTGGAACCAGTTCGTGAACGGCGGCATGGTCCCTGCGCCGGACACCAGCACCACGGAGACCAACACCGACGACGGCGGCCTGCACATGCACGGCAAGGACGCCACCACCGTCTTCGATGAGGACTTCGACAGGAACATGCTGCTGATCTCAGCGCACGTCCAGATGCCGGAGCTCGACAACACCGCCTATCCCACCTACGAGGCTTCCACCGACGGCTTGCGCGTCAACAGGGTGCGCAATGTGCTGCATCAGCCACCGACCGCGCCTGCGCAGGAGGTCTCCATGGCCGTGACCTACATGCCGGTCGGCTCCTATCAGCTTCCGGCGACGCTGGCTGTGACCTTGGTCGATACAGGAGAGTTCGACTTCAGCTTCAACAACTGCACCCTGAACACCACAAAGCCCTAGTGCAGGCCGTGCTTTAGCGGCCGCCGGTGTTCGCCCCACCGAGCTGCGCCATCGTCGTGCGCAGATAGCTGTGCGGATTCACGGCCGTGCCCTGCACCTGGACCTCATAGTGCAGGTGCGGGCCGGTCACACGGCCGCTGTGGCCCACAAAGCCGATAACCTCGCCCTTCACCACGCTCTGTCCCGCGACCACATTGAAGCCGGAGAGGTGCCCATAGACTGTGACGATGCCGTTGCCGTGGTCGATCTCAATCTCGCGGCCATAACCGCCGCCGAAGCCCGCCTTCAACACGCGTCCGCCGGCCGGTGCATGGACCGGGGTCCCGTCAGGCGAGCCAATATCGATGCCCTTGTGAAACTCGCCCTCGCCGTTGCCCAGCACCGGGTCCTCGCGCTCGCCGAAGCCGCTGTTGATGGGCCCCAGGATCGGCCACATATCCGGCACGTTGTTGCCGTCGGACTCGGGCGTGTCATCCAGGCTGGCAAAATCGCTCAGCGTAGCGCGTACGCCGAGCCGGGCATTCGTGCTGGGACTCTGCAGTCCCTGGCTAGCGGTGTCCTGCAGTGCGTAGTAGGTGTCGAGGCTCTTGTAGTAGCTCTCATCGCTGAAGCCCGCCGAGTCGTCGCTGAGCGGAGCCTGGGCGGCGCCGTCCGCGGCGGATTTCGCGGTGCTGGCGTCATGCGCATGCGAATGAGTGAACCTGCCTGCTGTAAGTCCGTAGATCGCAGAGACCTCGCTGGCCAGCGAGCCCAGGCTCGCGGCCTGCACGTCCTTCTCGCGCTCGGTCTTCTCCAGGTGCGCGTAGTCCTGGCGGGTCAGCGCCAACTGGTCGCGCATGTGGTTGATGCTCTCCGCCTTGGCCAGCATCCGCGAGTACGAACCTGCCATGCCCGCGATGGTGAACATCCCCGTGATCGCCGCCGCCAGGAACACGTAGACGTACCGCATCGGAACGGGAACCCGCTCCACTGTTCCGTCTTCTTCCCGGGTCACGTAGACGATGTAGCGTTTGCGCACGGTCTTTCCTTGCAGCAGCTCCATGCGAGTTCCACAGCACGAAGCGAACGGAGGGAAATTTCGACGCGGCAACCGTGAGGCCCAGCATGGTCCGCAGCGCGAAACAATCATCCGGGAACGTCGGAGCAGCATACCACCCCATGAATTCGCCGGTATCTCCATCTTAATGGAGCGGGAACCCAGCGGCAACCCGGCGCAACTCCCCGAACTGCCACTTTCGGGGCATGGCGGCATTTATCCTTGAGCTCGTGGCAAGACGCTCCCAAACCGTCCCGGCTCCCCACCCGCTGCAAGGCGAGCTGCAACTGATTGAGGCCATTCGCCGTCGCGCCTCCTCGACCACGAATCGGGCACTCCGTTTGGGCATTGGCGACGACTGCGCCATCCTTTCGCCACCGCCGGGACACGATCTGCTCGTCACGACCGATCTTTCGCTCGAATGCCGGCACTTCCGCCGCGACTGGCACTCGCCCCGCTCCATCGGGCACCGCGCCCTGGCCCGCGGATTGAGCGACCTGGCCGCAATGGGAGCCGAGCCGCTGGCCGCCTTCCTCTCGCTGGCGCTGCCGCGCTCGGTAGCGGCCAATGAGCGCTGGGTTAGCGGCTTCCTCGACGGTCTGCTCGCGCTGGCGAAGGAACGCAACGTCTCGCTCGCCGGCGGCGATCTATCGGAGGCGCCCGGCGAACAAGTCCTCGCCGACATCGTCCTGCTCGGCTCCGCGCCCGCTGGTACCGCGCTGCGGCGCTCCGGAGCCCGGCCCGGCGATGGAATCTACGTCACCGGCAAGCTCGGCGGCGCCGCCGCCGAGTTGGAAGCGCTTGGCCGCGACCCGAAGTTGTTTCGGAACGCGACGAGCATTGAGCATCATCCGCACCTGTTTCCGCAGCCACGGCTGGCGACCGGACACGCGTTGCTGCGGCGCGGACTCGCCACCGCCTGCATCGACTTGAGTGATGGACTCTCGACCGACCTCGCGCACCTGTGTTCGGCCTCCGGTGTCGCCGCGGAGATTCGTCTCGCCGCGTTGCCGATCCATCCCCTCGCGCGCAGGCTGCGCGCAAAGCAGGCGCGGCACGCTGCGCTCCACGGCGGCGAGGACTATGAGCTGCTCTTCACCGCCTCACCGAAGGTGACGCTACCAAAGACGCTCGGCGGCGTCCGGCTCACCCGTATTGGGACCATCGTGCGCGCAAGCCAACGCCGACCGCAGATTGTAGCCATCGCCGCGAACGGCGCGCGCAAGCCCCTGGAGCCCGGCGGCTGGGAGCATTTTTCATGAGCGCCGCTGAGCCCTCAGCTGCGGCCTTCGCACAGACGTGGAGCGCTCGCATCCTCACCGCACCGCCGCTCATCGCCCCGGCACGGCAGTTCGTCTATCCGCAGCGCATCGCCGGCGAAGAGGACGCGATGGCCCGCGGCGCTCTCTTGCTCGATGTAAAGCCGACCTCAGGCGCGAACTTTCTCGCTACCTGCGCGCTGGGCTTCCGCGACCCCGCACTGCCGAGCGGCGTCTTCGCGTGTCCGCGCGCCGACGACCTACTTGCACTCGCAGGCGGCTACGCGTACCTCATCGACACGCTCGCGCCGGAGACCTGTCTGCATCTGCCGCTGCGTCCGGTGACGCAGATTCTGCCTTCTCCCGAGACCGGTCTCATCCTGCTGGCCGGCTTCCATCATGTGCTCGCCGTGGACGCGAAGGGCATTCGCTGGCAGAGCGCGCGCCTCACATGGGAAGGCATGACGCTCACCGAGATCCGCGACGGCCGCCTATATGGTCTCGGGTGGAATCTGCACGCCGATCGCGAGGTGCCGTTCAGCGTCGATCTCGCGACTGGAGAGCACGAGGGCGGCGGCTTCCAGCCTCCGAACTGACCTGATAAAAGCTCACAGCCGCATCGCCCTGCTCCAGCACACGTGTCCGCTCCAGCACACCATAGCGCACCTCCAGCGGTTGTTTGCGCGAGTGCTCAGCGATGACGACGGCTCCGTCCGCCAGCAACTCCGAATGGTGCCGCGCCAGGAACTCCAGCGTGGCGCAATACTCCTCCGCGTCCTCGTAGGGAGGATCGAGAAAGACAATCTCCGCTGCGCGCTGCTTCTTCAGCATCTCGTCGAGCAGCCGCCGTGTGCCGCGATCTTCCAACGCATAACCGCCGGCGATCTTCAACGCAGACAGGTTCGCGCGAATCGCCGCCACCGCCGCCGGTGCCTTCTCCGCAAACCAGCAGAACTCCGCCCCGCGGCTGAGCGCTTCAATCCCCACCGCGCCCGAGCCCGCATACAGGTCCACAAACCGCGCTCCCTCTACACGCAGCGCCAGCACGTTGAACAGGGTCTCGCGCAGGCGGTCACTGGTCGGCCGCGTCGCCATGCCTCGCGGGGCCTGCAACACCCGTGACCGGAACTCGCCCGCAATGACCCGCATCCTCAGAGGATAACGGAGCCTACAATAATCCCATGCTGCGCTCGTCCCTTCCCGTAGGCCGCTTCTTTCAGGTCGATGTCCGTATGCACCTCTCTTTTCCGCTACTGCTGGTGCTGGCGATCGTCCTTTCGATCCTCCTTACCGGGAGCCCGTCACGTGGCATCGGTCTATGGATTGCGCTGTGTCTTGCCGTGTTCGTGCGCGAGATCGCACGGACCATCGCCGCCGCCTATGCCGGCCTGCGGCTGCGCACACTCTTTCTCCTCCCGGTCGGGGGCGTGATGGCCTTTGCCAGCCAGGACGGCGTAACCCTGCAGCCGGACGCCCCACCCAACACCCGCTGGATTACGGCGAGCGGCCCCATCGCCAACTTCGCCGCGGGACTGCTGATGCTGGGGTTGAGCTACGCGATTGACCCGCAGGTCTCCCTGCTGCAGCAGCCCTGGATCGGGCTCGACCACGTCCTGCGCAGCTTCATCTGGATGCAGATGATCCTCGGCGCCGTCAGCCTGCTGCCCACCCCTACCATGCCCTCGCGCCAGTTGCTGCGCCAGCGCCCCGGACAGACCACCAGCACTCGCTCGCGGATGACGCTGCCCGGCGCCGCCTTTAGCCTCACCACCGGTGTTGCACTGGCGATGATCGTTGCCGGCTTCCTGATGCCCACGCACTACTGGCTGATCATCGCCGGCGCGTTCCTGCTGCTGGGCGCTCAGTTGAACAACGTGCAGGCGCTCGCTGCCACCGATGCCGACGCCATCCTCGTCCAGGAGGTCATGCTCACCGAGTACAGCCTGCTCTCCAGCTCCGATACCTTGCGGCATGCCCTCGCCAGTACGGTCCATAGCCTGCAGGATGTCTTCCCCGTAGTGCGCGGAGATCGCCTGGTGGGCTCCATCGCGCGCCAGACCCTCGCCGACAAGCTGCTGACCGACGGCGACGGCTACCTGCAGGGCCACATGGTGCGTGCCATGCAGATCGCCGCTCCGGCGGAGAAGCTCGTCGATGCACTCCGCCGCGCCTCCAGCCTCAACTCGACCGAGTTCATCCCCGTCGTCGAGGACGACACGATGATCGGCATCCTCACGCAGCAGTCGCTCGGCCGAGCCGTGCAGCAAGTCAAGGCCACCCGACCGGCGCTGCCCCAACGGGAACAGCCGCAATGAGCGACGGCTCCAATCCCTCGGATCGCTTCATCCTGAGCGAGGACCGCGAATACGACGGCTGGGCTCCTTCTGCGGAACAGTCCGCGGAGGCCACAAACCCTTCCACCAAGCCACTCGCGCCCGGCTTGTATCTGGTCGCCACGCCCATCGGCAACCTGGAGGACATCACCCTGCGCGCGTTGCGCGTGCTGCATTCCGTGGATCGCATCGCCTGCGAGGACACGCGCCAGACCGCGAAGCTGCTCCACCACTTCGGCATCACGACGCCCACCGTCAGCTACCACGCGCACAACGAGAATGCCCGCGCATCGGAGCTGATCGAGGCCCTCAAAGCGGGCGGGCGCATCGCCATCGTGTCGGACGCCGGCATGCCCGGCATCTCCGACCCCGGCGCAACTATCGCCGCCGAAGCCATCTCCGCCGGAGTCGCTGTCCACCCCATCCCCGGCGCCAACGCCGCGCTCAGCGCGCTCATCGCCAGCGGCCTTACTGCGGAGAGCTTCACCTTCCACGGCTTCTTGCCTTCCAAAGAGGGCCAGCGGCGCTCCGTGCTGGAAGCACTCCGCGCCGAGGCAAGACACCAAACCACCACCGCCATCTTCTACGAGACCCCTCACCGCATCGTCGATGCCCTGGCCGACATCGTCGCCATCTTCGGTGCGCAGCAGCGCGTTGTGCTGGCCCGAGAACTCACCAAGCTGCATGAGGAGTTCCTGCGCGGCGAGGCAGCCGAAGTGCTCGCCATGCTGCGCGCCCGCCCCAGCGTGCGCGGAGAGATGGTGCTGCTGCTCGAACTGTCGTCGGAGATCGGAAGCGCCAATACAGTACACACACTCGCCGATGAGGTCGCCGAACTCATGCGCACCGAATCGCTCTCCCAGAAGGATGCCCTGAAGCGTGTCGCCAAGGCTCGCGATATCGGCAAGAGCGAAGCCTACCGCGAGTTCCAGCGCAGCAAGCGCTGAAATTTCTGGACCCTGGACCCTGAACCCTACTCCCTGCCGCTCACCCGGTCATACACATACCGGTCGCTGGTCGTCCCCAGCGCCTCGTTGTAAAGTACCTGCGCTCCGGCGGCCTCTTTCAGCTCGTCGTTGAAGGTGTGAATCGCGCGCAGGTGGTCGGCCGTAGCGGGAATCTCCAGCTTCGTGGTCTTCAGGAACTTCTGATAGCCGCGGTCGAGCAGCCGTGCGATCTCGCCGCCCAGCACCCATCCGCCCTTGGCCAGCAGCCGCACCGGCGATCCCGGTTGCAGGCTCGGCGCGATCTCGGCCGCACAGTCGCCCTTGCTTACGCGATAGGCACCGGCCGCGCGGTTCTCGCCCTCGGTCGCCGGAGAGACATCAAACCGCTCGCTGCCCAGCGCGGCCAGCACCTCATCGAAGGTCGGTATCTTTTTTGCCTTGGCCATTGGGGTCGCAGACTCTTTCGCTTTAGACTCTGAGAGCGGCCTCTTCGGGCTACACTCATCTTCAACTGTCGCACATCGGCCCCAACCCCTTCAACGCTCGCGGGAATCCCGCAACCTTCAGCACCTCAGGACATCAGAACTAACAGCATGATTGAAGCACCCTCCAAACCGGTCGCCAAACTACAGGGCTCGCCTCTGCTGGACCTCATCGGCAATACGCCGCTGCTGCGGCTGGACCGCCTCTCCGCGCACCTGCCCGGCATCCAGATCCTCGGCAAGGCCGAGTGGCGCAACCCCGGCGGCAGCGTGAAGGACCGCGCCGCCTCCTCTATCGTCGCGGCAGCGCGGCGCTCCGGCCAGCTTGGCCCCAACAAGACGCTGATGGACGCCACCTCCGGCAACACCGGCATCGCCTACGCCATGCTGGGCGCAGCCATGGGATTCCCCGTCCTGCTCTGCATGCCCTCCAACGTCTCTGTGGAGCGCAAGCGCATTCTCGCCGCCTACGGAGCGGAGGTTCTGTGGACCGACCCCGGCGACGGCTCCGACGGCGCCATCCGCATGGCCCAGAAGCTCATCGCCGAGAGCCCCGAGAAGTATTTCTACGCCGACCAGTACGGCAACGACAACAACTGGCGTGCCCACTACTACGGCACCGCCAACGAGATCTGGAACCAGACCGACGGCAAGATCACGCACTTCGTCGCCGCGCTCGGCACAAGCGGCACCTTCATGGGCAACACCCGCCGCCTGCGCGAGTTGAACCCCGAGATCCAATGCATCTCCATGCAGCCGGACTCACCCTTCAATGGCCTCGAGGGCCTCAAGCACATGGCCACCGCCATCGTGCCTCCGATCTACGACCCAACGCTCGCCGACCGCAACATCGACATGGCCACCGAGCGCGCCTACGCGATGGCCAAGTGGCTGGGCAAGCACGAGGGCCTGCTCATCGGCGTCTCCGCGGCCGCGGCTGTCGCTGCGTCTCTCGAAGTCGCCGAGGGCGAAGCCGCCGCCGGGCGCGAAGCCGTGGTCGTCACCATCCTTTGCGACTCCGCCGACAAGTACCTCAGCGAACACTTCTGGACCGAACCCAACGAAGCCGACGACGCACTGGCCAGCAAACTGGGAACTGGAAAACTGGCAACTGGCAACTCTTAATCAAAACCGACCAATGTCACTACAGATTCCCCAAGCCCTCTACGACCAGCTCCGCGCCCATGGCGAAGAGACCTATCCGCACGAGTGCTGCGGCATCATGCTCGGCAACGCGGATGACGACGACCTGCGCGTGGCCCAGCTCATCCGCGCTGGCAACACCCGCACGGACTCCGCGCATAACCGCTACAACATCGCGCCGCAGGAGCTCATCGCCGCCCAGCGCGAGGGCCGCAAGCAGGGCCTGGACATCGTCGGCTTCTACCACTCCCACCCCGACCACCCCGCCCAGTGGTCCCCCACTGACTTCGCCGAGGCCCACTGGTTCGGCTGCGCCTACGTCATCACGTCGACCGACGGCGACAAGATCACCGGCCACGCCAAGATCACCAACAGCTTCCTGCTCACAGGCACCGGCGAAGAAGACAAGGCCTTCACCGTCCAGCTCATCGAAGTTACCTGATGGAGACGCTGGTTGCGGCGATCAGGCGATTCCGCTCCCAAACGATCCATAGATGAACTCAGGCTTGCCGCTGATGGCGCGCGACGCCAGGCGTGCCGAGATCACGGTCGCTTCGATGCAGCCCACATTCAGATCGCTGAGCGTCCAGTCTCCCGCGAGATAGAGGTTACTGAACCGGGAGTCGCCCGGAGCCAGCCTGTACTTTGTTGTGCCGGGCAGACCCAAAACATACAGTTCGCTCGGATCGATGTTGACCCGAAAAAACTGCTCGCGGAATCTGGCCTCACCTTCGGCGCCGGCAAGAGAGATGAGTGAGTTGAAGTCGAAGGTCCCTTGCTCGACCGATTGCGGCCAGAGAAAACTGACGTTCTCCTTCAAGAACGAGAGCGCATTCTGTACCACGCACTCTCTCTCCCTGGCCGGATACGTAGCATCGGAGAATGGTGCCGCCGCCAGTGGATCATGATAAGCGTTGCA
>Ga0302197_10005082_pt1 | contig 11376 bp, 8 predicted proteins | sample II_Bog_N2_1_FD_193526 | JGI IMG/M metagenome (GOLD analysis project Ga0302197, IMG submission 193526) | Peat permafrost microbial communities from Stordalen Mire near Abisko, Sweden - II_Bog_N2_1 | ecosystem: Environmental > Terrestrial > Soil > Wetlands > Peat | place: Sweden: Abisko, Stordalen...
CTGACTGCATTGATACGGTCGACACAATCACTAGAGAGCTCATCCAAAGATATACAAGCGATTTTACAGCACAACTCTATAAAGTGTTCGGAAGTCTCAATATTATCGGTAATCCCATGAGTCTTTTTAAAAATATCACCACTGGCATTAAGGATTTGAAGGATAAGCCCGCAAAAGGATTTGTGAATGGACCTGCTGAGTTTGGAATTGGTATCGCTGAGGGCACAAGATCATTGATTGCTCACTCTGTTGGGGGAGCTTTTAATTCTTTATCGGGAATTACTGGAACTGTTTCTACCGGATTGGCTACTCTTGCATTTGATAAGGAGTTCTAGGAACATAGAGAGAAGTAAAAAATGAAGAAACCTCAAAATGTTATTCAAGGTTTATCAAAAGGGGGCAAGGCTATATTTTATGGCTTTAAGGAGGGCCTGACGGGTGTATTTTTACAGCCATATCAAAGCGCACGGGAAGGAGGCGCTCTTGGTTTTATGAAAGGCACAGCGATCGGATTGGCTGGATTAGTGGTCAAACCAGTAACGGGTATAATCGACTTCGCATCAAAAACAACTTAGGGTATCAAAAATCAAGCCCTTAAATTTTAGGATAAGCCAAACGAAGAGAGGATGCGATACCCCCGAGTATTTTATACTGAATGCTATATTTTGAGATAGTACTGTCTGATTGATAGTCAACTCTTGGCTGTTCTCAAAAAGGTAGCAAACGAATAGAAGTATTGTGATAGCATATACTATGAGTGTTTTGCTGCAGAAGGCGGACGGGAGTATTTGATAATACTCCAATCTCACATAGTGTTTATCGATGTTCAGAAGGGCAAGATACTTTGGTCGATGCCAATTCAAGAGGTTGAGGTGGAGGATATCAAAAGGAAGAATACCCTACGTTTTAAAGGCAAAAAGACATCTTTCTTAAGAGTAAATATTCCATAATATAGTCCAATTAATAGCAAGTCCTTTTTAGCTAAAATTAAAATCAGTCATAGATAATCACAATGATAGCTAACCTTCAACGAGATAGAGCTGACAATCTGTGATCCTTCAATAAATTGTTAATTCATTTAATGCATATCGGCATTAAGTTTTATATTAATAAAATATTAATCAATTCTTGGCTGACTACTAGATGTCCGAGACCATTCTTCCCACATATGTCCCTTTTATTTACACTGGTATTTAAAGATATATTCGTTTGACAGAAAACGTGAGAAGATCTAATTAGTACTCTATCAGTCGATGCTTTATCCTTGACGAACAGCTTTCCATTATCAGTAAAAAGGGGAAAGAACAGATTAACCTTGCAACTTTTAAAGACAAAAAACTAGAAGAAGACGATATCTAGTAGCCAAAAATTTCCTATATCATAAAACAATAGCCAAGACCCATTTTATTTGCCAAATAGTATGAAAAGTACCCTCAATTGAGCGATTTTTAAATTGGCAGGGATTTTTGGGGGAGAACGCAAAATTGTTTAAAAATACCAAGCGATCACATCAGTCGAGATCACACACGAATCTAGTATAAAGACAAAATGATGAACTAACAAAAGTAGTAACTTAAAGACACCCTTACTCGTATTATTTCAAAAGCGCGTTGCTCCTCAAATTGGAGGAAATTGCCAAGATATATATGGGAGTTGATAATCGCCTATGCCATCATATTGCCCTACTATACGGTTCAGGATTGTGGGAGTCGTAACGGGACTTTCCTGATTGATTTTTCAAAGTCACAAACTCTGCTTACGAAAGGAGAAATTTACTAATTCGAGGAATAATAGTATAAAATTCAAATAGATGATGTGGTCATCACGAGTGGAAATTAAATAGCAGAGCACCTCAGATAATTTTAATAGCGATGGAATCCCAATATGTATCAAAAATACCACAAGAAAATCATCACTTCAGGGATCAGTATGGACACTGTTTATAAAATGGGGAGAGTACATGCAATCCATTTTCAAATTGTATATGCTCATTAATTAAAATACTTCTTTTGGATTGTAAATTAGGGAGAAAATGATGAATACTTCATTGGAGAGGGACAGGAGATCAATATTAACGCTATTGGCGAGACATAGAACTACGATGTGAGCAGACATGGCAAAATTGTGTTTGAAAATGGCAAATGGACTATAGTACCAATCAACCCTGCGGAAAATATCTGGTATAAGTTAAAGCCAAACGTGGAGTATGAATTAGACGTGCGGCATAAGTATAAAATTCGCATCGGACATCTAAATACCTTAGATCTGTAATTTTTTAATTATTTCCCTTGATTTTCATTCATAATTCTGAAAGTATTTTCATTTATGAGTAATCTATCATTTCTCGATTTCCTCCTCGTATTTCTTCATCTCCTCCTTCAGATGAGTCATAATCAAATTGCAGGCATTTTTTATATTGGAGTCGGATTCTTGTCTGACTGAGTTAAGAGATAAGTACAGTCTTTCTTGTGGTCTTTAAAACCGCCTCCGAAATGAGGAATAATAATATCAGAGGTTTGTTTGGTTGGTTCGATCTCTCTCTCATAACTGGGTTTTATGTACTACAAATAGTTAGCAACCGATTCACTTAAATTCTTTTTATTGAGCTCTGTATCCTGGTAGACTCTTCTTGACAATCTCACATCCGAGTCAGAATCAATAAAAACCCTAAGATTAATGAGCGAAGACACATTCTTGGTGACTTCAGCACTCATGAACAAATGCGAACCTTCAATAACAATGAGCTTAGCTGGCTTGAGATGCACTTTTTGATCAACTCCTCCCTTCTTGAAAGAAATATCCACCTAATTTCCGATCAACAAACTGAGTAGATGCTTATAGAAGCTTTACCAGTTAGTACCATCTGAAGAGTACTTTCGACCATCGCTGACATTCAAAAAGTAACCTTGATGAAGAATAGTCACTGGTTCGCCAGAGTCTTTGATAATCCAGTTGCCTCCCTCTTGATCGAACATGTACTGGATCATCTCTCTCTTTCCAGCACAGTCCCCGCCACTAATGCCAAGCACAAAAGTCTTACAATTCTATATTGGAAAATTGATGTTCATATTAAGAAGTTTTCGCATGTGAATTTCTTTCTTCGAGGCCTTCGTCGACAGAGGAGTCATGATAGTTTCGTCCTTTTCTCCGGGTGGTGAGTTATCCATCAAATCTATACTCAATTTTTTAAATAATATACAAATTCGATCTTTTCATCATTTAAATCCAGTATATTATGATGATATGAAAAAAAACTAATGCAGAGGCAGGGAAGACATATCACACAGGAGGGTACTCTTTTGTCACAACTTCCACGAACTACTAAAAGTTAATACGTCCGTCTCTGTCCTTGTCAGCGTATTCGATCATCTGCTCGATTTCTTCTTTTGTGAATCTTTATCCCACACTTTCACATATTTCTGCAAATTATTCTATGCCGAACGATCCCACTCCATTCTTATCAAATATCTCGAAAAGGGACTGCAGATTTGATTAATTTTGACTCTCTCCTTGAAATCCAAATATTTTAAGGAAAGCCTAGAAGTCCATCTCGACTTATCCCGATTGAGAGTTGACTATCTGCAATATTTTTCCAGCTTAACTCTAGAGTCCTAAAGCTGTGATGGCGGTTGATAACTCTTCGATGGAGACGCTGCCACTTTTGTTGTAGTCAAAAATATCAAAGCATTATTTTAGCTTTATCACATCATCGCTGGGTAAATTTTTAGTAGTATATATCGAGGGATCGAATCCTGGAATTGATAGTTGCTTATTGGAAAAGGAGGTGACCTAAATAGCTGAAGGGGTACTGAGCGAAGTCGAGACCTTGATGACATTAACTGACAAATTGAATTAAATATAAGAATTAAATTAGCCAGACATTAATGAACGTATTAAATAAATTCAAGAGCAAAAGGACAAAACAAACTCAGAGCGTATAGAACAACAGCATTTAAACACAGAAAGTTGAAATTTAGCAAATCTAACAGCCTCCTATTTCAGAGAAAAATGGCTAGTTTGAAGCATAGATTTATCGTACAGATTCAATCTCAAGTCGAGAGATCATACCAACATACAGAGAACAAGATTTTGACGAGGATAATTTCAGTCAATATCGATTCAAAAAGAACCAAAAGCAAAAAATGATAGAGCGGTTCGGTAATGATGAAGGGGAAATCGATAAAAAGTGGAAAAATGGGGGGTATTGCTTGATGGTAAAAAAGAATTATATAATAGGGGATATATGTGTCCTCGAAGGGGAATTACTGTTTGGAAACAAATCTCAAATATAGACTAAAAGGAGAGTGAAATTATCCTGCAGTGTAGAGACCATACCGCTGTCTGACAGCATCGCGAAAGTGCTACTCTCGAGAGTTGTGTTTCTAAATGAGAGAGAGGGGATATTTACTGCCGTAGACATAATAAAGATACTATAGAAAGGCTTTGTCAATAAGCAATGATTACTATATTTCCATTGGTGATAGGAATCAAACAGATAATAATAATCAAGAGTTACTCTCGAGATGTAGAAAAGAGTAAAAGAGCTACTTTCCACGCATCATACTAAAAGTATTATCGAATACTAATCTATATATGCCACTCTTCAAATAGAGATGACCTTTGTTCGCATCTGCTGCCACGTTTTGAACTTTTTACAGCTTTACCATTTATTTACAGTTTACTCCTTTTTCGTATTATTCGAGAGTTAGATCTCTCAGCTGCTCGAGCTTGTACACTCCAAAGCGGATATCAAAGCCACTTAGATAAAATTCCCAGCACAGGAGAGAGCTGGGTTTTTCCACGAGAATGTTATAGGTCCACATTTCTCTGGAAGCAATAAACTGATGGTTCTTCCAGTATATACTTCCTACTTCGGCAGGTTAATAAATTTTCTATACTTAATCGGCGTAGACATAGGCCTTCGAAGAGTAAAACTTCGAATTCTTTAAGAAGCGAATTTAATCGCAATCCTAAAGCATAGTGATGAGCTCCAGATCGTTTTTGTCTTGGATTATTTTATAGCAGAGCATTGCTGCCTATTTGAGCTATTCATCTCTACCCGAGGAGAAGAGTGCGATATTGCGGAGAGTTAGGAAAAGTGGGTTTCTCACGATGGTGACGATGGTGCTGTCTTAATTATCAGTCAAATGCCTAAAGTTTTAAATTTGTTATGAGGAGTGAACTGTAGAATATTCCCAAAGAAAATACAATCTCCTCAAAATCCTCAGTAAGAGGATCTGAATATTGATAGATGATGGGCTCAGAATGGCTTCATTGAGTATTTTATGTACAGATTTAATGATTATCTTTTGATTGCTGAGGAGTAGCTGTTTATAGATCTTGTTGTTGTATATCCTCGTTTCAACCAGAGTATTTTTAGAAATTTAGATCTATAACTGATATTGGATAATGAAATGGCCATGGATGAATTTGAGCACTCGAGAAAGCTAGCCCTCACGCTCGGTGTGATTTGTTAAAGGGATAGAGAGGATGCTTCGTTCGAGAAGAGGTAATACTTATTCTGCTATCAACTAAATTAGAAATAGATACCTTTTGAAGAGTAAAGAGATTGCTAAACTTCCCCTATAAGACAGACCTCGGATTCTTTAAGAAGTCATCAATTTTATGTTTGGTTTGGCTGATGAGCTGCACAACGTTTCCACTTTGAAATTTCTTATACTCCTAATCCATCAATTAATAATCTCCGATCGCGCTTAAACTTAATTAAGTCTCGCTTTCTTTTTCGTGAGCCACTTGCTTAAGTATCTCAATAATTTGATTGAGCCTCAGCGAGTACACAGTATTTTTTAATTTTTTACGCATATTGTATAGTTACTTGATTAGCTGGACCAATTCTTACTGTGACAGCTCATCCACAAAAAAATCAGCATCCTGCTCATTTGATACTTATTGCTCCTTAAACGGTTTGAGACCCATTAGCATAGAGTGACCGATCAATTAACGAATTGAGAGATGTCGTCTTCCAGTGAAAAATAGTTTAAACAGGATTGAGGTGATGTCGATTAGTTTTTTATACTCATGGGAAGCGCAGATCTGTTTAAGGATGGCGATATCTATTTTGATGGTGTGGTCATTCGGGTTGAGGAGTTTATCGAGCAAATCAATATACTCTTGACTTTTGATCATTATATAATTCTAAGATATGGCCTTTCACTTGTGAAAAATGATTATCAATGCTCAATATCGAAAGTTCATAATTTAAAGATATAAATACTTTAGCTTCATCAAATCCCCTATATGTCCTAGAGGTAAATATCTCCTTCATTTTTTGCGGCATAATCGTCCTTGGGTATAATTTTATTGTAATTTTTTCCCTCCTTGCTCCTGATGTTCTCATTCGGCAATATTTTACTAGCTAGATTATAGTTGTTGATGATTTATACTAGGATAGCTCCAAAGACAAGTGCAATTCCTATCCACTGCATGATGGCCAAATGATGTCCAAACCACATTATGTTCACGCACACAGTGATACATTTTCGAGTATTAGTAACCAGCGGATAAATGTGTTGTCTAAACATGTTGATGAGTTTATAGCTGAACATGCTGCCAACTGAAGAAAGGACTCCGAAACATGTGAGATCGAAAAGAAAGCCATCGTGGTGGAAGATGAAAGAAAGGAAATAGGAGATCTGCCAACTGCATATTGAGATTATCAGCACTAAGCAAAAAGTTAAGCCATTTATGCCGAACAATAGGAAAAGAGAGTCAGGACGATAAGCCTGCTTTATTTGAGCCACGAAGTCTGGTCTGAAACCTTATAAGACGATAGCGACTGCAAAGATGAAGATGGTGAAAAATGCTCCTCCTGCTTGTTAAGTTTTATCAGTTTAGTCTTTAGGAGGAGAGAAATAGCTGAAGATTATAATTCCGAAGCATACTATAGAGCAAACCCATAATTTTTAAGGGCCGATCTTTTCACTGTCTGCCTTATGATGAGAGCTATTCATAACGGCTGCTTCTCCTCCTGTTATTTCACCTTAATTCTCATGATTTATCTATTTAACTCCCGAACAAAACGACCCCACCAATACTACTGACAATAAGGAACAGGTGTTGACTATGATCATTGTTGTATAAGTTGTCCTCAGAAGGGCAGTGATTAAACATATATGAGTGAGTATATCGCATGATGAAACCTTCAAAAGTTATTTGATGGGAATGTCAAAACTAAAGAGCTCGTCTTTTATCATGAGGTACCCGAAAAGACAAGCGATACCGGAAGTAAACCCAAATGGCGTAATTCTGTCAGTAAAAATATCGCCTGAGGTGCCATCAGAAAGCGAGCCATTTTTGAGATATGGAACTTTATATCTAGATGGGCAATGAAGTACATTTTTTATTAAAAGATGCTGCTGCAGATAAAGCAAGCATAGACCCCGAGAGTATATGCGATAAAATAGATAATTTTATGGCCTTAAGTGAGATGATTGTTATTCATCGAGTCCGCCTGTCGTGATATAATAATAATGTTAGATTATATAATAATGCGTGTTATCTAATCCTGATCTGAGATAACAAATGCTTTTAATTTGGATAAAGTGAATAAGTGGAACAAAACATCAAGAACAACTCCTTTTCATGTGACTGATGACTTAGAGTTGTTTATCAATCATATTTTATATTGTAATGTCAAGTTCAGTCACACCAATATCATTGCAAATATTACTGAAAATTGCCATTTGATTGGCATTTTATCTTTTCATTTCGAATACCTATCTTCGTACTTTATCCAATTATTTCCATTTCTTATAAAATACAACCATTTCGTATATCCCAATAATTCCACCCGCAACTCCAAAGAAAGTCAATTTAACTTTATTTTCCAGCTCTAAAGCCTTTTCTGAGAAGATAGTTGATACATCAAGATCGTACATTTTGTTCATATCTATTTATGTTAAAGATAAAACATTGGCATAGTTAATTCCATTAGCAAAATATTCGTCCGCAGTATTCTTCCAAAAGATAACACTCATTATATTACCTATATAGGAAGAAGAATAAAATCCAGCTACACTGAAGGCTATGGCTGTAAGAGCGGGGATTAATGATATCGAAAATTATGGAATGTAGACCGATTTTTTTTACATATAATGATTGGCTTACTTTAAGATAATGGCATTGTTAACTGATATTCTGACGTAGAGGTCTCTCTCAGTTTTGAGATTAAGACGCATTACCTTTATATCTGTATTGTAAAACAGAGATCCTATCATATGAGTTATCGATATAATATTGATCTCCTAAATCAAAACAACTACAGACAGCTCGAATTTAAAACTAAATCAAAAATATCATCATTAACAGACAATCTATTGCTGATACCAACCATCAAAGATATAATTCAAATTAATTTTGATAATATTAAATTTAGAATAAATAACCATGAGCAGAAAGTTCTATTGCGAGTACTGCGGAATCTTCCTCAAGAACAGCTCACCACAAACCAGAAGGGAACATGCCGATGGTAAAAAACATAAGCAAAGAATGATCGAACATTTCAGACAGATTCGAGTTCAGATGGAGGAGGACATTAAGGCAAGAAACACTAGCATGATCAATTGATTATCCATTATCAACTGTAATTTAGTATCGCGATCATCAGATTCGATCTTTATCAACATCAAGCATTATATTTTCACTATCAAGATCACAGTATCAAAAACCCTCACTTTTTAAACAATTGAGTGAAATCAACAAAAGTCTTTCTTTGGTAAAAAATCAGGTGAGGCTAATTTATATGGAGTCGCGGCAAAAACTCTTATAATTTTATAATTCTTATATAGTCATTACAATGTAAGATAAACAGAATAAAAAACACTACACTTTCACCTTTGCTCGGTATGAGAGTGATAGACTCGAACGCTTTCACCAAATATATCGAAAAAAATTAAAGATTCGGTTGAGAACAGCAGGTTTCATCCTGACTGGGATCATGCTAATTGGAAGTATCTACCCACTGATGATGTGGTTCGAATATGATATCAACATTTATAAGCCCCGAATGAGTGACTATCTAAAAAATCGTTTCAAATGATAAAGTGATGAGTTATTTCTTATTTTAAAATTATACTATCACCAATAGTCTGAGGGTAGCCAATTTACTTTGGATAGAATGATAGATAATCACATTGTACACTATATTGTTTTCACTTCACCATTGATTTCGCTCCTATATTGGGCTAACTCACTCCTTTTGTGCTATTATCGTTATTGTTAGCGTTAATATTATTGTAGAAGCCCTCACACCAAAACTACTTCCGTAATTCTTCAAATTACATCAAGTTCTTTAGAAAGATTATGACCTGCTCGATGGTCCATCGATCTTCCGGATTTATTTCCATGCAGCACATGCTTAAAAACTTAAGATTGTGACGAAAGAAATCTTGAGATTCCACCACATTATCTAGATAAAAAACATTGTTCAAAATTTTGCCAAAACTATACAGATCGAACCCGCGATGAGTATAGTATTCGCTTTGACTCATCAAATTTTAAATATTGGGATATTTTTTAAGTGCTTATCGGTAGTTCACAAAGTAGCCTTAGGTTGATCTGACTAAGTTACGAGATGAGTACGCCTAGTATCTTTAGCCTTAAATTTGGTTGAACTGTATGTGTTAGACACCGATCCGAAATCTATGAGTCTTCCCCTTTTCTGAGAGTCCACCATGATGTTGAATTATTTTAAATCTCGATGTAGGATATTTTCCTCTGAGAGAAAGAGCAACCCCATGCACACATCTATCACTACTTTCAGTTTGTCGTCCTGTTTTAGCTTGCATTATCCTAAAGTTTTTGGATAATATTCGAGATAAATTTCGCCATCAGCAAAGGGCACATTTGACTTATTACAAAAATATTTTGCAAAAAAAGGGCATATTTTATTTCGTATGAAGACTAAGAAGGCGCATTCGTTTTAGAGCGCGATATTTTACTCTTTTTTAAGGCCTATCTTTTTCACCAACCCGCATTCCTTGATTTCTTTCGCTTCATCTTATTAATCAGTATTAGATAGAGTCTCAAATATGCTGAGTTGAGGAATAAAATTGTAAATGGCATAGAAAATGCAAGCATACCCTCCTTCCCCGATGGCCTTTTCCTTACCCTTTTCCGTGATAACAATTGAAGTTAGAACTGCTTCGGTGTCGCCTTTCTTTGATTGAAACGAGGCAAAAATTTTCAATAATGACGATTGCTCTTTCTCATACTATGCTTTCATCTTCATGATGCTATCTCCTGAAAAAGAACGTCGATTTGCACTTTGATCTGATCGTATATTATATTTATGCAACAGAAATACTGCTAATTGGTTTACTGATTCGTTTAATCCCGATTTTAGATTTATCCTTGACCTTTTCGATCGATTGATTCTATCACACTCGAACAGTTACTTCAGTAATAATATTTTTTCGACTTTCTGCAGAAGCGGAACGTGATTTGATCTTTGAAACATTGCTTATAAATCTAATAAATCGACTCTAAATAATTTATAATAGAAGATGATGTTCTCAATATTGTTGGCAAAAGTTCTAGCCAGTGACCCAAATTTAGCCCTTAAGAATCTTTAAACTTTAAACTGAGTGGTTATATAAGTAAATCCTGTAACATAGGCTTTATAAGTAAGCTATCCGGTTTTATTATTTAAAATAAAAGTACCTTCCTTGTCTGACAATTCCAAGTTATTAACTCTAAATATATAATCACCAGTTTCAGTAGTATTGCTTTTGAAAAATTAACACAGTGTTTTCGATACAATGTCGTTGCTGCAGTAATGATCTATCCTCAGCTATGTGTAGATCGTCTTTTTGAAGAATGTGCATTGCCATGAGACGGATACAGGCCGTCTAACTTTGGTTAAAAAGATTTTTCCTTGATAGGTGTGTTTTTCCATGAACGGAGAGGCAGCTTCACATCTTACGTATGAATTTGAGAGGTTAATCATGGCTCTGTTAGCTGAAAGGATGATAGCTTTAACAGGCTGATGATTGGTGGACTCTTCCTCGATAAGTTGCATTTTATTAAAATTTGATATATAAATATTGAAATATTATAAAATTACTCATGCAATGACTACTTTTTTTAATATTCTTCAAGTATTTTATTAATCATTGTAACTAATAAATTATTTGATAACATCATCGGTAGAGAAACAGTTTTCGTGATTTAATAAAATATAACTCATCGAATAAATTTACCTATCATCCTTTGTAAACAATAAATAGTTGATTACGGTTTATTTTTGTTCATTTGGGGGAAGGATTCTTTAAAATCAATATGTATGTTCATTTGCGAAACTCATATATTTTGTAATAATTAATCGAAATATATTAACTTTATTTCATATTCATTTAC
>Ga0302197_10005089_pt1 | contig 11363 bp, 11 predicted proteins | sample II_Bog_N2_1_FD_193526 | JGI IMG/M metagenome (GOLD analysis project Ga0302197, IMG submission 193526) | Peat permafrost microbial communities from Stordalen Mire near Abisko, Sweden - II_Bog_N2_1 | ecosystem: Environmental > Terrestrial > Soil > Wetlands > Peat | place: Sweden: Abisko...
GCTAAATAAATTCATCTTCGAACCGTTCGAACAATTTTTAAAAATTTTTATCCATAAATTAGAAATATACGCAGTAGACCAAGACTTTTCTAAAACGAACTTTTCAAGACTATTAAAAGCAATAAAAATCGAACCCAGGGATACATGCCCTCCTCATGGATGTAATAATCAAAATCGCATGATTATTTTTAATGAAAATAATTTTCAAAGAGTTCAAAGTGCTAATGGAATGAATATAATTCATTATTGAGGTGAAATAGCCGAACTTTAATTCCAGCAAACAAATTTTTTATTTTATGTTGATTTATAATATTAAAATTAAAACAATGAGTATTCTCAATCAATAAAATTCCGAAGATATCCAATGCAAATTAACATATTTTAGGCTAATAGATTAAGCTCATTTTTATTTAAATTAGCATGTTTAACAGATTTTTATATCAAAATGAATAAATCATTCATAGCATTCATGACAGTTCAATTGCTATGCCAGCCAAAGGAACTTTATTGATTAATCGTTTAATTAGTCAATATTAATAAAAAAGTAGAAAAGCGTTATGAAAACAAATAAAGGATGAGACTAAAAATGAACTTTGCCGAATTTGGTGATGTTCAGTTTGATAAGACAATATTATTTAGCCATTGATTTTCAAAGTACTTATCTAAGTTTGATGTCTTATAGATACGATAACGTGCCTCCATAACCCCCAAAAAAGGCGTTATGCGCTTTCTTTCTGTACAGAATGGACATATATGATCAAATCAAAGTGGAAAATCCTAATTTGAGGATTACTGATATCACTAGAATTATAGGGGATATGTGGAAGGAGCTCGACCCCAAACTCAAGGAAAGATACGAGCAGGAGTATCAGATCAATAAAAAAACAGCAGCCGAGGAGAGAAGCAACTACGAGAGAGTATACGGTAGACAAGCCAAATCAAGACGCAGCAAAAAAGTGAAAAGAGCAATGGTGCAAATTCGTCGATATTTTGATCATAGAGATCTAGCGTGATTATATTTGTGATTCATTATCGAAATTTTAACTATTGAATAAATAGGAGAGCTCATAGAATTTAAAATTGAGTCGATAAGTTTTATCTATTAACTTTAAAGACAGCTCAGAGATCCTGATTAAATATGAAACAAGCCAGATCTAAAATCATAAATTTTGATTCTCTTCCTTCTCTTCACTTTTCTCTTAACTTTAATGATGCTTCGATGATTTAGAGGCTTGACTATAGTTTTAGGGATGCTTGAGTTTTATATGCTGCAGAAGACTTCCCTCGGATCCATAACTGCGCTAACATTTTTATATTTAACAAACATGCAGTTTTTCGATGTCATTTGCTGTTCTCCTAAATCTTTTCTTTCTATCTTATGTTCCTCCTCTCATCTTATCTTTGAACTCTTCTTCCGCTCTTTTCTAAATAAATGAATATATACTTCGCAATCCATTAGTTTGTTCCAAAGTTATTCTCTGCTTAATGCAATAGATTTCATCTGCAAGGATATGTTGTGACTATTCGCAAATATTTTTTGGTATTGCTCATAAAATTAGTGATTCTGATCACGAACACCATTGCTAACATGCAACTCTTCGGAAAGCTGCTCCTGAGAGTTAATACTTTTGGACTGCAAATTCATCCTTCTTCGATTTTCTATAACTATTGTATAATCTTCTGAAAATAATATTCGTCGCATGGCCAATGATAAAATTTATCCTACTTCCTATTTTTGACAGTTTAAGGCATATGAATATCCTTAATTTAATTTGATATGATTGTTTGAAAGACTTTGACCAAGTATACTTTGACTAATTATTTGGTATAAACATTAGGAGTTAGTTGCAAATAAAAAAATGTAGATTATTTAATCATTTTGCCTTTTTTTATCGTAATCTTTTTGTTGGTCCTTTCACTAAAATGGACTCTTCGTCTGATTCTGGTTGGTTATTTTTTTTGTTTTTTGCTACTTTCTTGTCAACTTCAGCAAGAATACCTTAGCTTTGATTTAATTTACTATTCTTATGATTGGCTGTTCCTGGCGCTGCAGATTCCTACATTTTTATGTCCTCTAACTTCTTCGCTCCTCTTAGTTTTTTCTTGATTGAAAAATCAGCTATTTCTTCGTGATTTTAATGCTCTTCTTGAGTGATTGCTTATTTAGGCTTGATATATTTATTTGAAGGCGCTGCATTTTTTTCATCTTGACTTGCTACCTATTGGTCTGACTATTGCTCATCTTCTTCTTGAATTTTTTTCTTTCTAATATATCCCCCCATTGGAAAAGGACAGCAGGGAGCATGTTAAAACAATTCATAAAACAGTTTGATTTTCTCCTATTTCTCCGATGGCGATAATTGTGTTAAATGTAAACTAGAATTTATGGGATGAACCCTCATGATGACCGATTAAACTATAACACGAGACTGTAATGACAAATTATTTTATCTTTTACTGTTAAGATTACTTTTTTAATACTATTATCTCGATCGAACTCTTGTTGATTTTATTTATACAGCAGATAATTAATGCTAAATGGAGGTTTCTATTTTTGATTTCGGATTTTCAATGTTATTGCTAATCTTCTTATCGTTGGGTGGAGGGACTAGTTTTGGCTTTACCTCTTTATCATTGTTATTATCATCATCTAATGTATTTATCATGTATTTTTATTATTCGATATCTTCAATATTTATTTTCTCTTGGGCTTAGTTCGCTTCTACCGGCTTCTATTTTTATTATTAAGGTTGGATTTCAGCCTCAATTGGCTCAATGTTTGACTTGAATCGGCCTCTATATGGAACCTTTTAACCCATTTCCTGGTCAGATAACTCCTCATCCATGTGTCTGTAACTAACAGGCTTTTTTTTCCTCAAAGATCGTTATTTTGAAGGTCCAGCATTTTTTTGTTCTTAATTCTTTGATTCAGTAACATCTTTTGATTTTTGATTTAATGTTTGAGGTTTTGATCTGCTGTTTAATTTATCTTCGCTTTCAGGCAATGCATTCTTTAGGATTCCTTTTTTGCGAGCCATAGGAATAGCTCTCTTTTATTCATCAGATGAACTTTTCTATTATTTGCTAGACTGCTTATTTTTTCTGTTTTTCGATGCTTCGCGCAGACTGGGAGCATAATCACTTTAATCATCAGAACCTTTTTGTTTTTTTTGTTTGGTTTCATTTTTCTTGGTGAGAGTAGATTGAGTCATTTGTATCTTTTTAGAATCTTTTTCCACATTTTTTATATCCTTTACAATAATTATTTTAGTTTAATGTTTTTTTTGTTCAGATTTATTGCCTTTTGAAGAGTTGCTTTCCGATCCACTCTTCGATGAAGAAGAAGATTTTTATGATTTCTTAACATTTTCATTTTTTGGGGTAATCTTTGAATTTTTATTAATTTTTATTTTTTAATGATTTGAAGATGACTCCTCTGAAGATTTAGAACTTTATGATGATTACACGCTTTTCTTTTATTACTTCTTGGTATCTTTGGATGAAGAATTATTTTAGACTATTCTTTTACTTGGATTGGGCCTTACTTATGTCTTCTTTCTTGGTTTGAAATCTTGAATTTTGGCTTGTTTAAGTGGTTTTTATTATCTATTTTTACTTTGCATTTTTGAATTACTATTTTTAAGTGTTGCTGATGGTTGATCTGCATTATTAACTTTTGGATGAGCCTCCTTGATTTATCTTCCCGATGTAATAATCGCAGTTTCTGACTCATTACCTTCAGTTTTATTTTTCTTAGTCTATTTTAGTTAAACAGGCTGTCCAGTTAGCATGACTTTTATGGCTTGCACTTCTAATCACCGATATATACCCTGATGACCATTTTTATAAGATCTTACGACTGTAAACAATTTTATAAATGCTTTACAAAAAATGAATATTACAATTGGAATTGGTAAGTAATTGATATTCCTTCATTTTCCCATATACAATTATTAATAAGGATATTTTTTTATCATAAAGTGACATTATTCGATGAAATTATAAATATGGGTGTATTTTATTGAACTCCTCGATACATTATCTCACAGCAGTAGCAATTATTAATTATTGGCTTATTTTTATAATATCACACTACAACAACGGTAAGTTGTCCTGAATAGCTCTGTATAAATTTGTATAATATAACACAATCATTCTACACATTCATATCACCCAATACGACGATAATCATATCAATTTTAATTTAAGTTTAATTTATTTTATGAGGTGATTTATTATTAATTAAGTCATAATAATATAGTATGATCTCTTAGGGTTCAGAATCTAACAGCATGTAAGAAGAAATCCCCAAAAAAATAACAGATTATTTCATCTTGAAGAAAGATTTTTTCATCAAGAGCAGAAATGATGACATTCGAGTTATCTATGAATTCAGTCCCAAAATTTTAGGAAGAGGAGCATATGGAGTCGTCTTTAAAGCTCGTCTCAGAATGCCGCCCCACACCACGCGTGTAGTAAAACTCATTGCGAAAAAATTTGTTAAAAATCCACAGTTCCTGCAGAGTGAGATCGAAATAACCAAAACATTAGACCACCCGATGATCGTGCGGCTTTATGAAACCTTCGAGGATGATAAAAACATCTATTTAGTTATGGAGTACATTTTTACTCATTTAGTTACTGCGAAGGAGGAGAACTCTTTGAGAGATTGGACAGAAGAGGCAATTTTAACGAGAATGACGCTCGCTAAATCTTTACGCAGATTATTAAAATCATCAAATATCTACACTCCGAAAAAATATCTCATCGTGACCTAAAACCTTAGAACTTTATGATGAACTCCTAGAAGAATCTTAGTATGAAACTCATCGACTTTGGACTAGCCTATCAATGGAAACACAGCATGAGAGAAGAACTTGCTATCACGAAGAATAACAAACTTGTGGGAACTTCTTATTACGTTGCCCCTGAAGTTATCCAACTCGATTATGATGAAAGGTGCGACATCTGGTCGGCTGGTGTGATCCTTTACATCCTTACAACAGCCACACCTCCATTCGATGGATAAAATGATCGGCAGATAATGCAGAAGGTCAAAGCACTACAGTATACCTTCAACAGTATTATAGCTATAACTCAGCCCCATAGGCATCCTCCTTATCTTTTTAGCTTAAAGATCTAATAAAGCTTATCTTAGTTCCAGCTGAACAAAGAATCACAATTGATGAAATCCTCGTTCATCCATGGATGACGAAGCAATTATCTCAAGCGTCTCTTAATATAAACTTTAAACAGCTCAAAGTATTTTCTAATTTTTCAAAAGTAGATTATTCTCTATTCAGTTGAAAGCTTTAGCAGTGACTTATATCGCGACTCAACTACCTGAAAAAGATATCCATCATCTGGGACTTCTCTTCGAGCAAATTGACACTAATTCTGATGGTTATTTATCCATATAAGAGCTTCAATTTGCTCTATAAAAGCAGCAATAAAACACAGTATCAGTGGAATTAAAGGGCATATTGGATCACATCGACACCGACCGTAATGGCAAAATAAACTACAATGAATTTATAGCCTGTTGTCTAGAAACATCGTATCTCCAAAATTAGCAATATCTTTAGTATATATTCAAGAAACTAGACTTCGACAGAAGCGGAAAAATATCAAAGGATTAGATTAAGTAGGTTTACTTGAAAACAGGCATCGTTACCAGCACTGAAATGATAGATGAAGTCATTAAGGAATGCGACAGGAATGGAGATGGAGACATCAGCTATTTGTAGTTTTTGGAAGTGATGGGAGTGAAGAAGTGATTGATTTATCATTCTTTTATTTAAGGCCAACAGGTATCAAATAGAGCTGCAATATAGATATAATTAAATAATTCCTTGGCCTGATCAATCTATTCATGAGATAATAAAGACTTAAAAGCTCAATATATTAGTCATTGACTAATTATATTAAAAATATAACTTCAGCATTTAATTTGCATGCAAACCAACATCCCTAAGGAAGTACCCTTCCTCCCTGGACACGTTTTTCATGATCCTTATAAGCAAAACTTTCACAAGACGCAGCAATTTAATTTTGTGGATGGTTCGCAGCAAGAGAAAAGACAGTTTCAAAAAGAGGAGATCGACCTAAATCTTATTGATTAGATGACCAAAAGTCTTGGCAGTCTTAGCTTCCAAAAACCACGCAAAGCACCCGAAAATGATTTTATCCCGAGAATACAGCCTCCTTGGCTCAAATATGAGAGAAAGGTATTGCGCTTCTACGCATATTTTCAGGAACATGTAGTCGAAAGTCGCCTTGAAAATTACAGGATAAGGCCAGTGTTGATTTACTATTATCTGTCAGACGAGACTCTCTTCATTACAGAGCCTAAAGTTGAAAACTCTGGTATTCCTCAAGGAGTGTTCTTAAAAAGGCAAAAAGTACCTAAGGTGATAGGAGAACTTGCAGACCATTATAAATGGCAAGATCTCAACGTCTCTATCAACATAAACTTTTTTGAACGCATATTCCGTATATACGACTGTGATCCTTTCACCAAAGAGTTTTACTCATACATGTAAGTTCCTCTCAATGAACCTTAAACGTTGCCTAATGATCTCTTTGATACTTTCATTCGTACCAAAGAGGCCAAAATTAATCCGCCTGATACAAAGGAGTATAAAGAATATATTGAAGTTAAGCTAGGAGGTGGACACCCTAATGATGGACTTGAAAAGTATCTAGACAACGACCGGAAAGTACTATCTTTCAAAATACTGTGGAGTGACACCACTCTGGAAGGAGGTTTTAACTACTTTACTCTTAACTACTTTTTGGCTGACGATAATGTGGAAGTGAAAGAGTTCAGATTTCAAAACTCTGGAAGAGATCCTTTTCCTTTATTACTAAAGAAGCAGAAACTTCCTAAAAAGGCCATCAATACTGTTTATCCAGGAATGAGTCTCAAAAAGGAAGAATATTATGCGCCTTAAGATTTTGGTATTGGAGAACATATTAACGTCTTTGGCCGTGATTGCGTGGTCTATGATGCTGATGATTTCACCAAAGCTTATTACAGATATAAGCTTGGCATTGAGTTAGTGCCTATCAAAATAGAGGAAGGGCAACGCCGAGCTGTCGAACATCAAATTCCTCCTTTTAATGGATATGGAACTCCTTAGGATTCTCTCGGCAGTGTTTTCAGCTTACAGCCAAAACCTCCTAAAAAAGATATGACAAAGTTGTTTACTAATGATCAATACATTCTACGCTTCTAAGCTCGTCTGATTTCACACAACAAAGACGAACAAAATCGTAAGTTCATAATAAACTTCTTCTGCGGAGATGATACTGTCCAGGTCTATCAGAGTGCAGATAAAAACTCTGGTATTTGGGGTGGAAAGTTCCTATAGAGAAAGAAGCACGAACACAAAACATAAGGCAGATATCTAGTTGATACTGATTTTCAGATCGGTAGCATGGTGCTGCTCGGCGCATACAACTTTCAACTGATAAAGGCTGATGACTTCACCCTTCAGTACATGAAATAGCGCCCTGATAAATTCCCCGAGGTGAACATGTAGTCCACTTTTTCTAAAATAAAATCCCTCTCAAAGAATTATGCTTCATACTAATAGTTTTTGGTATGGTTTATCAAAAGTATTTATTGATTGATTTAGATGTGGATCCAACAAACAAAGGCTATCTGGAGTACGACTAGTTCAATAAAAATATATCGAGGTTCATCAAACTTACGAGTCCCGAACTGTACTCAGTTTTCAAGTTTGCGATTGATAAAGATCTGCTGTCGATGAAAAAATTGTTTAAGGGACTGGGTGGAGCTTGATCGATTATCCCTATTACCCTACTAATTTTAGCTGAGTTTGTTAAATTTACTATAAGTGATGAAAAATCATTAGTTTAATTTTGTTAGAAATCCGTAAATTTAGTTTATAACATACTCTTGCTCCACGCCATTATAATCATTAATTATGCCAATTTTGTTGGATCTCCTTAGTTTCATTATCCCCATTGATTGTGGCTATGGTTCATCATCCTCAATCTCATAATCAAAACCAAAAGATAATACTCTTTTCTGGCTCGGTGTTTCCTTAGTCCTGATTCCAGGGATACCAATAACCGCACTTGTAGCAGCAGTGGGAAGCATCACTTTTGCGGGGTGTTATTCAGTTTATCTGCTTGCTTCATTTGCAGCTCAGGCTGTAGTTACGACAGTATTGGCGGCCAAATATGTAATAACTCAGCCTGTCTATTTTATCTGCTCTCCTTTTTTCAAATCTTAAGAAAAAATAAAAATTCCATAAGACTTAAAAGACAAAGTTGTGACAGTGTAGCAAGTAAACGATTTTAAAAATATGGTTATGGAGGAAATAAAAAAGGATTCTTCAAAGACATATATTGTTGTGAAAGAGTTCAGTCACGCGGAAAGCAGCTTAAAATCTAAAGAGAAGGTGCTAAATACTATGGCAATTGTTCTTTAAAGCGAAGATACAGTAGCAACAGTTCTGATCTTGTGCAAAAAGAAGTGGGTGATTCGCCACACTTAAAGTCTGCAAATATTATGTAAAAACTCGTTGATTTTGCTTGGAACTCCTTTAAAAAATCTTTAACGAAACGAAATGGGAGTAGTGGAGCTAAGCTTGATTACCATGTAAACATTCGGTTGATGTGATTCTTATTTTTAGATTGATTCATAAATAAAAATAAATATCAGATAATTATAGTGGCTACCTTCCTTTTTGAGAATATGACTAATTTATAGAGTATTTGCGGCCCAGCCGAGACTCCTGTCCTGAAAAAGTAACTCGAACATTTAGTTAAGCCTACTTCGCAAATGTAATTTTTCTGTAAGAAGAGATCTTTTACTTAAATCAACCCTCAAATTCTGATGGATCAAAGTATTTTGAAACATTATATAGTGAATAAAATTAATTTTACATTTTTAAGAATAAAAAATAAAAGTAAATGATTTACATCTCCCGAAGAGAATTTATGATGCATGTATATAGTCAATGAATAAATTTACTAAATAAAGTGATTAATCAAAAAGATTACTTTTGAATTCCTCTGCATATGTATTTGTCAACATGATTGTAATAATTTTCCATTCTTTTAGATTTAAACTATTCAAGAACTAACTGGGTTGTTTTAATCAGTTATCTTTCAGTTTGGAACTACTATTTTCTAATTGCGGATTTTAGCTCATGGAAGTATAATTCAACTGGATTGAGTTGGGGGCTATACGGCGGTAAAAAGATAACATCAAAGTTATTATGTTCAGCAAATTCAATCACATCTTGTTTTCCATGCAGAAAGCAGTTATCCATAACTAAAAATTTGGCTTGACTTCGGCGTGTAGTTAATATTTGATTGAAAATTTTCGATAGTATTAAAAAAAATTGTTTTTTATTGATGGTTCCAAGAATTAATTGAGATCGGACGAACCCCTCTTTTCCAATAAGAGTAATAATATAAATATTTTTGCCTTTCGCATTTAGGACTTTCATTAAGAGCTATTCTCCTTTCTTTCCCCAAGCCTTTTCCCTTTTGAAGTACATGTTTATTGAAGTTGAATCAAGATAAAATAAAATATTATGTTTATTTGATAAAATTTACTTTATCCTTTGACAATAGGTAGACCGATGCAATATGTTTTATTCAGTATTTCTGACTGTAGGAACTCTTTGTATTCTTTTGAACGCAAAATTTTATCGATGCAATATTTTATAGATGGATTTAGCGTTAATATACCGTTTTAATTATCCGTTTTTGGCTATTCGCAAACAATCCTCATTTTTTAATAATTATTCTTCAATCTCATTGGCCGTAAAATATGGATTTAGTTCTAATATATTGAGAATTCGCTGTGTTCGAAGAACCGTTACACTCATCTTCCTTTCTTTCTTTTTTTGGTTCGATTCCAAATTCAGCAAAGTAGGGTCTTGTCTCCACTTACTGAATAGACGATTTAAGGATGAATAGGGAATATTTGATTATCTTGAATATTATCTCAAAGATTTACGCTTTGGCTGATGTTATTCTTCAGCACGACTATATTCCTAAAAAAACATTTTTATTTTTTATTTTTATTTCTAATTTATGACCCATCCTGCTTTCTAATGGCTTGATTGATGATTGCCTTCTAGATTACAAAGTTATTCTTTGATATCATTGATTGCCCTATTCATCGAGTGCTTTTTATCTTATATAATTCTTGTTCGCATTTGGCTATGAATTTATCCTTATCCCTTTTGAAAATGCTGAAACATATTCAATTAATGATTGTATTCCTATTGTAGGAGAGGAAGTTAATAATTTTACTCATCTGAATCATCATAGTAAACTACTTGCTTCGATTATTCAATTTCCATTTGAATTTTTCGTAAAAATATTTTATTAATAACGTCTTTAATCGCTTTCAATGGTTAACCTGTGTACATATTATAATTTTTATATGTATCTTTGGTTTACCTTCCTGATTGGAAGATCGCAGTTTTTGAATCAATTGTATTTTTATTCATATTTTTGCTGAGACAGGTTGTTCAGTTGACAAATTTTTTATGATTTATTTGTTCCTTATATCAGCGCTATATACTATTTGGGAATTTTTATAAGATTATCGATACAGTTTAATTGATACCAACATTTTGATTTGTGATTCGTACATTCATAAATACAAATAAATATCAGCATTCATAATATTTTGACAATTGTAAGAATAATCATGGACTGACTGCTTAATCTCCAAGAAGTTATAAAAAAATTAGCTTAAAGCAGAGGAATAGGATGAACTGAAGGCCGCCGATAATTGAATAGATCACTATTTTTTGAATTCCTTAAACGTGCTTTTAGATGTTTATGACTAAAAAGAGTGAAGAGTTGATCAATCCGTAGAGAAGGGCCAACCATTGAAGGAAACCAATGGGCAAAATGCAGGCAGCAATAGCAGGAATGAAGCAGCTCAAAGAGTATCCATAGAGGCAAATCAACTAAATTACTATACACATACCTCATATAGCTCGAATTTTATATTTTCACTCATAAACTTAAAGAAGAAATACAAGAAAGCAGGTAATCCCAAGCCATACAAGTAAACTAATGCCACAGCCTATCTGACGTATTATAGTTTAAAAAAATAGCTCTACCATACTTGTCCGTCACTAAATTTCGATAGCAAATAGTTCGAGAAGTTGCCCACTGACCCTAGTAGAAACACAATTGTGGTCAAAATCCAGAATGGTCCATAAAAGTCAGGATTTGGCTTGATTTGGTCGATAAATTCGGTGGTGTATGGAATAGTGATGGCTGATTTTATCCTGTTGATAACCTAAGTTTAGTTAATTTTGAAGTATTGTTTATAGTATGGCAATCGAATGAAACGA
>Ga0302197_10005096_pt1 | contig 11351 bp, 11 predicted proteins | sample II_Bog_N2_1_FD_193526 | JGI IMG/M metagenome (GOLD analysis project Ga0302197, IMG submission 193526) | Peat permafrost microbial communities from Stordalen Mire near Abisko, Sweden - II_Bog_N2_1 | ecosystem: Environmental > Terrestrial > Soil > Wetlands > Peat | place: Sweden: Abisko...
GTCAATAGGATTGACGTAGTGTTTATCGATCCGTTGGGATTCGATGCTGGATTCGATCTCGTCTACTTTTTCTTGCAGTGTATCGACTTTCTCGTGCAGTTCCTCCAACCGTTTGCCAAGAGCACTCCCGACCGCATCTATTGAACTGACCAGATAAACTACGGCAGCACATGCTCCAATAATGATTAACCACACGTTCATTGCGTGTTTCCTCGAATGCGACCATTATAAACATCAAATAGAAAAACCGCCTGCCAGGGCGGTTTCTATAGTTCATTGAGATGCGATGAGGTGCAACCCTCTACGCTCATATTAGAGCAGGAGGATATTCATGTCAATTCATCTCAATATCAAAACAGAGAATCCAGAAGTCGAAGCCTTGTTAACTTTTATGCAGTCACGGTTTCCCAATGCAGACGATGGAGACCACATCGTCATCATGAATGAAGCTATCAAAATACTGCGCACGGTAGACGATTACAAGTTTATGCGCGCGGGCGAGGTTTCTCTAGATTTCGGTTGTACCGATCCAAAATCTTCACTGCACTCAGATATGCCCGTTCAATCTCCGGTATTGTCTTAGACTGGTCGAGCAGTTCGCAAACGGTTAACGCTACAAGCATTTCTTCGCGTTCCATATTTCCTCCAAGTTTTCCGTGTGGAGTATCATAGTCTCATGGACGCAAAGCCGACAACGGAATACGACAGGTTTACCCGTCTGGTTGACCGTGTTCTCTCGGTGCCGAAAGTGGAGATTCAGAGGCGCGAAGAGGAATATAAGGCGACTCCGAAGCCGAAGCGCGGCCCTAAGAAACAGACCGCTTCCCCCGCTTCTGGCGCTTAGAGTTGCCTCGCGTATTCTTTGCCTGTTAGTTCCCGGTAGGTGATCCGTCTGCCAACGATCTGTGAGGTTACTAGAGCGAACCTGTCCGAATCGTTGAGAGGATTATCAGGTGTGGCGCGGTTGTTGTATCTGAATGCCTGTTCGTCGATATACCGGAACAAATGGAACGGCTCAACGCTGATATATGTGCCTCCCAAACCACGCTTTAATAGACTCCAAAAGTTCTCGATTCCCTGAGTGTGAACAAGGCCATTCACGTACTCAACCGCATGGTTAATTACTTCATGCTGAAAATCTGTTCCTTTGTATCCTCCCCATTCATCGGTCATGAGAGTAGAGCCGTCCGCGATATGCTTGCTTGCGAGTGAGCTTAGTACCTCTTGAGTACGCTCCTCTACTACCTCCGCCTTGACACGGCCACCGCGTTCCACCATGCCGACTACGATAGTCTTTGCAGTGCCTCCTACTGCTTTGCCACTGATCCCCGGACCTTTGGGTTTCTTCGACTTATGCATGTTCTTGACCTTGCCGCCGATGAAAGTTTCGTCCATCTCAATCGTGCCGGAGAGTTGGCCGTGTTCTTCCATCATGGCAAGCCGGATACGGTGTAAGAGGAACCATGCGGTTTTCTGTGTGACGCCTATGGCGCGGTGAATCTCCCAACTGCTTACACCATTCTTGCAATTGGCAACCATCCACATCGCCATGAGCCATTTGTCGAGGCCGATAGGAGAATCCTCAAAGATCGTGCCGACTTTCACAGAGAACTGGCACTTGGGGTGCCGGGTCTTGCACTGCCACACGCGGCGCTTTGCCACATAAGACACGTCAGATCGTCCACAAGTAGGGCAAGACACTCCATCCGGCCATCGGCGCTCTACGAGGTATCGGACGCAATTGTCGAGATTGCTGAAATAGACGATTGCGGCTTGGAGTGTCTTGGGTTCCATATGCTCACCATTTCCAAAGTAGCGCGGATCAGGCCAGTGCCTTGTCTGCATAAGGTTGGGTTTCAATTGCTTGCATGATCTGAGTAATCGCGCTGATTCCAATTCCCAAAAGGCTAAACGCATCATCTTGCGATACGTTTACGTTTGGATGCATGATTGGATTTCGGTATGCAGTGCGAATATGATCCAGATTTCCGGTAATTCCTGCGTCTGCTTTCGCACCGTTTAGGGCTTTGATGTAGGCTCCCCAATTGCGTTGAACCTTGTCATCGTCAAAGGTTTTTCCAGTGATAGAGACATAATACGCCCCGATTACGATTTCGAGCGCCCTCCACATATGGAAAGCGGAAGCGGTGTGAGTATCGAATGCCAAGCACTTCCCGGCCAAAACAATGTCTGTCTTTGCTTGCGACGGGAGGCGCTTCCGAATAGGTTCTGGAAAACTCTCATCTGTATTATCGATGAGACGTTCTGTCTGGTAGATTCCCTTTTGTTCAGCACTGAAGACGGTCATTCGCGGCACGTCGGCCCGCAGCACAGTTTCAAAGTTCTCAATTGCCGTATAGATCATTCGAGGTTTGAAACCCAACTTGGCTGTAGTATCGGGAGCGCCGAAAGGCCGTGAAATTGGCGCATTGATTTCTTTGCCGAAAATGCTTCCAAGGACTGCAATCAGTTTTTTGGCCGCTTCGCGTGATGCTGGTAATAGAACGGAATCGGTAATAATTGCTTGCGATAGTTGCTGATGTGCGTGATGTGCCGTCCGTATTCCTTCGGCTTCGGTTGTGTCGTTGTCTAGACGGTAAAGGGCTTTGAGCGCCTTTCCGAGGGAATAGAAGTCGTAGACGCTGGTTTGTTTCATATGCCCACCATTTATACGCCCGATGAGCCATGCTTGCATTCCGACAGGGAGGCTAGTCATTTAGCACCCCCTCTGTAAGTTGTTGATGAGCCAAGTATGTTGTTACCCGAATCAGTAACTGCAAACCCCGTATTTTGCCTGTCTTTTGGCCAAAAATGAGGCCATTTGGGCCAGAAAAGCTCTCGTTTTCGCGTTTTCTGAAAGCCGGCAAGTACCGCAATTCGGTATTCTTTGAATTCCGATACGAAGAATCCTGAGAGACCGAAGAGCGAGCGGTTGGCCCCACCGCAGGTGGTTAGAATGAAAGGTATGTCTGAAGCAGGCGCAACAGAAACCCAGGTCAACCAGCAGATCATTCTCGCCATGAAGGCTCATGATCCAGTCCGCACCACCACGCTGCGCCTCATCAAGAACGCCCTCAAAAACAAGGCCATTGAAAAGCGCGAAATGCTCACCCCGGCCGAGGAGCAGCAGGCCTTGGCGACCATGATCAAGCAGCGCCGTGACTCGATCGAGCAATTCACCAACGGTGGACGGCCTGAGCTGGCAGCCAAAGAAGCCGCCGAGATCGTGGTGATCGAGGAGTTCCTGCCCAAAGCCCTCGATGAAACGGCCCTCGCTGCTTTGGTTGCCGGGACAATCCAGGAAGTCGCCGCAGCCGCCGGCAAGGCTCCCACAGTCAAAGAGATGGGCCAGGTGATGAAGGCCGTTCAGGCCAGGCTGCAAGCCGCCAGCCTCCGCGCCGAAGGCAGGACGGTGAGCGAAATGGTGAAGAAAGCGCTGGCGGGATAGGTAGAGGGAACTCGCGCAACGGCCCATGGGAGGGTCAGCCTTGGCCGAGGCCGATCCGTGCGAGGAACTGGTCCATCTCCGCGCGGGTAGCGCCCTGAGCGTGGATAGAATCATAGGTTGGGTTGCGCGGATCTCGCAAGATGAATGCAACACCGACGCCGTCGTTACCCCAGCGCAGGGACTTGACTGTAAGGGAAATCGAGTACTCGGTCCTTGGCATGCCCTCTTCAGTCTTCTTGAGTGTCATCTGAACCAGCGTGCCGGGGTACCAACGCTCGTCAGTCACCACATACAATCCCGAGAAACTGATATCCCGAACGGTGTGCGCTACCGGAGTGGCGCCGGTAAAGAAGTAGGCAATGAGGCCCGGCACCGACTCCCGCGAATTCTTCCTCGGTTCCGGGGGCTCGGGAGCGAGCAGACGCTGCAGCCAGCTCTTCTTCTTGGGGGTCTCGTTCTTCTGGAATGCAGGCTTGGGAGCTTCTTCGACTGAAGCAGGAGCGTCCGGTACTACTCTGGGGAGAATCTCTTCCCGTTGTGGAGCGGGCGCGACAACTGCTACAGGCGCCGGCTTCGTTGCCATCGCCTCATGTGCTGCATTTGCCGCAGCGCCTGAACCGAAGAGCAAAGCCAATTCCTGCTCGACATCCTCTATATGGCCGAAGGCCACTAAGTCTCCGGGTTGGGTATGCGATGCAAAAACCGAGTGAACGGGGAGCGCCAGCAGGCTCGCTGCCGGAGGACTCGATGGCGAAACGCGGAAGGTGGGGAAAAACTCAACGGTCTCAATGACCCGGCAATTCTTGTCCAGATAGATCAGATCGAGCGGAACCGGCAGGTCCGTCGCGGGAATTCCCTTGAAAGGGACCATCCAAAGTCCGGCGCCGGATTTGGGCGTGAGCATCGGCAGCCGATCTGCGAGGCTGGCAGTGTTGAAATCGCCGCAAGCAATCTCAACGCCCAGAATATAGCCCCTGGTCTTGTTGTAGGCGCAGCGGTTCCTCGATTCCACGCGGTCCCTCGTCCCCGGCGAATGGTCGTCGAAGGGGTGGTAAACTCCGGGTTCGCGCGCGCTTTCCACTGGGGCGTCTCCATTCAGAAGAGAAACACCGCTGCTGTGGCTTACAGTTCCTCCATCTCTATCGACTCAAGGTTGCCATTTCTTCATTCTTACATGAGAAAGAGATGAGAAACCAGCGTGCTGGCTGGGGCTGCCGACTTGCTGTTGCCACTCAACAGTTGCGTTAGACTACTGCTCTCGGCTATTGGCTGCTTTGTCGAAGAGCAAACCCGGAATTCTATCTATTATGTGATGCAATCGGCGTGCCAAAAGACCACTGAATGGCTCCATCTTTCAGCTTTTTATTCCTCAAGAGGGTCTGCCGGAGATTTTAATTCCCCGTTCAAATCCACGAACCGGACAGAAACAGACAAGTGGGTGAGCCTTGCCCGCGAGCGAAAAGCGCCCGGACTTCGAGAGAATCGCCTTGCATTGGCGCACAAATCGATACAGATTCGAGCGGACAAAAGGGGCCGAACAGACAACGGTGACTATGGGATCTCAGCCGAGATGGAACGGCTCCAACACTCTTCCCGGTCCATACCGCAGAAAAGGCAGAGCCTCCCCTTGCGGGTCTGACTCTCCTTCTGTTCGCCTTCCCCTGCAAGGCTGGAACGATTCGAGCCGCATCACGCGGCGAGATTCATGCCTGCATCGAATCGGGTAGGTGAGTCCGGGAAATGCTATGTCTTTCAGATGGCAGCCGGTTTCTTCGGTTGAGATCCACTCTCAGAAGACCTCCGAAGGGCCATCCGGCGGGGGAAGGTGCTTGAGCAGGCCGAGTTCGCCGGCCAGCCGCTCCAATTTGACGCGAGTGGCGGCCGAGGGGGGAACGAGAGGCAGTCGAACCTGGTCGGAGCAGCGGCCCATCAGGGCGAGAATCGTTTTGACCGGGGCGGGGTTCGACTCCCAGAAATTTGCCTCGAAGAGCCGGCCCCAGCGGCGTTCCAGTTCACGGGCTTCGTTCCAGTTATTGCTCATCGCGGCATGGATCATGCGGCTGACCTCGGCCGGCGCCTCGTTGGCCGCAACGCTGATCAGGCCTTGCGCGCCAACGCCGATGGAGGCGAGGGCGAGGTTATCGTCGCCCGAGAAGACCTTGAAGCCATGGGGCAGCGAGTGGACCAGTTGGGCGATCTGAGGCAGCTTGCCGCTGGCCTCCTTGATGGCCTGAATATTGGGGGCGGCTTCGGCCAGGCGCACGACCGTCTCGGGATCGAGGCTGACGGCGGTTCGTCCGGGCACGTTGTAGAGGGCCACGGGCAGGGGAGCCACGGCTTGGGCGAGAGCCAGGAAGTGCTGGAACTGGCCCTCCTGAGTGGGCTTGTTGTAGTAGGGGTTGGCGGAGAGCACCACATCCACACCGCGTATCTGCTTTAACCGGCTGGCATTGCGCACCAGGGTGCGCGTCGAGTTGTGGGTGCATCCGGCCCAGACCGGCACGCGGCCGGCTGCGGCCTCGGCCACGATGCAGACCGTCATCAGCCACTCTTCGTCGTCCAGCGTTGCCGCTTCGCCGGTCGATCCGCAGGCCACGAGAAAGTCGATTCCCGAGTCGATCTGCCAATGTACCAGAGCCGCGAGCGCCTGCTCATCGACCGATCCATCCGCCCGGAAGGGCGTCACAATTGCTGTACCGCATCCTGTCGTTTCCATGATAAGAAAAGTGTATACCGCACGGGCGCGTGACCAAAACTGCTGAATGAATGCTGAGCGAAATCAACATCCCGGGCGAGTGGATTGCGGGCTCTTGGGCGTGATGCAAATGGGGCTGCCAGAAAAATCCTCATGGGTAGGAGGCATTTTGCGGAAAGCGTTGTGGCTTGCGGTTTTCATTGCCGTGCTGTGCTTTTCAGGGACGCGTCTCATCGCGGCCGATTGCGCGGTGGTCAAGCATCTCCCACCCAGCGAGGCCGACACGGCTCTGCTCGGGGCCGACTACGCCAAAGCCGCGGGTCTTTACCAGGCTGTTTTGACCAGCCATCCAGGCGACGCGGATGCAACAATTGGGCTGGTTCATGCGCTCTTGCACCAGCAGAAGTTGAGCGAAGCGGAAGATGCCGTAGATGCTTCGCTGGCCGCCTCTCCGAAATCGGCTGCATTGCTTACCCTGCGCGGCGAGGTTGAGTTTCGCCAGGGAACTCCCTGGTTCGCCGATCAAACCGCTCGCGAATCCGACACGATCGACCCTTGCAATCCGCGAACCCACCTGCTGCTGGCCGACCTCGAGCGCCTCAGTTCGATGTATGCTTCAAGCCGCAAGGATCTTCATCTCGCACATCAGATCGACCCGGCAGACCCGCAGATACGCGCGGAGTGGATACGCACCCTTTCATTGAAGCGCAGGATCGCTGAGACGGAGGCTTACCTTTCGGCTGCAACCGGAGACGACGAGGACGATATACGCCACTGGCGGCTCTATCTGGAAGGCTTGAAGAAGTTGGAGGACGAGCCGCATAAGGCTTGCCACCTGGTCTCCCCGGCAGCAGCCACCGAGATTCCCTTTGTCGCGGTAAAGCAAGGAGGATTGCATAGCTCTCCGTCTGGGATTGAGGTGAAGTTGAACGACGAAACGGTCACATTAAAGGTGGACACCGGCGCCAGCGGGTTGGTGCTCTCGCGTTCTGCAGCCAAACATGCCGGTCTCAAGCCGTTTTCGCCAACGGAGATGTCTGGTATCGGCGATAAGGGCTACAAGCCCGGTTACTCCGCGTTTGCCGATTCCATCCACATTGGGAACCTCGAGTTTCAGGATTGCCCGGTGAATGTGCTCGACAGCCGGAGCGGCCTGGATGGTATCGACGGCTTGATCGGAATGAATGTGTTTTCGCAGTTTCTGGTTACGTTGGATTTCCCCATGCAAAAGCTGCTGCTTGGGCCTTTGCCACCCCGGCCTGGTGAGACTTCCGCCATTCCTGTCTTGAAGACCAGCAGCGCAGAGCGGGACGATTCCGAACCGCCGTCTGAGACTGCAAAGGCGGCGCAGCAAGAGAGCAAGGATGCGCAACCGGACAAACCCGTTGAGGGGGGCACGGAGCCCGGCGGGACAGCCGTCTCGGCCGCGCCTCAACCTCCAGGTTCAGCCGCCAATAAGCCCGGCGGTCACGGTCCGTATGACCGCTATATCGCTCCGGAGATGCAAAGTTACACACCCGTCTATCGCAATGGCAATGACCTCATATTGCCCACAAAGCTGAATGGCCAGAAGCTAAAGCTATTCATCCTTGACACGGGAGCGTGGACCACCATCATCTCGCCGCAGGCCGCAAAGGATTTGACCGCCATCCATCCTGAAGATCGTCTGTATGTGAAAGGCATCAACGGAAAGGTGGACAAGGTCTATAGCGCCGACCAGCTCACATTGGAGTTTGCCCATGTATCCGAGACAGCCTACGGGGTCGTCGCCCTTGATACGGCGCGGATGTCGAAGGGCCTGGGCATGGAGATCACCGGACTCATCGGGGCGAACACGCTCGATCAGTTCATCGTGCACATCGACTATCGGGACGGATTGGTGAAGTTCGATTCCGATCCCAAGCACGGTGATAAATGACAAGTGCCGATTCAGGCCGTCTAGAGGAAGCTCCAATTAAGTCGACGTTTTTTGAAGGGTACGACTGAACAGCTTGCGGAAAAAAGCCGGGAACCGGATCAGACACAATGATATCCACGAGTGGATGGTGTAAATAGTAGTTATGCGTTGAGACAATCATCGGCAGGAAGCGATATTCAGCCGCATCGGCCTTGAACGATGGGTACCGAAGGATCATTCATTGCGTGCGATTCGGCGGATGAGCGATGCGGCATTGCGGTGTTTAACTTGCAGAACTGTAAGTTAGGCGGTGCGGAGTTTTGAACGGTATAGGCGCACCTATCGCGCGCCGGATTCCACCAGCATGGTCTTGCCGCTGCGGGGGTTGAAGCGGTTGAGTAGCCACTTACGAGTTGGAGTTTCCAGATAATAGAAGCTCAACACGCTGAGTCCGATAGATAGCACAACGTAGATCAGAGAGGATGCAGGATATTGAAAAAGATTAAAATACGTAAATATGTTGAGGACCGGGAAATGAATCAAGTAGAGCCCATAACTTGATTCGCCTAGAATTACGAGCCAGGACATACTCAGCAACCGCGAGATTGCTGTTGAAGGCCCTGACAAGGCCCATATGACGCAAACAAAGACAGGCGCGAGAAGACCGTCGGAGAGATCGGCGACGGAGAGAAAAGGGGAATACTGAACAGCAGCCAGAAATCCCGTTGCGGCCAAAGCCAGCACTCCATACGACACCCAAATAGAGGATGCCGCCGAGCCTCTTTCCGCCACGCGAAGCGATTGCCAGCGAGCTAGACAAATGCCAAGAGCAAAGGTGGAAAGATGAAACAACGGGTTGAACCGTGCGACCCTTAGGGAAAGATGCGGATACATGATCCAGACGAGGGTTTGGCCGCCGCAGTAGAGCAGAAATGCCGTAATCCAGAGGCGCGAGCCCTTGAGCTTCCATAGTATGGCTCCGAGCAGTGGGAAGGATAAGTAAAAAAAAGCCTCAACTGAAAGCGACCAGTTAGGAACGTCAATGCATGTCTGATGGCGCGGCACCCAAGCATGCACCATTCCCAAATGCATGAGAAGATCGCCAACGGTGTGCACCAGGCCCAGCACCACGCCACGTGAGGCTATTGTGTTGTGTAGCGAGTAAGGCGTGTCCGCCAAAAGAGTGACGAGATACAACGGATAGATGCGCGCAAAGCGAGAGGCGAAGAATCTTCGTTTGTCTACTCTTCGGTCGCCTCGCAAATAGACAAATGCCAGAATGTAGCCCGAAAGCAAAAAGAAGAAACTTACAGCAGTGAATCCGAGCGAGATGAACTTAGTGCCAAAGCTATCGTGGGCAGTGGAAACGAGGGATTTAAATAGATGAAATATAACTACCTGGACAGTGCCAAGTTCTCTGCTGGAATCAGGTGTGTTTGTTGGCCATGCGGAGGTTGGATAGTTCGGTGGCCATCTCGATCCAGCGGTCCACGAGCGTCTTCATGACCTCGTAGTTCTTCAGTTCCCGGCGGACGGTGTTGAGGTCTTCCCTGCGCACGAACTTCGAGCTGCTCTTTCCCTTGCGCGTAAAACTTACCTGATAATAGGGCCCGTGCTTCTCGGGCGGCGTGGCCTTGCACCGGCATCCGGGGGTGCCGCAGACGTTGTACTGCGTCGAGAGACTGCCTGGACGCAGATCGCCGAGCGCGGCCAGTTGCCCCTTCACCCTCTCGATTTGCCGCAGCAAGAGCTTTTCTCTGGAGATGGTCATTAACTAAAAGCATAACGCCAAGGATACCGATTTGCGAGTCGTGTGACCGATAGCACTGTGATGCTAGCGGCGTTCGTGCTTACATCGGTATTATGTCCCTCTGGATCGCCTGGTTCGATGCCGTGCGTGCTCTGCGCCCGGCCTCAAGAAGATTCCTCACCTTCCTCTGGATGATTCTGGCCCTGGTCGGCCTCTGCTGCCGCCCGGAGAGGGCCGGCGTCACCAGCCTGGTTCGCCTCTTCGGCTTCGGCAACCTAGGCTATCGACGCTTCCTGCACCTGTTTCATAGCCGCGCCCTGGATCTTGACGCGCTCACCGCCTGTTGGGCGCGGCTGTGTTTGCGACTCTTTGAGCCCGTCGCCGTGGGTGAGCGGCTGGTCTGCCTGGCCGATGGTATCAAGGCTCCGAAAGAAGGCCGCAAGATGCCCGCCGTGAAGTTACTCCATCAGCAATCGGCGAGTAACTCGAAGCCGGAATACATCATGGGCCATAGCTTTCAGGCCGTCAGTTTGCTGGCCCAGGGGCCGGCCGGCCACGTCGCCGCCGTGCCGCTGGTCTCGCGCATTCACGAGGGGTTGATCTGGTCCAACCGCGACACGCGCACCCTGCTCGATAAGTTGGCGTTGCTGCTGTTTTCCCTGGCCGGCATCGTCGATCGCAAACTGCTGCTGGTCGCCGATGCTTACTACGCCAGCGGAAAGATGATTGGACAGTTACTAACTCAAGGCCACCATCTTGTAACTCGCGCTAAGTCGAACGCCGTGGCCTATTGGCCCGCGCCCACGCCAACCAAGCGCCGCCGCGGACGGCCACGGCTCTACGGCGAAAAAGTGAAGCTCAAGGATCTGGCCCGCGACCGGAGTCAGTTTATCTCCGCTCCAAGCCCCGTCTACGGCGAGCAGAATGTTACGCTGCGCTATCGCGCCATCGATCTCGTGTGGCGGCCGGCGGGGCGGCTGGTGCGTTTTGTCATCGTTTGCCATCCGCTGCGCGGCACCATCTTTCTGCTGGCCACCGATCTGACTCTGGAGCCGCTTGAGATCGTCCTGCTCTATGGTTACCGCTTCAAAATCGAGCTGGGATTCCGGCAAGCCGTGCATGTCGTAGGAAGTTACGCATACCACTTTTGGATGGCCGACATGAAACCGCGCCGCCGCGGACAGGGCGACCAGTATCTGCACCGAGAAAGCCAGACTTATCGCGACGCCGTCCGCCGCAAGATGAATGCATTTCACTTGCATGTGCAGTTGGGCTGCGTCGCGCAGGGACTACTTCAGCACCTGGCATTGAATCACATGGCCGAGGTCTGGCGGCTTTTTCGCAGTTGGTTGCGCACCATGAATCCCGCACTGCCACCCTCGGAGCTGGTCGTGGCCTGCGCGCTGCGCGCGACACTGCCGGAATTTCTCCAGGCTGCGGCGCTCCCGCACAAACTGAGAATTATTGTTCGCCGCTACAGGGAGCCCAACAACGCCTCAAACTCCAACGACCGCGGAGCGGAGATCGCCGCATGAGACAGAGAGAACTTAGCACTGACCAG
>Ga0302197_10005101_pt1 | contig 11343 bp, 16 predicted proteins | sample II_Bog_N2_1_FD_193526 | JGI IMG/M metagenome (GOLD analysis project Ga0302197, IMG submission 193526) | Peat permafrost microbial communities from Stordalen Mire near Abisko, Sweden - II_Bog_N2_1 | ecosystem: Environmental > Terrestrial > Soil > Wetlands > Peat | place: Sweden: Abisko...
CTTTATAATAGCGTATTTAGTGTACACTAAACAGGATTATATAGCCTATTGGGTTGATACCGCAGCCAATGACTGGAAAGCGGTAAAACAATTACTTGCCGGCAAAAGCTATATACAGGCTTTATTTTGGGCGCACCTGGTATTGGAAAAATTATTGAAAGCGCATTGGGTAAAAGACAATACCGGCAACCATCCGCCCAAAATTCATAATTTGCTTATACTGATAAGCAAAACCGCTTTATCGCTTGATGAAAAGGATATGTTTGTATTAGGGAGAATGAATGATTTTCAGTTGGAAGGTAGGTACCCCGAGTATATAACCAACATTTATAAGCTTTACAAACTTAAAGAAACGACATTGATTTTCAATGAAGCTGACAGAATAAGAAAATGCTTACTCAAAAAACTGCAATAGAAAAAGTCCGGCGTTTTGTTCATCTGCTCAATGACAGCGGATTGAACCTGCAGCGCGTAGTGCTGTATGGCTCTTATGCAAAGAACACACAGCACAAATGGAGCGATATTGATGTGGCGCTGGTTGCAGATAATTTTAAAGGCATCGGCTACTATGATTTTGATCTTTTCGGCAAAATATTGATACAAAAACCTTTTTGCATCATTCAGCCACGCACCTATAAAACAGGTGATTTTAACCCGGAGAGGGATCCGTTCGTAGAAGAGATATTAAAAGATGGTATAGAAATTTCGTAATAAAAAATGGCTAATCGCCCTCCACTGCACAATGGGCGCAATATTGTCTTTGTGTCCCTTGTGGTTCAAGCTTTGTGTCCCTTGTGGTTAAACTTTCCCTGCTCTTTCGGATTTATAATCCGAAAGCCGTAGCCGGGGATTTACACCGATTACCCTCTGCCCAGCTACGGGGCATGTACGACATAAAATACAACAAAAAAAAAGATGTGGGTACACGGTATATCTTATGTAGGGCATCTTCCACCTTTTGGGCTTGTTTGGGCGAGGCATGTTTAATACCGGTAACCTATTCCGCGGCAATGTAGTTCATCCTTCCTTAACAATGGAGTGCAAAAAAAATTATCCACAATTTTCACCCAAAAACCTTATAACCAATTATCCCTCAAACCATTGCCCACAAGGGCTTTTGTGGATATCTTTTTTTGGCATTTTCAATAATTCATCATACCTTTATGCCGGAATTTAGCCCATAGTGGAAAAACTCAACTATAAACTGCCAAAAAGGAGTAGGGCTGTGATAAAAACGTGATATTTTTGTGATATTTTCCTGTAATAACTAATTGATAATCAGCAAAAATACCCAATAATTTTTTTTCACCACCCCGTGTGATATTTGCCAACTGCCAACGGTAAACTGTAAATTGTAAACTGTAAATTGCCAACTGTAAACTGTAAATTGTGCATGCCTGAAATAGGTTGACCAAAAATAGTCAACTTAATATGAAGCAGCAAACACAGTTAGAAATCCAGCAAAAACGAACATTTTCTGAGGCTTTTAAACGGGAGAAAGTTAAGGATCTTGTTGAGAAACGGGTTAGCATTAAGCAACTTTGCAGTCTATATGAAATTTCCCGGACGGCAGTTTACAAATGGCTTTATGCCTATTCGCCCCATCACGAGCAAAAGACTATCTTAGTTGTTCAGATGGAAAGCGAAGCACATAAAACCCTGTTGCTGCTACAGCGGGTAGCTGAACTGGAACGGGTAATTGGTCAAAAACAACTCGAACTTGATTTTTTAAACAAGTTACTGGAGGTGGGTAGCTCCGAGTTGGGATTTGATCTAAAAAAAAATTTCAGCACCAAACTATCGAATGGTACCGGCACCATAGAACCAGTGGACAAAAAATGACCTGGATTTACTTGTTATGTAACATCAGCAAGCAGGCTCATCATAAGGCTATTTTACGATTAAAAAAACAATTTCAGAAACAAGAATTATATATCCGGCTAATGGATGCAACCAGAGAAATACATCCCGGAATGGGATTAAGGACAATGTATGACATGTTATCACCCGAAGGTATAGGCAGGGATAATTTTATTGCTTTAGGCCTTAAAGAAGGCTTCCGGCTCCAAACTAAGGAGAAGGAAACACGCACTACTTATAGCGTAAAATCACACTGCTATTCCAACCTGCTGGCAGGACGCAAGTTTACAGATGTCAACCAGGTGTGGAGCAGTGATATAACCTACTTTCATTGCGCAGGGCAATTTTACTATATATTCCTGATAATGGATGTTTACTCCCGTCGGATAGTTGGCTACAGTCTTGCCGATAATATGCGGGCTGAAAACAATGTTGCAGCTTTAAATATGGCACTAAACCTACGTGGAATAGCTGATTACAAGCAGCAGCTCATACATCATTCGGATATGGGTAGCCAGTATGCTGCTGACGTTTATACCCAGACCTTAGAAACCTATGGCATCAGGATCAGCATGTGTGAGGAAGTCTATGAAAACACTCACATAGAACGCATTAATGGAACAATTAAAAATCAATACCTCGAAAGAATGAACATCAAATCTTATGAAGATTTAAAAAGGGAGCTTAACCGGGTAATTGATACCTACAACAACAAAAGACCTCACCAAAACCTACATAAAATGACACCTTTTGAATACGAACAATTCTTAAAACAATTACCAAACGAAAAACGAGAGAAAATGGAAATATATACCATCAAAAAAGATATAAACTATGCAGACCCAAATCAACTATTGATCGATTTTGGCAATAAAATTTAACTTTACACTTCTTAAAATAGGTCAACCTATTTCAGGCACGCACAAACTGTAAACTGTCAACTGTCAACTGTAAACTGTAAACTGCAAACTGCCTTTACCTTTTTATTACCTTTCTTTACCTTTTTTTCACCTTTTTTTCACCCGTTTTTAACCATAATTTACATTTGCCATACCACTTATATAAGCCACAGCAGCATATTTCAGCCACTCACCGGTCATAACACAAATGATTTCAGAAAAATGAACATTTTGGGAAACAAAAAAGAGGTACTAATACCTATCGTTCTTGGCGGTTTTTACGGTTAAATTTTTTATTGCCGTAATTTATAGTCCACTTGGCATCACCTTTTTCATCATTCCTTACCTGTATTCTTCTGAACAGGCGCATCAATAGCCCGGGCTTTTATATACTCCCTGTAGTTGTCGCGTATCCAGGCTTTCAGTTCCAGGTCGGTTGCCGCACGTGCGAAGGCATATTCCATTGGGTAGCTATTCATAAAATGTATCAGGGTATCACCGGTAAGCCCGGTAAGTGCAGTAACCAGTTCAGGCTTGTAGCGCGAATCAATATATTTTTGCTCCTGGTCTTTTTTGAAGTTCTCCTTAAATCTTTTGTTGCGTTTATAGCTCCTCGACATTTTCTGCACAGGTGCGCCAATGAGCCCGGTAAACCCGCCGCCATCAGCGTTACTAAAGCCCACCTTTACCGGCTTGGTGTTTAATTCTTTGCCGTAAAGCTCCGCCATTTCTGCTGAATCTCTCTGGTAAGGTGTATAATCGTGCAGCGTATATTCAGGAAGCTGCACGCTGAGTGGAAATAATTCAATATACAGGTCAGCTGGAAAGCTCGCGATCTTATCTATGGTATGATAGCCATTGCACGAAAAGGCAATTCTGTCTCCCGCTGTTACCGCCAGCGTAAAATTTCCACCTGAGTCTGTAATTGTTGACTGCCCTCCGGCAAGGTCAAGGATGCCAACCGGCGTGAGCGGCCTGCTGGTTGATCCGTCCACAACAATACCTTTTAGTGTCTGCCCATGCACTACAAGTGTAATTACCGCTAATGCACCTATTAGTAAAATCTGCCTCAAATTGGTATGTTCTATTATGTAAAGCTAAAAAACATAAGGGAGCAATGGGTATTTTGGGAATAATTTAGGAGAAAAAGCGGATTAAATATCATTTGAAATAAAGCTATTTTGTCTTAAATTTGATTAATGAAAAAAGCGAAATATGCGCTACTGGATTTTGAAATTGATAAGCTGACAATTCAATAGAGATTGTAGCTTCTGGAGATTCTTTTGACACAGAAATTTCTTTATTAACTGTTTCAGATCAAAAATTATTAAGAAAAGGTGTATGGCTGTTTGACTGGCGAAAAGAAGTAAAAGATACAGCTAAAGCTGTTTACAAACTAACGATTTCAGGAAATCAGAATATTCAAGGCATTATTAGTATTGAAGACAGGAATGATCATATTTTTATGCATCTGATAGAAAGTGCAAAATTTAATAAAGGTAAAACGAAAGTATATGTTGGGGTTCCAGGTAATTTAGTGGCTTTTGCTTGTAAATTATCGAAAGATAAAGGCTATGACGGGATAGTTTCATTCTTTGCCAAAACAAAGCTGATCGAACATTACAAGGAATCTTTAGGAGCAAAAGTATTATATGCCAATCAAATGTTGATTGATGAAGTAAACGCCGAAAAATTGATTACTAAATATTTTAAAAAATAGATCATGGGACTAATTAAAGAACCATTAAATGTTGACTTTTATTTTGGTGGCAGGCAAATGACCACTGAAGACCAACAAAGGGTTACTGAGTATATCCAAAACAGGATAGTGCAAAAAAAGAAAAGGTTGGATTCTTCCAGGTTAGTTGCGGCAATTGAAGATGCGCGTATTGGTAGGGTAAAAAAAGCAAAGAACACAAAAGATTTATTTAAGCAGATACTGCGTTAATAGCTTAAATCCCGGCAACGCCTGTTTTCTACTGTATCACAATCGCCCCATCCTTATCCATACAATGAATGGCCACGCCTGCTTGCTCAAATTCTTTTGTAAACCCATCCTGTTGCCGTCTGTTGTAGTTATTACCAATAATGACCAATGATGGTGAAAATATTTTCCGCAATTCTTCTGAATATATTTTCCCTGAATAATTTACGACGAGGTAGTCCGCATGAAACCGGGTATTACTGTCTATATCCCGGTTTAAAATAAGCACCGTTTTACCACCAATTTCATAAATATCCTGGATACCGGAACTATCCTGCTTCCAGGCGCGCCAGCCAATGTGCGAGGGCTTCACAACATAGTCCGTTTTTTTCTGTGAGCCGGTATCGGTATATAAAACTGTATAGTAGTTTCCTTTTACCAGTTCTATATGATTGGCTTTGCCGGTATTGTAAATCACAAATCGCTGCTGGTGCAAAGCTTTCCATTTGTCTTTGCAGAAAGAGAACATTAAAATACAGGATGCGATCGCTGCTGCGAATATCGCGGGCTTTTGTTTTTTCAACAAAAACAAAACGAAGCCGGCAATGATAAAGTAGAGCAGTATTAATTCCACACCTGTGAGCATTAAAAAGTGAAAGGAAACCGGGTTACAACTTTGCAGCCAGGTTACTATGCCATCAAACCACGTAACAAGCCATACAGTGCATATACCGATAAACTTTGCGATAACGGGAAAGAAGCTCGACACGATGATAACCATGCCCATGATCAATACAACGGTCATAAACAAATAAGCGGCTACATTGGCCACAATAAACAACAGCGGGAAAGTATGAAAATAATAAATGACCAAAGGCGCTACCAATAGCTCTGCGGAGATACTGGCCGCAACAGCGCTCCACAAACCTTTAGCGATTTTATTGGTGGGCGACAGCCAATTATATACCGGCCCATAAAAGAGGATGATAGATAAAACAGCTACAAATGATAACTGGAAACCTGCCGAAAACAGCCACATAGGCTGGGCGCACAATAACAGGAAAGCGGTAGCGAGTAGCTGGTTGAGCGTATTGTTATTCTTCTGCAGCATTACTGCAAATGCCAGCAAAGAGAACATAATAGCCGCCCGGACTGCTGAGGGTGGTGCACCGGCCATCAGCACATAAAACCACACTAACGGAAGGGCCACCGCATACTTTATCCAAAGATGCCGTTTATGCCTGAGCCACCACAGGAGAAAGGAAATGACGAAAAAGAAAATGGCCACATTGCCGCCGGAGATGGCGATGATATGTATAATGCCGGTTTCCGAATAGGACTGCAGTAGTTCAGGGTCAAGGTTTACCTCATCGCCGAGGAGCATGGCTCGTATGAGGCCTTTTGTTTTCGGGTCGGTTATATATTTATCTAATTCCGCCATGCACCATTCGTGCGCCCTGTCTATGAATGGGGTTGACGCAGGGTCGTTGGTTGCGTAGAGGCGAATGTCATTTGCCGAACAGAACTGCTGGTAATAAATATTATTGCGCCGGCAGTAACCCGCATAATCAAACTCAAACGGATTGTCCGGATTTTTTATTGGTTGCCATTTACCGGGAACAAAAATGGTATCGCCTTTATGCAGCAGTACCGGGAAACGGTCTTTGTACAAGTATAGAAAAGCTTTTCCTTTCGCAGTTGTTGCATGCCCATCGCTGATACTATTGATAATAGTTACCGGCACTTTCCAGGTATGTTCCTTTTCAGAAGGCGCATCAGTTATACGCGCGAGGTATGACTTGTTGTTAATAATATTTTCACCAAACCATTCCCTATTGTTCTTTATATCGCTGAAGTAAGCGATGGAATATCCGCCAAACAGCATAATAAAGCCCAGCAGGAAAAACAGGATCATGGAGTAAAAACCTTTTTTTCTTTTTAAAAAAGGAACTGCAAGACAACAAAGAAAAGCTATTGTTGCTGCTACCAAAGTATATCCACCGGGTAACTGCCGGAACCAATTCTGATCATAACATAATATCCCCGCAGCAAACGGCAGCAGGATGCGGAAGAAAGGAGCCGTTTCCCAGAAATATGCTTTATGTAGCGGCCAGCGTTTCACGATGAAGTATTGCGCCTAAAGTACAAAAAGATTGGTGTTTGTCGGTGATAATTTTGCTGGCTAAAACAAGTCTGAATGAGTTCCTGTTCCGGTTAAAATTAAAGTATTTGTTTCCTCATTAATTTGCCATATTAATAACCAATCAGGCTGGATGTGACACTCCCAGCAATCTTTATAATCGCCGGTAAGTTTATGTAGTTTATACTTTGCGGCAAGAGGTATGTTGTTAGCTATAGAAGAGATAACGTTTTGTATAAGCGCCTCTTTATATCCTCATTTGAGTACAAGTTTATACGCTCTTTTAAACTTGGTTGTATATTCTAAATGGTACATTACTTTTTAAGGTCTGCAAATAACTGTTCCAATGATTTTGCTTTGTGGGTTTTACTTTTCCGTGCATCTTCTATAGACTTTTTAGTGGCGGCATTTGGCTCATTATGTATTTTAGCGAAAGGCAAGGTTTCAATTAACTCAACAAACTTTTTAGCTTGTTTGGTTTTAGTATCAATTGTTATATAAGTCATGTTTGTTGCTTTTACAGGGCAAAGTTAGGCTAAAACAGGTTAATTGATTATATTTAACTTCGCCTGATCATTACACTCTTTAACTTTGCCATATGGGACTGATTTATGCCGACTTAATACTTGCCAATCCTGCTAAGGATGAGCTGGGGCCTATCAATGCGAGGGCGCTTGTTGACACCGGCGCCTTATTTCTGTGTATCCCTGCCCATATTGCAACTCAATTAAAACTTAAAGAATTTGAACAACGCGAAGTAACTATTGCTGACGGCAGCAGAAAATTGTGCAGCTATGTAGGGCCTGTTCATTTAAAATATGCAAACCGGCAATGCCTTACCGGCGCAATGGTAATAGGAGAGGAAGTATTGCTAGGGGCTATACCTATTGAAGATATGGATCTCATTATTCATCCCGCGCAATTGAAATTAATACCCAATCCTGACAACCCGAATATACCGGGAGCAATTGTAAAATAAAAAAAGGGCAGCAATCAGCCACCCTTCTTCCTTTATAATGTTTAGAGTTATTACCCTCCTACAGCCAAACGCTTGAAGGAAACAACAGTAAGCCCCTTTGCTATAGAACCTAAATATTGACCAACAGTTTTGTCATTATCTTTTACAAATGCCTGTGGCAGTAAAGTGTTTTCTTTAAAGAATTTATTTAGTTTGCCTGCTGCAATTTTCTCCGCCATATCAGCGGGCTTGCCTTCTGCCATGATCTGCTCTACCGCTATCGCTTTTTCGCGGGCTATCATTTCTTCAGGTACACTGTCGGCATCAACGGCCAGGGGCTTCATTGCGGCGATCTGCATGGCCACGTCCTTACCCGCTGCTATGATACTTTCATTCGCTGCCTGGTTCAGGCCTACCAATACACCTATACGATAACCGGAGTGGATATATGGTACTACCGAATCAGCAGTAACTGTTTCCAGGCGGCTGATGTCTATCTTTTCACCGATCTTGGCTACCATTTCCATCAGCTTCTCACCTGCGGTTGCATTGCCCATTTTGGTGGCTTTCAGGTCATCAATAGAAGCAACTTTAGAATCGAGTGCGATGCCTGCCAGTTGCTGTGCAAAATCTATAAATTCCTGGTTCTTGGCCACGAAATCGGTTTCAGAGCTCAGGCTCATTACTATACCGTAAGTATTGTTCGCATTGGCTTTGGCGATCACCACGCCTTCTTTGGCTTCGCGGTCGCTGCGGTTAGCGGCTACTTTCTGGCCTTTTTTGCGCAGGTAATCTATCGCGCTTTCAAAATCTCCGTTGCTTTCTGTAAGGGCTTTACGGCAATCCATCATGCCTGCTCCTGTTTGCTGGCGCAGCTTGTTTACTTCTGCTGCTGATATTGTTACTGTGCTCATTGTATTATTTTTATTCTTTTATTTGTTTTAAATAAGGCTGCCCTCAAAACGGCGGGCGCGCAAAAGTCGCATTTTATTATTAAAGCCCCAAACATGGGGCTTTAAGTTAACTTAAAAGTAAGAAGTCAAATACCGGCAAGTTGTTATGACTTATCAACCAATCAACTTATTAACCAATTAGTGTTTTACCGGGCTGGGCCTGCTTCCGCCACCGCCTGGCCGGCTTCCGCCGCCACGGTTACCACCGCCGCCACCGCGGTTACCACCACCCGGGCCACCGCCTGAACGGCCACCGGCGCCAGCGCCTGCACGGCCTGTGCCACCACCTGGCCCACGGCCGGGAGCGCCTGTACCTGCACCCGCACCTGCGCCACGCCCTCTGCCACGGCCTCCGCGACGGCCACCTTCGCCGTCTTCTTCGGTTATCTCCAGCCCGCGGCCCCTGTTGTCTGTATTGTCTTCGGTAACATTATCATCTTCAGTCTCTTTCACCTGCGCACGTTCCTGCAGCCCTTCCATTATTGCGGCGGTAAGGTAAGTGGTAATGATGGCTATTGATTTTGTAGCATCGTCATTCGAAGGGATGGCAAAATCCACTTTGGTTGGGTCGCTGTTGGTGTCCACCATGGCGAATGTAGTGATACCAAGGCGTTTTGCTTCAGCAAGCGCTATATGCTCGTGATGGATATCTATCATGAAAAGCGCAGCGGGTGTCCGGCCCATCTGGGAGATACCACCCAATACTTTTTCCATTTTTTCCTTGCTGCGGGTAAGGGTCAGGCGCTCTTTTTTGGTAACGCTGTCCATAGTACCGTCCTGCAGCATTTTTTCAATGCTCAGCATCTTCTTCACGCTCTTGCGGATGGTGCTGAAGTTGGTGAGCATGCCGCCCAGCCAGCGCTCGGTAACATAAGGCATATTAGACCTTTGTGCTGCCTCAACTACTATTTCCTTAGCTTGTTTTTTGGTAGCTACAAACATGATCTTCTTACCGCTTTTAGCGATAGACTTCAATGCTGCCGCAGCTTCATCAAGGCCTTCAATGGTTTTATTGAGGTCAATGATGTGGATGCCATTCTTTTCAGCAAAGATGTATGGCAGCATCTTTGGGTTCCATTTTTTCTTCAGGTGGCCGAAGTGAACGCCAGCCTCAAGAAGCTGCTGGTGCAATGTTTTAGTATCTTCCATTTGAATAATTTCTTGGTTGTTAAAAAAATAATTTTGTACTGCAAAAATGCGATTAACGTTTGGAGAACTGGAAGCTACGGCGTGCTTTCGCTTTACCAAATTTCTTACGTTCCACCATACGGCTGTCGCGTGTGAGTAACCCGTCTTTTTTCAAAGCGGGGCGATACTCCGGGTTTACTTCGCACAGTACGCGGGCTATAGCCATTTTAATAGCTTCAGCCTGGCCTTTGGGGCCACCTCCCTGCACATTTATTACAATGTCGAATGAGCTTTGCACGTCTATTGTTTTCAACGGCAGCTCTACCTGGTTCTGCAGGTAAATGATCGGGAAATAGGCTTTATATTCCCTGTCATTGACCGTGATATTGCCGGTACCCTTGCTCAGGTAAACCCTGGCAACTGCTTCCTTCCGGCGGCCAACGGCGTTTTTCTGTTTTTCCATTTTATTTATTAATGGTTTTAATGAATTTTAATGTTTGATCCCTTAGGGGTTGGTGGCGGTTTTTATTTTAATGTTTTCGGGTTTTGTGCTTTATGCGGATGCTCGGCGCCTTCGTAAACGAAGAGCTTCTTATACATTGCACGGCCAAGGCGGTTTTTAGGAAGCATCCCTTTTACTGCGCGCTCTATCATCAGGTTAGGGCGGCGGGAATTCATCTCGGTTGCCATTTCTGTTTTCTGGCCACCGGGATAGCCCGAGTAGGTCTGGTATTCTTTTTCTTCCATTTTATTGCCGGTCAGCACTACTTTACCCGAATTGACTACGATCACGTAATCTCCGCAATCGAAGTGCGGGGTAAAATATACCTTGTTCTTGCCACGCAATACGGAGGCGATCTTTGAGCACATGCGGCCCAGCGTCTGGTTGGTAGCATCAACTACGTGCCATTCGCGGGTAACGATCTTTTCGTTGGCTGATTGTGTTTTAAAACTTAAGTGTCTCATATTTTAATTAAAAAGTCAAAAATTTAATGTCAAACCCCAAAACGGTAAAAAAATTGGGAGTGCGAAGGTATAAATGGATATTGATAACGCCAAAAAATTTATTAGAAATTTTTATAGCGCTGATGCAACTGATTGATTATCAATTAAAATAAGGCGAAAATATTTTATAAAGGTACTGAATATGCTTCATCCGGCCATGAAAAGTAAACAGGAAATATATGCTCAGGCAAAAGGACACAGTTTAATGGCGCTGATTGTTATACGATTATAAAAATATGGCCTGCAAATAGCTTGTTTTTATAGAAATGCAGGCTAGTTACTAAATTAGTGTTAAGAATAATCAACCCAAAACTTTGTTTATTCACAATGTTGTAATAAATTCACCCCAAATTACCTCTATCCGGCCTTCAGGCATGGCAGGGGTGTCCAATGTTTTGTGATCAATACGCGCATTTTCTAAAATGAATAACAATATGAAAAGACTTTGCTTACTCTTTGTATTACTTCTCTCTGCG
>Ga0302197_10005104_pt1 | contig 11334 bp, 9 predicted proteins | sample II_Bog_N2_1_FD_193526 | JGI IMG/M metagenome (GOLD analysis project Ga0302197, IMG submission 193526) | Peat permafrost microbial communities from Stordalen Mire near Abisko, Sweden - II_Bog_N2_1 | ecosystem: Environmental > Terrestrial > Soil > Wetlands > Peat | place: Sweden: Abisko, Stordalen...
TCGGCAAACAGCCTGCGCGTCACGTCATTCGCTTCTTCCAGCGTGTTGGCCACTTCGCCCTTGGGCACGGCAACGCCGTACTTGGCCAGAATCTCTTTTGCCTGATACTCATGAATTTTCAAGTTGGGACCGCCCAGTCCGCTGCGGTTTGAGGGATGCGGCGCCGGACCCGGTGAACCCTGGGCCGGCGAAGCCGTAACAGCGGTATTCAAATACTATCTTGCCCGCCGAAGGGGGGGCAAACGGGAACGGCCTCACCCAGCCCACAATGCGGAAGAGCCCGCGGGCCATTACCATATTGGAATATGGCCTCCTTGAAAGAACTGCTCAAGCCGCTGGCGGAAGATGGCGCTGCGCTCACCCGCGAACAGGCGGCAGGCGCCCTTACTGAAATCCTCACCGGCGGCGTGCCCGACGTGGAAATCGCAGCCCTCCTCACCGTGATGGCGACGCGCGGCGAACAGGCCGCCGAGCTGGCCGGCTTTGTGGAAGTGATGCGCGCGCGCGCCGTACCTATTCCGCTGACCGATGACGAGCGCGTCGAACTGGTGGACATTGTGGGCACTGGCGGCGGCGGCCCGCTCACCTTCAACATCTCTTCCGGCGCGGCGCTGGTGGCTGCGGCCGCCGGAGCCAAAGTGGCCAAGCATGGCAATCGCGCCATTACCTCACGCTGCGGCGCGGCCGACGTGCTGGAGGCGCTGGGCGTGCCCATCGACCTATCGCCACAGCTGGCTGCCGAATGCCTGCGCCAGACCGGCTTCATGTTCCTCTACGCGCCGCTTTACCATCCGGCCATGAAGGCCCTGGCCGAGCTGCGCCGGGCGCTGGGCTTCCGTACCATCTTCAATTTGTGCGGCCCACTCACCAACCCGGCCGGCGCGCGCAACCAGGTCATCGGCGTGCTCGCGCCCAGCCGCGTACTGCTGGTGGGGCGCACCCTGGCCGCGCGTGGCGCCAACGCGCGCCTTCGTCGTGCACGGAACCGACGGCATCGACGAGCTGACCACCACCGGCGAGTCCATCGTGGCCCGCGTTGAAGAGGGCGAGGACGGCGAATCGAAGCTGAAGGCCGCCCGCGTCACGCCGGAGATGGCCGGCCTGCCCCGCGCTCAACTCGACGACTTCACCGGCGGCGATATCGAGATGAACGCGTCGCACCTCTATGACGTCATCACCGGGATCCCCGGCCCGCGGCGCGATATTGTGCTGCTCAACGCCGCCGCCGCGCTGGTGGCCGCCGGAATGGTGGCCGACCTCAAAGGCGGCGACTCCGGCGAAGCCGCAGCTACTCTGGCCAAGCTGCGCCAGTTCCGGGATAAGCAGTCGCAGGCGCAATAGAGCTCGCGCAGCTGCATCCGAGCGCGTAGTTGTGGCATCGAAGGGGTAGTTGTTGCTCATCTATCTGCCTCTTCCCGACGGAAAAATCCGGCCACAAGGACAAGCCCGATGCCAGCTCAATCGTTGCGCCAGCCAACCCTCTTCATCCCCCACGGCGGTGGGCCGTGCTTCTTCATGGATTGGACCTGGGGGCCAGCAGATTCCTGGCACGCAACGCAGCGGTTCCTCGAAGGAATTGCAGCGACGCTCCCAGAGCCGCCCAAGGCTCTATTGGTTATCAGCGGGCATTGGGAAGAGCCGGCCTTCACTGCCAGTGCCGCGCCCGCGCCGCAGCTCATCTTCGACTACTCCGGTTTCCCCGAGCACACGTATCGCCTGACCTGGCCGGCGCCGGGTCAGCCGGAACTGGCCGCTCGTGTAGCCGGCATGCTCAAGCAAGCCGGCCTTCCCGCCGCGCTCAGTTCCAGCCGGGGTTTCGACCATGGCGTGTTTGTGCCGCTGAAGGTGGCCTTCCCTGAGGCGCAGATCCCCGTGGTAACGCTCTCGCTTGTCGCCTCGCTCGACCCGGCGCTCCACATTGCGGCCGGACGCGCGCTGGCTCCGTTGCGCGATGAGGGTGTGCTCATTGTTGCGAGCGGGATGAGCTTTCACAATCTGCGGGGCTACTTCCAGCCCACAACACAGGACCGGGCCCGGGCCTTTGACGCCTGGCTTACCTCTGCGGTGGAATCGCCCGAAGCTGAGCGAACGGCATTGCTGACCGCCTGGCGCGCCGCTCCCTTTGCGGCCTATGCACACCCGCGCGAAGAGCACCTGATTCCGTTGCTGATGGCTGCGGGAGCGGGCGGCGATGCGCCGGGAAAGTGCATTTTCAACGATGAGCCCATGGGTGCTGCGATTAGCGCCTACCGGTTCGGGTGAGGGTGCGCGGCCTTGTTTATCCGGGGCATCAAGGTTTGAGCTTCCCGTCAATTTCCAGCGCTTTAAATCCGTTTGAAGGCGGTGCTGGTTCGCGAGAGTCGAGCCCAAATACTGCTCTTCCGCTCACTGCGCCTTCGCTTGAATATCCAGCAGCAGTTGGTGCGCCTCAGAGTGGACCTGCTGCGTGTAGGGCACGTTGCCGTTCTCGGTCAGCTTGTCGGCAATCTGGGCGTGGGGCAGCGCTTCCTGGTAGCGATGCTGGCCGGCCAGCGCGCGCGCCCACACAAATTGCGTTGTGCCCAGGCGCCGGTTGTTGGGCGCAACCTTCCCCTCCATGATGCCGATTAGTTCCCGGGCAACCGCTTCTCCCTCCGCATAGCGTCCCGTCGTTACGTAGGCGGAGGCAAGGTAGTACATGGGGTTGAACATGTCGGGGCTGTTGCCGGCAACCTTTCTCCACGCCGGCAGGGAGCCCTCCAGAATGGGCACGGCGTCTTTTGCCTGGCCAAGCCTGATCATGGCGCCGGCCATCAGTGCCTGCACCATCAGCGTGTTTCTCTTGTCCGGGCCCGAGCAGGCCTTCAGCCCGTCATAGGCCTTTTGAAACTGCGGAATGCTGTCCTGGATGTGCATGCTCGAGACGTCGAGATAAGCCAGGTCTTCGTACATCTGCGACTGGTCGCAGACCGCGTAGGGCTCGCGGCTGTAGATCTCGATGTCCTGCTGGATCAGCTGCGCGGCCTCGCTCAGCCGCCCGCGCACCTCGTAGTCCTCGGCCAGCTGGTAGGTGGCAAAGGCCGTCTCGCGCTCCGGCAGGTGGTATTCGTGGCTCTCTCGCACCGCTGCCTGTAGCAGCTTCACATTGTCATCGGTGCGGAAGCCGGTCTTCTCCAGGTTGGCCGCATAGTAGATTTCGCTCCACACCCGCACGCTGGGCGTCACGCCCGGTTTGCGGCTCAGCTCAAGCGCGTGCGCAGTCTCTGCCCTGCCCTCGGCCATGCGCCCCTTCTGGAATGCGATGTCTCCTTCGAAGGCGCTGGCCTCCGCCTCGGCGCCCACGTCTCCCGCAGCCTGGGCGCTCGCAATGATCTGCTCAAACACCTTCTGCGCGCTGTCCAGGTCGCCGTTCTCATACATCGATTCAGCCAGGCTCATCTGCGCCTCGCGCAGGTCGGCCGGGTTCTTGATGTAGTCGGGCAGCACCTTCACGCCGAGTTCCAGAAACTCCGGCACCGTGAACTCCTGCCTGCCGGTGTAGCTTGAGTTGGCAAGCTTGAAAAGCCGGTACATGAAGGTCTGCATGCGCAGCGCGCGCTGGCCCTCGCGCACCGCCTGCTCCTGGCGCCAGCCGGCATAGGCCACGCTGCCAATCAGCAGCACCACCACCAGCGCCGTAGCCGCCAGCGCGCCGCGATTGCGGCGCACAAACTTGCTCAGCCAGTAGAGCGTCGTCTGCGGCCGTGCCTGCACCGGCCGGCCGTTCAAGTAGCGCTGAATATCGGCAGAGAGCGAATCGATGGAAGAGTATCGGTCGCGGGGCCGAGGCCGCAGGCACTTCTGCACAATCGTGGCCAGGTCACCGGTCAGCAACTGCCGAAAGCGGCTCTCCGACAGGCCGCGCTTCTCGGCTGCTGCGGCGGTCGCGGCAGCCGGCAGGCTCTCCGGCTCCTGCTCCAGAATGGCGCGCTCAATCATGGCCGCTGCCGAGGCGCTGCTCCCTGGCCGTGATCCCGCCAGCAGCTCAAACAGAATCGCGCCCAGCGCGTAGATGTCGCACGACGTCGTCACCGCCTCATTGCGAAGTTGCTCGGGGCTCGCGTAGGCCGGCGTGGCCATTACCGTGGTCGTCAGCCGGCTGTCCGGTTGGATCAGCTTGGACGTGCCGAAGTCCAGCAGCTTGACCACCCCGTCCTCCGTCACCAGAATGTTCGACGGCTTCAGGTCGAGATGCACCACCAGGTTGCGATGTGCATAAGCCACTGCTTCACAGACGCCCAGAAACAGCTCCAGCCGCTCCGGTATGCCCAGCTTATGCTCGTCGCAGTAGTCATCCAGGTGCTTGCCGTCCACATACTCCATCACCAGGTAGGGATGTCCGCTGTCGCTCAGCCCGGCGTCCAGCATGCGTGTGATGTTGGGATGGTCCAGCGTGGCCAGGATGTGCTGTTCGCGATGAAACCGTTCAATGAACGACGGCCCGGCCGAGTGCGGCGCCAGCATCTTCAACGCCGCCCGCTGCACCGCGCCGCCCGTCATCCGTTCCACCAGGTAGACGGCGCCGATGCCGCCCGTGCCCAGGTGGCGGATCAGCGTGTACGGGCCGATCCGGCTGCCCAGCGACGCATCTTCGCCCGGGGGCTTGGTGACCGTGTCTTCCTGGCTCGCGGCGGTGAAGATGCGCAGCGCCCGCCGCCGCAGCGTCTCATCCGGACACCGCTCCGCAAGCACCCGCTCCCGGTCTTCCGCCGGCGTCGTTTCGGCAAGATGGAAGAGCTCCTGAAGGAGTTCCCAGTTTTCGGCGTCTTGCGTCATCTCTACCACTCCACGTTGGCGCGAAACAGAGAGAAACTGCCTCAAAATCAAGAATGATCAGGGAAAACTTCAGGCCTCATGCAGACGGTCGTAAAGCCAGCCGCGCACAAATCTGAGCTCCCGGTCGACGGTGGCCTTGGAGGTATTGAGCAGCTCGGCGGTCTCCTCCGCCGTAAAGCCGAGAAAGAAGCGCAGCTCCAGCATCCGGCACTTGCGCGCGTCCACCTGTTCCAGCTCCTCCAGCACCCGGTCCAGGTCCATCATCTCCGCGGGCCGGGCATCCACCCACGCCAGGTCGGCATGCAGCGCCACGGGAATGCCGAAGTCCCGCTTCTGCCGTCCCTGCGAGCGGGCGTGGTCCACCAGAACCCGCCGCATCAGCCGCGCGGAAAGACTGTAGAAGTGTTCGCGATCTTCAAAGCGCAGGCTGCGCTGGCGAATCAGCTTGAGAAAGAGCTCGTTCACCACGCTGGTGGGCTGGAGAAGGTTCTCAGGGCGCTCCCCGCGGAACAGAATTCCCGCGATCTGGCGCAACTGCGGATACACGAGCTCGAACAGGTGATCGACCGCCACCGGATCGCCCGCTCTCCAATCGCGGAGAAGAACTGTGATGTCACCAGCTTCCGGCATCCGGACTTCCCCCATCTCCGGCAGTATAGCCAACGGGCAAAACCACCCGCTCCGGTTCGCGCAGTACGCTCCATGCGAACCGCTCCCGCTTGAGAATGCTGCTTCACACTAGCCGGCGAACGCCTCTTCCTCCACCCGGGCCCGCTCGATCAGCTGCACTGGGTAATAGGAGTTTCGCGTGTACTGCTTCACCATGCGGTTGGTGTTGAAATACGACCCGTTGAAGGCCAGCGTGGTGCGCATCAACCGCGCCCAACGCTCCGGCGCACTCTTGTAGAGCGGAACCACCGCCGTCTCCAGCTTCCTGTAGAGCGACGTTGCCTCCTCCTCGTCGTTCGCCCCATCTTCAATCGCCCAGCCCGTCACGCCTTCAATGCAGCCTTCGATCCACCAGCCGTCGAGAATAGAAAGGCTGGGCACGCCGTTCAGTGCCGCCTTCATGCCGCTGGTGCCGGAGGCCTCATACGGCCGCTTGGGCGTATTGACCCACACATCCACGCCTGCCGTCAGCAGCGCGCCCAGATCCCATGCATAGTTTTCCAGATACACAATCTTCAGCAGTGAGCCGGACAGCTTGGCCGCATCCTCCACCACCTTCTGGATCAGCGCCTTGCCCGGCTCATCCTGGGGATGTGCCTTGCCGGCATAGATGATCTGCAACCCCCCGGCCTCGTTGGCAATCTCCACCAGCCGCGCCGGATCGGTGAACAGCAGCGTGGCCCGCTTGTAAGTGGCCACGCGCCGCGCAAAGCCCAGCGTCAGCACCTTGGGGTCCAGCGCCTGGCCGGTGCGCAGCTCAATCTCCGCCAGCAGCGACTGTTTGGCCCGCGCGTGCGCGGCCGCAATCGTCCTCTCTTCCAGGTCAATGGCATTGCGCAGGTAAAGATTGTCGCGGCGCCAGGCGGGAATCTGCTCGTCCAGCATCTGCTGAATCGGCTCCGAGACCCACGTGGGCGCATGTACACCATTGGTGATCGCGTCAATGGTGAACTCCGGGAACATGGCCCGCGAAACCTTGGCGTGTTGCATTGCCACCCCGTTGGCATAGCGCGAAAACTTCAGCGCCAGCAGCGTCATGTTGAGCATCCCGTCTCGATAACACCCCAGCCGCTCCAGGCGCGCCGTGCGGTCGCCGCCCAGGATGCGGATGGTCTGCTCGGTTGAGAACCGGTCATGCCCGGCCGGAACCGGCGTGTGCGTGGTGAACACGCACTTCTGCCGCACCAGTTCAAGGTCGGACTCGGTGGGCACGCCCAGCGGCCCGCCGCCCAGCTGGCTCTCGATCAGAGCCAGTGTCAGCAGCGCTGCATGCCCTTCGTTCATGTGGTACACGTTTACCCTGTGCGCAAGGGCATTGGCCATGCGCACCCCGCCCATGCCCAGCACAATCTCCTGCTGCAAGCGGTAGTTGGTGTCCCCGCCGTACAGGTGATCGGTCAGGCCGCGGTCCCACCCCGAGTTGCCGTCCAGGTCCGTGTCGAGCAGGTAGATGGGCACCACGTGGCCATAGCGGCCCACCAGGTCGTAGCGCCACGCGCGCACCGTCACCACGCGATCTTCCACGCTCACCGTGATCCGTACCGGCTCCTCGATGCAGAAGTCCGCCGGATTCCACGGCTGCACATCTTCGCTCTGCACGCCGTGCAGGTCAAGGTGCTGCTGGAAGTACCCCTTGCGGTGAGCCAGCGTAAACGCCACCAGCGGCACGCCCAGGTCCGCAGCCGAGCGCAGCGTATCGCCGGCCAGCACACCCAGACCGCCCGAGTAGGTCGGCATCGCCGGGTTAATCGCGATCTCCATCGAAAAGTAGGCCACCACGCCCGCGGCCGGAAAAGTCTCGTATGAAAACGGTCTGGATGCTTTCGATTGCGTCATCAATCTCTCCGCGCCGGTTTAGTCTTCCAAAAAACGGCGATCTGGAATGAATACTGGGTCAAGCCGGTTGGTGCTTGGATGTCTCCGGGCGTGTTTGGGTTGAACTACGGTGATTTTATCAAGAATGACTCCCAAAAAACCCTGGCTCAAATGGGCCATGAGTAACCCCATGCCAACTAATTCACACGGTACCAATGGGGGACTCGGATCTCGGAATTCACCGCACGCACAAGCTTGCGATAAACACTTTATCGGATGAAAAGTCTGCGGTGATCAGTCTGGCCAAGCGTTCCTGAGCTGAAAGGGCTCACAGCCGATGCGCCCCGTCCGAAGCGTGGCAGATGAAAATCTGCGGCACAATGCCCGTCTGCCCCGCATACGCGGCAGCCAGCCCCTCCTGAAATGCCGAAGCGTGCTCCTGCTCCACCAGGTTCACCGTGCACCCGCCAAAGCCTCCGCCGGTGAGCCGCGCGCCGATCAGGCCGGGCAGATCCTGCGCCAGCGCCACCATCGCGTCGGCCTCTTCGCAGCTCGCCTCAAAGTCCTGACTATAGCTCTGGTGCGCCTCGGCCATCAGCCGGCCCAGCTCCACCAGGTCGTGGCGCATCAGCGCTTCCGCCGCAGCCACCGTGCGCGTGTTCTCGGTAATCACATGGCGGGCGCGCTTGAGCGAGTTCGGCGTCATCTCGTGGCCCCACTTCGCCAGGTCCTCCACCGTCGCATCGCGGAGAAACTTCACCTCGGGCCGGTGCCGCGCAATCACCGCGCAGGCCGCTTCCACCTCGGCGCGGCGGCTGGTGTACTCGCCTCCGGTGATCGCGTGCTTGACCATGGTATTGGCAATCACCAGCGCCACATTGGCCGGAATCGGCGCCAGCCTGAAGCTCAGGTCCCGGCAATCGAGCAGCAGCGCGTGGTCTTTGGCCCCGTTAGCCGAGATGAACTGGTCCATGATGCCGCAGTTTGCCCCAACAAACTCGTTCTCCGCGCGCTGGCAGAGGCGCGCCAGCTGCGGTCCCGGGTAGGAGACGCCGATGAGCCCGGTCACCGCCAGCGCCGTCGCCACTTCGACAGACGCCGAACTCGACAGGCCCGACCCCAGCGGCACATCGCCCCAAAGGCTCAGGCTGAAGCCGGGAATCCGATGGCCCTCGCCGGCCAGGATTGAAACCACGCCCAGCGGGTAGTCGGTCCAGTGCTGGGCCGCCGCTGCGGGCAGCTCGGCCGCGTCAAAGTAGCGCACCTGCCCGAAGTTCTCGCTGAACAGGGCAATCTTGCCGTCCTCGCGCGGCGAAATTCCCGCCAGCGTCGCAAAATCGATCGCCGCGGGCATTACAAAGCCCTCGGCATAGTCGGTGTGTTCGCCGATCAGGTTTACCCGCCCCGGCGCAGAATAGACCGCCGGCTCGGCCTCAAAGCGGGCCAGGTGCAAGGCTCGGAATGTTGCAACATCACGCATGTCTGTTCGCTTTCGAAAGGGTTTGAATCTCCACCGTCATCGTCCATGAAAAGCAGTCGCCCGGCCCCAGGGTCCGCGACCACGGTCCGCTTACGGCCAGCGAGTCGACCGGCGCCGTCGCCGGCTCCAGTGCCACGCACACCTGCTTGGCCCCCGCCCGCTCCGGCCAGCCGCCGTAGCAGATCCACAGCCCCAGATAAGGCGTCGCAACCGCATCAAAACCAATCTTGATTCGGACACCGGCATTCGCCCGTTCCAGCGCACACCAGTTCTCCGTCCCGTTCAACGGCCCGGCAAAAAGCTTGTCCCCGATTCCGGATTCCGGTCCCTGAGCCACGCTCAGGTCGCTCATGCTCCCGTCGGCCAGCTTCGCCAGCGGCCAGTTCACCGTGTCGCCGCCCGCACCCAGCCGTCCCCCGCCCGAGCCCTCCAGCCGCAGCGTGTGAATCGACCCAGGCAGCACAATCCGGTCGCCCGCCTCGGCAACAAATAACGGATGCGCCGCCCACGACCACGGAGCTGCCTGATCTCCCGTATTGCGCAGCAGGTAATCGAGTTCGAGCTTCCAGCCCATACCCGCTTCCGTCAGGGTAGCCGTCCGCTCCAATGCCAGCGGCAGCGAGAAACACTCCCCGCGCAAGGTCACGGCGCTTTCACTGCCCCCAACCGCACCCTGATCCCTGATCCCGGACCCCTTTTCCCTGTTCTGCCACTCAACCCGCCACAAATCTCCGTGATCGGGAATCGTGGCCGGGCCAGCCTCTGTCTCCACCGTGCAGGCGGCCACCGAGGGCAGGCACTCGTCCCAGCCGCTGGCATCGGATTCGTCAAAGCTCATGCTCCGGGTGCGCGGCGCATAGGGCAGGAGCGGAGCCTGCAGCAGCTCGCGCTCACCAATCCGGATGGAGGCAATCTTGCCGCCCAGAGCGGGAAGGAGCGTCACCGCGCAATCGCCGGCGTCTATGACAACGTTTTCTTTTTTGACTGCACTTAGCTCCGTCATCTATCCCTCAAACCCCAGAATCTCCGCGCTCCCTGCACTGAGGCGCTCCCATATCCGATCCAGCCATATCGCATGTTCAGGCTTCATCAGCACCGACCGCAGGCACGTGATAGCTCCACCGGGGGCTGTTCCCAGGCAGAACCAGAACAGCGGCAATTGTACAAGAGCTAAATGTAACTCCCTTGTGGCACAAGCCACAAATATCTTCTGCGCCATCTCTGACGCCCGCTCCCGATTCCCGGCCTTCACTGCCCAAACCACAATGTCGAGTTGCGGACCTCCGCCCTCCATGGCTTGGAAGCGGGGATCGCTCCGCAGCCGCCTGTCGAGCTCAAGTGCAGCCTGCCTTCCGCTCCTCAGCCCGGCGGCAAACGCACCGTCCTCCGCAAGCGGCAACAGCCGCTGCGTGGCCCACAGCGCCACCGCCGCGGCCCCGGCGCGCGAGCACTCCAGGCTGATCTCGCCTAAATGCAGCTCTTTCGACGTGAAGTAGGTGTACGGAGAATCGTGCTTGTAGAACCGCCCCACCGCCGGGTCGCGGAACAGAACGCACCCGCACCCATACGGCTGCAACCCGTGCTTGTGCGGGTCGATTACCAGCGAATCCGCGTGTTCCGTGGCCAGGTACGCCCGCTGCGCCGGTTCTGCCAAGTCATCGGCAATCAGCCGGAAATAGCCGCCATACGCCGCGTCCACATGTACCCGGAAGCCATAACGCACCCTGAGTTTGAGCACTTCGTCGAGCGGGTCGACTGCGCCAATCGCCGTCGTGCCCAGCGTCACCACCACCGTGCCCACATCGCCCTTGCGCAACTCCGCTTCCAGCGCTTCCAGGCTCATGCGTCCGTGGGCGTCGGCGGCGATGGGCGTGAAGTCGAGCTTGAGAACGGCCGAGATGCGGCCGTGGGTATAGTGCGCCTGCTCAGAGCCGACAATGCGCTTGCCCGGCGCCAGCTGCCCGGCAACCCACAGCGCCTCCAGGTTGGCGATCGTGCCGCTCGAGGTCAGATGGCCCAGATATTCCGTCCAGCGGAACATTCGGGCGATCTCCCCAACCGCCTCAATCTCCATCTCCGAGCTGGCCCGCCCGCCATCCCGGGCGTGGTTGTTAGGGTTGATCTTCATCGCCAGCGCGTAGGCCGCCCGCGCCACTGGATGCGGCGGCTTCAACATCTGCCCGGCATAAAGCGGATGAAAGTAGGGGTAGTTATCGCCCAGCCGCTGCGCGACCGTCTCCAGAACACCCGCCATCGCCGCCGTGTCCAGGGCCGGCGCATCTGCACAATCCGGGAGCCCGGCAAACTCGGCGTCAAGCTGCTCCGTTGCGTGGCGCAGAAGTTCGGGAACAGGATCGTGGGGCATGGGGCCTTTCCAGCAAGCACGCGCCGGTCGACCTTCCGTCTAGTACAAATCACGGAGTTGCGGGCTGGCAGTAAAGCGTATTCTAGCCGGTTCCACTAAGCCTCAGGTTGGTGGTCTAGGACGCCCCACCCCGCCCAGCCCCAACAGTTGCGTTGGACTCTACCCGCCGCAGCATCCACAATTGTTCGAATTCACATTGCAGCAGGAGTAA
>Ga0302197_10005108_pt1 | contig 11328 bp, 10 predicted proteins | sample II_Bog_N2_1_FD_193526 | JGI IMG/M metagenome (GOLD analysis project Ga0302197, IMG submission 193526) | Peat permafrost microbial communities from Stordalen Mire near Abisko, Sweden - II_Bog_N2_1 | ecosystem: Environmental > Terrestrial > Soil > Wetlands > Peat | place: Sweden: Abisko...
CCAGAAAGGTGGTGTGGGAAAAACCACCACTGCTGTCAATCTCGCCGCCTGCCTCGCTTCCGTCGGGAAAAACATTTTGCTGTTCGATCTCGACCCGCAGGCCAACGCCACCAGCGGCGTCGGCGTGGAAAAAATTGAAGGCACCAGCGCCTATCAGGTGCTGCTCGGCGAGGGCAGCCTGCTCGAAAAAATTAAGCCGACCGTTTTTGACCGGCTGTTCGTCATTCCCAGCGAGGTGGATTTGTGTGCCGCCGACCTCGAACTGGCGCGGCTGGAAAATCATTTGCACCGGCTCGCGCTGGTGCTCCAGCCCGTCCGCGACAGCGGGCGCTACGACGTGATTTTCATCGACTGCCCGCCGTCGCTGGGAATCCTTTCGCTCAATGCTTTTGCCGCGAGCGACGGCATTTTGATCCCGCTCCAGTGCGAGTATTACGCGCTCGAAGGCATCTCGATGATGAACCGCATCCTCGACCAGTTGCGCGCGGCGGGCGTGAACCCGAGGCTGGAAATCTTCGGCGTGGTGATGACGATGTTCGATGGCCGCACAAAGCTGTCCAACGAGGTTGTCACCGAAGTCCGGCGGCTGCTGGGCGCGAAAGTTTTCGAGACGGAAATTCCCCGCACCACGCGGCTGGCCGAGGCGCCCAGCCACGGCAAGCCCATCATCCACTACGATCCCTACAGCACCGGTTCGGCGGCGTATCAGGTGCTGGCGCAGGAATTTTTGGCGCGGATGGAAATTTGACTTTTTAATTGGAAAGACTCGTCCGGCAAATCAGATTTATTTGGGCTTTTATCCGCGTCCGAAAAGGTGTTTTCTGTGGGCACAAAACTATGTTGAAACGCACTCCGCTCTTTGCCGCGCACCAGAAGTGTGGCGCCCGGCTGGTTGATTTCGGCGGCTGGGAAATGCCCGTGCAATACACCAGCATCACCGACGAACATCTGGCCGTCCGCAATGCCGCCGGCATTTTTGACATCTCGCACATGGGCGAAGTCACCGTCAGCGGCGCGGGCGCGGAAAAATTTCTCAATCTCACGCTCACGAACGACATCCGCAATCTCGCGTCGGGGCAGGGGCAATACACCCTGATGTGCAACGAACGCGGCGGCGTGATTGACGATCTTTACGCCTACCGGCTTTCGGTAGATGTTTATTTTCTCATCATCAACGCCTCGCGGATTGATGACGATGTGGCGTGGCTCCGGGCGCAGGCGGCGAAATTTTCCGGCGGCGAAGTGAACCTCACCGACGCCTCGCATCATTACGCCGCGATTGCCGTGCAGGGGCCGAAGGTGCGGGAGTTCATCAACCGGTGCATCCCCGGCGCGTCCTCGGCGGTCTGCCCGGTCAGCGCCGTCTCGGACCTGAAGAAAAATCAGATCGCCGGATTTGATTTTGAAAAATGCAAGGTGCTCGTCGGCTGCACCGGCTACACGGGTGAGGACGGCTTTGAAATCCTCGGCCCGGACTCGGCCGTCCAGCATTTGTGGGACAAGATTCTTTCCGTCGGCGCGCCGTTCGGCGTCAAGCCGTGCGGCCTTGGTGCGCGCGACACGCTGCGCACGGAAGTCTGCTATCCGCTTTACGGCCATGAATTGGATGAAAACACCACGCCCATCGAAGCCGGCGTCGGGTTCTTTGTCTCACTCGACAAGGGTGAATTTAACGGTCGCGCCGTGCTGGCGGAACAAAAAGCGAACGGCGTGAAGAAAAAACTCGTCGCGTTCAAGATGTTGGACAGGTGCGCGCCGCCGCGCCCGCATTATCCGATTTGGGCGAATGGCGCGAGCGTCGGCATCGTGACCAGCGGCACGCAAAGTCCGTCGTTGAATCTTGGCATTGGGATGGGCTATGTCTCGCCGGAATTCGCCAAACCGGAAACGAAGATTGAGATTGAGATTCGCGGCAAACGGTTTGCCGCCGTCGTGGTGGCAAAACCGATCTTCAAAAGACCGTAGCTTCACGCGGCGCGGTGGTTGCGGGGCATCCTTGACTTCCGGCCGATGCTGGTTAGTGTCTCGCTGGCACCCCAGCCTGCGCTTACTCTTCTTTTGTTAAGTAAATAACAATTTCTGCAAAGCGGATTGGGTTGCCGTCGGTGCACAATAGAAGCGTTGACGATGGAACCAAATCAAAATCCTTATCTGGTCCTGGTGCTGCTGATGGCGGCGGCCGTGGGCTTTGCGCTGACGCCGCTCGCATTGGCGTGGGCCTGGGCGCACTTCTTTTCACCGCAAAAACCGGGCAACGACAAGAATGATACCTACGAGTGCGGTCTGGCCTCCAAAGGCGATGCGTGGATCCATTTTCGTTCCGAATACTATCTTTACGGCATCATTTTTCTCGTGTTTGACGTGGAGACGATTTTTCTCCTGCCGTTCGCGGTTTCCTTTACTGGCCTGACGGTGGGCGCGTTTGTGGCGATGATCATTTTTCTGGTGCTGCTGGTGGAAGGCCTGGTCTGGGCGTGGCGGAAAGGGTTTTTGACCTGGCGCTGACGCCGGAAATTTTTTGCCATGATCGAAGAAGGCCTCAAAAATGAATTGCAGAAGCAGGGCGTCTATGTGACGTCGCTGCAGGAGTTGTATAACTGGGGCCGCGCGAATTCCGTGTGGCCGCTGACGTTCGGCCTCGCCTGTTGCGCCATCGAAATGATGGCGGCTTCGATGTCGCGCTTCGACCTCGCGCGCTTCGGTGCGGAAGTCTTCCGGCCCTCACCGCGCCAGGCGGATTTGATGATTGTGGCCGGCACCGTCACCAAAAAAATGGCGCCGCTCGTCGTGCGCCTTTACAACCAGATGCCCGAGCCGAAATACGTCATCGCGATGGGCGCGTGTGCGATTTCCGGCGGCCCGTTCAAGCAGGGCTACAACGTGCTCAAGGGCATTGACCGTTATCTGCCGGTGGACGTGGCGATTCCCGGCTGTCCGCCCCGGCCGGAGGCACTGATCCACGCGATTATGACTTTGCAGGAAAAAATCCGGAACCAGAAGCTGACCGGCCCGGATCGCCCGCGCCATTTGAACGCGGAGATCGAAGGCGAATATCCGGTGCCCGCTTACGGCAAACACGATCTCGAACCGCCGAATAATCCCGATCTCTGGCAGCCGCCGGCCATCCAGCGTTAACCGTGGAAACTCCCGAACAAATCAAGTTGCGCCTCGAAGCCGCATTGCCGACCGCGAAGATTGAAATTCTCGCGAACGAATGCGCTGCGGGTGAACGTTCGCTGCTCGTGGATGCCGCGAGCGGTTTTGCCGTGGCAAAATTTCTCCGCGACGACGCGCAGTTGAAGCTGGATTACTGCTCAAATGTCACGGGAGTTGACTGGCCGGACAAGGAACTCACCGAGAAAATCAAGGTGAAGCAGGTCGTGGACGGCGTGGAAAAAGAAGTCGAGGAAGTGAAGAAGACGCTGCGCCCCGGTTTGCTCGAAGTGGTGTATCACCTTTATTCGATGGCGTTGAAGCACGGTCCGATTGTGCTTCGGATGCGCACGGAAAATCGCGCCGACAAGACGCATTTGCCGTCGCTCACGCCAGTCTGGCGCGGCGCGGAATTCCAGGAGCGCGAGATTTTTGATTTGTATGGCGTGATTTTTGACGGCCATCCCGATTTGCGCCGCATTTTGATGTGGGACGAGTTCGTGGGTTTCCCGATGCGCCGGGATTACATCGCGCCGGACGATTTTGAATACGAGCCGACGCCCCACGACGAGGTTTTGATCGAGGCGAAGAAGCATTATCCGGTGGAAGTTAAAGCGGAAGTGAAGCCGGAGGTGAAAGCGTGAACGCCTTTGCCGCCATGCCGCCGAAAAGTTTTGAAGTGAAGCCGAAGCTCGACGAGAGCGGCACATCCATCGGCGAACTGCTCGAAATTTCGATGGGACCGCATCACCCGTCCACGCACGGCGTGTTCCGCATGGACGTGGTGCTGGACGGCGAAAAAGTCGTGAAGCTCAAGCCGGTGTGCGGCTATCTTCACCGCAACCATGAGAAAATCGGCGAGAACATTTCGTATCTCGCCTCGATGCCTTACACCGACCGCCTGGATTATTTTTGTTCGATGACGAACAACTGGGCTTACGCGCTGACCATCGAGAAGCTCGCGGGCCTGGCCGTTCCCGAACGCGCCGAATACATCCGCGTCATCATGGCGGAGCTCACGCGCCTCCAGAATCACACCAGTCTTATCGGCTTTTTCGTGCATGACATGGGCGCTCTCGGCACGCCGTTGATGTATGCCTTCCGCGAACGCGAAAAGATCCTCGACCTGTTCGAGGAGGTCAGCGGCGCGCGAATGATGTGCAATTACATGCGTTTTGGCGGCGTGCGCGTGGACGTGAACGATGACTGGATCGCGCGCACCAAGCAGCTTGTAGCCAATTACGGCCGGTTCCTCGACGAATTTGAAACCTTCCTGAACCAGAACGAAATTCTGCTCGCGCGCACGCAGGGCGTATCGCCGCTGACGAAAGAACAAGCAATCAACGCGTCGCTGACCGGCCCGCTGCTTCGCGCCGCCGGCGTGAATTACGACGTGCGCAAGGTGGACAAATACGGAATTTACAGCCGTTTCGACTTCAAGGTGCCGCTGGGCGAGCACGGAGATCTTTATGACCGCTACATGATGCGCGTGCTGGAAATGCGCGAGAGCATCAAGATTTTGAATCAGGCGCTGCGCGACATTCCCGGCGGACCGGTCATGGATCCGAAGGCGAAGCTGCGCGGCTTCCGACCGAAGCCCGGCGAGGTTTACGGGCGCATCGAATCGCCGAAGGGCGAACTGGGCTTTTACATCATCAGCGACGGCGGGCCGAATCCGTATCGTTATCGCGTGCGGCCGCCGAGCTTCATTAATATCACAATTTTGGAAGACATGTGTCTCGGCCATCGCGTCGCGGATGTCATTGTGATTCTCGGCAGCGTGGACATTGTGCTCGGCGAGGTGGACCGATGAAAACCAATTTGATGGAGCAAACATGTTAGGCGAGCAAATCATCAAAGGCATGGCGGTGACCGCCAAGAATTTTTTCGGGAGCTACGTCTCGAAGGATCGCCTGACCACTGTGCAGTATCCCGAGGAGCACCTGGCGCAAAAAGAAAACACCCGGCAGTTTCCGTTTTTGGTTTATGACGGCGAGGATTGGGAAAAGGGTCTTCGCTGCGTGGCGTGCCAGATTTGCGAGAAGGAATGTCCGCCCAAGTGCATCTACATCGTCAAGAGCAAGGACAAGAAGCCCGATTACAAAGGCCAGCCCCAGATTTATCCGCTCACATTCGACATTGATATTTCCGTCTGCATGAGTTGCCAGATTTGCGTCGAAGTGTGCCCGTTTGAGTCCATCAAGATGGACACCAAGTTTGAGTTGAGCACCGACGACCGCTTCGGCGGACTCTTGCTAACCAAAGACAAGCTGGCCAAGCCCAACAGTTATTACCAACAAATGCATCCGCACGATGCGGCAGATTCTGACGCCGTGATCGCCGCCGAAAAAGCCAAGGCCGAGGCCAAAGCCAAAGCCGCTGCGGAAGCCAAAATAAAAGCCGACGCCGAAGCGAAGGCGAAAGCTGCGGCCGCTGCCGCCACGGCACCAATCGCGGCTCCGACTCCCACGACACCGCCGCCGCCGCCGAAATAATTTGAAACACTAAAACAAAATGTTCGAGAAGCTTGATCAAATTTTTGTGACGACCCTGCACTGGCTGGTGGGTTTTCTGCCCGCCGCCCTGCAACCAGTGGTCAGCACATTGATTTGCATCGCATTCGTCATGTCGGTGTTTCCTGGTGTATTTGCCATCACCACCGTTTTGGAGCGCAAAATTCTCGGTCGCATCCAGAACCGCTACGGCCCCAACCGCGTCGGCATTCCGTTCACCAAAATCCGGCTATGTGGTTTCGGTCAATTCATTCCCGATGGCATTAAGTCGCTGACCAAGGAGGACATCGTGCCGCGCGCGGCGGACAAAGTCGTTCACTTCCTCGCGCCGGTGGTGATGCTGATTCCCGTGCTGCTTTCGTATGCGGTTTTGCCGTTCGGCAAAAATATGACCATCACCGATTACGATGCCGGTTTGCTGTTTTTCTTCGCCGTCGGCGGCGCGGTGGAAGTTTCCGTTTTCATGGCCGGCTGGTCGAGCCGCAACAAATACTCGCTGCTCGGTGCGATGCGCGCCATCGCGCAGATGGTCAGCTACGAAATCCCGCTCATCCTTTCCGCCGTGACCGTGGTGATGGTTGTCGGCTCGCTCAACCTGTCCGAAATCGTCAAACATCAGAACAATTACACCTTCGGCATCGCCCACTGGCATTTGTTTACGCCGTGGGGCCTGGTCGGATTCATTTTGTTCTTCATCGCTTCGCTTGCCGAATCCAACCGCACGCCGTTCGACTTGCCGGAAGCGGAATCCGAAATCATCGCCGGCTATTTTACGGAATACTCCGGTTTCAAGTTCGCGCTATTCTTCCTCGGTGAATATCTTGGCATGTTCGCCATCATCGGCCTCGGCATCACGCTGTTCCTCGGCGGTTGGACGTCGCCGGTGTCGTTTCTGACGTGGATTCCGTCCTACATCTGGTTCTTGTCAAAGCTGATGGCGATTGTCTTCGTATTCATCTGGATTCGCGGCACGCTGCCGCGCTTGCGCATGGATCAACTGATGAACTTCGCGTGGAAATTCATGCTGCCGCTCGCACTCATCAACATTCTCGTCGCCGGCATCTGGCATTACATGGCCGCCGACTGGCAACGCTGGCTGGTCTGCTCCCTGATCATTTTCGGCGCGTATGCCATTCTCGGCCGGGGCCTGATGCAGAACCAAAATTTCGGCAAACGCATTTATCGCTACGCGGAATAAATCATGTCTCCCTTTTTCATCATCACTGCCGTTGTGACGCTGTTGGGCGCGGCGTTCGCCATGAGCCTGCGCAATCTCGTGCATTGCGCGCTGGCGATGGCGGTTGCTTTCTCCGGCATCGCGGCATTATATCTACAGCTCGACGCGCAGTTTGTCGGTTTCGCCGAGATTTTGGTTTACGTCGGCGCCATCGCCATCCTTATCGTGTTCGCGATTCTGCTCACGCGCAGCGGCGAAGCCCCCGAAAAAAGCGTGCTGACTTCCGGTTGGATGGCCGGCATCGCAGTTTCCGCCATGGTCTTCACGATGCTCGGCTGGGCGGTGCTGAACAGCTCGGCCATTCCAAAAGGAACTCCGCCCGCGCCCGTGGCCACCGTTAAAAACGTCGGCGACGCGCTGATGACAAAATTTGTTCTGCCGCTCGAAATCATCGGTCTGGTGCTGACCGCCGCGATGATCGGCGCGGTCATCATCGCTTTGAAAGAGGAAAAGAAATGAAGCACCAAGCACCAACATCCAAGCTCCAGAGAAGCACCAAGCACCAAGATCCAAAACGGGGTCGCGGCGAGTTGCTTGATGTTTGGAGCTTGAAGTTTCTCTGGAGCTTGGAGCTTGGAATTTGGAGGTTTGAATCATGACGCCGCTGCAAGCCTGTCTCCTCATCTCCGCCTTTCTCTTCGCCATCGGTTTTGCCGGCGCGGTCACGAGGCGACACGCGATTCTCGTGCTCATCGGCATCGAACTGATGCTGAACGCCGCGAACCTGAACCTGATCGCCTTCTGGCGTTTCGGCCCGCATCCCGAGGCGCTGACCGGTTTTATCTTCGTCCTTTTTTCCATGGCGATGGCTGGCGCGGAAGCCGCCGTTGGCCTCGCTCTCATCATCGCGATTTACCGCCACAAAAAAACCTCCAATTTGGATGAAGTGAAGGAGCTGAAGGGATGATCTGGATTGTCAAAAATCTCTGGCTGATTCCCGCGCTGCCGTTGTTCGCGGCGGGCATCATCGCCGTCAACAAGCAGCCGGCGCGCAAGCTCGCGGCGTCGCTCGCCATTGGTTCGATGGCACTGGGCTTCCTGCTCTCGCTCTGCGCTTTTGCTGCCACACTTGGTCATCATGGCGGGGAACACGGCGCGTTCCGTGAAGTTTTCAGCTTCAACTGGATTCAATTTGGTGGCCAGTGGATGGACATCGGCTGGGTGCTCGATCCGCTCACAGCCATCATGCTCGTGATGGTGACGTTCGTCGGCATGTTGATTTTCATCTTCAGCGTCGGCTACATGGCGCACGACGAAAATTTCATGCGGTTCTTCTGTTTCCTCGCGCTTTTCGCGGCGGGCATGCTCGGCGTGGTTATCGCCAACAATTTGTTTCTCTTTTTTGTCTCATGGGAAATCGTCGGCCTGACCAGCTATCTACTCATCGGTTTCTGGTATCACAAGCCAAACGCGGCGGCGGCGGCGAAAAAAGCCTTCATCACCACGCGCATTGGCGACCTCGGCCTACTGCTCGGCATGGTCTGGCTTTACGCGGAGACCGGCACGCTGAATTTTTACGACGGTGGCAAAGGCTGTCTGGAATCCGGCGCGCTCGCCACCATGTTGACCCACGCCACGATTGGCGGCATGGCGGTTTCAACCATGATCGGCCTTCTGATTTTTCTCGGTGCGGTTGGTAAATCCGGTCAGGTTCCGTTGCACGTCTGGTTGCCGGACGCGATGGAAGGCCCGACGCCCGTTTCTGCTTTGATTCACGCGGCGACAATGGTGGCCGCCGGCGTGTTTCTCGTCGCCCGCGTTTATCCGCTGATGTCCGTTGGCGGTATCATCGGCGCGCACGGTGTTCCGGTTACAACTTCGCTGACGGTCATCACCTGGGTTGGTGCCATCACCGCAATTTTCGCCGCGAGCATCGCCGTCGCGCAAAACGACATCAAGCGCATCCTCGCATACTCCACCGTTTCGCAGCTCGGTTACATGATGATGGGTCTCGGCGTCGGCGGCGTGGCGGTCGGAATGTTCCATCTCATCACGCACGCGTTTTTCAAGGCGCTGCTGTTCCTCGGTTCCGGCTCGGTCATCCACGGCTGCCATGAGGAACAGGACGTGCGCAAAATGGGCGGACTGAAAAAATACATGCCAGTCACGTTCTGGGTTTATTTTGCCGGCATGTTGGCGCTTGCTGGTTTTCCGCTGCTGTTCTCCGGCTTCTGGAGCAAAGACGAAATTCTCCATGCCGCACATGGTTGGTCGGTGTCGCAAATTCCATTTTATCTCGGTTGTGCTGGTGCATTGATGACGGCGTTTTACATGACGCGTCAAATGTCATTGGTCTTCTCAGGCAAGTATCGCGGTCATCAGGAAAAATCAAACCACTCCGCGCACGCTCATTCCCATTCCTCCGAATCTAGCCACGATCCGCACGAAAGCCCCGCCGTCATGACCGTTCCTTTGATCATTCTCGCGGGGTTCGCCATTTTGTTGGGCTTCGTCGGCACGCCCGCGTGGCCCTGGTTTGACGGCTATCTGACCGGCGAGGAATTCAAATTCGATTTCAGCAAGCTCACCGAACCCGGCACGCTCGGCCTCATGCTCGTGTCGGCGGCGATTGTTTTCACCGGCCTCGGCCTTGGCTGGTTTCTCTACGGCAAACGCCAGCGCAAAACGGTGGCGGAAAAAGATGTTTTGGAAGCCGCGCAGCCGTTCATTTACAAGTTGCTCGAAAATAAATATTACGTTGATGAAATCTACGAGGCCACGGTCATCCGCTTCAACGCCTTCGCCGCGTGGCTGTGTGATTTTGCCGATCAATGGATTTTTGGCGGCGCGGTTTTGCTCGTCAAATACATCACAGTCGGACTCGCGTGGCTCTACCGGCTGACCGATGAATATTTTGTCAACCTCGGCTTCGACATCGGCTGCGAAGCGCTGCGCGAAGGCGGCGGCGGACTTTCCAAACTGCACACCGGCCGCGTGCAAACTTATCTCCGCGTCATCGGTGTCGCGCTGGTGGCGTTGATCATTTTCCTGATTTGGGGGCGCAAAGCATGAATCACTGGCTGACTATTTTAACGCTCGTTCCGTTCCTCGGCGGCATTGTCGTCGCCGGCCTTGGCGCGGAACGGAAAAATCTCGTGCGCGGCCTCGCGCTGGCCACCAGCCTTGTCGGCCTCGGCGGCGCTTTGTGCCTGTGGCTGCATTTCGATGCCAAATCCGGCGGACTGCAATTCGTCGAAAAATTCGACTGGGTGCCGTCGCTCGGCATCCAATATTTCCTCGGCGTGGACGGACTTGGCCTGCTCATGGTGCTGCTCACCGCCATCGTCACGCCGCTGGCGATTCTCGCGTCGTGGCGGATGGACGACCGTCCGCACGTTTATCACGCGCTCATTTTGTGGCTGCAAGCCGGCTTGTTCGGCACGTTCACCGCGCTGAATTTTTTCCACTGGTTCCTGTTCTGGGAACTCGGCCTGATCCCCGCCTTTTTTCTGATCAAACTTTGGGGTGGCCCGAAGCGCAGCCCGGCGGCGACGCAATTTTTCATCTACACGATGGTCGGCAGCGTGGCATTGCTATTGAGCTTTCTGGCCATCCGGCTTGCGACCGGCAGCTTTGATTTCATCGAACTCGCGGCCATGGCGAAGAGCGGTGTTCTCATCACGAAGCTGCAAGCGGCCTTCGGTTGGAAGAATATCGGCCTGATTATTTTCTTCGGCGCGTTTCTCGGCTTTGCGGTGAAAGTGCCGCTGATTCCGTTCCACACCTGGCTGCCCGCCGCGTATTCAGAAGCGCCCAGCCCGGTGACGATGCTGCTCACCGGCGTCATGTCCAAAATGGGCGTGTATGGTTTCCTGCGGATTCTGCTGCCGATTTTCCCCGACCAAATCCGGCAGGTGCTGACGCCGCTGCTCTGGCTCGCCGTGGCGACCATTGTGCTCTCGGCCTGCGCCGCGTTCGCGCAGCGCGACCTCAAGCGCATGATCGCCTATTCGTCCATCAACCATCTCGGCTACTGCCTGCTGGCGTTGTTTGCTGCGACGGCAGTGGCGACCGGCGTGAATAATTCCGATCTGCAAAAGGCCGCCGCGCTCGACGGCGCGCTGTTGCAAATGTTCAATCACGGTCTCACGGCGTCGGCGCTGTTCCTGTTCGTCGCGCTCCTCGAAAGACGCTCGGGCGGCTTGCGCGGCCTCGACGATTTTGGCGGACTTCGCAAGGTCGTTCCCGTGTTCACCGGCTTGATGGGCATCGCGCTGTTCTCCTCGCTCGGTTTGCCAGGGCTGAACGGCTTCGTCGGCGAGTTCCTGATTTTCAAAGGCGTGTTTCCGCTCGCGGCGTGGGCAGCGGCGATTTCAACCATTGGCCTGCTCGTCACCGCGATTTTTCTGCTCACGCTCATCCAGCGCGTGTTCTGCGGTCCGCTGAACGAACGCTGGGCAAAAATGCCTGACCTCACGACCGCCG
>Ga0302197_10005113_pt1 | contig 11323 bp, 11 predicted proteins | sample II_Bog_N2_1_FD_193526 | JGI IMG/M metagenome (GOLD analysis project Ga0302197, IMG submission 193526) | Peat permafrost microbial communities from Stordalen Mire near Abisko, Sweden - II_Bog_N2_1 | ecosystem: Environmental > Terrestrial > Soil > Wetlands > Peat | place: Sweden: Abisko...
CAGTTCACGACTCGCCGGGGTCACCATCACAATCATCATGCTGGTGCAGAAGACAGGCCCGCGCTGGAGTCTGGCCCTGGACCGCGTGATGGAGGTGGTGCTTGGCATCCTCGTAGCGCTGGCCGTAACAACGCTTGTATTTCCCGACCGTGCACGGCTTCGTTTGCGCGATGGATTGGCGCAGGAGTTTCTGGTGCTGGGCTCGTTCTTTGAGGCCGTTCTACAAGGATTTCTAGGCGCGCCCGCCACGAACCTTCCTGCGCTGCGCGAAGATGCACTGACCATGCTGCGCGAGAATAATCAACTGCTTGAGGCTGCGCGGAATGAGCCTTCCGGAGGCCCGGGATGGCGCGAAGGGTTGAACACTCTTTCGCAGTTTGGACGTTCACTTTTCGACTCTCTGGTAGCACTGGAAATCGCAGTCAAGGGTAGCCATCACGACGCGTTTGCGCAACAACTTGAACCGGCGCTGGGCAAGCTGGCCGTCGACATTCACGGCGGCTTTCAGCACGTGGCCGGGCGCATTCACTCATGGCGCTTCGACGTGCCGCCACCGAATATGAGTCTTGAAGAGGACATTGAGCGACTCGAAGCCCGCATGGATCAGGTGCGGCATACGGGCATCGAGTTTTCACAGCCGGAGATTCTCCGCGCCTACGCCGTGCAATTGCACCTCAAGCAGGTTGCCCGCTTATTGCGCGCCTCGCGGGTTGAAACCAGTCGCGCTGTCGGCGAGTCGCAGACATAATAGCTCCCCTTACGCAAAGAACCTGCGCAGCGCTCCCACACAGTCCTCAATTTCCTTGATCGTTATGGCGTAACCGAAGCGCAAATGCCCCTCTCCCTGCGCGCCGAAAACTGAGCCTGGAATTGTGGCGATGTGGGCCTTTTCCAGAAGAATCTGCGCCGCCGTGCGACTGTTCTTGTGAATCTTTTCCACGTTCGGAAATGCGTAAAATGCTCCCGCCGGAGACTCGCACTCCAAGCCCACCTCGTTCAACCCAGCGACCAGAAGATCGCGGCGTGTGCGGTACTCCTCACGGATCCTCGCGATCTCGGACTCCGGAGTCTTGAGCGCATGGATCATTGCATACTGCACCGGTGTGGCCACGCCATTGGTGGAGTAGAGCACGATCTTCCTCAGCGCAGTCATGAAGGGCTCCTGAGCTACCGCATAGCCAGCGCGCCAACCTGTCATTGCGTACGTTTTCGAAAAAGTGAAACAGGTGATCGTGCGCTCGGACATTCCGGGGAGCGAGGCGATTGAAACATGGTCGCCGTCATACACCAGATCTTCGTATGCCTCGTCGGCAATGACTACCAGATCGCGGTCGATAGCGAATGCGGCTACTTCTTCCGCCTCGGCGCGCGTGAAAACCAGGCCGCTTGGATTCTGCGGCGTGTTGTAATAAACGACGCGCGTCTGCGGAGTTGAAAACTGCTCCAGCGTTTTGCGAATCCCGTTGCGGCGCGCTGTCGTACTCGGTACAAGCAACGGCCGAGCCTGCGCCCCCGTGATCAGGTCCGCAATCGGCGTCCAATAGGGCGAGAAGACCAGCGCATCGTCGCCGGGATCGAGCACGCTTTGAAAGGCCGCATACAACCCCTGCGAACCGCCCACCGTCGCAATCACTTCGTCGGTAGTGACGTTCATGCTGTTTTTAGCAGCAAGCTTTTCAGCCAACGCTTTGCGCAAAGGCAATACGCCGGAAGAAGGCGCATAGTGCGTCTGATTCTCAACCAGCGCCTGGATCGCCGCATACTTAATGTCGGCCGGAGTCTCAAAATACGGCTCCCCCCCATGCAGCGAATGCACCTCGAGGCCTTCCGCGCGAAGCCCCATCACTTTATTTCGTATCTGAACAATGTCGGAAAACCCAACCTCGTCGAGCCTCTTTGCCAGCCGTATGCCACTCTGCTTCACAGACATAATTGCGTATCCTTTCTTCACATGACGAGGGAATGCGTCTGTCTCCAGCATATCCGATTTTCATTTTTACGAGTGTGATGAAGGCGCTTGATCAATCGAAATCACGGGTCGAATTAAATGGTCATCAACTCGGTATACACGGCCATGCCCACCACCGCATCAGCGCCAAGTGCATCGAGCGCATCCACTTCCTGCTGGCTGCGAATGCCGCCTGCGACGATAAGCTGGCGCTCGGTAAGCTTGCGCAAGCGCGCCGCAGTTTCAAGGGGAAATCCCTGCATCAGACCCTCGCCGTCCACATGTGTATAGAGAAATGCGCTGACATGGGATTCGAGTAGTGGAATCGCTTCGTCGGGTGTAAGCGCGATTTGTGCTTTCCATCCCTTGACGGCAATTCGTCCATTCTTTGTGTCGATGCCTGCGACGACTCGCGCTGCGCCGACACTCGCAGACATTTCTGCTGCGAAATCTGTATTGACACGCCCATCTTCGCAGAAGAGCGCCGAGCCTAGGATGACACGCTTTGCGCCGGCTTCCAGCACCCGATGAGCACGCTCGATTGAATGGATTCCGCCGCCGGCTTGAACCGGAAGCCGCTTCGCAATCTGGGCCACCAGCGCGGAGTTATCACCTTGACGCATGGCAGCATCCAGATCGATCAGTTGCACGAGCGGGAATCTCGCAAACTTCTCGATCCAGTATTCGAAGTCGTCGAATGCCAGTCTCAGCTTTTCACCCTGCACAAGCTGCACAATGCGGCCACCCAGCAAATCGATGGAAGGAATCAGCATGGCAGCCTCACAGAAACACCTGCCCTCGCGAGCTCTTCCTTAAGCGAACGCGCGCTGGATACGCCGAAATGAAAGATGCTTGCAGCGAGTGCCGCATCGGCCTTGCCGCGTCCGAAAACATCTACAAAATGGCCGACCGTTCCCGCACCTCCCGATGCGATCACGGGAATGCACACAGCTTCGCTCACTGCCGCCGTCAGTTCGCAATCAAACCCCGTTCGCATCCCATCGGAGTCCATCGAAGTGAGCAGGATTTCTCCGGCGCCTCGGGCTTCAGCCTCGCGCGCCCACTCAACAACACGGCGACCCGCGGGCTTGCGCCCTCCTTGCACAAAGACCTGTGCGTTGCGCACCGGATCGGCTGCGGATGGATCGCGTCGCGCATCGATGGCGACAACAACGGCCTGCGCTCCGAAACTCCGTCCGATGGCATCAATCAACATTGGATCTGCGAGCGCGGCTGAGTTCACACTTACCTTGTCCGCACCGGCTTCGAAGACCAGCGCCGCGTCCTCGGCTGTGCGGATGCCACCACCTACTGTGAACGGTACGAAAAGCTCGCGGGCCGTGCGGCGAACCGTATCGAGAAGCGTAGCGCGGCCTTCATGAGTCGCTGTAATGTCAAGCAACACGATTTCGTCTGCGCCTTCGCGAGCGTGGCGAGCAGCAAGAGCGGCAGGCTCTCCAGCGTCAATGATGTCGACGAACTGCACGCCCTTGACCACGCGTCCATCGTGAACGTCGAGGCAAGCGATGATGCGTTTGGTGATCATGACTTTCCACTCGGCAAATGTCGTGCTACTAGGTCGGCGAGTTCATCGCGCTGGGCAGACGATAGCGCTTGGGTCGGAATAAATAGAAATCGATTTTCAGCGATGTAGAACAATGTACCCTTTTCGTCCTGCGCAAACTTCAGGATCGCTTGCCAGAAAAACTTACCTTCGCTCCTACCAGGGATGGCTGAAATGATTCGCTCTTCGTCAATATCGATGGAAACGCTCCGATCCGTTGGCGAGTTTGAAAAGAGGCGGCTAAACTGCTTGTGGGTGCCATACAGGCGCAATGCTGGTAAAAGGAGAAATACAAAGAACACAACAAGAGTCACCGGAGGATTGCGAGCGATGTACCCCACCTGCGTGAATGCGAGGTACCCCTGAAAAAGAAGAACGAGAACGGCAAGGCTGGGCATGACAATGAACAAAAAGGTGTGGCCAAGGCGGCGAGTAAACTTCTGACGATCATGAAGAGCTAGTGCTGCCTTGTAATCAGCAAGAGACAGCTTGTAGGTTAGTTGCATAACTGTACCTCCAGGAAATTGCGCAGGAGTTTGAGGCCGGTCGCCCCGGATTTCTCCGGATGAAACTGCACGCCCATCACGTTGTCGCGTTCGACCGCGGCGGCAAAAGGTTCGATGTACTGAGCGACGCCAGCGGTATCCGGTGAGACCGGAGCCTTGTATGAATGTGTGAAGTAAACAAACTCGCCAGGTTCAACGCCGGCAAGAAGCCGTGAGTCCTCGCGAACTTCAAGTGAATTCCAACCGACGTGAGGAACCTTTTCTTTGCCTTGAGGAAAGCGCGCGCACTGCTCAGAGAAATGCGCGAGGCCGGCTTGATTCGGCGCCTCGCTTGAGCCCGCATACAACCACTGCATCCCCACGCAGATTCCAAGAAAAGGCACCCCACGCGCGATGGCAGCACGGATAACGGGCGTGAGACCCATCACGTCGAGTCGCTCCGTAGCCTGAAAATGTCCGACACCGGGCAGCACAATCCGCTCCGCATTTCCGACAAGCGCCACATCTCTATCGGTGACTTCAGTTTCCGCGCCGAGATGCCGAAGCGCCTTGAGCACCGAAGTGAGATTGCCCGCTTTGTAGTCGATGACCGTAACGCGCATCACAACAATCCTTTTGTAGATGGCAGCATGTCTCCGAGTTGCTTGTCTCTGGAACAGGCTACCCGCAACGCACGCGCGAAAGCTTTGAAGATGGCCTCAATCTTGTGGTGGTTGGATCGTCCGTACATGGTCTTCACGTGGACATTGGCGCGTGCCCCGCGTGCGAAGCCCTCAAAGAAGTCAGTGACCAACTCCGTTTGCAGATCACCAACAAGACGCGTCCGAACCTTGGTTTCGACTGCGAAAGCGGCGCGGCCACTCAAGTCGACGGCAGCGATGGCGAGCGTTTCATCCATCGGCATGAGGAAATATCCAGCACGCAGAATGCCGCGCTTGTCGCCGAGCGCTCGATCGAATGCTTCACCCAATGCAATGCCCACATCCTCTACTGTGTGGTGCTGATCCACGTCGAGATCGCCATCGCATTTGAGTTCAAGGTCAAAGGCGCCATGACGAGTGAAAAGTTCCAGCATGTGATCGAAGAAGCGAATACCCGTCGAGACCTTGTATTGGCCGCGGCCTTCTATAACGAGATGGATTGCAATGCGCGTCTCTGCGGTGTTCCGCTCGACGACGGAAGTGCGGGTGCTCGCCTTCGTTGCGGGCATGGCTTTCTTTGCAGTTGTCATTGTGCTTCTGCTCCAAGATTCAAGGCGACGACGGTGTTGTTCAGAGCCACAACGGCCTGGCGCATTTGCTCGCGGGTTCCAATCGTGATGCGGACACGGCCGTCGCAGCCCGGGTCGTTGGACCGGTCGCGGACCAGAACACCGGCTGCACGCATGTGGTGGACAAACTCTGCATGGCGAGGGCCGATGTCGACCAGGATGAAGTTGGCACGAGTCGGCCAGCGGCGGAGCTTGACGGAATCGAGAGCGGCCTCGAATTCTGTTCGAGCCGCAAGAACTTCGCTCACGTACCAGTCGATATAGGCCGCATCTTCAAGCGCTGGCGGTAGGCAAGCCAGGGCGAGCGAGTTGACACTGTAAGGCGAGAGCACGCGACGCATCCACCGCATGAGTTCAACGGGACCCGTAATCAAACCTAATCGCAGGCCTGCGAGCCCGTAGGCCTTGGAGAAAGTCCGTGCGACGACCAAATTCGGAACTGTGCCTACAAGATCAATCACCGTCTCGCCGTGGAAATGGAAGTACGCTTCGTCGACGAGGAACACCGCACGTGATGCGCGCTGAGCAAGTTCAAGTAGCTGCGCGCGTGTCGCAACCGAGCCAGAAGGGCTGTTGGGATTGGCGATGGCGATGACCTTTGTCTTCGACGTGATGGCAGCGAGCAGTCGCTCGAATGGAAACTGCAAGTCGTCGTCAGCCTGGACCGCAACAATGCGCGCATCGGTCGCAGACGCATATACCTCATACATCGTGTATGTCGGCACAGGAAGCAAGATTTCGTCACCGGCCTCAAGAAAGGTCTCGAAGAGTACGTGAATGGCTTCATCCACACCGTTCGTAAGTGCGACCTGCTCTGGAGCGAGACCGAGATGCGCAGCAACAATGACTTCGACAGGTTCGCGTTCAGGATAGCGCGTGAGTGCGTCACCGGAGATACTGCCCAGGACTTCTTTGACCCGCGGCGAACACGCGAAAGTGTTCTCGTTGAAGTCGAGGCGCAGCAGATCCCGGCAGCCGAGAGGAGGGTGATATTCCTTCATCGCCTTGACTCGCATACGCGGTGCTGGACTGATCGAAGTTACTGCTTCAGTGATGGCCTCCGTCATTGGGGCCCTCCTTTCTGCAAGCGGGCTCGAATAGCTTCCGCATGACCGGTCAGTCCTTCAGCTTCGGCCAACAATGCGGCCTTAGGACCGAGCACACGAACGGCTTGCGCGGAGTACTGCTGCACGGTAATCAGCTTGACGAAGTCATTGACGCTCAGCCCACCGCGAACGCGCGCCATACCCCCCGTGGGCAAAGTGTGATTCGGTCCCGAGATGTAATCGCCCATGGGCTGCGCGGACCAGCGGCCGATGAAAACTGAACCCGCATTCTGAACCCAATCAAGATCACGGGGGCCATCAACAGTGAGGTGTTCGGGTGCAAGGCGATTGGTGATGCTGTGTGCCTCGTCGATGTTTGAGGCAATAATGACGACTCCATTGCGGGTAAGAGACTCGCAAGCGATGGCATTGCCTCGGCTCCGCCGCTTTGTTTCCGCCAACACTTCTTTAGCGAGATCGACGCGCGTGGTAATGAAGATGGCAAGTGCTTCAGGATCGTGCTCAGCCTGCGCCACAAGGTCGGAGGCAATGTCGCCCGCGCGCCCGCGCTCGCTGGTTACGACGACCTCAGTGGGACCAGCAAGCATGTCGATCGCGCAGTCGAAGGCAATGAGGCGCTTGGCCGCCGTCACGTAAAGATTGCCGGGGCCAGCAATCTTATCGACGCGCGGAATCGTTGCTGTGCCGTAGGCAAGAGCCGCAACCGCATGAGCTCCTCCAAGACGATAGAACTCCGTGATGCCGAGCAGATGCGCTGCGGCAAGGGTCTCAGGCGCTGGTTTCGGAGATACGACAACCACGCGCCCAACCCCCGCGACCTGCGCTGGAATGACGGTCATCAGCAGCGTTGAAGGCAGCGGATGGCGGCCGCTGGGAACGTAGCAACCCACCGAAGCGAGCGGGCGAACAAGCTGGCCCGTGGTTAGTCCGGGCATGGGCGAATCGCTCCATGATGCGGGAAGTTGATTGACTGCGAACGCTCGAATCTGATCGGCGACCGAGGATAAAGCATCGCGCAGTGCGGGACTGATTTCTTCCCAGGCAGCAGCCATTTCTTCGGGCGTGATGCGCAAGTTCGCCATCTCTTTGAGGCCGTCGAATTCAGCCGCGTATTTGAAAAGCGCGCGATCGCCTTTTTTCCGCACCTCGGTCACGATGCGACGGACCGCCGGCAACACACCATCGAGCGCTGCGCCTCCGCGTCTTTCGAGCGACACAAGAATCTCATCCGTTTTCTCTGCGCCGCGTCCTTTGGTTCGGATAATTTTCATAATTTTCTCCGAACTACAGCACAACTTTATTGAGCGGGTATTCGACAATGCCCGTTGCCTTGGCTGCCTTCAAGCGCGGAATCACATCGCGTGCCACTCGCTCTTCGACGATCGTGTTCACTGCCACCCACTCCGGATCGCTGAGTTGCGAAACAGTTGGAGAGTTAAGCGCGGGCAGCACAGCAAGAACGGTTTCAAGGTCCGCGCGCTTGACGTTGAGCATGAGCCCGACCTGCGATTGTGCATCGATGGCTCCCCGCAGCATCAGCGAGATCTGGTCCAGCTTTTCGCGCTTCCACGGATCGGCAAGCGTGGCCTTGCCGGCGATCAGGTGAGTCTCGCTCTCCAGAACTGTGTCGATAATCTTCAAATGATTTGCCTTGAGAGAACTGCCCGTCTCGGTTACTTCAACGATGGCGTCGGCCAGCGTGGGCGGCTTCACTTCCGTTGCGCCCCAACTGAATTCGACCTTGACACCAACGCCTTTGGAGGCGAAATAGCGCTTGGTCACTTCGACCAATTCTGTCGCGACGATTTTGCCTTCCAGGTCTTCGGCTTTCTCAAAGCCGCTACCCTCGGGCACGGCAAGCACCCAGCGGACTTTGCGGCGGCTTTGCTTGGCATACGTGAGCGTGGTGACGCTGGTGACATCGAGGCCGCTCTCGACCACCCAATCAATGCCGGTCAGGCCCGCGTCGAGTACGCCGTGATCGACATAGCGAGCCATCTCCTGAGCACGAATCAACATGCACTCGATCTCGGAGTCGTCGATGGAAGGGAAGTAAGATCGCCCATCGGCATAGATATTCCAGCCGGCGCGTTTGAAGAGAGCGATGGTTGCATCCTGAAGACTGCCCTTGGGGATGCCGAGTCTGAGCTTGTTAGGCACCGGAGTCCTCTTTCTGGCCTTTCATTTCGGAGTTGGAACTAAGCCCGATCTCCCGCGTGAAGCAACTGACCGTTCCTTCGTGACAGACAAGGCCGTCCCCCTCGACTGCAACGCGAAACAGCAGCGTGTCGTTGTCGCAGTCGGTAGACGCCGAGACAATACGCAAGCGATTGCCGCTGGTTTCGCCTTTCATCCAAAGCTTCTGGCGAGTGCGGCTCCAAAAAGTGACGAAGCCGGATTCCAGCGATTTGGCATAGCTGACGGCGTTCAGAAAGCCCAGCATCAGCACCTCGCCCGTTGTCGCATCCTGGACGATCCCCGGCACAAGACCGTCCATTTTATTGAAGTCAATCTCGTGTATTTCGTTGCTCATTTTCTTCCCGATTCTGATTTCGATTTCGGTTCGCGCAGCAAAAAACCCGCCAGCGTTGGTCGCCGGCGGGCTTGTGTGTTTCGATCTCTCTGGCCGTTTAATTCAGGCCATGGCAGTCCGCCGGCATGGATATCCCATGATGGTGGTGATGTCCGTGATTGCGGTTGCTCTGCATCTGATTGAAACGTTACGAGAAGACGGGGCGCAGTGTCAAATGTTTATCTTGCAGCGGTGGGACACAGGGTCGAAAATGAAGGAGTGGGAGTTATAAATCGAATCACGCTGTTCATGGTCCTGGCTGCTGGAACCTGCCTGTGCGGGCCCGCTCAGGGCCAGAATCAGGATCGCGATAGCTCCGGCGTACCTAAGACATCGACCTTGGCACCTCCACCCGGGCAGCGGGTCGACCTCAACCACTCGAGCCTCGAGGAACTGCAGAAGGTGCCTGGTCTGGGACGCGGTTGGGCGTTGCGGATTGTGCGATTCAGGCCCTACAGGACAAAGCAGGACCTGATGGAAAAGGGAATCGTGAACAGCGCAGTTTACGACCGCATCAAGGATTTCGTGATCGCCCATCGTGAATAAAGCGATGAACCGCCCTATGCCGCAACCGGCTCTTCTACTGCCTTGTCGCCCCGATTCAGCAGCCGGCTCAGGATCACGTAGAGTACAGGGATAAAGAACAGGTTGAGCACAGTCGAAAGCAGCATTCCGCCTACGATGGTTGTTCCCACGGAACGCCGCCCCAACGCACCTGCGCCCGTAGCGAATACCAGTGGAAGGATGCCGAGGATGAAGGCGAATGAGGTCATCAGAATTGGCCGCAAACGCAGTTCGCCAGCCTCAATGGCAGCGTCCGCAATGGAGCGGCCCTTCTTGCGCAACTGCTCGGCGAACTCCACGATCAGGATGGCGTTTTTGGCCGAAAGTCCGATCAGCATCACCAGGCCGATCTGGCAATAAACATCGTTCGCTTGGCCGCGGAGAGCCACCAGTCCAAGCGCGCCGAGAACGGCCATGGGGACCGCCAGAAGAATAATAAACGGCAATGCGAAGCTCTCATATTGGGCGGAGAGCGTGAGATAGACGACCAGAATTCCGAGTCCGAAAATGATGAGCGCCTTGCCTCCGGATTCGATTTCGTCCAGCGTCAGGCCGGTCCACGCATAATTCATTCCCGGCATCATTTGCTGTGTGGCCAGGTCCTGCATAGCGGTCAGGCCCTCGCTGGAACTGTAGCCCGGCGCGGCAGAGCCATCGATTTCTACCGACCGAAAAAGGTTGTAGTGTGTAATGACCGGCGGCCCTGAACTCTCGACAACTGTCGCCAGATTGTCCAGCGGAATCATCTGTCCCGTGTCCGACCGGACATAGAAGTTGTGCAGGTCCTTGGCATTCATGCGAAAGGGCTGATCTGCCTGCACAAAGACCCGATAGGTGCGGTTGTTGTAATCGAAGTCGTTCACGTATTCGGAGCCCATGAACACGTTAAGAGTCGTCGTGATCTGCGAAAGCGGTATGTTCAGCGACTTGGCCTTCTCGCGGTCAATGGTGACAAGAATCTGCGGATCGTTGGCGGAGAATGTAGTTTGCAGCCCTGTCAAATCCTTGCGCTGCCGGCTTGCTCCCACGATCTGGTGCGCTACGCGATCCAGATCCGTCAACGTGTTCTTGCCCTGGTCCTGGAGAATGAATTGGAAGCCGCCAAAGGCACCCACGCCGTTTACCGCGGGAGGCTGGAAGATGGCCACAATTGCGCCCGGAATCATGAAGAGCTTTGGCGACAGATCCGCAACAATGTCGGCAGCAGAGTGGCCCTTGCCTCTGCGCTCGCCAGAGGGCTTCGTTGCCAGAAAGATCAGGCCTTGATTCGCCGCGTTGCCTGAGAAGCTGAAGCCCATCACGGCAAACGAGCCAACCACATCCTTATTCTGCGCGATCACGGCCTGCGCCTTGTCGGCAATTGCACTCGTATAAGACAACGAGGCGCCGGGCGGAGCGATCACCAACCCAATCAGGTATCCCTGGTCTTCCTGCGGAATAAATCCCGTGGGAACGTGGGTGTACATCCATGCCGCGCCGCCGAGTCCGGCGAAGAAGAGAAGCAGAATCAGATACCGCAACCTCAGCGCAACATGAATCGCCTTGGCGTAAGTGCCGCCCAGCCAGGTTATAGTCGCATCGGCTCCGTGTATGAACCCCGCAAATGCGCGCGAAACCGGACGAATATGAAGAAAGTCCATCTGCTTGGGACGATCCTCTTCGCCGCGGAGAAACATGGCCGACAACGCCGGTGAAAGCGTCAGCGCGTTGAATGCCGAGATGGCAATCGCAAACGCAATGGTAAGCGAGAACTGGCGATAGAGAATCCCCGTGGTGCCGGGGAAGAACGAAACCGGGACGAAGACCGCGATCAGCACCAGCGAGGTGGCTAT
>Ga0302197_10005119_pt1 | contig 11316 bp, 10 predicted proteins | sample II_Bog_N2_1_FD_193526 | JGI IMG/M metagenome (GOLD analysis project Ga0302197, IMG submission 193526) | Peat permafrost microbial communities from Stordalen Mire near Abisko, Sweden - II_Bog_N2_1 | ecosystem: Environmental > Terrestrial > Soil > Wetlands > Peat | place: Sweden: Abisko...
TCCTTCTGCAATTAATTTACGTGCATCATTTAAAAAGCCTGTTGTTATGCGTTTTTGCGCTTCATACAACTTTACAATACGCGGTTTTAAATGTTGAAACTCCTGCTCATCACCTTTGGGAACAGGTCCGGAAATAATAAGCGGTGTACGTGCATCATCTATCAACACACTATCCACTTCATCCACCATAGCGTAATGCAACTTGCGTTGTACACGCTCTTCGGGTGTGCGCACCATGTTGTCGCGCAAATAATCAAACCCAAATTCGTTATTGGTGCCAAATGTTATATCGCAGTTATAAGCATCACGACGTTCTTCGCTGTTGGGCTCGTGCTTATCAATACAATCCACTGTTAATCCTAAGAAATTATAGATCGGCCCCATCCACTCGCTATCTCTACGGGCAAGATAATCATTCACTGTTACCATGTGCACACCTAATCCCGCCAATGCATTTAAGTATGCGGGTAATGTTGCTACCAGTGTTTTACCTTCGCCTGTTGCCATTTCGGCAATTTTACCCTCGTGCAATACAACACCACCGATCAACTGCACATCATAATGTATCATATCCCAGGTAATTTTATTACCTGCGGCTACCCATGTGTTTTGGTAAATGGCATTATCACCATCAATAGTTATATAATCTTTTTTTACTGATAGATTTTTGTCAAGGTCATTGGCTTTTACTGTAATGGTTGGGTTGTTATAAAAGCGGGTGGCTGTTTCTTTTACCACGGCAAATGCTTCAGGTAAAATTTCTTTCAGTATTTCTTCCAGCTTCTCATCGCGCTTTTTTTCAAGCTTATCTATTTCAGTATATAGTTCTTCTTTTTCTTCAACAGGCAAATCGCCTTCTGAGCGGGCTTTTAGCTCTTTTACTTCGCTGTCAATATCAACCAAATAATCGGAGATACGGGTTTTAAACTCGCCGGTTTTGCCACGCAAATCTTCATGGCTAATGCCGCTAAGTTTGGCAAATTCTTCTTTTATGCGTTCAACAATAGGCGTAATACCCTTAACGTCTTTTTCGGACTTGCTACCGCCGAATATTTTAGATATAAAGTTTAGCATTTCAATCAATTAAACACACCGGCATATTATCCGGTTCGCAAAGTTAAGATTTAATTATAGTTAGGCAATGATAGCAATAATTGCTCCGAAGGAATGGAATGTGACAGAATGGCGGATTATTTATTTTGTCTCGCTGGCATTCTTGCAACAGCTGAACTTCCATCCAAGCTAATCTGGCCACTATCAGGCAGTGCCCATGTCTTCGTAGGTGATTTTATAGTTCCATCGGGCATAACTGTTACATCCCCTGGTAAACTCATAGGCTTATCTGCCGGTGATATGCGCATCATTTTGCCGTAGTGCATATACACGCAATTCATAATTTTTGGATTGACTCCTACTCTTGTTTGGTTACCATTTTCGTCAATGCAATCACTGTTTTGTAGAGTAAATGTTTTGCCATCTTTGGTTTTTATCATGCCGTCAATAGAAACGGTCATGCCATTAATAGTATTAAATTGGTCAACCATTGGCTCAACTACCCATACTTTGCCACCTATTTTTGTCATATAACCCTTGTCCATGGCCATTTTAACCGGGGCCTTTAGTTGCAATATTTTATTGTTGTTCATAACCCAACCACTTGCTGGTTGATTATTTGTAAATAAGGTGCTTATAACTCCGTTCTCATCAATATAATCACCATTTTGTAGTTGTGTGGCAGTACCTTGTGGAGTAATTAAGCTACCATCAGGTTTTAAGGTATAGCCATTATTTAATTTTACGGGTGTAATTAATGTTTTTACATACCATATTCTGTCTTTTGCAAATATGCCCGAATCAACGGCTAATTTTATAACCTTGTATTGAGCATTAGAGGTAGTTGCTACTATAAATAATAATAGGAAAAGAGATAAAGATTTCATAACGTTCCATTTTTAAGGTTAATGATTTGCATTAAAAACCGTCTCCAAATAACGAACATTTAATTAAGATATTATATATAACAACCAATAAAAATCATAAAAAAACCACCCTAATATAATCGGGGTGGTTTTTTATGGGGGGTTAAATTAGATTACATTTTATTTTTATCAGCAGGTTTAGTGTACATCCAATTACCATTCATATCAATACAATCGCCATCAGCCATTTTGGAGGTTTTACCATCTTTCATTTTTACTGTGCCGTCGGGTGAAATAACTGTTCCGCTTGTCATAGTCATATCTTTATCCAGTGCCATCATGGTCATCATTTTACCATCCTTCATACCGGCACCATTCATAGGTTTGCTCATATCCATCTTGCTCATGGTTCCATCCTTATCAATACAATCGCCATTGGCCATTTTAGTAATTTTTCCGTCTTTATCTTTAACGGCGCCATTTGCGGCCACTGTGGAGCCATTGCTACACTTCATACTTGTAGTCATGTTTTTAATTACCCAAACTTTTCCGTCTTTCATCATTACACAATCTTTCATAGCCGACTGTGCTATAGCCCCTGTAGTAAATATTACTACAACAAGTAATGCAAATAGTGTTTTCATAGTGTTTTATGTTTATGGTTAATAATTTACAATAGTACCTTAACAAATATTGCGCCGCATTTATTAAACTTAACATAGGCCACTCTAATAACTAAGATGTAACCGCCTAAATAGTTTAAATTTGCCTTGACAATAAATTAATTTTTTTAGATGAGTAAGTTGAATATTCTTTTACTGGGTTCGGGTGGCAGGGAACATGCTTTTGCGTGGAAAATTGCACAAAGCGATAGATGCAATAAATTATATATAGCTCCGGGCAATGGGGGCACCGGTGAGTTAGGTGAAAACGTGTCAATACTACCAACAGATTTTAAAGCCATACAGGAATTTGTGCTCGATAATGAAATAGATATGGTAGTAGTGGGCCCGGAAGATCCATTAGTAAAAGGCATTTATAATTATTTTACTGACACACCTGAATTATTTAATGTTTTGGTAATAGGCCCAACCAAAGAAGGCGCCCAGTTAGAAGGTAGTAAAGCATTTGCTAAGGCCTTTATGAAACGTCATAATATTCCTACCGCTGCTTACTCTGCATTTGATACAAAACAAACTGTTGCCGGACTAGATTTTATTGAAGCTCAGCATACCCCCATTGTATTAAAAGCAGATGGGCTTGCCGCCGGTAAAGGCGTTTTAATTTGCCACACTAAAGAAGAAGCCAAACGTGAATTAATATTAATGCTGAATGAAAAAAAGTTTGGCGATGCCGGTAGTAAGGTAGTGATAGAAGAATTTTTAACCGGCATAGAATTAAGTGTATTTATCTTAACAGACGGGCACAATTATAAAATACTGCCCACAGCAAAAGATTATAAACGTGTTGGCGAAGGAGATACGGGATTAAATACCGGTGGAATGGGCGCCGTATCACCCGTGCCGTTTTGCGATGCCAAGCTGATGAAGAAAATTGAGGAACGGGTAATAAAGCCAACAATGAAAGGCCTAAAGGATGAGAATATTTTATACAAAGGCTTTTTATACTTTGGGTTAATAAATGTAAAAGGCGACCCCTATTTAATTGAATATAATTGTCGAATGGGCGACCCTGAAACAGAAGCGGTGATACCAAGAATTAAATCAGATCTGGTTGATTTGTTTGAAGCCACAGCTAAAGGCACATTAGATAAAACAGATATTGAAATTGATGAACGTGCTGCCGCTACCATTGTACTTACTTCGGGCGGTTACCCCGGCGCATTTACATCGGGATATGAAATTACAGGGTTTGAGGATGTAACTGAAAGCCTGATTTTTCATGCCGGCACAAAAAATAATGATGGCAGAATTATAACCAGCGGTGGCAGAGTAATAGCTGTAACATCTTATGGCGCTACAATACCTGATGCCCTATGGCAAAGTTTACGAAATGCTGAGAGAATAATTTTTAAGGGTAAATATTACCGTAAAGACATAGGGCTGGATCTGAAAAGCTACTGATCAAACCTAATATCTTCTAATTGCATAGAGGCCCGTTTGGCAGGAAACCATGCTGCCATAAAACCAATTACCAGCACTGTAAAAAATACCAACACAAAATCAGATAGCTTTAAAGCTACCGGGTAGGCACTTACTACAAATGAATCGCCGGTTAATTTTAAAATACCAAACCGTTGTTGCAACAAACAAATAATTATGGCCAATATAAACCCAATGCCACATCCTATAACTGCCATTAGTGTGCCTTCTAATAAAAATATACGCTGAACCAATTGTCCATCTGCCCCCATAGCTTTAAGTATGCTGATATCTTTTTTCTTTTCTATAACCAACATAGATAATGAACCCAGAATATTAAACGCTGCCACAATAAGTATGAGGGTGAGTATAGCATACACCGCCCATTTTTCTGTTTTCATTATTTTGTACAGCGTTTGATTTTGCTGTAAGCGGTTTCTAACCACAAAATTATCGCCCATTACTTTTGCTACGTTATCCTGAACCTCATTAAGTGAGGCCTTTGGCAAAACAGATAACTCCAACGCTGTTACCGAATTGGCATAACCTGTTAAATCTTGTGCAAATGCCAATGGCACCAGAATATATTTGCTGTCAAAATCTTGTTGTATGGCAAAGGTGCCGCCCGGTAATATCATTCTGTGGTTGAAGGCAGCAGAAGGATCGAGTGAGGTAACCGCTAAACCTCTTCGCGGCACATATATATTTATGACAGCTAACGGGTCTTCTACATTAATATTCAGTTTTTGCTCAACCCCTGCACCTAGTACAGCATAATTATTATGGGCATCATGTAACAGGTACCTTCCTCTTATTATGGTTGAATCTACGCTTGATACCTGCTCATAATTATCACTTACGCCTTTTATGGTTGGTATATCCTGGTTGCTATCGTAGCGCAATAATGCATTGGCTTCCAATACTTCAGCAACAGCTTTTACACCATTAACTTTTTTTAGTAATATAATTTTAGATGAATCCACCGTAAACGTTATGCCCTGCTTAGGTGTTATTTGCAGCTCAGGATTAAATGTATTGTATAACGATTTTACCAGGTCTTCAAACCCATTGAACACTGATAGCACCAGCACCAAACCTAATGCCCCCACTGTCATTCCTGCAATAGATATACCTGAAATGATATTTATAACGTTAGTAGATTTCTTTGAAACCAAATAACGTGAGGCTATGCGAAACGGAAGGTTCATTAGTGGGTTTGTAAAAGTATTTTATTCTGAATTTTTAATTTATCCACTTACTCTGCGCCCCACTAAATCCTTCCCCAAAAGGGAGAGTTGGGGTAGAGCAGTATCAAATCTTTTCACTTACCCTTTATTTTCTTGAACAGCTCTTCCAATTTAAACACATTATCCAAAGAATCGTCAATGCGAAACTCCAGTTCAGGTATGCGGTGCATTTGGTTACGTATTTTATTGCCCAATTGGTGTCGTATCTCACTCTTCTGCTCCTCAACTTCTGCCAACAGTTCCTCAGGTTTTTTTATATTGAACATACTAAGGAAAACCCGAGCTATAAGCAGGTCAGGGGTCATGTTTACCTGGGTAATGGTTACCAAACCGCCGTCTTTATTGTTAAACCCCATCTTCTGAAAAATGCCGCTAAGCTCTTCCTGTATAAGTTGTCCGATGCGCTCTTGCCTAATGGTTGCCATAGTAATTGGGGATTGTCAAAAACCGAAATTATGAAAAGTTTAATAACTTTGAACACTTTATGAAAAGTTTCTTGCGCATTTTGCGATATACCTACAAATATTGGGTGTTTGTAGTTCTAAATACCATTTTTAATATTTTATCTAACGTACTCTCCGTATTTTCTATTGCCATGATATTTCCTATACTAACTTTTTTGTTCGGAACCATAAAACCCGTAACAGAAAAGCCAACAGGATCGCTGTCAATTACGTGGATATTGTCCACTTTTAATTATGAGTTTAGCCAAATCATACAAGTAAAGGGGCGCGAATCTGCTCTTGTTTTTCTATGTATCGCCATTGTCATGGTGTTTTTTATAAAAAACTTATGTACATACATGGCCCTGTATTTTGCTTCCCCGCTCAGGAACGGTGTGATCAGGGATATACGCAACGATTTGTATAAAAAAATATTAGTGTTGCCTTTAGGTTACTTTTCTGAAGAACGGAAAGGAGACATATTGGCGCGCATGACCAATGATGTGCTGGAGATAGAATGGTCCATCCTAAATTTTTTGGAATCTATCTTTAAAGACCCTATTGCTATACTGGCTTCAGTTTTTGCCATGCTATACATTAGCCCTCAGCTAACTTTATTTGTGTTGCTACTATTGCCTGTAACTGCATTAATAATCGGGCAATTAGCTAAATCGCTTAAGCGAAGTTCACAACTAGGACAAAGCAAATTGGGTTATATTTTATCGTTAATTGAAGAAACGCTAAGCGGGCAACGCATCGTAAAAGGGTTTAATGCCGGCTCGTATCTGGCTAACAGGTTCGATAAAGAGGTAACAGGGTATTACCATATTGCAGTAGGTATGTTCAGACGCCGCGATTTATCCTCACCATTTACCGAGTTTCTTAGCATGTGTGTTGTAGCTATCGTGCTATGGTTTGGCGGACGTTTAATTATTATGAATCAAGGCTCACTATCAGCAGCATCGTTCATTACTTTCATGGTCATCTTTTCGCAAATAATAAGTCCGGCCAAGTCTTTCAGCACCTCATTCTACAATATTCAAAAGGGAATGGCTTCGGCAGATAGGGTTCTTAAAATTTTAGATGCTGAAAATACTATTATTGAACTGCCCAACGCACAACCTATACCCTTATTTAAAGAAAGCATTGAATACCGTTCCGTTTCTTTCTCCTATCAAAAGGAACCTGTGTTGAAAGATATTTCAGTAAAAATTGACAAGGGGCAAACAATTGCCATAGTGGGTCCATCAGGGTCAGGCAAATCAACTTTTGCAGATCTGTTACCACGTTTTTATGACCCAACGGCAGGTGAAATTATAATTGATGGTACAAATACCAAGAGCTTAAACCTTATAGACCTTAGGCAACTAATGGGCATTGTTACACAAGAACCCATTTTATTTAACGACACCGTTTTTAATAATATAGCGTTTGGTATGACCAATGCTACCAAAGAAGATGTAATAGCCGCAGCCAAGGTGGCTAATGCACATGATTATATTGTAAAAATGGAGCAAGGTTATGATAGCATTATTGGCGATAGGGGTACCAAATTAAGTGGTGGTGAAAGACAGCGCCTTACTATTGCAAGAGCTGTATTAAAAAATCCTCCAATATTAATTCTCGACGAGGCTACGTCATCATTAGATACAGAATCAGAAAAACTAGTGCAGGATGCCCTATTTAATTTAATGAAAAACCGTACTTCAATTGTTATTGCACACCGCCTATCCACCATACAAAATGCAGATCTGATCCTGGTATTACAGAGTGGTAAAATTGTAGAACAAGGCAATCATCACCAGTTACTGGCTAAAAACGGGCTGTATAAAAGACTGGTAGAACTTCAACAGTTTTAAATCTTTTCTATATGAAAAAAAAATACTCCCTCCCTCGCATCCTGTTAGGATATTTTTTGAGGGGGGTATTAATAGTTGCTCCTATTGCAGTAACCATATATGCTGTTTACGCCGTTATTAACGGGCTTAATAATATTTTACCTACCAGAATACCGGGGCTTGGATTGATAATCATCCTTTCTGCGGTAACTATTATTGGCTATCTCAGTTCAAATTTTATTTTCAAGCAAATTGAAGATATTATTGAATCAGCCATTACTAAAACGCCTCTTACAAAACTCATTTATACCTCTATAAAAGATCTGGTTGCTACTTTTGTAGATAAGAAAAAAGCATTTTCTCATCCTGTACTGGTAACTATGGATAAGGATAATGGTATTCGTAAAATAGGATTTGTTACCAAACAAGATCTGTCAATCATTGGCATTGAAGAAAGCGTATCGGTTTACTTTCCATTTTCTTTTGCCTTAACCGGCGAGTTATGTATTGTGCCTGCTGGCAGCATTTCTAAAATAGATCATTGGCATTCTGCCGATGCTATGAAATTTATAATATCAGGCGGGGTAACAGAACTTAAAGAAGAACCTACAAAGCATTCTCCACATAACTAGCTTTTTAAATTATTGATGTGATTGATTTTTTTAAACAACATAAAATCAAATTTGCGGCAGTTGTAATTGTCACTACTTTACTTCTATACCAAATTCAAATAGTGGTGGGCTGGGGCTTTTGGGCGCATCAGCGTATTAATAGGATGGCTGTATTTACGTTACCTACTCCTCTGCTTGATCTGTATAAATCCAATATTGAATTTATTTCTGATCATGCCGTTGACCCTGATAAACGGCGGTATGTGGATTCTACTGAATCGCCGCATCATTTCATAGATATTGATCATTACGGAAAATACCCTTACACTAACCTGCCGCATTATTGGAAAGATGCCATAGCGAAATATTCAAAAGACACGTTAAACAAATATGGCGTAGTACCCTGGTATGTACTGCTAATGATGGATAAGCTAACGGAGGCGTTTAAAGAAAAAGACAAATACCTCATTCTTCATTATTCGGCCGATCTTGGCCATTACATTGCAGATGCCCATGTACCATTGCATTGTTCAAGCAATTACAACGGGCAATTGACACACCAGGAAGGTATTCATGCTTTTTGGGAATCGCGCATACCTGAACTGTTTGGAGATAAATATAATTTCTCAGTAGGTAAAGCTCAATATCTTAAAAGTCCGTCGAGCCGCATTTGGGAAGTGGTACTGGAAAGTGCCACAGAGGTTGATTCTGTTCTTAACATAGAAAAACAATTAAGCAAACAATTTCCGGATAACAAAAAGTACGTGTTCTCAACCCACAACAACAAAAAAATTAAAAATTATTCTGAACAATATGCTAAAGCTTATTCTTACAGACTTAATGGTATGATAGAACGCAGGCTTCGCGAATCTATAATAGATGTAGGAAGCTTTTGGTACACAGCCTGGATAAATGCCGGGCAGCCCGATTTATCGCAACTAAAGGATGATATGCCTGCAGCTTCAAACCAAAAAGAATTAATGCCTATGGATAAAAAACGTAGTGAAGGAAAAATTACCGGTCGCTCAGAAGATGAAGAACCCCAATATTAATTGTTCTTAATATATATAAGCGGCGTTTTAACGGTGTTACTTGCATTGCCATTACGATCCACTACGTAAATAGAATAATAAATGGTATCCCAATCAGGGTGAAGCCCATCTTCATTGCCAACTAATTGAGAAGATAAATGAAAACTGATGGTGCCTGAAATAGCTTTAACATTTCCATTGGGTGTTATGTATGGTATGCTAAACCCATCTTTTGCGTGTTGGCCGCTTGGGGTAACACGGCTGTCAATTAAAAAAGCATCAGGTATAGAATCGCCTGACAATACACCCAGCGCCCCATTGCCATCTGTAAAATTTATTTGAACAGTGAGAGAATCAGGTAAAGATAGAGCATCAGCTGAGGTATCTGTAAACGACCTAACCACATTAGTTGTTAATGATGTAGATATTATTATTGGCACATTAGAATATGAAGGTGGTTTCTCACATCCATAAAATATAATGCCTGTAATAACTAAAATGATAACCTGCTTCATAATTCAAAAACTAAATTTACAATAAAATATTATGCCGAAAAAGAAAAACCTTTATAAAATGCTCCTAACGGATCTACAATATTCCTATTAAAATATATTCAATATTGTTTTGAAATTATATGTAAAAGATTATTTTTGTGCTGTCAAGGCACATATATAAAGATATCCCCCCTATCTCTGCCTGACCTTTAGTTCAATTATTTTTTTTCAAGCTTATCATCAGAAGCAGTTCTGAAAATTAATCTGTTTAAAAATCTTAATACCGGGAAGCTGAAAACGGTAAAATAGAGTAAGCAAAAAAACCAAAAAAACCACTTTATGAAAACAAAAATCATTAAAATTATTTTAGTAATGTTTTGCTGGACATTTATCCTAACCAATGCTAAAGCACAAATGGTATTTAACGCCGGCGGAAACCTTGGATTAGTAGATTATTTAGGCGGCAACGCCCCAGATCATGCATTCCATCCTGGCCTTGGATTGCGTGCTCAACTTTGTTTAAATGAAAAAAACTCTGTTTTACTTGGCTTTCAGTATAACTTCCATGGCAGCCAAAGTTATCCGGTACAAATTCCTACCGGGTATACAACAGATACTTTGGGTGGTTATCCTGTTCAAGTACCTACCATTTCAAATTCAACCGAAACAATTAAAACTCATATCTGGAATATTTATTTGCATGAAATTCACGATTTTATTGGTGAAAATGACCAAGATTTCAGCTTTTACGGATATGCAGGAATTGGTATCATGCACTATGGGGTAAGCATTTCATATGACCCTGCTTTAGATAATTCAGCAGCGGCCCAAGCCTCAACCTCAGGCAGTAATTATGCAACAAGTGCATCAACTATAGGATTTACCATTGATTTTGGAGTAGGCGTTGATATTCCGATTCAGAATTTCTTTCTTTTTGGAGAGCTAGGATTAGATCTAGCTGCTAATAGTGCTAATGGCGAAGAAATTGATCAGTCAATTCCTCACATGTTTGATGTTAAAGCAGGAATCAGGTATCCTTTCGGCTCAAAATAATACTCGAATTGTTTACGAATTACAAAAGCCGGTTTCTACCGGCTTTGTAATTTTATAAACTGGCTTTTTCTTCCCAAATAGCGCTAAGATGCACTACAGTTTCTGCCGCCTTCTGCATATCCTGCACACTTACCCATTCCTGTTTGCCATGAAAAGCATGTTCGCCTGCAAAAATATTAGGGCAGGGCAACCCCATAAATGAAAACCGGGCACCATCTGTTCCGCCCCTTATACCTTCATAATGCGGGGTTATACCGGCACGTATAATGGCTTCTTCAACATATTTAATTACCTGTGGGTGCTTATCCAATATTACCTTCATATTTCGGTATTGCTCAGTTACTTTAAATTCAAATGATGAGTGGGGAAAATCTTTTATCACATTTGCGGTAATTTCTCTTAGCATATCCTCTTTATCTTTAAGTCCTTCGGTAACAAAATCGCGTATAATAAATTTGAGTACAACCTGTTCAATGCCACCACTGATTGATGTGGCATGTATAAATCCGTCTTTACCTGAAGTAGATTCAGGTGATAGTTTATTTTTAGGCAGATCATCAATAATCGCTGCTGCAATT
>Ga0302197_10005122_pt1 | contig 11315 bp, 11 predicted proteins | sample II_Bog_N2_1_FD_193526 | JGI IMG/M metagenome (GOLD analysis project Ga0302197, IMG submission 193526) | Peat permafrost microbial communities from Stordalen Mire near Abisko, Sweden - II_Bog_N2_1 | ecosystem: Environmental > Terrestrial > Soil > Wetlands > Peat | place: Sweden: Abisko...
GAACCTGATGCGGCCCAAATGAAACGGACCTGCGCACTACAGTTACAGTCTGGCCATAGAACGGGTGATGAGGATAGTGAACTGTTAACAAAACATGGGTAGTGTGTGAGTGCTTTGCAGAAGCCGACCGCAACCAACGTAGCCGGAATGTTCACATGGAATCAGCTTGGACGCCGCGTGAAGAAAGGCGAGAAGGGCATCCAGATTCTTGCACCCATGATCGGCACTCGCCGCAAGAGGCAGGAGGAGGCCGAACAGGATGGAACTGGAAAGAGCGCCCCTGTTTTGGTTGGTTTTCGCGCCGTCTACGTCTTCGATGTTTCGCAAACTGAAGGAGCCGAGCTTCCCGCACCGGCCACAGTCACCGGAGAAGCGGGAACTCATCTTGACCGGCTCATTGACTTTGTGCAGCAGCAAGGCATCGAGCTTGAATACAACGAGCGCATCGCGCCAGCGCAGGGCGCAAGCTACGGCGGCAAGATCGTACTTTTGCCGGGGCAGTCGAAGGCGGAAACTTTCGCAACATTAGTGCATGAGTTAGGACACGAAATGTTGCACAAGGCGGACCGCCGCACTGCGATAACCAAAGTTGTGCGGGAGACCGAAGCCGAGGCCATCGCCTTTATCGTGGGCAAAGCCATCGGACTCCAGACCGGCACCGCTTCCGCCGATTACATCCAGCTTTACCACGGCAACGCCGCATTGCTGGCGGAAAGCCTTGAAGTTATCCAGCGCACATCCGCCGTGATTCTCGCTGCCTTGGAGGAGCCTTCCCCAGAAGACTCCCAAGCGCAGACCGACGAGACGGCCACCCCAACCACAATCGACGACACGCCCCCCGAACCCCGGCGAAGCCGCCGCACCCGCAGCGAAACAGCAACCACGGAGGCAGCGGCTTAGGCCGCCTGCTTCCCCTTCGCCCCCTTGCGGACAGGGATAACAGCCCTGTCCGCTCAGACCCTTCCTGTTCGACCAGCCAAAACCCGCTCCCAAGGAGAGAGCATCTATGACGATTGCAAACACCAATACCGAATACCGTGACCTTCCACTGTCCGTTCTCACCGAGTCGAGGACCAACCCGCGCCGATTCTTTGAGGATTCAGCCCTCAAAGAATTGGCCGATTTTGTGCCCGGACACAAAATCGGCCTTTTGTTCCGCAGACCGTTTTGTGGCCGAGCGTCACGAATGGCGCTTGGCAGCGAGCGGTCCGCGTTCCGAGCGACACATAACGGATCAGCGGAACGCAAACGCAACAGAGGTATTCGCGTCAGTGAAAGCGAGGAATCCTGCCATGGGCAGGTCGAGAGACTGAGCAGCATCATCCATGCCGAAGGCGTGCGGGAATATTGCTCAACTGATAACTGAAGAGTAGCCGGTCATCCGCCCGAAATTAAAGAACAGAACCAATGGTGGTCTGTTTTCCTTACGGTTACTTCGTAGTGACAGCAAGCTCTAGTACTTTGTCCCCGTTGCAGGCTTTCGCCGAAATCAGCAGTTTTGAGGCATTTTTAAGATTCAGCGTCAAGGACACGTTCGCACCCGAAGGGGCCAACCCCGTGGGTGGGTACGCAATTTGCAAGACGTAATATCCTACAGCGTCGTGGAGAGCGTCCTGGACCGCATGGTGCGCATCCGCCTCTTGATACAGCCCTCTGTACGGCCCCGGTCCAAACAAAAACTGTCCCTTTCTCTGCCGGCTCAGATCGGCCCCCGGAACCGTCCCCGGCTGGGATTCTTCCGCCTTCGGACCTTGAGGATTTCTTCCGCTGGACCAGCCGCCGGATCCAGGGAGGGCTGGCATGTCAGGCTTACTAAACAGAACTCCACCGTTCACAACAAGCATCTGCGCCATGGAGTCGCTCGCTGCCTGAATCAACCGCTCCGGGGGCATTTTACGTTCATTTTGGATATCCGTTGTGTAAAGCACAACGCGACGACCTCCGAAGGATTTCAAGGAGGCAACCATTGCCTCTGCGCTCACCTGTGGCCCCGGCGGAGTGTCCCACATCTGCTTGAGTTGCAGGGCGGAAGTCGTGAAGCCAGTGGTCTTACCTTTGTCTTGCGCTATGGCCACCTGCCATCCTCGCTGCCAGACTGGGCCGAGCGCTGTCATCAGGTCCGACGGCATGTCTGCCGAACCTACGGCGGCTCTTGGAAGGATGACCAGCATCCTTGTTGGAAGAAAGTCGCCTTTGGGCACCTTGTCCCCCAACACCGGGCGGCGAAGTGTCAATGGGAGAGTCTGCCCCTGCAAGTTGACCACAAAGTCCCCTGCGGTCAAGCCGCCTATCGGACGTCCGTCGGAATGTTGGACAAGCACCGCAATTTGGATCGCATAGTCGCTCGCAATTGCTGGGGCGGCGGGAAGCGAAACGCTCGACCATACCGCCAGCACGAAGCAGACGCTGAGAACAACTGCCAAATTACTTCCCCGAATCGTCGAATGAATCATCGCTTCTCCTAACTTTAGACCTACTCCTTGGAGGCGAGTTAGGAACAAATACTACACCCGACATTCGCAACATCTGCGCCTCTCCGCCGAGAAGTTTAGCCATGTGTTTTCCGGGTTCCGATCGGTTGGCCATCCGTCAGTAACACTTCGGTAAACATTCTGGATCGGCGGAGTCCACTTTACCTGCTGATCATTTATCTGAAAGACCCAAACGGAACTGGTGGCGGCAGCAAACAGCATAACGGGTGGCAGCAAAGCACTGTATCCAGCACCAGGTGCATGATTATCTTCCATCGGATATTTCCGAATGGAGAGTGTCATGCTCGAACACTACTACGTCAAACCTTCAACCATCGACCGAATCCGTGATAGTTGGCTCGGCTCTCAAATTGACAACTACGCGGGATGGATGGAAGCGAACGGCTATTCCTCCCGCACCGTTTTTCGTCGGTTGCCACGGCTTTTCTGCTTTGCTGAGTTCGCACAGAAGAGGGGCTGCACAGATGTTGCTTCTGCCCTTGCTCTTGTCGAGGACTTTGTTTCCCAATGGTTGGTTCAGCACGGACCGGAAGCAAAGACATCGGCCTCGCTGCGCAAGCATGCAATTGATGTAGGGAATGCCACTCGTCAGATGTTGCGGCTGGCCAGTGGAGATCCTGTAAGGCACAATCGTCACCGCCGCCCATTTCCACTTGAAGCAGAGGTTCCTGGGTTCCAGAAGTATTTGCGCAATGAATGCGGACTGATGGAGAGTACGATCGCCGGGTACCGGCATCATCTGCACGAGTTTGGGCAGTACCTCCGGAAAGCCGGGATCACGTCGCTCGGCGACCTGTCGCCCGCGCTGCTGGCATCTTTTATCGTCGAATGTGCGCCGGGAATGGCTCCCTGCACGCGCCGCGATCTCTGTTGTCATCTAAAAGTGCTGCTGCGGTTCTGCCATCGCGAAGGAATTACCGACCGGGATCTCCGCGGTGCGGTCGGTATGCCGCAGGTATACCGTCTGGCCGATGTCCCCCGGTCAATCACTTGGGACGAGGTCCGTCGCACTTTGGAAGCTGTGGACCGAAGGACAATCCGAGGCCGGCGAGATTACGCCATCTTGCTCTTTCTTGTGACCTATGGGCTGCGGGCTCATGAGGTTGCCAAACTCACGCTGGAAGATATCGACTGGAAACGCGAGCGATTCCAGGTACCGGAGCGCAAAGCTGGCCATTCGACCGCGTATCCGCTCGCCGGAGTAGTGGCAGAAGCCTTGATCGACTATCTCAAACGAGGTAGACCTGAGACTGAGGATCGTCATCTCTTCTTCCGTGTTGTGGCTCCGCGTTCTCCAGTCACTCCCGCCACTGTGTCATCAAGTGTGGCGTTTTATCTCCAGAAAGCTGGAATCCAAGTGCGCAAGGGTGGATCGCATACGCTGCGGCACACCTGCGTACAACGCCTGATTGACGCTGAATTTCCACTAAAGACTATCGGCGATTATGTTGGGCATCGTTCGCCGGAGTCCACGCGCATCTATACGAAAGTCGCTATCGAAGCCCTGCGCGAGGTTGCGATGGGCGATGGGGAGGCTCTATGAACACTCCCTTTTTCCAGAGCTTCCTGGCGCCATACCTCCATCAGTTCGTGCAATACAAGCGTGCGCTGAACCGCAAGTACTTAAACGATGCGCATACGTTGCGACTGTTCGATCGGTATCTCTGCAACCACGACATCGCTGACTGGCACGCCATCGATAGCGCTGTAGTCGATGATTTCCTGGTGTCCCGTCCTAAAGTCGGGCCAAAGAGATACAACCTCATTCTGTATGCAGTGCGCCGGTTCTTTGCCTTTGCGATTATGCAGCAGTGGACACAGCGGAATCCTGTGACGGCTAGTCCGCGGCGCATCACCGGCAGCCGGATTCCATACTTATTCGATCTCGATACCGCAAGGCGTCTAATGGCTGAAGCACGAAAACTGCCGGAGAGATCCCGTGCGCCCTATCGAGGCCTTGTGTACGAGACGATTTTCGCTCTGCTTTATGGCCTGGGGTTGCGGGTAGGCGAAGTGTCACGCTTGAAGATAGGCGATGCCGATTTCACCCGCAATCTACTGTTCATCCGGGAGACGAAATTCGCCAAGAGCCGATATGTGCCGATGGGACCTCGCCTGACACAACGCCTGAAAGATTATGAGGCAGAACGTTATGGAAGCACGCCTGCTTCCGAACTGCCAATGTTCACCTTCAATTCCAAGCGGCGTAGCGTCGATAAAGGAACGATCAGCATGACTTTTCATGCTCTCCTGCCCAAGCTGAAACTGCATATCCCGCCGGGCGTGTCGCCGCCGCGACTCCACGATCTGCGCCACTCGTTCGCTGTCGCCACACTGCTTCGATGGTATCGGGAAGGCATCGATCCCAACTGTCGGTTGATGCACCTCGCCACCTTCCTTGGCCACGTCGATCCCACTTCCACCTCTGTGTACCTAACGATCACCGAAGAGCTTCTCAACCAGGCCGCTCAACGCTTTCAGACGCTCGCCCCGAAAGGAGGTGCGCAATGATCGGAGTGGGGCAAGTGCTGTTCGCTTTTTTTGAAGATCACCTCAAGGCGCAGAAGGGGCTTCGACCCGGTTCGGTGCGAAGCTATCGGGACACAATGAAACTCTTCCTTGCCTATGTTGCTGCCAGTTGCCGGCGGCCGATAACCCGATTACAGCTGGCTGACCTGTCGGCACAGCGAGTGCGTGACTTCCTCAATACAATGGAGGTCACGCGCGGGAATCGTGTGAGCACACGCAATCAGCGGCTTGCCGCCCTGCATACCTTCTACCGCTTCCTCGCCCTCCGACAGCCGGAAATGCTGGCTGAAGCCCAACAAGTGGAGGCGACTCCTGTCAAACGGACTGCGCCGCCTCAGACGCTATACCTGGAACACGACGAAATCGAAACCCTCTTCCGGACCTTGCCGCGCGATGGAATCCTCGCACTGCGTGACAGGGCTCTCTTCATGGTGCTCTATAACACCGGAGCGCGAGCGCAGGAAGTGGCCGACTTGAAAGTCGAAGATGTTGATCTCGACGGTCCGCTGCGCGTGCGTCTTCATGGGAAGGGCGATAAGTGGCGAAGTTGTCCGCTCTGGCCTGAAACTGCTGAACTGTTGAAGAGGTTGACGGCCGACGTGCGCGGCAACCAGTCCGTCCCCTTGTTCATGTCTCGTCAACGAGAGCCCCTTACGCGATTCGGAATTTACAAGATCGTCAAGCGGCACACTTCCGCCTTGTCTCCCACTACTCCGGATAAAAGGCGCCGCAGTATCTCGCCGCATGTTTTCCGTCACTCGACGGCGGTGGGCCTTCTGGAAAAAGGCGTAGACGTCAATGTCATCCGAGCCTGGCTGGGACATGTCAGCTTGGAAACCACCAACCGTTATGTCGAAATCACCTTGAGGACCAAGCAGGCTGCTGTGGAGGCTTGTCTCCCTCCAACCGGAACTTCGGAATCACCTCACCCAACGAAAGGATGGCGTGACGATCAACAGCTGTTGAAATGGCTTGGCTCGCTGTAATGGTTATGTGCCTATTACGTAGGGGAGCCGCCTGTTTCCATGCGGCTCCCCTCTTCCTCGGCAACAAAACGGTCTGCGGAACAAAAGGCCGCAAGCATCCGCAGCCAAGGCGTTCTCTCGCCCTTGCTTGTGCGGCCACTGACTGACCGCAGCTTCGAGATTGTCGCCGGGGCCAGACGTTACCGCGCGGCGCAGCTTGCCGAGGCGGAAACCGTGCCCGTCCGCATCGTCAACCTTACCGACGCTGAGGCATTGGAGGCGCAGCTTATCGAAAACCTGCAACGCCGCGACGTTCACCCGCTGGAGGAGGCGCAGGGATTCCGCGCCCTGCTCAATCTTGACGAGCCGAAATACTCCATTGAGCAGATCGCGGCGAAGACGGGCAAATCTCCCGCCTATTGCGCTCAGCGCGTCAAGTTGACCGAACTCACCGCCGCCGTAACCGAGGCATTCGCCAAAGACGAAATTGGCGTAGGCCATGCTCTGCTACTCGCAAAGCTACAGCCAGCCGAGCAGGACCAAGCACTCTCCGCTTGCTTCCACGAGGATTGGAACGGCGGCCAGGGCAAAGCCAAGCGCATCCTGCTCCCTGTCCGCCATCTTCACCAGTGGATTGAGCAGAACATTTTGCTCATTCTGAAAGACGCGCCGTTCTCAAAGATCGACCCCAACGTCAACCCCGCCGCCGGAGCTTGTGTCGATTGCCCCAAGCGCACTGGAGGAAACGCGTTGCTCTTCGCCGATATTGCCGAGGACGCTTGTACCGACCCGGCTTGCTACCAGTCCAAGCTGGACGGATTCGTAGCGCAGACCATCACAGCCAAGCCGAAGCTGGTACAAATTTCATCGGCCTACGGACCGGCCACAACCGCCACCGATAGCGCCAGCGCGGCGCTGCCCCGCAACAAGTACATCGAAATCAAGCCGCAGGACCCCAACGCGAAGAAGCACAGGGATTGGCCGGAGTACCAGACCTGCAAATCCATGACCGAGGCCATCGTCACCGAAGGCACCGAGAAAGGCGAGATTCGCAAAATCTGCGCCAACCCCGAATGCCCTGTGCACCGTCCGAAGAAGCAGCGGCCAGCCGGAGACCAGCGCATCAAAGTGGAGCAGGACAAGCAGCGCCGCGAGGAGGCGATTGCCAACGCTGTAGGCTTGCGCGTCCTTTCTGCCGTCGTTGCCGCTGTGCCGGTGCGTCTCACCAAGCGCGACCTCGTTTTTATTGTCGAGCGTTTGCTTCCCCAGTTGGAGGAACGGCGCATCGAGGTACTCGCACGGAATCGCGGCATCAAAAAGGTGCAAGCCTCCGATTCCATCGGGAAGCTAATGGGCGCTTATATCCGCAAGGCCGAGGAAGGCGAACTCGGACAGCTATTGGTTGAGACTGTCATTCTCCACTCAGCCCGGACGCAATCGGAGACCGGCAAAGCGCTCAAAGACGCCGCCCTGCATTACAAAGTGGACACCGACGCTATTACCCAGAAGGTCAAAGCGGAGTTTGCCGCGAAAGAGAAAGCGCAAGCCGTCAAGAAGACGGCCGCGAAGGCCCAGCCAAAACCAGCGGCGCGGCCCACAGCAGCAAAAAAGGCCAAAGCCGCGTAACGCTGAACTTCCAAGCCTTTCAAACGGGGTCTGCTGCCGCAGGCTCCGTTCCTTTTTGCCCGTCTTCCCGCCCATTGATGTGCTGCCGCTTCGCGTCAGACTTGGTTTGGCCCACCCGACGGGCTTGAATACCTTTCATCAGGGGGGTAGCGAAGCAGTCCTACTTTACCATCCTGATGGGTAATCGATTTACTTTCAATTCGATACAAGGCATTCACCGCAATACTTGCAGACGGTCCATTGCAGGAAGAGCGAGTCATTAGTGACGGCTAGTCATTTTTTGTTGACAGTTTGTGCGAATCCTGCTACCTTGAAATTGGGTCGGCGCACCGCCGACGTTCGATTGCTCTTTGACAATCCTCCGGCGTAGTCAAACAGTTCCAGGAGCTTGTGGTTCGCCACGAGCGTAATGAGGTACTCAGTTCGTACCTTGGCAGGTTACTCCTGCCGTTCAAAGACCAGGCAGGCATCAAGCTGACTGGCAGCCAGAGGCGCCCCAGCGTCGCTAGGCTCCGCAAAGAGAAAGGGCTCCCGACTCAGTTCGTATTCCAACTCTGGTTCCTGCCGCTGCGCCCCCGGTAATTACCGGAGGAGGAAGTATGCGATTAAAGCTAATCGACACTTGTATCGACCAGCTAAGGAAGATACTGGGTGACACCAACAACGAACTGACGTCGAAACAGCGTAGCAAACTCAAGAGGGGCATTGATGATCTCAAACGTCTACAACGCGAAACAAAGCTCACGCAAAAAGAAGTTTTTGCCGTGGTAAGCCGGGTCGCGAAAGAAGTTTTTGAAATTCTAAAGTCCGGACAGAGTGAGTGAGTTTCAGGGAGCCCGCTTCTTAACCACACGAAATCATTTATGAACTATGCCAAAGCAATTCGCGTCGCCCGCTCATTGGCGGACATATCGCAGGGTGAACTTGCCGACAGGGCGGAGATCGACCGTAGCTATCTCTCCCTAATCGAGTCCGGAAAACGGCAGCCCTCAGTTGAAACAATTGAGAAGATAGCAAAGGCTCTTAAAATACCCTTCCACTTACTCAGCCTTCTGGGTAGCGAGGAAGCCGACGTGCAGAAGGTTTCGCATGAGCATATTGCGAGCCTTTCTCTGGCACTAACAAAGTTGTTGCTAGAGGTATCGAATGACGAACCTACCGAAGACCCCAGCGAAGGAAGACCGCTCGGAAATACCAATCACAAGTCTCCGCGACCTCGAATATCGTCTCGGAGAGGATCGAGAAACACTACGCTCACTCGCAAAGAACTGGCGAACTGAATACAGTCCATTTCAACAAGCAAAACCTGCAAAGCCGTTTCAACGTGAGGTGAAGGCAGGAAAAGTCCGAAACATAGACAACCCCTCGAAGGACTTAAAGCGGGTCCAGACAAAGATACTGAACCGGTTGCTTCGCCCAGTTAAACTGCCGCACTTTCTTTTTGGGGCGGTTTCCAAACGTTGCGTTAACACACATGCGGCCCAACATCTTTTACACGGCAGCGAGTGCGTCGTAAAAATGGATGTAAAAAGCTACTACCCCAACGTGACCAGCCGCCACGTATATTCCGTCTGGAAGCGGGTTCTGCGCTGCTCGCCTGCTATTGCCCGTCTTCTGACCCAACTCACAACATACGATTGGCACCTTCCTCAGGGTGCTCCGACAAGCCCAGCCCTTGCGAACATCTTCCTTGCATCGATTTACAGTCCTGTTTTGGAAGAATGTTCTGAGAAACATATCACTGCAACTGCATGGGTCGATGACCTGATTTTTTCCGGCAAGGAAGCGCGATCAGTGATGGAGCTGGCTCGCCAAGCCCTGGCAGCTAATGGCCTCAAGCTGTCTTCAAAGAAACGCGTCATCTTAAACGGACGTGACAGCAAAGTAATCACAGGGGTAAGGCTTGGAAACAAGAGAATTCGAGCACCCAAGGAGAAGCTTAGCGATATACGAGCTGCGATTCATAAACTTGAAATCGGTCAAATCGCCAATTATCAACGGGACAAGTACATCGTCAGCCTGAACGGTAAGATCAACAATATCGAGCGCATTTGCGCTCAGGATGCCCAACCCCTGAAACAACGACTGATCTCCGCACTTTCATTGTCAGGAGCACAACTCGGAAGCTGACCCGCTGCCTGGAGTCTCGCCCGTGATGCCTAATTCAATCAATACGTTCTTAACAATGCCTTAACAGTTAGTCTTTGTTTCGACTTGGGGCTCAAAGTTAGATCGTATGACTCTGAGCTTTTCGTTAGCTGAACGAGATGCGGCAGCATCCCAATCAAAATCCAAAGCGTATTGCGTGGAAAAAATGGTCGCATAGGTCAGCGTTAAACCGGAGCCCCTCGCTCTGTTCTCATCAATAGATACCCCTAGACTGTCCCTGACAACCAGAGTGGAGGCATCCAGCGGAACATCGCTGTTCGGCTGTGAATCGCGATATCTGAGTTTAACTTCGCGCGCAACTCCTGCCCCATTGTTCAAGATCGAAAGTTTTCCCTTGATAAGTATTCCATCGCGAGATTGTGCTGCCGTAATCGAGATATTTGGAGATACCTGCTTGTCAGCTATCAACAGACTCGTGGAAATTTGCGCCTCAGCAGCCCTTGCCTGTGTCTTTGCAGCGATTGCTTGCTCATCTGCAGCTCTTGCTTGCCTCTTTGCAACCCAGGCAAGAACGATGGCAACAAAAACGGCTGCGACGCTGCCGATCGCTTGTGCCAGGCTTCCAAATGTTTGCAACTGTACGGAGTTGCTTTGGAGCCAATTCCAAAGATCTTGCATGCGATGGTCTCCAGCGAATATCGACTAGCTTGACAAGAATCCGCGATGCGCTCGAATCTCCAACCGCAGTTCTTCCCGGAGCGCTTTGCTTTTCTTGAGGTGATTGAAGAACTCTTCAAGGACGCTGACGACGATAGCGTTGACGCTTACGCCTTCCGCTTCAGCCCATTCCCGGAGTTTGTTGCGGGCTTCGGCGCCGACATGGAGGAGCTGAGGGTTGGTGAGTTCCATGCCGGCCTTTCGGGTCTGCATGATGTCAACCTTTTCGCGCTCAACATGGCTCAAAGCAAAAAGGACGATCCTGGCCAGATCGCCCTTTACGCGAGACTCTTCGGTGACTGCTTCGCGCAGATCAATGGGGAGGCGCAACGTCATTCCCGGACGGTCGTCTGTCCACCGCTGCCCGTCGCGGTTCACTTTCCGCGCTGCCTTCTTCGCCGCCTTCTTCACTGCCACTGGATGTCCTTCCAAAATTGTTCCCGAGTCTCTGTTGAGACTCATTCACAGCTCTCATTGGTGAGTAAGGACCATTGAACAGAACGTCCTTCTCAACCCTTACAAAAAATCTGTAACCCGGTCTCACCACGATTGTTGGCTGGATGTTAAGGTTCCTGCGAGTCACCTCAACTCCCAGTTGGCCGACTTGCTGGCCAACTGCCTGCCCCACTTGCTGCCCGACGCTCGGCGATTGCAACACCGAGGAGTTCGTCCCCTGGCTCAGTTCAATTCCGGCTGAGAAAAGCGATGTGAGCAGAGCGCCGGAAAGGATTCTGCCCCAGTGATTGTCCACCTGGTCTCGGAAGCCCGCCGCACCAGTATTGTCGTCCCCTTCAAAACCGCCGAGCGAGAGACTGCTTCCGTCAGGAAATATGACGCGCTGCCAAACCGCCTGCAATGCACTTTGCCCATACCCGAC
>Ga0302197_10005135_pt1 | contig 11295 bp, 10 predicted proteins | sample II_Bog_N2_1_FD_193526 | JGI IMG/M metagenome (GOLD analysis project Ga0302197, IMG submission 193526) | Peat permafrost microbial communities from Stordalen Mire near Abisko, Sweden - II_Bog_N2_1 | ecosystem: Environmental > Terrestrial > Soil > Wetlands > Peat | place: Sweden: Abisko...
AAAGAATTCTATGAAAAATATGATGTAGCAAAAAAATTATTTAAAGCCGCGGATGAAGCTTTAGGATTTTCCATTATGGATATGTGCTTTAATGGTCCTGAAGAAGCTCTCCGTTTGACCGCAAATACGCAGCCAGCTATTCTTACGATAAGTGTAATTTGCCATGAAATATTAAAAGAGCATGGCATTGTACCTGAAATTGTTGGGGGACATAGTCTTGGCGAATATTCGGCTCTTGTGGCAGCGGGTGTTTTGAAATTTGAAGATGCTGTATGCCTTGTTAATAAACGTGGTGCATTCATGCAGGAAGCTGTTCCTGTTGGTCAAGGAGGTATGGCTGCGGTTATTGGGCTTGACAGAAATGTTATAATTAATATTTGCGAAAAGATTTCAAAAGATAATCTTGTGCAGGCTGTTAACTTTAATTGTCCGGGACAAGTTGTAATTGCTGGCACGACAAAAGGCGTAGAACAAGCATCAGAACTCTTAAAAGAAGCTGGTGCGAAGAAATGCGTAATCTTGCCAGTAAGTGCACCATTTCATAGTGCTCTTATGAAACCAGCAGCTGATAAATTGGCAGTTGAACTCGATAAAGTAACGATTGCTGATGCCATGATACCAGTGGTAACAAATGTTACAGGGACAATTTTGACAAAGGCAGCTGAAATAAAAGCAAGTCTTATTGCCCAAGCTGCAAGTCCCGTGAAATGGGAAGATTGTGTTGCCGAAATGAAGAATTTTGGCGCAGATATCTATGTTGAAGTTGGTCCAGGCAAAGTTTTGAATGGGTTTAACAAACGAATTGATAAAACACTGAAAAGTTTAAATGTAGAAAATCTTGAATCTTTACAAAAAACGCTTGATTATTTCAAGGAGGTCCGCTAAAATGCTTTTAGACGGTAAGGTTGCTCTTGTTACTGGCGCATCACGTGGAATTGGACGTGCCATTGCAATCGCATTGGCGAAAGCTGGTGCAGCTGTTGTAGTAAACTATGCAGGAAATGTAGTTGCTGCCAAAGAAGTAGAACAGGTTATAGTGAGTGCTGGCGGTAAAGTGATGCTGGTACAAGCGGACATTGCAGATAGTGAATCTGTCGATGCCATGATTCAACAAACAATGGCTGAATTTGGTCAAATCGACATTCTTATAAATAATGCTGGAATTACGCGTGATGGACTTTTGATGCGTATGAAAGAAAGTGACTGGAATGCAGTCATCCAGACAAATTTAACAGGCGTTTTTTATTGTACGAAGGCTGTTTCAAAAATCATGATGAAACAACGGATTGGTCGTATTATTAACATGACATCGGTGGTAGGTTTGACTGGTAATGCAGGTCAGGCAAATTATGCAGCGGCAAAAGCTGGTGTAATTGGTTTTTCTAAATCTATGGCAAAAGAATTGGCCTCCAGAGGTATCACGGTAAACTTGGTAGCTCCTGGTTTTATTCAGACAGATATGACAGCCGTTCTTTCTGATAAGATTAAAGAAGACATGGTGAAAAATATTCCACTCGCAAGAATGGGAAGTCCTGAGGATGTAGCACAGGCAGTCTTATTCTTAGCATCTGACAATGCTTCTTACATCACTGGCCAAACTATAAATGTAGATGGTGGTATGGTAATGTAATTATAATTTTTCCTAGTGGGAGGAGGTGAACGACTTGTCAACTTTTGAAAAAGTTAGAGATATCGTAGTAGAACAATTAGGTGTGGAAGCAGACGATGTAGCAATCGAATCGACTTTCATCGATGATTTAGGTGCAGACTCTCTTGATATTGTTGAATTAATCATGGCATTCGAAGAAGAATTCAGTATTGAAATTCCTGACGAAGCTGCTGAAAAGATTAAAACTGTTAATGATGTTGTAACCTATATAGACCAAAGCAAATAAGTTTGAGAGTCTTACCTTTAGAAAAGTCCCGTGAATTCGTTCCCGGGACTTTCTAAAGGTAATATGCATTGAATTGATTGGAGGAGTTATTTTGAAACTTCCAGAGCTGAAAATTGGCACTAAAATTGCGAGAGTACCTATAATTCAAGGCGGTATGGCTATTCGTTTATCCACTGCTAAATTAGCTGCAGCGGTAGCTAATCAGGGCGGTATTGGACTGATTGCGGCTTCCGGAATGACGAATTGCGTTATGAAATCAGACTGGCTAGATCCTTAACGTCCGGAATTATTGGTATTAATGTAATGGTTGCAGCAAGAAAGTTTAGCGAGATTGTAAAAACTGCAATTGATGAAGGTATAGATTTAGTTGTTGCAGGTGCCGGATTTTCGCGCGATATGTTTGGTTTAGGTCAGGAGTCTGGTACTCCAATCGTGCCTATTGTTTCTTCTGTTAAATTAGCGAAAATTTCTCAACGTCTTGGCGCAGCAGCCATTGTTGTCGAAGGAAAAGAAGCCGGCGGACATTTGGGAACCGATACATCGGTAAAAAATTTAATTCCCGATATTCGTATGGCTGTTGATATTCCTGTAATTGCAGCAGGTGGTGTAATGAATGGTCAAGATATTGTTGATCTGATAAAAATGGGGGCAAATGGTGTACAAATGGGTACACGTTTTGCAGCCAGTGAAGAGTCTAATGCAGCTCCAGCATTAAAAGAGTTTTATTTAAAAGCTAGAGCTGAAGATGTAGTTGTAATTCAAAGTCCTGTGGGTCTTCCAGGGCGTGCAGTTCGAAATCCGTTTGTAGAAAAGATATTAGTGGGTCCGGTTCCTGTTAAAACTTGTGATGCCTGCTTGAAAAATTGCAAACAGAATTTTTGCATTATTCGAGCACTGATTCGAGCACAGCAAGGGGATGTAGAAACAGGATTGGTATTTACTGGAGAATATATTCACCGGATAAAAGAAATTTTATCCGTTAAAGAAATATTTTCAAGATTACAGGCGGAAATTGCAATGATAGATTAAGTTGTGAGGTGTTTAAAGTTTGGAAAATAGAGTAGTAATTACAGGTATAGGAGCGATTACTCCAATTGGTATTGGTAAAGATGCATTCTGGAAAGCTTTGTTAGCAGGACAGTCTGGAATCAGAAAAACCAGCCGATTTGATGCATCTGACTATACTGCGCAAGTAGCTGGAGAAGTTCAAGATTTTGAGCCATTCAACTATATTGATAAAAAAGAAGCAAAACGGATGGACCGTTATACGCAATTTGCGGTAGCAGCAAGCAAGCTTGCTTTAGAGGATTCAAAAATTGATCTAGATAAAGAAGATCGGGATCGTATCGGAGTTATCATTGGTACTGGTATTGGTGGTATTGAAACATTGCATACTCAATATGCTACGTTATTCGATAAAGGTCCTAGTCGTATCAGTCCATTTTTTATTCCGATGATGATCGGCAATATGGCAGCTGGTCAAACGTCAATTACGTTTGGACTGAAAGGTCCAAGCAGCTGTGTCGTAACAGCATGTGCTACCGGAACGAATTCTATTGGCGATGCTTGTCGTTTGATTCAACGCGGTGATGCAGATGCTATGGTTGCTGGTGGGACCGAAGCATGTATTTCACCTGCAGCAGTTGCTGGATTTTGTTCAATGAAAGCATTATGTTCTGATCATAACGCAGATCCAGCAAAAGCATCTCGACCATTTGATAAAACACGTAGTGGTTTTGTTATGGGTGAAGGTGCTGGTGTAGTTTTATTAGAAAGTTTAGAACATGCTGAAAAACGTGGTGCTCATATTTATGCCGAAATTGTAGGATATGGTTCCAATTCAGATGCTTTTCATATTACATCACCTGCTCCAGGCGGTGCACAGGCTGCAAAATGTATGCAAATTGCGTTAAAAGATGCGAAACTTGCCCCTGAGTCAGTTGATTATATTAATGCACATGGTACATCCACTCATTTGAATGATGAAACTGAAACAGCGGCTGTTAAAACTGTTTTTGGTGATCATGCCTATAAATTGGCTATGAGTTCGATTAAATCAATGACTGGACATTTGCTTGGTGCTGCTGGTGGTATTGAATGTATTGCAACGGCGCTTACGATTGAAAATGATATCATGCCCCCAACCATCAACTATGAAGTACCAGATGAAGGTTTAGACCTTGATTATGTACCGAATAAATCCCGTGAAAAAGTTGTCAATGTTGCTTTATCAAATTCCTTAGGTTTTGGTGGTCATAATGCATGTCTCATTTTAAAGAAATATGTAAAGTAAAATGAATGTAGCTAAGAAATTGACTGAGGAAAGAAAAGCAGCATTAGTTACATTTGCCAAGAAATTGGGGGTTGCATTTACGGATTGGAATTTGCTCCATCAGGCGTTGACCCATACTTCCTATGCGAACGAAGCGAAACGATCGCATATTGTTCACAATGAACGGTTGGAATTTTTGGGCGATGCTGTGTTGGAACTCGCAACCAGTTCATATTTGTTTAAACATTTTCCCAATTTGCCCGAAGGCGAATTGACAAAAGCAAGAGCCTCTGTTGTTTGTGAGGCGACTCTTGCTAAACGGGCTTCCAAACTTAATGTAGGGGAGTATCTTCTGTTTGGTAAGGGTGAGCTTGCAACTGGTGGTAAAACGCGTGCATCTATTTTAGCTGATGCTTTTGAGGCAGTTATTGGTGCTATTTATATGGATCAAGGAATGCAAAAAGCATCCGCTTATATTCTGAAACAGTTGCAAGATGATTTATTGATGATTGAAACGGGAAAAAATATTCAAGATTATAAAACATTATTGCAAGAAGTTATTCAAAAAAATGTCGATCAAAAAATTCACTATGTATTGCTTTCCGAAGATGGTCCAGATCATAATAAAATCTTTGAAATTGCTGTTATGGTAAATGATGAGAAATATGGAATTGGATTCGGCAAGAGTAAAAAAGAAGCGGAACAACATGCCGCTAGGGAAGCTTTAGCAAAAATGAATAAAATTGATGAATAAAATTGGATGGCCTCGGCCATCCAATTTTTGTATGAGGCAAATATGAAAAATTATATTATTCCAATTTTTATACCGCATTATGGATGCCCTCATACCTGTGTATTTTGTAATCAACGCAAAATAACCGGTATCCAAACTGATGTGACACAAGAATTTATACAAAATACAATTGAATATCATTTAAATCGAATACAAGGAAATAAGTTTATTGAAGTTGCTTTTTACGGTGGCAGCTTTACAGCATTACCGCTTTCCTTGCAAATAAAATTATTGGAGCCAGCTTATCTTTATGTGCAAGCGAAAAAAATAAATTCGCTTCGCATATCGACTCGACCAGATTGTATTACAAACGATATTTTAGACAATTTAGCTGTTTTTGGCGTGGAGACGATTGAACTCGGTGCACAATCTTTTGATGATGTAATCCTTGCACAATCGGAACGTGGTCACACCGTGACTGACATTATAAGAGCCGCTGAACTTGTACGAGCGCATGGTTTTCATTTGGGAATTCAATTGATGCCAGGTCTGCCTGGTGATACATGGCAAACTATTATGGCTTCGCTGTCACACACAATTGCACTTTGTCCTGACTTTGTGCGTATTTATCCAACCTTGGTGTTAATTCAAACACAATTAGCACAACTTTATAAGAATGGAGATTATCAGCCTTTAACGTTACAAAAAGCAATTCAATATGCTACGCTAATGAAACTGACTTTTATTCGCCATGATATTAAGGTCATTCGTATTGGACTGCAAGCTAGTAAACAACTTGATGATGGTGAAACGATTCTTGCCGGACCTTATCATCCTGCTTTTGGCGAATTAGTGGATTCGTATTTATTTAAAATCCAAATAGATCAGCTATTAGAACGCCTGCCCAGTCAATATGGAGAAATTATTTTGCATCATCATCCCAAAGATACTTCTAAAGTACGAGGAAATAAAAATTGTAATCTAGTCAGTTGGTATAAAGAATATCATTTGAAAAATGTTATTTTGAAGCAGGATTTGGAAATACTAAATCATATTATTGTAGAATTTCAAAATATAAAATATAGTTTAAATAGTGATTTATTAGTAATGATTTAAAAAACTACATAAAATAAACTCTGCTCGAATTGAGCAGAGTTTATTTTATGTAGTTTCGTAGTTTTCTAAGCGTATATTATCGTCAACGCAGAAGTCATTCTTTATTTTTAAGCGGACTTGCGCTTACTCTGGCGATGTTCTTCATAACGATGTTTGCCTTCCATGAAAGCTCTTTTTTCTGTATCTGTTTCCAATTTCAATGGTGGTACTGGTAATGGTTTACCATTACGATCCATTGCTACCATTGTAAAATAAGCAGATAAAGCTTGTTGTGGTGTAGATTCGTCATCTAGATCTTCAACCTCAACTTTTACAGAAATCTCCATCGATGTGTGACCGACAAACACAATTTCTGCTGTACAAATTACTAAATCGCCAATTAAAATTGGTTCATGAAACTGTAACTCATCGACTCGAGCTGTGACAACATTGGCATGTGCATATCTACGAGCTGCCGTATACGCAGTTGAATCCATAATTTTCATAATTTCGCCACCATGAACATTTCCAGCTACATTGGCCTGGTTTGGCAGCATAATTTGACTGATGATTACTTGTTTTTTATTTTTTTGGTTCAACATATAAAGCACCTCTAAATTCTCAATTATATTTTATTTGTTACATGCAAATTGTTAATTTGTATGTTAAGATAGTAACATTACACTATTTATTTTACAAGTAGGCACTTATTTGTGTTGTAGTATCAATAATGATACTGTAAAGGAGGGGCATTTGTGAAAGAAATAAAAAAACATGAAGAATGTCATATGAAAGATACGTGTCTTCAATATGCCATTTGTCCAATGGATTTAGTACAACATCTTTTATCTGGAAAGCGAAAATTGATCATTCTGTGGTATTTAAGCTATAAAGTACTTCGTTTTAGTGATATCAAAAGGCGTTTGCCTGATATTACGCAAAGAATGCTGACGTTGCAGCTTAGAAGTTTGGAAGAAGATAAGCTTATTTTTCGTAAAGTATATCCGGTTATTCCACCCAAAGTGGAATATGGTCTGACGGATAACGGCAGAAAGATGATTCCTATTTTAGAAATGATGCATCAATTTGGATCAAGTTATCTGGAAGCTGGTTTCTATGAAACAGTAACAGACCATCAAAAAATAGTCGTAAAACCCTGCCAATAATATTTGCGTAGAGAAAGCCGCATTACAGAAAATATGTAATTTATAATATGAAATGAAAAGGTGATTTGAGAGATGGAAGAATTAATTATGCTGGGAACTGGTTCGGCTATGGTGACAAATTGTTTTAATACATGCTTTGCCATACATTTATCCGAAGAATATTTTTTAGTGGATGCGGGTGGCGGCAATGGTATTTTGCGCCAATTGGAACAGACCAATATTTCATGTAAGGATATTCACCATATGTTTGTGACACATAGTCACACCGATCATGTTCTTGGTGTAATCTGGGTTATGCGAAAAATAGCAACCCTCATGAACCAGAATAAATATCAGGGGGATTTTACGATATATTGTCACAAAGAATTAATCGATATCATAACAACCATCACAAAATTAACTTTGAAAAGGAAAGATGTGCAGCAATTAGGACAGCGCATTTTCTTTAAAGAAGTGCAAGATAGTGAGTCTTTATCTATATTGGCGATGAAAATGACATTTTTTGATATTGCATCGACAAAAGCAAAGCAATTTGGTTTTACAGCAATTTTGCCAAGCGGAAAACGTTTTTCCTGTCTGGGAGATGAACCATTTAATGAACGCTGTAAGGTTTATGTGGAAAACAGCGACTGGATTTTATCAGAAGCATTTTGTCTTTATGCGGATCGTGATCTTTTCAAGCCATATGAAAAGAATCATAGTACGGTAAAAGAAGCTTGTGAAACGGCTGAACTACTTAAAACAAAGAATCTCGTGCTTTATCATACCGAAGATAAAAACATGGCAAATCGTCAGTTTTCTTATAAAAAGGAAGGTGCAAATTATTATAAAGGGCAGATTTACGTACCGGATGATTTGGCTGTAATTGTTTTATAAAGCTTGTTTGTGATACAATAATTCTGGGATTCATTTTAATATATAGAACGACTCAAAAAGTTTATTTCTATATAGCAATAATATTAGGTTGGTGAATAGATTGCAATTACGTAAATTAGAAGCGTATGGTTTTAAATCGTTTGCTGATAAGCTGGAAATTGAATTTGATAAGGGTATTACGGCTATTGTTGGTCCAAATGGCAGCGGAAAAAGCAATATTACGGATGCAATTCGCTGGGTTTTGGGTGAGCAAAATGTACGAAATCTACGTGGAGCAAAAGCGGAGGATATTATTTTTACTGGGAGCTCTACCAGAAGGGCATTAGGTTTGGCTGAAGTATCCTTAACCTTTGATAACAGTGATGGACAGTTGTCAGTTGATTTTAATGAAGTTGTCATAACACGCCGTCTGTATCGATCCGGTGAAAGTGAATATTATATTAATAAAGCACGTTGTCGCTTAAAAGACATCTATGATCTTTTTGCCGATACGGGATTAGGGCGTGATGCGATTAGCGTCATCAGCCAAAATAAAATTGATCAAGTGTTAAATAGTAAACCGGAAGAACGACGGCTTTTATTCGAAGAAACTGCAGGAATTACCAAATATCGTAATCGAAAGAAAGAATCACTAAGAAAATTAGAAGATACCGAACAAAATCTGTTGCGCGTTAGGGATATTATTCATGAAATTGAACATCAGCTGGGTCCGTTGGCTGAATATGCAGAAAAAACAAAACAGTATAATGTATTGCACGAAGAATATAAAAAATCAAAATTAACTGTGTTATTAAATCGATATGAACAATATAATCATGATTTTGAAATGAATAAGAAACAAATCATGGACTTGCAGCAAGCCAGTCAAGCAAGTGAAGTGAGAGTCAATTTATTGGAAGTCACAAAAGAACAGTTAAACAATGAATTAACTCAAGTAGAAAAATCATTGCAAATCCTTTCAATTAAAAATAGTGAACTAGCTAGTACGATTGAAAAAAACAACAGCGATATAGCTATATTTAAGGAACGGTTAGAACGAAGCCAAGAGACCGGTCAGCGCTTACAGAGCAATGAAGCCGAACTGGAAAAAAATAAGTTTGAAATGTTAACAAAGCTTATTGAATCACAGAAAAACATAGAACAATTTGAGGGAAAAGCAAAACAACTTGTTCTAAGAATTCATGCGGAAGCGGCACGTGAAGAAATTCTACGGGTGAAAATTTCTGAGATTGAATTGGCGATAAAAATAATTCAGGAAAAATCTTTGGCTCAGGTCCAAAAATTAACGAATCGTCGCAATGATTTGATTCTTTTAGAACATGATATAAAAGAACTTCAAATACAACTGATACAACTGAATGAAGAAGTAATAAATGAACAAAAAAAAATGACGGATAATCAGGTCGTTTTAACGGATTTAAATAGTCAAGCACAAGTTTTGTTTGACAACATGTTGAAAGCACAACATGAAAAAATGCGGGTAGAAAAAAGCCTTGCAGTAGCTGGCACTGAGCAGCATACATTGGATGAAAAGCAGCGCAAAGTTCAGCAAGAAATTAATGCTGCTCAATCAAAAGTTGAATTTTTGACGAATATGCAAAAAGAATACGAAGGCTTTGGGCGTGCTACAAAAAGTGTATTGAAAAGCAACGAAAAGTGGCATACTGGTATTTGTGGTGCTGTAGTTGAACTCATTGAGGTTCAACCGGATTATATTACAGCTGTTGAAGTCGCGTTAGGCGGCAGTTTACAAAATATCGTTACAGACCATGACATAACAGCGAAAGCGGCAATTAATTTTTTAAAACGCGAAAAACTGGGGCGTGTAACATTTTTGCCATTGAATACCATTGTTGTCCGTAAATCATTTGATGATGCCAATGCACAAACGGCACCTGGCTTTATTGGTTACGCGAACGAACTCGTTTCGACTGATGCCAAATATAAAAAAATCGTTGATTTTTTACTTTCCAGGACATTGGTGGTCGATACGATTGAACATGCAGTTGACTTGGCTAGAAAGCAAGGATTTAAAGCTCGTATTGTCACGCTGACGGGGGAACTTATCAATCCAGGCGGATCTATTTCTGGCGGTAGTACGGGACGGCGTGAAGCGAGTTTCTTAAACCGTAGTGGTGAAATCACCACAATTCATCAAGAAATAGCATGCAAAGAGAGTGAACTAGTAGAGCTAAATCAAAAAAAAAGCATACAGGAAAATAGTCTTAAAGACTTGGAATCGCAAGCTCAAACTGCTAGTAAAGAAGAACACCTCTTAACTGTACAACAGGCTGAAATGAAAATTTATATTGAAAAAGCAGCTGTAGAATTAGCCGATAGAAAAAACAAACTACATTCTTTACAGAGACTAGAAGAAACTTTACAGACAAAAGAAACCTTTATTAACCAGCAAATGGCAGATGTTAAAGCTGAAATTGAATATATGCAGCACACGGGAAGCCAACAAAAAGATCAAGATGAGACGACGGCAAATCAGCTTGTACAATTAACAAAAAAGCAAGAGGAACTTCGACAGATTTCTGTAAACAGTAAAATAGAACAAACCGTTGTTGAGCAGGAATTAATCCGCCATAATGAGCTTCAAGCCAATATACAGCAGGCTGTGGATCGGCATAACAGCGATTTATTGAAAATAAAGCAAGAGAAAGAGTCTCTGCATCAGGCGGCTGTTGCGACGCAGCGAGAATTAATGGAATTGACGAAGAAAAATGTACAAATGGGTACGCTCCACGAGATTGGCACGAAAGATTATGATAATTTTTATCAAGTTAAAATGGAGAAAATGGTATCAATTCAAAGCAATGATCGCGAAATAAAAGATGCTCATAAACAACAAAATGATTTACAAAATAAAATTCATCAAACGGAACTTTTGCAAACAAAATCTGAATTTGAACGACAGCAATGTCTTGAAATATTCGAAAGTGAGTATCATGTATCGCTTGAACAGGCGCAAACATATAGACTCGAAGAGACAAGTACCGCACTCAGTAAAAAAATTCGTTTATTGGAAAAAGCGATCGAAGAATTAGGACTGATTAACCCTAATGCGATAACTGAATATGAGAATCTGAATACACGGTACACGTTCATGCAAAAACAGTTAACGGATCTTAGTGTAGCTAAAGATTATTTGGCTGGTATTATTCGCGATATGGATATTACGATGTCTAAGCAATTTTCAGAAGCTTTTGCACAAATCAGCCTGTATTTTAGTGAGATTTTTGTAAAACTGTT
>Ga0302197_10005146_pt1 | contig 11284 bp, 10 predicted proteins | sample II_Bog_N2_1_FD_193526 | JGI IMG/M metagenome (GOLD analysis project Ga0302197, IMG submission 193526) | Peat permafrost microbial communities from Stordalen Mire near Abisko, Sweden - II_Bog_N2_1 | ecosystem: Environmental > Terrestrial > Soil > Wetlands > Peat | place: Sweden: Abisko...
TGCCGGGTATGAATCGGGAGCAGATCGTAGACTCCATTGAGTGCGAGAGGAACGAGCGGGACCTGGGCGCGAATGGCCAGATAGGCCGCGCCAGAGAGGAAGGGCTGAAGCTCGCCGTCGGGGGTGCGGCGGCCCTCAGGGAAGACGAAGAGCGACATTCCAGAGCGAAGCGCCTTGACGCCGGCGCCAAGACTGGAGAGCGTGGAGTGGGGGTTGACGGTATCGATAGGAATCTGTCCGGATCGATCTAAGTACCATCCTATGAATGCGATAGGCCATAATTCCTTCTTGGCTAGAATGCGAAACTGGAAGGGTAGCGAGGCGAAAATGACCGGCGTATCCATGTAGGAGGTGTGGTTGGAAGCGTAGACGGCAACCGGCGCCTTGCTCAGGTTCTCAGCTCCGCGGATGCGGATCGAACAGCCAGCAAGAAACACCATGGCCCGCGCCCAGAAACGGGCAATGCGCTGCTGCGCGCCGCCACGCTTGTCTACGAAGGAGACCAGCAAAGACAGCGAACCGCAGGCAATGGTGACCACTGTCATGAGCGGAATATGAACCGCATTGGTACGCCAGCGGTAGAGCCTCGGCAATGGGTTGGGGCGTTGGCTCACGGCTGCGCCCCACTTTCAGCGAGCAGGAGGGTGCGGGCCTCACCGACCAGGTAAACCGATCCCGAAACGACGATGATGCCGCCTGCGGTGTCCTGCCGGGCAAGTTGCATCGCCTGACTGACGGATTCGGCGGAGACTGCGGGAACGCCGGTGGTGGCGGCGGCTGCCAGCAAGTCTTGCACGGCCGCGGCGCGGGCGGTATGGATGGGCGCGAGGATGACTCGATCAAACAGCGGAAAGAGGATTTGCGCCATCTCAGCGACCGGCTTGTCACGTAAACAACTGAAAATAAGTGCCTTTTGTCTATGTGTATTAGAATCGCCGGCCAACACGTGGCTCAGGCCAGCGCGCAACGCCCAGGCTCCGGCGGGATTGTGCGCCACATCCAGAATCCACTCTACGCCGTCCTTCGTAATGTGTTCAAGCCGGCCCGGCCAGCGCGTCTTGCGAATGCCTTCGGCAATCGTCCGCGGCACCACTGGAAAGCCGTGGTTGCGCGCCAGCTCAACCGCGGCGGCAATGGCCAAAGCGAGGTTGCGCTGCTGATGGACACCGGCCAGGGGCGAATCGACACGAATCGTTGCGCCAAAGGCTTGGACGCAATAGGGGCCAGATGACTCAGCCTCTGCGGCGGGCATATAGGGAACCGCGCTGACCCCACGCACGCCCAGTTCAGCCGCCACCTCGCCCAGAACCTGGTTGGCCTCAGGGTGCTGGGGCAGGGTAATCAGCGTGCCACGGTGGCGCAGAATGCCGGCTTTTTCGCGAGCAATGGCAGCGATGGTCGAGCCAAGCCACTCGGTGTGGTCGATCGAGATGTCAGTAATGATGGAGAGCAGAGGATCGACAATGTTCGTCGCGTCCAACCGCCCGCCCATGCCCACTTCAAGCACAGCTAACTGGACTCGCTCATCGGCAAAGTGCAAAAGCGCCTGCGCGGTGAGAATCTCGAAGTAGCTGGGCATTTGTGGAAGATGGCCATCGAGCACCAGTTGCTGCGCCACATCGTGTACGCAAAAATAGAGCCTCGCAAAGTCGTCATCGGCGATCTCGACACGGTCAAGACGGATGCGCTCGTTGGCGCGCGCCAGATGCGGTGAGGTATAGAGGCCGGTGCGAACCCCGGAAACCGTCAGGATGGAGGCTAGCGTGGCGGCTGTCGAGCCTTTTCCATTGGTTCCAGCAATCAGTACGGAGGGAAAGCGGAGCTGCGGATTGCCTAGCGCATCCAGCAGGATGCGAATCTCGTCGAGCGAGAATTTGCGCCGTGGCTGGCCGGAATGAGCATAGAGCTCCGGCGCCATAGCATTCAATTGATCGACAGCGGCTGCGTAGGACATGGAAAGATCAGTATAAGGGACTAGGGTTTAGGGGTTAGTGGTTAGGGGGAAGCCTTAGTAGGAATATGCAGTTCGCGTAGAGGCGATCATTGGCGCAATAGCAGTTGCAGGGCCTGACGCGCATTCTGGAGGCAGGCACGGGCTTCATCCTCTTGCAGCAGGCCTTGGTGCACGGCCTTCCTGCCCACATCGTTCACCTGATTGGCGACGCGAGGAAAGTCCGCGTCGAAGCCCGTCAATTGCAGATTATTGTTCACCTCGTGGAGCAAGTTGCCGAGCGTGGCGGCGTTGCGATAGCGGGTGCGGAGCAGGCGGGTAAGCGCGGCAGGGAGCTTCTGCTTGATGGCCTCCTCAAGCACGGAACGGCACATGACGGCGCAGGCGGTAAACATGCCGAAGAAATAGCACCGTGTGGCCTCGTCAAGATAACGGTCTGCCTCCTCTGAGCTGGGCGCGGCCACCACGCATTCGCGCAGGTGGGTGGCCCGCAACACGGCTGGCTCAACCAGCTCGAGAAGTTCCAGGGCGAAAGCCGCCCGCAGCAGATCGTTCTGCTGGCCGTCCAAGGCGCGCTGAATCTCCTGCCATGCGGGAGTGTCCGAACCGTTTCCCGCTTGCTGGAGTCGCGTAAGCGAGGTGAGCCGCTGGCGGGCGTGGTGGATGAAGCCTTGGCGCATCTCTTGAGCCAGCTTTCGCCACCCGGCCACAAAGGCCGCCGGATCTTGCAGGTAACGCGCCCAAAGCTCGTCGTAAACCACATCGGGAAGCACACTCCGCAACTGCGCAAAACGCCCGGTTCTCGCCAGCTCGGAGATGGCCTCGCAGAATTCCCTTCCCGGCGCGTTCTCCGCAGACATGCGTAGCAGTTGCTCTTCGAGAAAGCCGACGTCGATCGCCATGTGCGCAGTCCCATCCCTTCAATAAAGTCTAGGAGCTTAACGGACCCATCACCGTTGTAAATCCACTCATCTACACAGGGGCTCTGCTGCAATGGGAATCCGATTGGGCCACGCATCGAAGACGGGAAATATGCCGTCCGCAAGATGATTTCCCGCCTGATTGCGATCCCCCATGCAGGCGATCGAATCCGAGGCTTCTGTGGAGGACTAGCCGCATGAAACCCGTTGCCCCATGCGGCGATGAACGCGCTTTTCACATAAACCATCGACATTCCACAGGGTATTTCGAGGCGCCTGTGGGAGACGTGGGAAACAGGAGCAGGGTAGCTGCTGAGAACGGCCAGTTTTCAAAAAACTCGGAATTGCACAGCCGGGATTTAGAAAACTGGACAGCCAGTCAACTCCTTATCCCACACTCTCTTCGGAAGCATTTCCACTTTTCCTACGGGAACTACGGGTATTACTGTCTTTTCTTTTAAACTATTTCCCTTTTCCCTCATAACCCGTCGCATCGTGCAGGCAGTTGCGCAGGACGATTCGTTCGGTGTGCGTGGTCGGCAGGCAAGAGCCATGCGAGAGTGGCCAAACTTGACAAGTGCATAGAATCCAGAGAAGAACCCCTGTTTTCCACGCGCACATCCGCGCCGAGATGAATACAATCAAGAAATAGAAAAGACAGCCACTTCCACGTGGCGGCAAGGTGCGATAGAGTGTGGCCAGCGTGGATTGTTTGGATTAAGGTTTTTCCCGCAGTGATTGAAATGAGGTTGGGTCCATGTCGATCGTGGAAACTGAAGTCGAAAAGCCGGCCACGCAGGGGGCAGCGATGGAGATAACCGTAAGCCGCCAGGATCTGGTGAAGGAGCTCACCGCGACGCAGAGCGTGGTGGAGCGCAAGACGACGATTCCAATTTTGTCCAACTTTCTCATCGAGGTGGAAGGCGACCGGTTAAACATCACCGCGACCGACCTGGATCAGGCGATCCGCACCAGCCTCGAGGTGAAGGTGAAGAAGCCGGGAGCATGCACCATTCCGGCGCGCAAGCTTTACGACTACATCAAGCTGCTGCCTGAGGGCGACATCTCCATCAAGCTGCTCGACAACCATTGGGTGCAGATCCGCTCAGGGCGCTCGAATACGAAGATGGTGGGCATGGCGCGGGCAAACTATCCGCAGGTGCCGGAGTTCCCTGCCGTCGCGGCCACGAGCATTTCAACAGTGGCGCTGAAAACGCTGATCGCACGCACCATTTTTGCTATCTCAAACGAGGAGTCGCGGTATACCTTGAACGGCGCGCTGCTGGTGATCAAAGCGGAGTCGCTGGCCATGGTGGCGACCGACGGGCACCGGCTCTCATTTGTCGAGAAACCGAATGAAATCCTTGAGGGCATCAGCGGCGAAAAGCGCGTGCTGATTCCACGCAAGGCTTTGCAGGAGCTGCAACAACTGCTCTCAGCCACCGATGCCGACAAGGTGGAGTTTGCCGACGACGAACACACGCTGTTTTTCCGCGTGGGTCACCGCACGCTGAGCACGCGCAAGCTGTCTGGGCAGTTCCCGAACTTCGAGGCGGTGATGCCGCGCGACAACACAAAATTTGCGGTGGTCCGGTCGAGCGAGCTTTCTTCGGCCATCCAGCGCGTTGCGCAGTTTGCCGACGAGCGTTCGGGCGCCATTCGGCTGCGGCTGGAAGGGAACGAGCTGAAGATCAGCTCGAGTTCTACGGAATCCGGCGAGAGCGAAGACACGATCGATACGCCGTATGCGGGCGATCCGATCATGGTGGGCTTCAACTCCGGCTATATTCTGGATTTTCTGAAGGCGCTGAGCAACGAGGGCGAGGTACGGCTGGAGTTCAAGGATTCGCAGTCGGCTGGGCAGATGCGGCCCGAGGATCCGGATGCGGAGTACAAGTATCGCTATGTGCTGATGCCGATGCGGATATGAGAGGGCAGCGGAGCTAGCGCGGTTAGCGGAGTTCGCAGCGCTTGAGTCAAACAGTAACGGCCCGGCAAAGATGCCGGGCCGTTGTGTGTTTGGGTGTGAGATTGATTGCCGGTCTGCGGGCTCTACTGCGAGACCGGTTGCGGGGGCAGCGCTTTGGGCGCCTTGAGGTGAGGGGCGTTGGGAGCCGTGGGAACCTCCGGCGGTGGGACGGAAGCGGCAGCCACGGCTGAACCTCTCTTGATGCGCACGTCGCCGTTCTCCGCGCTCAGGACGATCTTTGAACTACCGGAACCGATTTTGCCATTGACGGATTTGCTCTCGTCTCCGCTGATGGGAAGTTCAAATTCAGTCACGATGTCGCCGTTGCGGGTGTGGCCGTTGACAGTGGCTGAGGCGTTGGGCGGCAGGGTCACCTCGACATCGCCTTTGCCGTTCTTCGCTTCCACGCCGTAGTTGCCGGCCGGCTCCACGGTAATGCGACCATCGCGGTTCTCCACGTAGCTATCCCCGGATATCTCGCTCAGATCGACATCCTTGGAGTGGGTTTCTACCCGGACCTGCCCCTTGGCCTCATTGACACGGAGGTCGTCGGAGTCGAGGGTCAGGTCGCCCGGCAGCGCAGCGATCTGCAAGTCGGTGACGGATGTGTGCAGATGAATGGGTCCTGAGACGCTTTCAAGATGCACATCGCCGAGAATCTCTCCGTTCTGCGTGACCTTCCCTGTGACTTCTGAGAGGGTCAGGTCATTTAAGTCGCCGTCGGCGCTGAGGTCGCCGTCGATCTGGTGGGCGGAGAAGTCGTGCTTCTGGTTGGAGAGGTGCACCTGAACCGAACCTGTGACAGCACTGAGATGCACATCGCCGTTGGAGGCGGTGACGCCAATGCCCGCGCCCAGACCGGCGACAATTACATCGCCCCTGCCGGAGTTGACAGTGACGCGGGCAGATTTGGGAACGGTCACCGTGAGGTTAACGCGCCCGTTGGAGTTGCCGTCGGATTTGACCATCACAGCGCTGCCGCTGACGGTAACCTGCGCAGCTTCAGAGTCAAAAATCTTCTTGGCATCGTTATCCGAGTTGGCAAAGGCTACTTGATGAGCTTGCACTTCGACAGTGGACCCATCGCCGGCCGAAACGCTGATATCCCCGCGGGGATTCTGAATATCGACGGAGGCGTTGGCGGGAATCTGCGCTGTGAGCACATGCTGGTCGTTGTCGTGCTCGGGCATGCCAAAGGCGTTGAAGAAGTCGTTGTCTTGGCCGCCCCAATGGTTAACCCACGGTCTCATGTGATTCCAGCCAGAGGCGCCAAAACCCAGAAAAGCGAGCAGGATAAGGATGCCAACAAAGCTGCCGCCACGGCGAACGGGGGTCTCGCGGCGCATGTCGATTGCCCACTCGCCAAGCATCGCCAGCCCGGCGCCAATGAGCAACAGAGGCCACCATTGGCCATACCAGGCCCAGAAATCGCCGGCGCCGATGTGGCCGCTGAGCACAAGCAAGGCAACAACGCCGATGCCGATGAGGATGATGGGACCGACGACCGAAGGAACGCGCGGTCCGTAGGTATTCACATAGTTGGCCTTCCAGGCCTGGCTTTGGGCTTTCCACGAATCGCGCTGTGCTCTCCAGGCCGCTTTCTGCTGGGCGCGGTAGACGCGGTACTGGGTCTTTGGATCGTAGGGTGGGTACGGCGGCTGCGCGCCGCCGCCCGGAGGCGGAGTTGGAGGTACGCTGCTCATGATTGGCCTCCCTCGGGGTCTTGGTCTTGCGTCGTAAGGTCATGCAACGGAACTGGCACGATCGCCGTGGATTCCGGATCGGTGTCGGTGTATTGCGGAGCGGCCGCGGCCGCATTGGGATCGACAGTGCCGGCATACGGCGCACCGGGGTGGGGCTGGCCACCTGGATACTGACCCGGATACGGCGCTCCCGAATAAGGCGGCGGAGGATAGCCGGGTTCGGCAGCCAGGGCCGCGCGCTCGGCGAGCATGAACACACCAAACATAATCAAGAGCAACGGCCAAAAAAGATGCCAGGGGTGGTCAATCAGTCCCATTTGATGGAAGAGGGCGATTCCGCCCACCATCATGAGAAATACGGGGCCGCGCAGACGGCGAATCATGACGTAACGGCTCATTTTGAACCTCCTTGAGAATCGCCGAAGCGGCGAACGATCAGCCAAACGCCCAAGGCGATCAGGGCCAGCGGCCAGATAAAATCCTTGAGGCGGCCGTTGAAGATGTTCATCTGGTCCAGCAGGAAAATCAGCCCCAAACCAATCAGCACGATTGCGCCAATCGGTTCCTTACGCCCGCAAAACAGGGGTTGCCAATACTGCGGTGGACCGGGTGGAACTGCTGGATCGACATAGCCGGCTGGCGGAGCGACTGGGGTCTGATACGGAACCTGTTGATACGGTGGCTGATAGGCCCCGGCAGTCGGACTCTGCGAACCAGCGTAAGGAGCTGCCGCGCCTGGATTGGACCCTGCGGGGCCAGCGCCCGGCTGCCCCGGATACCGCGGCCTTCCGCTGAAATTCAGCCAGTTGCCCACTTCATTGAGTCCCAGTGGATCGGGCAGGGGCTCGCCGTCTCGCAGCGCTTTGGCGGTATGGAAGGCCTCGAAGGCCTGGTAGAGAACCCATGCGGCGATAAAGATGCCGAAGATCGGGTAATACTCGCTGATGCTGATCAGCAACGCGAAGATCACCACGTGGATGAATCCCTTGAGGAACTGGCCGTTGTACATGGCGCCGACGCCGGGAATGATTCCCAGAGCGGCGGCTGTCGATGGGTTCGGCCCGCTCACGGGGGCCGCAAAAGGCTGTGGAATGTTTTGCCATGCCGACAAGCAAGGCTCACAGAGAATCTGCCCTGCCGCGGCGTTGCGCACGCATCCGGCGCAAAGCGCCCTGCCGCAGTTCTGGCAATATGCGGATGCGGTTACACCTGAGTGATTTACGCAGTCCATCGTGTGCTCCTTTCCCGTAGTGCTTTTGCGGAGCCGCCGGAAAGCGCGGGCCTGGCTTGAACCGTCAGGGAAGTTTCTAAGAGGTTGTTGGAATTGCTGGGCGCCGGCCCAAAATCGGGATTGTCCGATTGCTGGGGAGCCGCGGCCAGCGAGCTTCCGTCTTTTTGGCCGGGGTTCTGATTCGACTCACCCGGCGTGGTGTCATTTGGCTTCTGCTGGTGATCGTTGTCTTGCTGGCTCTCAGAAGCCCGACGGATGAGCCGCACCGTCGTCTCAACTTCGTAGACGAAGCGGGAGTGGTCGTAATAACGGATGATCGGAGTGGAAGCCATGTTCAACTGACGCTCCATGACGGAGCGCACCGCAGCCGGACGCAGGCTGGCGAGGCTAAGTCCGGTCAAACGAACGTGGGTGAGCGACAGCGTGACGGAGATGGAAAATAAGGCCATGGCGGCTGTCATCAGCAGGCGCGGCTCAGCGAAACGGCGAACATTGCCGACAAACCCAGGACGCTGCCAAGGCTGTATGGGGCCTGGGGGCATGGGAATTACGTTCCCACCGCTGGCCGCCAGACCGTAGCTTTCCACCTGCCCCGGACCCGTTTTGGAGAGAATCTTATCCAGCAGCCCAGCGGGCACCTCCGGCTCGGCCGAGAGGAACTCCAGCCACTCGCGGCCGACCCGTGCATCCTCAAAGAGCGCCGCGCAGGCGGGGCAGACAGCCATGTGCGCTGTAAAAGCTGCCTCGTCACCGGGCTTGAGCAGCCCATCCAGTGCATCGGCCAGCAACGTCTCCCACTGTCCGCAGTCTGGAAAATTCGAATTGAAAGTATCCTTTGCCATTACATTACCTCCCGTTTAGTACGTTCCAGCAGCCGTGCAAGTTCCGCGCGGCCTCTGCTGATGCGGGACTTCACCGTCCCCTCGGGAATGCCCAATACCTGGGCGATCTCCTTGTAGTCCATGTCTTGAAGATCCCGCAGAATCACGGCCTCGCGGAGCTCGATGGAGACGCGCGCCAAGGCATTCTGGACCATCTTTGACAGTTCTTTCTGGGCTACGGACTCGAGCGGCGAAGGCCCGCTGGCCGTGAGCCGGTCAATGGGCTTCAACTCCTCGATCGACTCCCAACCCTCATCCAGCGAACCCGTGGAACGCTGGTTTTTGGTGCGGCGGAAGTTATCCACCAGCAGGTTGCGAGTCATGGTTGTGATCCACACCTGGAGGCTGCCGCGGCCGGTATCGAACCTGCCCAGGTTGGAGTAAATTTTGAGGAACACATCCTGGGTCATGTCCTCGGCGTCGGCTGGGTTGCCGGTAAAGCGGTAACAGAGGCCGTAGACGCGGCGATGGTGCGTGCGGACCAGCTCGGCCCACGCGCCGGAATCGCCGTCGATGCAGCGGCGGACGAGTTGAACCGATTCGGTCTCCAGCGGATTCACCTCCGCGCACACCAAACGGGCGGCTGGCACAACAGCGTTGCCGCCCTGGACGTGGCTTGCTGCGGCTTGCGGCCTTTGAGAGCCGGTCTTCGCCGTCTCAGGAGCTTCCAGAGTGTGCCGCGTTACCGTCAACGGCGACCCCAGTCCCACCTCGCTCCAGCTTAATGTACCCACGCATTGCATAGTTTGTTAATACGCGGGATTTGTAAGATTGGTTCCATGGAAGAAATGCGGAGTGCGGCCGCGGGACCGGACGTAACCTTTTGAGCCCAGACGCATCAGACTGTTGCGGATCTGCCGGATTCGGGGCGGATTCTATTGGGAAGAATACGGAGGCATCACAATGTCGGGTCAAGCCCTCATGCGCAGCGCAGCGATTGCGTTTCTGGTGGTTGTTGGCACGTATGTGGCTGTGCGAGGAGCTACGTCCAAGCCGGTTCCCACTGCCGCTCAGGATGCAGCCCTGGCGGAGAAGCCGGGTAAAGAGACGGCTGTCTTTGCCGGAGGCTGCTTCTGGGGTACGCAGTCGGTTTTTGAACGGGTGAAAGGCGTGGTTGCGACCACAGCAGGGTATGCGGGCGGCTCGGGCGATACGGCAACCTACCCCCAGGTCACCACGGAGACGACTGGACACGCCGAATCGGTTCGTGTGGTCTACGATCCATCGAAGATCACTTACGGACAACTGCTGCGGGTCTTCTTCTCCGTCGCGCACGATCCCACGCAACTCAACCGGCAAGGGCCGGACGTGGGCACATCGTACCGGTCCGCGATCTTTTATAGCAATGACGAGCAGCGCACGATTAGCCAGGCTTATATTGCCCAGCTTGACGCGGCGCATGTGTTTCCCAGCCGCATCGTGACTGAAGTGACGCCGTTGAAGGGCTTCTACGACGCCGAATCCTACCATCAGCACTACGCGGACCACAACCCGGACAATCCGTATATTCTGGTCTGCGACCGGCCCAAGATCGAGGCGCTCAAGGCGCAGTTTCCCGAGCTGTTTCAGGAATATAAGGGGAAGTGAAGCGCTATGTATTGGCTGAAACCTTTGAGCCTTCCAGATCCCAAAAGCGGAACCTGAACCCGCCGCTGATTCCGGGTTTCGAGGGTGGCTTAGAAATTATCTGCAAGGTTTTGAAAATAAAGTAGGGGGGTGGGGGTATTAATTAAGTCGTTACTAGGAGAAGATACGGATCGGGCAGGTTCCTGAGAGATTGGTCCGGGAAAGGTAGACGCAACATCCACTCCTGCGGCGATTTCTTTCATGGATTTCACTATCCCCATTGTGTGCCGACGGGACTTAATTTTGTGCAAGGGACAGGGAAAGAATTGTGATTTCCCAAGTTCCAAAAACGGGCTCTTGACCACCCGGCCATTGAGTCTGGAACGCCCGGTCAGAGAATTCGGAGACCGTCAGGGCTGTTTTACGCCGGAGTTATTGTAAGAACGTGGCTGTTGGCAACAACTGGGATTGGCGTGGGCAAATTGGCGAACACTGGCCTGCGTACAGCACTCGATATGAACGTTATTTGACTCGAATAGAGCGAATCGAAAGAGAGGAATATTTGCGGGAATTTGTTATCAAAAACTCAAATTAGCGCAGGTGATTGTTGTACATGCTCAACCGGTTGTCTTCCATCCCGTGCTAAAGCCTAGCGCCTTGTTGAGCGCAAACGGACCACAACTCATTGCGCCCAGGGCTTGGCATACATCGGGAACCTTGCGATTGGCGCGCTGTGTTGACGGCCGCGATACCTCAGTTGTCACTACCGTCCTGTCTTCCGGGCCAGCGAGCGCGTACGCAATCAGGAACGGATCGCGACCTATCTTCTCAACTTCATCGTCACGAAGGTCGGGTGCATAACCACTACTAACGACATGTTGAACAAGGGCAGCATCTACGGATTCATCGAGCAGTAAAGCGGCCTTGATCTCAGGGGTACGAATCCAATCGAGCAGCGGATCGTCGTCCTTTCGTCCTGCCTCTATCTCTTCCATGATTTCGCGGGGAATCTTAATACGGCCTGACGTGGCCTGATAATAGACCCAACTCCAAACTCCGGAAT
>Ga0302197_10005150_pt1 | contig 11279 bp, 8 predicted proteins | sample II_Bog_N2_1_FD_193526 | JGI IMG/M metagenome (GOLD analysis project Ga0302197, IMG submission 193526) | Peat permafrost microbial communities from Stordalen Mire near Abisko, Sweden - II_Bog_N2_1 | ecosystem: Environmental > Terrestrial > Soil > Wetlands > Peat | place: Sweden: Abisko, Stordalen...
GCGCAGGATGCGAATCTTGTCTTCCGTCGTGTATCGCTTGCCTTTCATTCGTCTGGTCCTTTCTTGCGTCCCAGACTAACACATCAGGTGGCCCGAAAAAGTGAAGTCACGTCACAATTTTGCCAAAGACTAAACCGGGCGAAGCCGAGCGGATCTTCGCAGAACTCGCGCTTCAGCATAATCCTCGATTAACGGAATATAATCCGTATCAATCCAATTGAAGTCGCTGGCCACATGCACCAACCCGCAGCAACTGCAGCAAGGCATCCCTAAATTGACAAAATCTAAATGGAAACTTTGGAATCTGTAATGGGGTGGCTGCGGTAGCTGCGGGTGGCTGCGGCAGGGCATTTGGCGTGCGAGGTCGTATTACCGACCGGACGCCACAAGTTCACAAATCATGCAATTGTAACCATCTCTCCATTCGCTCAATGTTCGTTTAATTGTGAACCCATGATCGGATACGAGCATGTTAAACAGTTCGAGGTCGCCGGATTCAGAAAATCCTATGCCCACATACCCATTGGGCTTGAGGTGAGATTTCACGTCTCGAAAAAATGCTTTTAGGCCGTTATAGTCTTCGTCAGCGCAACCTCGTTCAAGCAGGTCATTCGGTTTGCAACCATGGTAGGGAGCATTAAATATTACGACATCAAATCGCCCGTCAATTGCTGCAAAACCCTCAGAAACAAAAGCATTGGCGGAGGCGACCCCAAACCGTTTGAAATTCATATTTGCATTTTGAACGGCTGTTGGATTTACATCTACCGCGACCACCTTGTTCGCTCCAGCACGCGCGGCAAAGGCTGATATGAGACCTGTCCCGCAACCAATCTCAAGAAAGTCGAGGCCGCGAACATTCGGCAGATTCTCCACATAATACAAGCCGGACCAGTCATAAGCGGGAGACCAGACGCCAGGTAAAACTAAAATCGGAACGCCAAGAATCAATGTCTCGTAGGGTTTATTATGGCTGCGCATCTTGTCGAGAGCACCGGGCGTTGTAACATGTAAAGTGTATGTGTGGTTTGCGTCCATACGGCATTGGAGATTTAAGTTCAGCTTTGGATTAATAGTTTCTTGGCGCGCAGTGTGACCTCGGGGGCAAGCCTGTGAGGAAATGCATCAAACCAAACATCATGGACTGCCATCACCGAGTCGTAAAGAAACTGACGGGCTTCCATGCTCAATTGTTCGACACAGATGTCCAAGCCCAGGATGTCACGGCCTAGCGCCAACCGGCAGAGGATAGCGAGGGCAGCTTCTTGCCCACCACTGCACTGACCCGAAAACGGATTTTGCAGCCAGATTTTGTCCAGCCCAAACCCCGTTGAAAGTTCGGACATTTTATTAAAGATTTTATCGTCGCTTCCACAATAAAACAGAAGTTCGCCTTTGATTGTGTCATGCAGACCCGAAATGGCGCTGTTCACACTACCGCCCAAACCCACGCCCTTTCCAGCTTGAACGGCTTCATGGAGCGACTTTGATCTGCCACTAAAATTCGGCCCGTCGTAGGCAGACAAATTCGCACGCAAGCGTTTTACGTTGTGGTTCATCTAAAGTGGTTCCAAAAGATGTTGGCCAGCGAAAATATAGTTGCCGTCATCACGGCGGCAACTGAAATAGCCCATCGGCTGTTGGCAGGTGATTGAACGTGTGTGCTGTCTTTCGCCAAGAGAGACAAAACATCGTCTTGTTTCCAAATGTCTCCCCGTTCAATCGCCGTATGGAGTCCGGAGGAGATCAAAATTGTTAGAACCGGAATTAATTGTTTTCCCATCGAGATAAACCCGCGTGTTCCAATGTAGCCTTGAGCAAGCCGAGCATCAAAAATTGTCCTTAATTGATGGGCCAGGGAGTGGACGATTACCAGCGGACTTGCGATTTGGAAAGCGGTGTGCTTTGGAATTCTGAGCCCTACAAGCCAGCGATACAAGCCGCTCGGCGCGAGACTGCCCACCAGCAGCGAAACTGATATGCAGACTCCAGATATTTTTGTGAAGCGGAAGCCATACGCTGCCCAAGATATGTCAGAACTTAAATTTTGAGGATGCGAATTGCCCGTTGCTTTCGTCTGCACGGCAATTGAGGCGGCAACCAGAGTGAAGACAGCGAACGGGGCTATCACGGATAAAAACAAGTGAATCGTCTGTTTGGAATTCAGCAACAGTCCTGCGCCGAAAAGCATCGTAGCGGTAATTGCAATCGGAACAGGGTCGGCGGCGAATGAAAACGAAACAATCAGCAACCCAAGCGCACACAGCCGTGACCATGGTTCAACCCGATCCAAAATGTGTGGGCTAGAGCAGGCCATTTTTCCTCATAAAACTTTTAGGCGTTTCAAGCCGGCTCAATAAAGTTTTAGGCAGTGATTTTGCAATGCCAATGGCAGCCAGACATTGAAGGGTTTTGTCTAACGGCTCGGTCCACGCTTTTGTCGTTGCGACGGATTGCCAGAGGCTATGGCCCGTTTTGATGAGAAAAGCTGTGATCAGGGATTCACCACTGTTTGTGATTCCACCGAAAACAGCGGCAATGACGGGACAACTGACGAAGGCGGCAGCATACCCGATAACAATACCGGTCACAACGACCCGCAATGTTCCCTTAAACCATCCTTTTGATGCGGCAATGCCAGCGACTCCAGCGATGGTAAACTGAGTGAAAACAAAATAAGGGAGCAGCGGATTTACCAATCCTCCAACCAGAAATGAAAGGACGCCGACCGTTGCGCCAATCTGCCATCCGCAAAGAATTGTAAAAAGCACCGTGCCTATTGCATCAAGGAATATTGGAAGTTTGAGGGTTGAGACCGTTAGGCCGATTGCCAGATTGATGGCAACACCCATTGGAACGATTGCCAAGAGGCGCACTCGGTTGTCAATTTTTTGTTCATTCATATAGAGATAGCATCTGCCCGAACTGCCACTTCCGGCAAGAAGCCATCGGTATGCTCGAACAGGACTTCAGAATGCCCCACTCGCGTGGGGCATTGTTTTAGCCTTCACCAATCCCCAAATCCGATTCCTTAACGCCTTTCCCCGTTGAAATACCTTGCTGTGATAAGCCACCTAGACAGCCACTCGCGCGCACAGTGCTTGGCTATTCCCCCAGTGCTGATCATCACCATACTGGAGAAAAATTTATGAAAAGCCCGAATGAAAATTTGACCCCGGTCAACAAGATCACGCCTCGTGTGAACCCCGCCGATGCACGAAGCGCGACTAATATAGCAAACATCAGCGGGAATATCCAAAACAACAAACAACACAAAATAGGACATAAAATGAAAAAAATCGTAATCCAAGCCATCAAGGCACTGGTGGGGCTTTTTCGCCCCGCCGGCAAAACCACCACAAATAAGCCGACCACCAAAAACGGGCAGTCCTGCAATATCCTGCACGACGACCAAATTCATTGGTGCCATGATGCGCGTCATGGGAGTCCGATGCCGCGCGAGCATTTTGGGATCGGTTTTACCGAAAGCGGGAAGCCTTTTTCCGTCTTTCAATGTGGTCGCTGCGGATCGTTTGTGGCGGCGGTTATTAAAAACGGTAACCCGGAAGCAAGCTGGATCTTGTTTCGCGGCTACAATTATCGTCCCCGCCCCGAACACCGCCCGCCGTCGGCCACGCCGGGGAAGATTCTCACCCCCCATCGCAACCCCAAACCTGACTGGTCGCCCGGTGCGTCGGCCATTAGTGCCACCGGCCAGCGCGCCGCCTCCCGGCAGCGCGGATCGCTGCGCTTCGCTCGTGCATCGGCAATGGCTGTGCTTGGAATTTGCCTCTCGTTCATTTGCGTGGCTACACCCGTAGGTGCAGCTCCAGCCACGCCGACAAGTCCGAATCCGGGCACCACCACCAGTCCGGGGCCAACGACGGTGAGCAGCACGGTGACGTTGAGTTGGGGCGCATCGTCCGGAGCGACCTATTATGATCTGGGCGTCCGCGACATCGCCACAGGCAATTTGGTCGTGAACACCACGACGACTGCCACGAGCTACACGGTCGCCCTGACGGCCGGGAAACAGTATAAATGGAACGTGGCGGCGGGCAACGCGACTGGCGAATCGGCTTTCACCACGGTGCTGTATTTTCAGACACCGGCAGCCGTAGTGATTCCGCCCACTCCCACCAGCCCTAGCCCAGGCACCACGAGCAGTCCGGGGCCGACGATGGCCAGCAGCACGGTGACATTCAGTTGGGTCGGATCGTCTGGGGCGACCTATTATGACCTCGGCGTGCGCGACATCGCCACCGGCAACCTGGTCGTGAACACCACGACCACCGCCACCAGCTACACGGCCACCTTGCCGGCGGCAGATCAGCTCAAATGGAATGTCGCCGCCGGTAATTCAGCCGGTGAATCGGCTTTCACCGCCGTGCAGTATTTCCAGACGCCTGCGGCCATTCCCGCCACGCCGACCAGCCCGACGCCAGGCACCACCACCAGTCCGGGGCCGACGATGGCCAGCAATGTGGTGACGTTGAGTTGGACGGCATCGCCGGGGGCGACCTATTATGACCTCGGCGTGCGCGACATCGCCACCGGCAACCTGGTCGTGAACACCACGACCACCGCCACCAGCTACACGGCCACCTTACCGGCGGCAGATCAGCTCAAATGGAATGTCGCCGCCGGTAATTCAGCCGGTGAATCGGCCTTCACGACAGTGCAGTATTTCCAGACGCCGGTCGGGGCAAGTCAGAAAGCGAGCATGACCCTTTCACGGGTCACTTCAACGCCAACCGCACCAGCCGATGGAATGTCCGCATTAACCGTTACGGTTACCTTGTTGGATAATAGTGGCAACCCAGTTCCGGGAAAATCAGTCAATATCTACGCCGGAACTGCGCCCGTGACCATTATGCAGCCAGCGTTCCTCACGGATATTAATGGAAAAACAACGGGCACACTTACGACAACCACCCCGTGCAATGGATGGGTGTGGGCAATTGACAGAACAGACGGAAATCTTCTTCTTCAACAGGAAGCCCCGATTCAATTCACCCAGCAACCCTTGGTTGCGGTTGGGTCGACCTTAAATACCGCTATCAACTCTCTGAGTTCATCTAGTATTAACACGTTGAACGGAATCAGCACGATCGCCTTGGACGAAGGTGCCATCGGCGACGGTTTCCGGGCTCAGATGTCCTCCGATGAGGCTAATTCTTGCGCCAATATTGGTTTTTTTGCTCTGGGTGCTTTGATTCCAGATCCGGCAGGGCTGGGCGCGAAAATCGCCTCCAAACTGGGAATCAATATGGCCGGCTTGATGACCGGCGACGTCCTCTCCGCCATATTTTCAAACCCGAATGGTCTAAGCAATGGCGGCAGCGTAACCGCCACCGCTTGCTCAAATAATGTCCAATCATTGCAGGGGCAGGTGGCTGCATTGCAGGGCGGCGTTCCGTCTGGTGCCAATAATAACGCTACGGCATATAGCAATGAAATTGCCAATCGCCTGTCTGCAAATGCCGTCTTATACACTGTTTTGCAGCGTCAGGATACTTATCTAAAAATTCTGGAGGGAGCTGCGCAGTCAGCCCAAAACGGATTGGTCCCGGAGACCCTCAAGATTGCTTCATATATCGGCGGTGGCCTCGACGTGGCTTCCGTAATCCCGGCATTGACCCCGGTGGCTCTCCCGTCTGCGCTGATTTTCAATTCTGCGCTCGCCGCCGCGAATTCGCTCCAACTGTGGCAATCCTACGACGCAAATCAAAACGCCTATTTCAAAACTTTCTCATCGCTGTCCGCTTGCTGGGATGTTGCGGGTGCGGTCAATTTGAATGCAACCTCGGCGTTCTCGGAAATCGCACAGGGGTTGACTCCAAATGCCCCAACTGGATCAATTGTCAGTGCGAACACGTCGGAGACCTATTACCAAGTTGGACAATTGCCAGCTTCGTGGCAGATCGCTGGATCAACGCCAGCATCCACGGTTGGGTTCATCACGAATTGTTATAGTCAGGTTACAGTCCAGAATACCGGGACGAATAGTGCTCAGTTCGTCGTTTTCGCCTCATTCGACTACCAAAACGGAGTGTTCGGTTTGACCACAAACATGCCGTTGGTCGCTTGGACGGCGACCAACTTGTTGGCGGGGCAATCCGCCCAGGTCCAGCTCAACTATTATGACGGTAATTCCGGCGCGCCGCCGGCTGCTGGATCCGTGATCCCCATCTCGGTCTTGGCGGTCGCCCAGTCAGGAACTTTTTATGTAGGTTCTTTCAATTCCGTCGTGACCCCGCAAGTCACTGGGACAGGATTGCTAGGCGCTGTTTCGCACTCTCAAATCCTGAAAAATTCGGGAACAACAGCCGGAGCTACCCCGAATGGTGCGTCCGCGAGCAACAACATGGTCGTTGTTGAAAACCCCATTAAATGTTTGGTTGTTTACAACCGTTCAAATTACACGGCGACACTGTTTGTCGCCAACCCGTTTGATTCAACGCTAAACGCTGTCGTCAATCAGCCTCTGCCTGCGGGAATAAACGTAATCAATGCGTCTGGTGTAATCCAAAGCGGAAATGTCACATGGACCAATTCCATCACTCCCGGCGGGGTTGCGGTTGACACGTTCTCGTTTATGGTTTCGGCAAATTCCGGCACATCGACAAATTTGCCCACACCCGGATTAATGTTTGTTGAGCCGAATTCAACCAACAGTCTCGTGGCGCAGCCTGTGGCGCCAAATTTCCAAAGTGCGATACCAGTGCAAGTCACAGCGAGCGTTCCTGCGGGGGTGGCTGGAACAGACACGCCCATGTTTGTTACGTTGACGAATACATCCGCCTCCAACGCGACTGGAACATTGACCATTTGCCTCGCTGATAACAACGGGCAGGTCACGAATTTTTCACAAACCGTCGTCATGCAAGGTCTAGGCTGCACAAGTTTAACCTTTGTTTTGCCTGGAAGTTTAGGGTCAGGATCGTATTCGCTGACCGGAACGGTGACTGTCAATGGCGGAACGAGTCAGGTTCTTGCTGGCGCGTTCGTTGTGACGCCGCCGGCTTTGACACTTGGCTTCGCCTCGCCGACACCGTGGTTAACCAATGGGCTAAATCTTGTCCTGCACGGGTCGCAAACGGGCTCGAACTATTTGATCTGGGCCGCGAGCGACCTCTCCAGTTCTACGAACTGGCAACCATTCCTGTATTTTACGGCCACGAACGCAACGATCCAGTTCGCTGATCCGTCAGCGGCAAATTACCCTCAACGATTCTACCGAGCCGTAGGGCAGTAACAAATAACCGAATACCCACTGCGGCGGGTTGCCTGTCGCAGTGGGTTTCTTCAAATTGGGATCATTTAAGCGTGTTGAGGTGACCGAGCAAGAGTCGTATCGCCGCCACCAAATTATACGGAAGGTCAGTCGTGGAAAGTAATTTTGAGTGGCGCACCAACCCGCAGCAACCGCAGCAAGACATCCCTAAACAACCAAACATTGTATGGAAACTTTGGAATCTGTAATCGGGTGCCTGCGATAGCTGCGGGTGGCTGCGGCGGGGCTTTTTGGGTGTCCCGACATGAGGTTTGAATATACAATGCTGATACAGTCAAAATCGGGATTTTCTGTTTCCACACTGATTTTGGCTCGGCAGGTTTGAAGTTTTGACATGTGTCCATCCAGTGACCTTCCAAACTGAATTTCAAAAAAGGAGCGGCGAAATGGAGATACATTTCTGATACAAGTGCTTTGCCCTCTGGAGCGGGGTGCAGGAGAGAGCGCCCTTGACATCACCAATGAATAATGATAAAGTGTCCGTGTTCATTGCCGATTATGGCGGTGGTCAAACCTACGGATCAGCAGGTTATAGGTTCAACTCCTATTGGGTGCACCACTTTTCGCTTCGGTAAATACCTCGATTTTAAAAGGGTTCTTCCTCGTTTTTGCGTTTTCTTCAGCGGGTTGCTTTTTGGCCTTTTGGGCGTAAATTCCACCTCGGTATCTGATTTCATGCTTCTCTTATGACACGACTCGAAAAAACGGACAGTAAAATCGAGTCATTTGGTTAATTGTTTTTGGTTTCGAAGTCAACTGGGGACAGGAAATTAAGGGCGCTATGAAGGCGCTTGGGATTGTAGAAACATTCGATGTAATCGAAGATGGCGGTGCGGGCTTCTTGGTGGGTGGCGAACTCCCGGCGATAGACCAGTTCCCATTTGAGGGTGCTCCAGAAACTTTCCATGGTGGCATTGCCGACCATTTTCAGTTGTGCTGCCACACTTGCAACGGCAATCCGGCCCACCGGATTCTCTTACCATTTTTATCAGAGACCATTTTACTTATCTGATAAGAAACATAATTTGCGCTCGTTTTCTCCGCCTGAAACACGCTCAAACTGACAAACACTTTTGCTCGGCGATTGCGCTTGCGCGGCTGAGAAGAACTTCATCAAATGCGCGCAAGTCATGAGCGACTCCAGTTTTTGCCTCGCGGCCTGCAGCCACTGCGGACAACATATCGAGTTTCCTGCAGAGGGAATTGGTGCCGCCGTCGCTTGTCCCCACTGCGAACAGGAAACCATTTTGGCGCAGATCGTCGCCGAGAATGTTGATCTAAGTCCCAAGCCTGATGCAGGAATCACCGCGGGAGAACTCAAGGAAGCCATGACCGGGGTGGTGCCGCGTCTCCGCATTTCAGTGTTTTATCAATTCGGTCTGCTGCTCGTGACGATTTTCATGGTGTTGCTGCCGGTAGCTTATCTGGCTTTCGTTGGCAGCATCGCTTATCCGAGACAATTAAAAGTCCCTCGGCGTCGAAGCCAGCGGCGTGCCTGAGCGGAAAAGGCTGCTGCGGCCGTTTTTTGAGTTTGCGATTCAAACCATTGAATGAATTTGCCGATCCGCCGGTCAAACAAATTGCGGTTCGCGTCGTGGATTTTTACGACATGAAATCTTAACGTCCTTGCTCTATCCTTTCGGCCATGAAATCTTTGCTGATTCCGGCTGTTGTTGTGTTGTCGCTGTGCGCGAGCGTTTGCGGTATGCGCGCCGCAGAAACTCCATCTTATCTTGATGCCTCGCAACCGGTCGAAACGCGCGTGGAAGACTTGCTCGCGCGACTGTCGCTGGAGGAAAAAATCTCCATTATCCACGCGGACTCCAAATTCACCACGCCGGCCATTCCGCGACTTGGTGTTCTGCGGCGCTGGCTGGATGATGGGCCGCATGGCGTGCGCGAGGACATCGGCCCGGACACTTGGAATCCCGCCGGGCGCACGGATGATTTTTCCACTGCCATGCCTGCGGGGATTTGTCTCGCGGCAACTTGGAATCCTTACCTCGGTTTCAAGGAGGGCGAAGCCATTGGCCAGGAAGCTCGCGCGCGCGGCAAGGACATCATGCTTGGTCCGGGCGTGAACATCCTGCGCACGCCGCTCTGCGGAAGAAATTTTGAATATCTCGGCGAAGACCCGTTGCTCTCCGGCGTGATGTGTTCCGGTTACATTCGCGGCGAACAGTCGCAGGACATTTCCTCGTGCGTGAAACATTTTGCGCTGAACAACGAGGAGTTTGATCGGATGAACATCAACGTGGAGGTGGATGAGCGCGCGTTGCGGGAAATTTATCTGCCCGCGTTCAAGGCCGCCGTGCAGCAAGGCGGCGTGTGGTCGGTGATGGGCGCCTACAATCAACTGCGCGGCCAGCACTGCTGTGAAAATGATTATCTGCTCAATAAAATATTGAAGGACGAATGGGGCTTCAAAGGCCTGGTGATGTCCGACTGGGCCGGCGCGCACGACACGCGTGAGTGCGCGCTCAACGGTCTCGACCTCGAAATGGGCACGGAGAAAAAATACGACGATTTCTATCTCGCGCAGCCGTATCTTGACTTGCTCAAAAAAGACGATCTGCCGCTGGCCGGCCTCGATGAAAAAGTCCGGCGCAATTTGCGCGTGATGTTCGCCACGCACGTTTTCGACGCCGGGCGCAAGACCGGTTCGCTGAACACCGCCGCGCATCAGGCCGTCGCGCGGCAGGTCGCCGAGGAGGGGATTGTTCTTTTGAAGAACGAAGGCAACACGTTGCCGCTCGACGCCGCGAAGCTGAAAACCATTGCCGTTATTGGTGAAAATGCGACGCGCTTGCACGCGCACGGCGGCGACAGCTCCGGCATCAAGGCGTTTTACGAAATCAATCCGCTCGATGGCATCGTCAAACGCGCCGGCGAAAAAGTGAATGTGATTTTTTCCGAAGGCTATCGCAAGGATGGCGGCGCGGATTTAACTGAACGCGCCGTGGCTGCCGCAAAATCGGCGGACGCGGTGATTTACATCGGCGGTTTGAATCACGACAAGGGTTTCGACTGCGAAGGTGCGGATCGCGAGGACATGAAGCTGCCCTACGGCCAGGACGAATTGATCCAAAAAATCGCAGCGGCCAATCCCAAAACCATTGTCGTCCTCGAAGGCACGATGGTAGAGATGGATGCGTGGCTGGACAAAGTGCCGGCACTGTTACAGGCGTGGTATCCCGGCATGGAAGGCGGTAACGCGCTCGCCCGCGTCCTGTTTGGCGACGTGAATCCGTCTGGCAAGCTGCCGGCGACGTTCCCGAAAAAATTGTCCGACACGCCCGCCGCCACGTTCGGCCCGTCCGCTTACCCCGGCACGAACGGCACGGTGACTTACGCGGAAGGTCTGCTGGTCGGCTACCGCTGGTATGATGCGAAGCACATCGAGCCGCAGTTTCCGTTTGGTTTCGGCTTGAGCTACACAACCTTCAAGTATTCCAGCTTGAAACTGATTCCCAGCGACGGCACCAACGGAATCTTGACCGCGCAGTTTGAAATCGAGAACACCGGCAAAGTCGCCGGCGCGGAAGTGGCGCAGCTATACGTCCATGAAAAGAACCCGGCCCTGCCGCGACCGGAAAAGGAGTTGAAAGGCTTCAAAAAAATTCTTCTCCAGCCCGGCGAGAAACAGACGGTTTCGATCCCGCTGGACAAGGCCGCGTTTTCATATTATGACGACGGCAAAAAATCGTGGGTCGCGCAGGATGACACCTTTGAAATCCTGGTTGGCGGTTCCTCGCGCGACATCCTATTGGAGGGCAGTTTCAATCTGACGGCAAATTGAACAAACGCCGTTTATGAATTCATCCATTCGCTCCGCTTTCACGCGAGCCGGGCTGGCGGCGGTTTTATTGACCAGCCATCTTGCCGCCGCCGATGTCGTGCGCGTGGCGTGCGTGGGCGACAGCATCACGTTTGGCTACGGCTTGCATCGGACGTATCCAGCGGAACTAGGACGGTGGCTGGG
>Ga0302197_10005158_pt1 | contig 11270 bp, 8 predicted proteins | sample II_Bog_N2_1_FD_193526 | JGI IMG/M metagenome (GOLD analysis project Ga0302197, IMG submission 193526) | Peat permafrost microbial communities from Stordalen Mire near Abisko, Sweden - II_Bog_N2_1 | ecosystem: Environmental > Terrestrial > Soil > Wetlands > Peat | place: Sweden: Abisko, Stordalen...
AAAGGCCTGCCCGAAGCCGACGCGCTCCACATGGTCAACCACATCGCCAGCGACCCCGAACAGTTGCTCCGCGCCCTGGCCAGTGAGCGCCTCGGGTCGTCCGAGGAGTCGCTCAGCAATCCTCTGGTTTCCGCCAGCTCCGGCGCGCTCTCCACTGCCGTTGGCGCGGCCATTCCAATTATTCCCTTCTTCTTTTTGTCCGGGTTGAACGCGGTGATTGCCGCCGCCGTCATCTCCCTGGCCGCGCACTTTGCCGTCGGTGCCGCCAAGAGCCTCATCACCGTCCGCTCATGGTGGTCGTCCGGCTTTGAAATGACCGTCATCGGCGCGGTCGAGGGCATCGTCACCTACGGCATCGGAATCCTGCTGGGCAAAGGCGGCATGTAGCCCCGACCCATCGGCGATGAACCTTTCCTACCAGTGTCCTGAGTCTGGAGTCCATTACCCAAACGAGCTTGTCATCTGGAGCATCCTGACAAGCATTTTGCCCGTTACGGCTACAATGAACGCCGAAGATCCCCCAGAAAGTTCATCACCACCACACTGTCATCCCGACCGCAGTGGAGGGATCTGCGGCTGCTCTTCGGCCTTTGTTCATAGGCAGCAGCCCGACTCGCCAAGTCGCCTCAAAGCGCGAAATGAGCAGCTGTCTTACACCATGTTCTCGCCAACTTGCCATCGCGGCCAAGCCGCGGCTAGTACCGTGACCGTCTGAAGCTGTAGCTGTAGCGCCGGTCTCCAGACCGGCTGTCGTGCGGGTCTCCAGACCCGCGCATGGTACAAATGCAGGCGGCCAAAACACTAGCCTGCTGATTTTGTTCACCAACTCTTTTCTCAATCGGGCGGCGAAGGCGGCCCCCAGCGCTCATCTGTTCCGGGGCGGAGTTTGAGTGCGGTCGGTCGAAGGATCTGCATTTCCTTTCCCGCGCATTGTTCAAAAGACCCCGGACTCAGGAAATCAGTCAGAAGCACAAAATCGCCCCATTCTGAGCCAATACAATGATCTCGGCCATCGCCGCCGGGAGAATCCCTTGCTGAAAAAAGCTCTTTGCCTTGTTGCCTTCGCTTTTGCCCTGCTCCCTCCTTCAACCACATTCGGTCAAGCGCCGCCCGCCCAGATCGTCGTCGAGAACGGCGTCTCCATGAAGACCCGCGACGGCGTTACCCTACGCGCAGACATCTACCGCCCCGCCGGCGAAGGCAAGTACCCCACGCTGCTCCAGCGCACCCCCTACAACAAGGACAATGCCGCCTCATTCGGGCAGCGTGCTGCGGCCCGCGGCTACCAGGTCGTCGTCCAGGATGTGCGCGGTCGCTACACTTCCGACGGCGAGTGGTACACCTTCAAGCACGAATCCCAAGACGGCTACGACACCATCGAGTGGGTCGCCACCCTGCCCCACTCCGACGGCCGCGTAGGCATGTGGGGAGGCTCCTACGTGGGCGCAACCCAGATGCTCGCCGCCATCTCCCATCCGCCCCACCTCAAAGGCATCGCCCCCTGGGTCACCGCCAGCAACTACCACGAAAACTGGACCTATCAGGGCGGCGCATTCGAGCAGGGCTTCAACGAGTCGTGGACCTCCGGCCTCGCTCAGGACACCCTCGACCACCTCATGCGCAGAATCACCAATTTTCGCGTCGGTTCCACCGTTCTGCCGCTCAACAACTACCCCGTCTTCAACCTCAAGGCGCCAAAGGATGGAACCGAGCTTACCGCCGTTCTGGCACCCTACTTTCTTGATTGGCTCGCCCACCCCACCTACGACGACTACTGGAAGCAGTGGTCCATCGAGGAGAACTACCAGAACATCACCGTTCCCGCCCTCACCATGGCCGCCTGGTACGACATCTTCCAGGGTGGCTCGCTGCGCAACTACCAGGGCCTCCGCGACCACGCCGGAACCGACGAGGCACGCAAGAACCAGCGGCTGCTGATCGCCATCGGTGGCCACGCCGGCGGCGGCCGGCACATTGGCGACGTGGACTTTGGCCCGGCGGCTGAGCAGTTCAGCGACGAGAACTCGACGCTCGATTGGTACGACTACCTCTTCCTCGGCAAGCAAAATGAGTTCGCCGACGCCACCAAGCCAGTGCGGTATTTTGTGATGGGAGTCAACGAGTGGCGCGACTCCGAAAGCTGGCCACCGAAGCAGGCCAAGGCGCTTCAATTCTTTTTGGAGTCAGGCGGGAAGGCAAACACATCGGCTGGAAACGGCATGCTTATGTCTGCGGTTGCCGGGATCCCCGGAAGTCAACCGAATGACACCTACATCTACGATCCCGCGGATCCGGTCCCCACCGTCGGCGGCCCGCTCTGCTGCGATGGCGAGCACTTCGCCGGAGGCCCCCGCGACCAAAGCGAAATCGAGAGGCGCCCCGACGTGCTGGTCTATTCCACCGAGCCGCTACAGCAGGACATCGAAGTCACCGGCCCAGTAACCCTCGACCTGTTCGCCAAGTCTTCGGCAGTAAATACAGACTTTACCGCCAAGCTGGTCGACGTCGGCCCAGACGGCTTTGCGCGCAACGTCACCGAGGGCATCCTCCGCGCCAAGTATCGCGAATCCACCAAGGCCGCGCCTAAACTCATCGCCCCCGGCGAAGTTTACGAATACAAGATCGACATGTGGTCCACCAGCAACGTCTTCCTCAAAGGCCACAAAATCCGCCTCGAAGTCAGCAGCAGCAACTTCCCCCGATTCGACCGCAACCTCAACACCGGTAAAGACGCCGCCACCTCCACCGAAATGGTCAAAGCCACCAACACCGTCCTGCACGACGCCGCCCACCCCAGCGCCCTGATTTTGCCGATCGTGGCGCGGTGAGGGCCGCATCTGGGCGGGTGCCCCCGGTCCCTCGCTTTCGGGGACCGGGGATCGAAGCGGAACTTCACCCCGGACAGAGACCCATACCCAGTCCAAAAATAGTCTCCCGGAATTTGGCAGGTGGCCCGGTCATCACCCCAGAAGAACCGCAAAGAGCCAGGAAGGCTGTGCCCCGTTCATCGCGTTCTTTGCGATGTGCGGGTGTTGGGTTAAGATTGCCACCGGACAAGGATGGCGCAATGCCGAGCGGCTTGAAGCGGTTTCAAAAGGTGGAGTCTCTGCACTTTATCACTTTCAGTTGTTTTCACCGTCTGCCGCTGCTTTCAGAGCCGGGAGCTGGGTGCCCCCGGTCTCGCTTTTGATACCGGGGAAACCAAAAGACTTAGCGGCTCCGCTGACCCACCGTCTCGCTGACTTGCTGACCCGCCAATAACTCCCTAGCCGCCTTCCGTCCCAGCCGTATGCAGTCCGGAATTCCAATCCCGTCATACGCATTCCCGGCCAGCTTCAACCCCGGCAGAGCCGCCACATGTTCCACCACCCGCTTGGCCCGTTTCTGGTGCCCAACCGCATACTGCGCCATCGCCCGACGCCACCGTGAAACCTGCGTATACTCGGGCTCCGCCGTAATTCCCAGAATCTCCTGGAACTCCCGCCGCACAATCGCCACCAGCGCCTCGTCCGGCTCAGTAAGCAGCGCCTCGTTCTTCATCCCGCCCAAAAACGCTCGCAGCACAGCCTTCCCAGCCGGTGTCCGCCCCAGAAACTTGCGATGCACAAACGTGCATGCCAGCATCGCCCGCCCCTCGCTCGCCGGAACCAGAAAACCGAATCCATCCGGCAACTGCCCCAACTTTGCCTCGTCATACAGCAAATTGATCGTGATCGAAGACGAATAAGGAATCGCCGCCAGGTCGTCCGCCAGCGTCTCATCCACATTGCCAAGCAGCACCCCGGCCGCCCAAGCCGGCGAACAGACAATCACCGAGTCGTAAATCTCCTGCACTCCGCCAGCCTCAATCTGCCAGCCATTCGCCACCTTCTCAACCCGGCTCACAGGCGTGCCCAGCCGCAGCCATGCGGGGTTCAGTCTCGCCTGCACAGCATCCACAAGCTGTTGCAAGCCTCCGCGCAGCGTGGTAAAAATCGTCCGCGCCGGCGGCTTCGCATGACCATTCCCGTTGGAAGCAGCCTTCTTGGCGGCCTCTTTCGCTTTTGCCCGCATCTTGGCGTGTCCGGCCAGCATCCCGCGAGTCAGCGAGCCAAACTCCTGCTCCATCTCCACCAGCCGCGGCAGCACTGTGCGCGCGCTCAGTTGCGTCGCATCGCCGCCATAAATTCCACTCAGCAGCGGGTCGGCAAGCCGATCGACAGCTTCGATACCAAAGTGCCGCTCCACAAGCGCCGCCACCGACTCGTCTTCCTGGCTGGGCCGCGGCGGATGCAGCAGTTCCAGCCCCATGCGAATCTTGGTCTGCAGGCTGAACAGCCGCGTTAGCGCCGTAGGAATCAGCTTGGTCGGCACCAGGAACATAAGCCCGTCTGGCAGGGCCACCATGCGGTTGTTCACCAGGATATAGGTCTTGCGTTCGGCGTCGTTCGAAGGCACCAGGTCAGCGGCCAGCCCCAGTTCGCGGCAAAGTTCGATGGCTGCGGGCTTTTCTGTAAGGAACGAGTCAGGGCCGCGCTCAAGCACCGCGCCGTTCACGATCTCCGTCGCCAGCGAACCACCCAACTGCTTTCTCGACTCGAAGAGCGTGTACTCAACATCGGCACCAGCGGCGCCCGCCTTCTCCAGTTCATAAGCGGCCGCCAGCCCCGCAATGCCTCCGCCAATGATCGCCGTCTTCATGCTTCGCCCCCCCCCCAATCATTCCCCACCAATCTTAGCCCAGCAGCCGCTTTGCTATGTGGGAAGGCGGTGTGCTGACTTTGTGGAAGATCCAGTTCCACAGGAATAGAATCAACCCCACAGCCATAGGTTTGGTGTGATTCAGATCACTTGGTTTTCCTGTGCCAAAGAGAACTGCCTTCTGCCTTCGATGCGTCTATAATCCCAACTGACCGCGTGGGGATGTCTGTTCCCAGGCATGCGTTTCAAACTGGAGCTGCTGCATGACCCCCGAACTGATCCACCGCCTGCACTTCGCCTTCACCATCACATTCCATTATCTGTTTCCGCAACTCACCATGGGCCTCGCCTTGCTCATTGTCGTGCTCAAGTCGGTTGCGCTCAAAACAGGCGACGAAAAATGGGACCGCGCAGCACGTTTCTGGGGAAAGATATTTGGCATCAACTTCGTCTTCGGCGTGGTCACCGGAATTCCCATGGAGTTCGAATTCGGAACCAACTGGGCGCGGTTTTCGCGGCTTTCCGGAGGAGTAATCGGCCAGCCCCTGGCCATGGAGGGCGTCTTCAGCTTCTTCCTGGAGTCGGCATTTCTTGGGCTCTTCCTCTACGGCGAAAAGCGAATCTCCAGGCTGATGCACTGGTTCTCCGCGTTCATGGTCTTTGTCGGCTCGTGGATATCGGGATTCTTCATCATCGTCACCGACGCCTGGATGCAACACCCCGTAGCCTATACGCGCCTGCCCAACGGCGGCTTTGAAGTGGTGAGCTTCTGGCAACTGCTGCTGAACCCCTGGGCGCTGCTGCAATATGCGCACAACATGATGGGCGCTGTGGTCACCGGGTCGTTTGTCATGGCCGCGGTGGGTGCCTTTTACCTTCTCGAGGGTCGCCGCGAAGAATACGCGCGCATCTTCCTCAAGGTGGGCGTAACTGCCGGCCTCCTCAGTTCCATCCTCATCATCTTTCCCACCGGAGATCTGGCCGGCAAGTTTGTCGCCCACAATCAGCCCGCCGCCATTGCCGCCATGGAGGGCCTTTTTCACAGCGAGGCCGGCGCGGGAATGGTGCTGATGGGCCAGCCGAATGAGGAGACAGGACAGATCGACAACCCCATCGTGGTCAACGATCTGCTCAGCTTCCTCATCTACGGCACCAACAAGGCGGAGGTCGTCGGACTTGACCAGATTCCCCACGATCAGTGGCCCACCGCGCTGCCGCTGCTGTTTTACGCCTACCACATCATGGCCGGCCTGGGGACGTGGTTTGTGCTGCTCATGCTGGTGAGCGCGCTTCTCTTATGGCGTGGAACGCTCACCCACGCACGCTGGGTGTTGTGGGCGCTGCTGCTGAGTTTTCCGCTGCCCTACATTGCCAACACCGCTGGCTGGATGACTGCCGAACTTGGCCGCCAACCGTGGCTGATCTACGGCCTCATGCGCACCAGCGAAGGCTTCTCAAGCACGGTTTCGGCAAGCAATGGCCTCTTTACGCTGCTCGGATTCATGGGTCTCTATTCGCTCTTGGGCCTGCTGTTCACCGTGCTCATGTATCGCGAGATCAGCCAGGGGCCCGAGCCAACAACGGCCCACGCCGAGTGAGCGGTTTTGAAAGGTTGAGAGGGGTTTCTGCATGATGGGTTTCATCTGGTTCTGGCTGGTTGCAGTGATGATCGTCGGATACGTCGTCCTCGACGGGTTCGACCTCGGCGTCGGCGTCCTGCACCTGTTTCTGGTGCGCACTGAGCAGGACCGCCGCTCCACCCTTGCCAGCATCGGCCCGGTGTGGGACGGCAACGAAGTCTGGCTCCTGGCCGGCGGCGGAACGCTCTACTTCGCCTTCCCGCTGCTCTACGCCTCGGCCTTCAGCGGCTTCTATCTCCCCTTGATGATCGTCCTCTGGCTGCTCATCCTCCGCGGCATCAGCCTTGAACTGCGAAACCACATCGACGTGGGCGTGTGGCGCGCCCTGCTGGATGGAGTCTTCGGCCTCGCCAGCGGGCTGCTGACCATCTTCTTCGGCGCGGCCCTGGCCAATGTCCTTCGCGGCGTTCCTCTGCAAGCCGACGGCTACTTCTTCCTTCCCCTCTGGACCAACTGGCAGCCTGGCCCGCATCCCGGCATTCTGGACTGGTACACCGTGATCGGCGGCGTTGTGGCCCTCGTGGCCCTCACCCTCCACGGGGCGTTATGGCTGGCGCTCAAGACTTCAGGGGATCTGGAGACGAGGGCGCGACGGCTGGTAAAGCCCCTCTGCCTGCAACTGACAGCGCTCACAGTCATCAGTCTGGGCGCTACCATCCATGTCCGTCCGGAGAGCCTGGACAACTATTTCAATTACCCGTTCACGTTCATCGTGCCGGTGGGTGTTGTTGCCTCGCTGGCGGGAATCTGGTTTTTCAACCGCGCGCATAAGCCGCTTCGCGCATTTCTTTCGTCGTGCCTCTACCTGTTCTTCATGCTGGCTGGCGCGTGCTGGGGGCTTTATCCCACGCTGCTGCCTGCAACCAGTGGAGCGGCGAACGACATCACCCTGTCCCGAGCCATCAGCGGTCCGCACACACTGGCAGTCGGCCTGGTCTGGTGGGCATTCGGCATGACGCTGGCCATTGGCTACGCGGTGTTTGTGTATTCAAGGTTCAAGGGCAAGGTGGATCTGGAGACGGCCGCACACTGAGCTCGTTATTTTGCGCGCATCCGGTTGTTCTTGGCGTTATGCTCCAATTCGCACAGGCCAAGCTCTTCCATCAATGGCGGAACATAAACGCCAAATCGGCCGCGCAGTCCCTTCTTCAGCCCATACCAGCCCTTGATGGGGTTTGTTTCAGAGCGGCCCCAGGCCTCCACTGTGCCCTCTTTCGCGGGCTTCTGCTCATCCGCGCCGCCCAGTTCCACCCAATCACCGGCAGACTTAAGCATCGCGTGCAAGTCATCGATGCAGCGCGCGTCGTAAAGCAGAACGGTCTTGCCGACGGTGCAAACCAACACTTGCACTCCATCTTTTTCGTCGACATGCATTGTGTATTCCGACGTTCCAGGAGGGGTCTTGAGAGCCCAGGGATTGGCTTTGGTGCGGTTCAGACTTGCCATATTTTCGCTCCGAAAGGTGGAGTGCAGAAGGGTCGACTGCAAGTCTACACCGCCAAAATTGAAATCCTCCCCAAATCGCGGCTTTTCTCATGCCACTGGAGGAGGATTTCTGCGTTACTGCCGATCTCGCTTACAGCTTCACCAGCACCTCATGCGGCTCCAGATGCCGGAAACCCTCCGCCTTCTGCTCCAGCTCCGGATCCCAGTTCTTTGGCTGGTAGATGCAGCAGGGTTCCTGCGCCAGCGGATCGCCCGTCAGCGCGTATGCCCGCGCCCGTGAGCCGCCGCAGATCTCCTTGTACTCGCAGGCTCCGCACTTCCCCTCAAGCTGGCTGGTATCGCGCAGGGATTTGAAAATCGGCGCCTCGCGATAGATTTCCGCCACCGGTGTCTCGCGAATGTTGCCCGCATGGATCGGCAGAAATCCGCTCGGGTAGACATTGCCCACATGTGAGATGAACATGAAGCCCTTGCCGTCATTCACGCGGCGCGTCGCCCAACTCGCAGTCCGTGTCTGTGCGTCGGACGTCGGTGTGCCAGGCTCATAGCTCGCCGCCGGCCGCATTCCACCCGGCATTCCGCCCGGATGCCCGCTGCCGTGCCCCATCTTCCGCTCTTCCAGGTTGTGCTGCAGCAGATAGCGCCGGTAGTGCATCGCTTCCGTGGTCTTGATCTGGAAGCTTACCCGGTGCGACAACTCGTAGATCTTGCCGAACACGTTCTCAAACTCTTCGCCGCTCAGCAGATCGGCCTGCTGGCCGCGGCCTACAGGAACCAGGAAGAACACGTTCCACATCACGATGGCCAGCTTCTCGAACAGTGCGCAGAGGTTGTCCAGGTCGTGCGCGTTGTGGCGGCTGATGGTGGTGTGCACCTGGATGGGGATACCGGCCTCGTTGGCCCAAGAGATGGCCTGAATGGTTCGCGCGTAGGCGCCGGGCAGGCCGCGGAAGGTGTCGTGAATCTCCGGGGTTGACCCGTCGAGCGAAATGCCCAGGCGAACCAGCCCCGCTTCCTTCAACTTGAACATCGCGTCGCGCGTAAGCAGCGGCGTCGCGCTCGGCGTCAGCGCCACTTGCACGCCTTTGCCAGCGGCGTACTCAATCAGCTCGAAGACGTCTTTGCGCTTCAGCGGATCGCCCCCGGTAAATACAAAAATGGGCACACCCATGTCGGCAATCTGGTCGATCAGGTTCTTGCCTTCTTCGTTGGTCAGCTCATCGGGGTGAGCGATTGGCTGCGCGGCAGCCCGGCAGTGCTTGCAGGCCAGATCGCAGGACTGCGTCACTTCCCAGATGGCCAGGAAGGGCGTTTCGTCAAAGTTCAATCCGCCGCGGGCGGGAATATTGTGCATCGGCTTCATACGGCCTCCTTGTGCGAATCGCGGAGCGCAGGCGCGCTGATAACTTGTGCGCCGGGGGTCGATCGGTTTTCAGCCCGCCCAGGTGTCCAGATCTGCCGATGACATCCTTGTCAGGACAATGCCCGTCCGGGGAAGTCTTCCTGCAAGTGTCTGGCAGAGCCTCTTGGGCGAAAGCCGCTTAGGAGCGCCACGATTCAGCTTTAGGAAACCAGCAGGAAGGCATGCCTTGCTGTGATTGGCATCACGTCATCTCGATCAAAGTACAGATTCATTCCGGAATTGCTATACAAAGTTATGAAAATGGCGCACAATCCGTGCCAAGCTATCCATTTTCGCAAAGCCCGCATCTCTATTGGTTATGTGAGCAGTTTCAGCATTCCGGACAGCGAGTGGGTAGTGCTTTGCGCGTGATCTATCGCACATCATCCTGTGCCACAGGGCACTGTGAACCGATGACGCCTTTGCTAATGTTTTTCCGCACCTCAAGGAGGTTCCCATGGCATCCGCAATCAAGCCAGGTTGGAGCAAACCCTCCACCATCCTGTTCGCTGCTGAGATTCCCGCCAACCAGAAAGCCTTTGCATTTGCCCTCGCGCAGGCTGCGGAATTTGGCGCCGATCTTGTTCTTTTTCACGCCTATGACACCCTGGTCGTCGGCGCGTCGGAGACATCCGGCGTCCGTTACTACGATTACGCCGCCGCCGCGCGCACTGAAATGCAGGCTCTTGAGCCGCTGGCACAGCAGGTTCGCGCCACCGGCGTTCGCTGCGAAGTTGTCGTGCGCCCAGGCCTGCCCGCCGACCAGATCATCGCCTTCCTGCGTGAGCGCGAGATTGACCGCGTGGTCATGGGAACTCATTCTCCGGGCCCCATCGGCAAGCTGCTCGTCGGCTCCGTTGCTGAAGCCGTTCTGCGCACCTCGCGCGTCCCGGTTTACATCGTCGGGCCTGACGTGGTGGACGGCGAGTACCGCAAGTTTGCCACCCGCACCGTGCTCTGCGCCGTCAGCATGCAGGAAGCCAGCCACACGGTCGCCGAATTCGCTGCCGACCTGGCCGTGCAGCACAACGCCCGCCTGGTCTTGCAGCATGTTATTCGCCCGCAGGACCGCCAGGTAGAGTTGGCCGGCAGAACAATTGAACAGGTCGAAGCCGATCTCCTCGGCCTCGTTCCTACCGAGCACCTGGGCAAGATCGCCGTCCAGACAATCGTCGTCCCCGGCGACCCCACCGAGGAGCTGCTTTATCAGGCTCGCGCGCAACTGGCGGATTTGATTGTCCTCGGCGCGCAGGGAGCATCGGCGTTTGCGGCCATTACGCGGCACGGCGTGGTCTACAAGGTGCTCGCGCATGCCCATTGCCCCGTCATCACGCTCTCGCCTGTGGTGCTGGTCGAGGCCGGCGCACATTCTGAGCGGCACCCGTCGGAAGTCTACATGGCCGGCGTATTTTAGCCAGTCAGTCAGCCCGCGCCGCACTCAGCCCCGGTGGTCCGCGCCTATTTGCGTGGTAACGGTTTGGGCGTAGGGCGCGGTGCGGGCCCATTTGCAAATTTGCCTGCGGGTTTGCTCAGGCAAGGCTGCTTTGCGCACAGCACGCCCGCAATGCCTCTGCCTTCCGCAATCGTGAAGATGCGGTCTTCGCCAGGAAGCTTAACGGTTTCCACCACGCCCGAGGGCCAGTGAATCTCCGCCGTCCCCGCGTCGCTTGCATCGCCCAACCCAAAGTGCGGCCGCTGATCGTTCGATGAGATGTAACTTCCGCCGCTCAGCACATCTTCCCGCTGCCTAATCCCGTTCGCGGTCAGATAGACAGTGGCCCCGATGGCGTCGCGGGGGCTATTCGGCCCTCCCACCAGCTTCAACTCCACCCAGTGATGATGGTCCGGATTGACGTTCTTCAGCAGCACCGGAGGCCCGTCGATGGGATTGATGACCACGTCGATCTTCCCGTTGTTGAACAGATCGCCAAACGCCGCACCGCGCCCTGACCTAAGCGTCGCCAGCCCTGAGCCTTCAACCGGCGGAACGTATTCGAACTTACCGTCATGCAGGTTGCGGAACAGAAGCGGACGCTCGGCAAATGTCGTGCCCCAGTCGTGCTCGTCCACCTGGGGATAGACGTGCCCGTTGATCATCATGA
>Ga0302197_10005159_pt1 | contig 11269 bp, 8 predicted proteins | sample II_Bog_N2_1_FD_193526 | JGI IMG/M metagenome (GOLD analysis project Ga0302197, IMG submission 193526) | Peat permafrost microbial communities from Stordalen Mire near Abisko, Sweden - II_Bog_N2_1 | ecosystem: Environmental > Terrestrial > Soil > Wetlands > Peat | place: Sweden: Abisko, Stordalen...
CCGCAAGACTCATGGCCGCCGCTTCGCTTAAGCCCCGCTGCTGCATGTAAAAGATCTGTTCGGAGCTGATCTGGCTGACGCTCGCCTCGTGCTGCACGGCATTGCCCTGTCCCCGCACGCTGATGGCGGGATAGGTGTCGGTACGACTGTGGCTGTTGATCAGGAGGGCATCGCACTCGGTGTTATTTTTGCACCCCTTGAGATGCTTCGGAATATGCACCATGCCACGGTAGGTCGAGCGACCGGTTCCAAGGCTGATCGACTTGGAAATGATATTGCTCGTCGTGTTATCGGCGGCATGGACCATCTTGGCTCCGGTGTCCTGGTGCTGGCCATCACCGGCAAGGGCGATCGACACAACTTCGCCCCGGGCTCCCTTACCCTTCATGACAACTCCGGGATACTTCATGGTCAGGCGCGAGCCGATGTTACAATCAATCCACTTGATCTCGGCATCCTCGTGGGCGAGACCGCGCTTGGTGACGAGGTTGAAGACATTCGCGCTCCAATTCTGGACGGTGATGTACTGGATCTTGGCTCCCTTGAGGGCAACGAGTTCCACGACGGCGCTGTGCAGCGTAGCGGTCTCGAACTTCGGCGCCGTACAACCCTCCATGTAGGTCACTTCGGCTCCCTCGTCGGCGATGATCAGGGTGCGCTCGAACTGGCCAAAGTTCTGGGCATTGATGCGGAAGTAGGCTTGAAGCGGGTGCTTCACCTTCACCCCCGGGGGGACATAGATGAAACTGCCGCCACTGAAGACGGCGGAATTCAGCGCCGAGAATTTGTTGTCACCGCTCGGGATGACCTTGCCGAACCATTTCTTGAAAATCTCAGGGTGCTCCTTGAGTCCCTCGGTGCTGCCGACAAAGATCACACCCTGTTCGCCGACCGCCGCCTTGATATTAGAATAGGCTGCCTCGCTGTCGAACTGAGCCTCAACCCCTGCCAAAAATTTTCTCTCCTGCTCGGGAATACCAAGTCGCTCGAAGGTCTCCTTCATCTCTGCCGGAACATCGTCCCAACTACGACTCGCCTGCTGCCCCTGCGCGAGATAATAGCGGATTTTCTCAAAGACGATATTCTCCAGATCCTTGGTCGCCCAATGCGTCGGCATCGGCTTCTCAAGAAACTTGCGGTATCCCTCCTTGCGGAAGGCGCGCACCCAGTCAGGATCACCTTTTACGTCGCTGATATAGTCGATGGTCGCCTCGGTGAGACCAACGCCCGCATCGTAGGCGTAGTCCATCTCATAGCGAAAATCACCGACGGAGCGGTCGATATTGATGTCAGGTTTGGTCTCTGTACTCATGGCGTGGGAATGGGTTTAGGCTTTATAGTCAGTTAGACTTTTAGTTCGGACGAGGAAAGGGACGTCTCACGCGGAGACGCGGGGGTCACGAAGAGGGAACCGAAAAGTATTCGGCTGAATTTCTCTGTGTTCTCCGCGTCTCCGCGTGAAAATATTTGGTTCATTTTGGGTTTGGTTCTGACCTTCAGTCTAAACTGCTAAGAGGCTTTCGGAGGCCTTCAGGTCATTTTTCTCCACCCAGTCGTACCCCTCGGCTTCGAGCTTGAGGGCGAGATCCTTCTCTCCGCTAAGAATGATACGGCCCGCCGACATGACATGCACCTTGTCGGGAACGATGTAGTCGAGCAGACGCTGGTAGTGAGTGATGACGAGCATTCCGATATCAGGCCCGCGCAGGGCATTAACCCCGGCGGAGACAACCTTCAGCGCATCAATGTCGAGTCCGCTGTCGGTCTCGTCGAGGACGGCATAGGTGGGCTGGAGCATCGCCATCTGGAGGATTTCGCAGCGTTTTTTCTCACCACCGGAGAATCCTTCATTCACCGAGCGTGAGGTGAAGGTGCGGGGCATGCTCAGGGAGTCCATCTTTGCGTAGAGGCTCTCGTAGTAGTCGATGGCGTCGAGATCCTCCCCCTCGGGCATTCGGGCCTGCAAGGCGGCTCGGATGAAGTTGGCGATGGTCACTCCGGGGATTTCCATCGGGTATTGGAAAGCAAGGAAGAGCCCCAGTCGGGCGCGAACATCCGGTTCCAGACCGAGAATACTCTGACCATCGAGGAGCACATCGCCGGAAGTCACCGTGTAATCGGGATGGCCGGCCATCACCTTGGCGAGCGTGCTTTTGCCGGAACCGTTCTTGCCCATGATGGCATGCACCTCGCCTTTGGGAATTTCAAGAGTCAGCCCCTTGAGAATGGGCGTGTCACCGATGGAAGCGTGCAGATCGCGAATGGAGAGTGTGTGAGCGGACATGGTTCTTAGTGGGTTGATTTGTAAGCGTGTTGCAGAGTTTTGTGAGAAGAGTCGGCACCCGATGTGCAGTTGCCGCAGAGGCCGCGAAGGGTCACATCCTGCTGAGTGACCAAATAGCCGTCGGGGAGCTTCCAGCCGTGGGATTGCTTGGAATGCGAAAACTCGATGTCGGAAATATGTCCACAGCTCGTGCAGTGGAAGTGTCCATGCTCGCGCAGATTGGCGCAAAAGCGGGTCGGCTCACGATCGACATGGACGGCCTTGACCAGGCCGTTGCCAACCATCGTTTCGAGACAGTTATAGACCGTGGCCAAAGAGATCGAAGCCATCCGCTTTTGTACCCGCAGAAAGACCTCCGTGGCGGTGGGATGGTCACGCTTTTGCATCAGCACCTCATAAACATGACGTCGCTGGGGGGTGAGCCTCAACCCGCCTCCCTGCATTGCCGAGGCATAGGCAGGATCAGCAGGAGTGGAATGCTTTTTCATGAGATGGGGTCTCAATTTACTCCACCTAAACTCTCAATCAAGAATTATTCTAATTAAGATCTGATCACCAACATCACAGATCGCCAGACACGACTCATCAGCTTATGCTGCAATCCATGAAATCCTACCGTCACGAGCTTTGGTTTCAGATTCCAACCCGCCGCGGCTTCCTCAATATCACCCCGGAAATCGACCGTTGCCTTCAGAAAAGCGGCATCCGCGAGGGGCTTTGTCTCGTGAATGCCATGCATATCACCGCAAGCGTCTTCATCAATGACGACGAATCAGGCCTCCACGGTGATTTTGAACACTGGCTGGAGGGACTGGCCCCTGAAAAGCCTTATTCCCGCTATGCGCACAACGGGGCCGAGGATAATGCCGATGCCCATCTCAAGCGTTCCATCATGGGGCGCGAGGTGGTCGTGGCCATCACGGAAGGGCGGCTTGATTTCGGACCGTGGGAACAGATCTTCTACGGGGAATTCGACGGCCTCCGACGCAAACGCGTTCTGGTTAAAATTATCGGGGAGTGAGGCAGCAAAACGCCGCAGCGCCATCAAACCCTAGCCTATAAGAAGGTTGTTTTTGGATTAATCCAAAAACAACCTAACCGGATTCTCTAGCGCTTCCTTCACCTTGATGAGGAAAGTCACCGCCTCCTTGCCATCCACAACACGGTGATCGTAGGAGAGTGCGAGATACATCATCGGGCGGATGACGACCTTGCCGTCAATGGCAATAGGACGTTCCTGGATTTTGTGCATCCCGAGAATACCGCTCTGGGGTGGATTCAGGATCGGAGTGCTCAGGAGTGAACCATACACCCCACCGTTGGAAATGGTGAAGACGCCTCCCTGGAGATCAGCGAGGCCGATCTTTCCCTCGCGGGCCTTCCCGGCAAATTCGACAAGGTACTTTTCGAGTCCTGCAAGCGAGAGCTTATCGCAATCACGAAGGACAGGAACCATCAGTCCCTTCTCTGTTCCGACAGCAACACCGATGTCGTAGTAATGGTTCTCAATGAGTTCATCCCCCTCAAGTTGTGCGTTGATCTGAGGAATCACTTTAAGCGCCTCGACAACCGCCTTGATGAAGAAGGACATGAAGCCGAGCTTCACGCCGTACTTGGCCTGGAACCCCTCCTGAACTTCCTTGCGAAGACTCATGACGGCACTCATATCAACTTCATTGAAGGTGGTGAGAATGGCGGCATTCTGCTGTGCGGAGACAAGCTGAAGGGCAATTTTACGACGCAGCGGGGAAAGTTTGCGACGGGTGACACGGCCTTCGGGAACGGGCTTCGCCGCCGGAACTGGAGCCTCGGCCTTGGGTGATGGTGCTGCAATAGTGGGCGCGGGTTTGGGAGCCTCAGCCTTGGCGGGAACAGCAGGCTTCGGAGCCTCAACCGTTTCAGCCTTCACTTTTTTCTCTTCTTTTGTGGTAGGCGCAGCGACTGCCTCCGTATCAATCTCAGCGACGGTTTCTCCGATCTGCACCTCGGTACCCTCGGCCACCTTGATCGAGAGCACGCCGGCTTCGAGCGCCGTGACCTCGGAGGAGACCTTATCGGTATCGAGCACAAAGAGGAGATCGCCGACGGCAACCTGCTCTCCATCCTTTTTATGCCAGGCTGAGAGAACGCCGGAAGTGATGGATTCTCCGACGGTTGGGATGATGACTGGAACACTCATGGTAGGATCGTTGGTTAAAATATGTCAGCTTGCCGCTCCGAAGGCCTGAGCAATGAGGGCTGCCTGTTCAAGCTTGTGAGCAGCCGAGGTGCCGACCGCCGTACTGGCGCCGGGTTCGCGGCCTGCGTAACTAATGGCGCGTCCGAAGAACTTCATCAGGCGCGGCAACAGATGATTCCAGGCACCCATGTTCTCGGGTTCCTCCTGACACCAGACGATCTCCTTCGCCTTGGAATACGGCGCTGTGAGTTTACGAAGCAGTTCTTCGTTGAGCGGGTAAATCTGTTCCAGACGGATGAGGGCGCTGCGATCGCTCCAGCCATTCTTCTCACGATAAGCCTGGAGATCGTAATAGACCTTGCCGGAGCAGAGAATCAGGCGCTCCACCTTGGCCGGATCGGCAGGTTCCACCCCTGCGAGAATTTCATGGAATGATCCTTCGGTGAAATCCACTGTTTTCGAAGCAGCTAGATCAGAGCGAAGTAGGCTCTTCGGACTCATGATGATGAGCGGCTTACGGAAATCACGAAGCATCTGGCGACGTAGGATATGGAAATACTGCGCGGAGGTGGTCAGGTTGCAGACCTCCATGTTCTCATCGGCACAGAGTTGCAGAAAACGCTCGAGACGCGCGCTGGAATGTTCGGGTCCCTGTCCCTCATAACCGTGAGGCAGAAGCAGGACAAGCGAACTGGGTCGGAGCCACTTGGTCTCACCCGAGGCGATGAATTGATCAATGATGACCTGGGCACCGTTGGCGAAGTCACCGAACTGGGCCTCCCAGATGCAGAGCATCTGGGGATAATCCATGGAATATCCGTAATCGAATCCGAGGACGGCAGCCTCAGAAAGGGGGCTGTTGTAAACGCAAAAACGTGCCTGCCCTTCAGCGAGATGCAGGAGGGGTATGTAACGCTCACGAGTGACCTCGTCATAGAGAACCGAATGGCGGTGACTGAACGTGCCACGACGGCTGTCCTGGCCTGAAAGGCGGACTGGGATGCCCTCGATCATCAGGGAACCGAAAGCAAGCGCCTCGCCATAGGCCCAGTCGAAAGGACCTCCGTTCTCATACACTTCGCGCCGGCGTTCTAGTAAGGTCTTGCGAACCTTGGGTAGGACACGGAAATCGGAGGGAACCGTGGTCAGTCCATCGACAATCGTCTTGAGCATCTCTTGGGAGATGGCCGTCTTCACCGGCGTGAAGGAATAAGGGGGCTGGAAGATGGCTGTCGATCCGACGAAGGCCTGCTGGTTCGCCTTCACATCGGTGTCGATGCCCCGCTTCATCTCGGCAAGCGCCGTCTCAAGCTGCAGCTTGGATTTCTTCCAACTTGCGTCAAACTGTGCGCGAGTCAGCGTGCCGAGTTCCTCGGCCCGCTTGATGAACACCTCGCTCGGGTGCAGGTGGGCGCGGATGACCTTGTAGAGATCCGGCTGGGTGAAGAGTGGCTCATCGGCCTCATTGTGTCCGTAACGGCGATAGCAGACGATATCGACGACGACATCGCGGCCAAACTCCTGACGGAAGGCGAGCGCGATACGGGCCGCCTCGGCAACGGCGATCGGATCGTCCCCGTTCACGTGGAAGACAGGTGCCTCGATAAACTTGGCGATGTCGGTACAGTAAGCCGTGGAACGGGAGTCTTTTGGTAGCGTGGTGAAACCGATCTGGTTGTTCACGATCAGATGGATCGTTCCACCGACGCGGTAGCCGGGTAGATTGCACAGGTTGAAACACTCGGCCACGATTCCCTGTCCCGGGAAGGCAGCATCGCCGTGAATCAGCAACGGAAGCACCTTTTTCCTCTCAACCGTGTCGCCAAGAATGCGCTGACGCGCGCGTGCCTTGCCCAACACAACGGGATCAACAGCCTCCAGATGGCTTGGGTTGGCGGCGAGATAGACATCGATCTCCTCACCCTGCTCGGTGACGCGGGTGGCCTGATAACCGAGATGATACTTCACGTCGCCGCTTGCCTCGCCAAGATCAGGGGCATACTTGTCGCTGAACTCGTTGAAGATCACCGCGAAAGGCTTCTTCATGAAATTGGCTAGTACATTGAGACGCCCGCGGTGGGCCATGCCGAACACCAGTTCCTTGACACCACAGGGAGCGGCACGATGGAGAATCTCCGAGAGGGCGACCATCATGGATTCGCCTCCTTCAAGCGAGAAACGCTTGCCACCGACATAGGTCGTGTGGAGGAAATTCTCGAAGCTCTCCGCCTTGTGCAGAGTACGCAGGATCCGGTAATGCGGCGTGGCGTTTTCAGCCCTGCCCGGAAGATCCTCCACCTTCTGGCGAATCCAGTGACGGATGTGTGGATTCTGAATGTGCATGTACTCGACACCCAGGGTGCCGCAGTAGATGGCCTTCATCTCCCCGATGATGTCGCGAACTTTCATCGGAGCTCCATCCCGGTACGAACGGGAACTGACGGTCTCGTCGAGATCCGCATCCGTGAGACCAAATTCCTTCAGCTCGAGCAGCGGCTGATAGGGCACCTCGTCACTCAAGGGATTGAGACGCGCCAGTGTGTGCCCAAGGGTCCGGTAATTGTAGATCAGCGCCTCGACACGACTTCCAAGAGAGGAAGAAGCCGCCGGTGCACCCGGAGCGGAGGGTGCTCCGGCGGGAGCCTTCGCATTTTTCTGATACCGGGCAAAACCGAGCTCGAAACCCTCGAAGAATGAAGCCCAATCAGGCGCGACCGATGCGGCGTCCTTGCGCCACTTTTCGTAATTTTCATCAATGACCGCTTCGTTCCAGCGGGCCGTAAAGGATGTGCTCATGAAGATGGAGTAAAATCTGCTGCCAAACGGGCGGCAATATTGCGCCAAAGGCAGAACATTTACCCTTAGCAGAACAGGAGATGGGATCAAGCGGTCAATCAGGTTTCTTGGGAACCTTGCACGGAAACCTTCTTGGAGGTAGATTCCTGCCCTTCATGATCGTTGTTCACGGACTCACCAAAAGCTACGGCCCCACCGATGCGGTCAGGGATCTTTCCTTTTCCGTCAAGCGTGGCGAGATCGTTGGCTTTCTTGGGCCCAACGGCGCTGGAAAAAGCACCACCATGAAGATTCTCTGCGGCTACCTGCCTGCCGATTCGGGGGAAATCCGCATCGCCGGTTTCGACATTTTTAGCGATTCGATCAAGGCCCGCTCCCGGATCGGTTACCTTCCGGAGAATGTCCCTCTCTATCCGGAAATGCGTGTCGGCGAGTATCTTGCCTACCGTGCCGCCCTCAAAGGGGTACGCCCGCGCCGCATCCCGGAGAAAGTCGAGGATGCCTTGGAACTCTGCAATCTGCGCCCCGTCCAGCGGCAACTGATCGGCACCCTTTCCAAGGGCTACCGCCAACGCGTCGGTCTTGCCGATGCCCTGGTAAACGAACCCGACATCCTGATTCTTGATGAGCCCACCATCGGTCTTGATCCCAACCAAATCCGAGACATCCGCAACCTCATCCGGAGCCTTGCCTCGCGGCACACTATACTGCTCTCCAGCCACATCCTGAGCGAGGTCGAGATGACCTGCTCCCGGGTGATGATTCTTAACAAGGGACAGATCATTGCTTCAGGAACCCCGTCCGAGTTGCGCGATCGCTCAGGCTCCTCACTCTCTGGCGCGATCCGACTCGAACTTCTCGCACCGGAGAAAACAGCCCAAGAAAAACTGCGCAAAGTTCAGGGCATCGCCTCCGTAAATTCTTTGGGGATGAAAGGAGACTGGGCCACTCTGGAAATTCTCCCCTCCGGCGGCGATCCACGCGTGGCGCTCTTTGAGGAAATCGTCCGACAGGGCTGGAAGCTCCGGGAGCTCTCGGCTCATGAAGCCTCGCTGGAAGAGATTTTCACCTCCCTCGTTGCCTCCGCATCCCAGACTTCTTCAACCACATCATCACGCTCATGAGAGTATTCTGGACACTCTGGAAACGGGAAGTTGCCTCGGCCTTTTACACACCGATGGCCTGGGTGATCCTTTTTTTCCTCCTGCTGGTCACCGGATTCAATTTCTATGCCGGTGTCTCCGTGCTCAATCATGGCCCGACGGAAGTGACCGTCGTGGAATCCTTCTTCAACACGATTTTTTTCTGGTTCGCCTTTCTTCTGCTTTTTCCACTGCTAACCATGCGCCTCTTTTCAGAGGAATATCGCACCGGCACCATTGAACCATTGATGACCGCTCCAGTGCGTGATGCCCAGGTGGTGCTGGCAAAGTTCTTCGGCGTGCTCTTTCTCTACTGCGTCCTCTGGATTCCGACGGGTCTCTATTTCCTGATCTTCTGGTGGCAGACCAGACTTCAGGCGGCGGGTGCGATCGGAGCCTACATTGGCTCCTATCTCCTGCTGCTGCTCATGGGTGCCTTTTATCTCTCGATCGGCTGTTTCTGTTCCTCGCTGACCCGTCATCAGATCACCGCCGCGGTCATGACCTTCTGCCTCGTTTCCCTTGTCTTCTTTGCCAGCCTTCTCTCCTTCCTCTCCGGAAGCATCGGCACGCTGATGCGAAGCGTCTCCATCTCCTTCTCCCCCATCGACCAGATGACTGAATTTTCGCGCGGCCTCTATGATACCCGTCCGATCATCTGGTACCTCGTCATGACGGGACTTTTCCTCTTCCTCACGCTCCAGTCCTTCCAATCCCGCCGTTGGAGATAACGTTCATGGCGAAAAATCCTTCTCCCGAAACACCATCGCGTCGCTCTTCCCCCCGGGCGCTTCGCACCGTGAGGTGGCGCGTCGCCCTTCAGATTTTGGCGGCGCTTATTGTCACCATCTGCATTCTCACGTGGTCGCTGGGACACTACCGGCGTTTCGACTTCAGCCGTTCCCATAAATTTGAACTCTCCAACCAGTCTCAGGAGACCATGTGGAACCTCGGCTCGCCGGCCAAAATCACCGCCTATTACTCCCCCTCATCCCTGCGCCTCGGTGCGGAACTCTCCGGCGACATTCTCGCGATGCTCCGCGAGTATCAGTTCCACGCCCACCATTACCGTGACCTCACGGTGGACCGTGTCGATCCGACGCGTGATCCCGCCCGAGCGAAGGAACTCCAGGCAAAGTATAAGTTCTCCGGTGAGGAGAATGTCCTGATCATCGACTACAAGGATCGAAGCACGGTCATTCCCTTTCCTGAAATGGGGGAATACGACACTACGCCGACAGAGTATGGGGATCGTCCGAGACTTATCGCCTTTCGCGGCGAACAGGTACTCACCTCGGCCTTGATCGGACTGGTCGAACCAGGCTCCAATAAAAAAATTTACTTCCTGCAAGGGCATGGCGAAGCACTCCCCGGCCTCCCTCCCTTCCAGTTGGTGGGACAGAATCTCAAACGTCAGAACCTCACTGTCGCCCCCCTCTCTCTCCAACCCGGCATCAGCGTCCCATCCGATGCCGCCCTGGTCATCATTGCCGGAGCTCACTTCGATCTGGCCCCTTCGGAACTGGAATCCCTGCAAACTTATTGGAAGGCTGGAGGCCATCTTTTTGTCCTTCTTGACCCGACAGGCGACACGCAGGAACTTGATTCCTTCTTGGTAGGCATTGGCATCGCGCCGCGCAACGACCGGGTACTCCGACTGGTCAACCTCGGCAGTGCTATGGGCATCCTCCGAGACGTCACCGGGGAATTTGTTCCCGGTTCCGAGGTAACGGCCCGTCTGGTCGGTCTGAATATCCTCTTCCTAGGGAATACGGAATCGCTGGCTCTGGAGCAAAGTACCTCGGACACCACTCCTCCGGGAAACGCTTCCTTCCGTCCGCTTATCCAGGCTGTGCATGGATTCTGGGGCTGCACCGATTATGCAAATGCCGACGGGCATGGCGTCCACTTTGACAGGGATCATGACACCCCTTATCCCGCTGTTATCGCTGCAATGGCCGATTTGGGAGGAGTGCGGGATGACCGCGTCTCGGTCGGTGCCGCCCGCGCGATCGTCGTGGGGAGTAGCGACTTTTTGAAGGACAAGTTTCTTTCTGGAACAGGCTTGGACTTCTTCTCCAGTTCCATTAACACGCTGGTGGATCGCACCCGACTGACAGGTACGACTCCCAAGACCAAGGAGTTCTTCACTCTGAACCTCGACACCATTCAGCTTCAGTTCCTCGCCCTCTGGACCATGATGGTCGTTCCTTTGGCCGCAGCCCTGATCGGCGGCGCGATTCTCTGGAGAAGGCGCTCGGGAAGCACTCAATGAATTTCATGATGCCTCAGAGCCATCACCCGCTTCCATTTCAAGTAACTCCTCGATGAGCTGGCGGGGAACAGTACTGCTGCTGATCCTTGCCGGATTGGCCCTCGGCTACCTTTTCTTCTCCGATCGCACCCGCACACATCCTCCAGAGGAGCCGTTGCTTGCCATCGACCCCAACTCGGCAAGCGAGATAGGGATTCAGGAGGGGAATTCCCTCATATCCCTGACCAGGACAAACGGAGTCTGGATGATCGAAAATGCCCAATCCGGGCAGTCGGATAGGGCAAACCCCAGCCTCGTCAATTCGCTCCTTGAAACCGCCTCCGAGATCGTGCCTCTCGACATCCTGAGATCACAGGATCTGAAAGACAATGTGACCCTTTCCTCGCTCGGACTGAAAAATCCAAACCGCTCCATTGCCATCCGTGCGGGTAAAAAAGAGACCCTCTCCATTGGCAGCGAGGGGGCTGCCCCTGAATCACTCTATGTCCGCCTCGATTCAGGAAAAACCGTCTATCTCATCTCGGGAAAAATCGCCTCGATTGCCTTCCGCCCCATCCAGGAATACCGCGATCCACGACTGACCTCGCTGAGCC
>Ga0302197_10005162_pt1 | contig 11267 bp, 9 predicted proteins | sample II_Bog_N2_1_FD_193526 | JGI IMG/M metagenome (GOLD analysis project Ga0302197, IMG submission 193526) | Peat permafrost microbial communities from Stordalen Mire near Abisko, Sweden - II_Bog_N2_1 | ecosystem: Environmental > Terrestrial > Soil > Wetlands > Peat | place: Sweden: Abisko, Stordalen...
ATGCTCGCCTCGTAAAGCGCGTCGATGATCGTGGGGTCGGTCAGCCCGTTCACCTTTAGGGCGATTCGACCCGACGATCCACGATCACGTTGGGCGTTGATCAGTTCCACCACTCGCGGTCGTGTGGTGAGCGGTGAGACGATGAGCTTCTCGTAGTTACCAATGCGCGAAAACCCGGTCAAGTAGTTGAACAACTCCCCCACGTCGCGCGTGATCGCCGGATCGCGGGTGAGCAGTCCAAAGTCCTCGTAGACCCGTGCGGTCTGTCCGTTGTAGTTCCCGGTGCCGATGTGCACGTACCGGGCGGTGGTACCACCCTCTGATCGCAACACGAGGGTGATCTTGCAGTGCGTCTTCAGCCCAACGATGCCGTAGACCACGTGCACGCCCACGTCTTCGAGGGCCTTGGCCCATTCGATGTTGGCCGCCTCATCGAAGCGAGCTTTCAATTCGACCAGCGCCACGACCTGTTTGCCCTTCTCCGAGGCGTGGATCAACGAGGCGACGATCGGCGAATCACCCGAAGTCCGGTACAGCGCCTGCTTGATTCCCACGACCTTGGGGTCCGAGGCCGCCTGGGCGGTGAAGGGTTCGACGGAGTCGCTGAAGGAGTCGTAGGGGTGATGGAGCAGGATGTCGCCGTCGCGAATTGCGGCGAACACGTCGCCCACGTGGTCACCGTCGAGCAGTCGCTTGGGGGTGAGCGGCGACCAACTTTCGCCCTTCAAGTCCGGACGGTCGAACTCATAGAGCGTCCACAGGTCGCTCAGTCCGAGCATCGTGTCGGTGACGTAGACGTTCGCCGGGTCGAGTTCGAGCTGGTCGACGAGCAACTTCAAGAACTCTTCTGACATTCCGCGTTGGATCTCCACGCGCAGGGCCTGACCAAAACGCTGACGACGCAACTCAACTTCCAACGCGACCAGCAAGTCGTCGGCCTCGTCTTCTTCGAGCGTGAGGTCGGCGTTTCGGGTCACGCGAAAGAGGTCCGCGCGTCCGATAGTCATACCGGGAAAGAGCCGTCCTAGGTGCGCGATCATCAGGTCCTCTAGCAGGCACCACCGACCCTCACCCGCGGGAAGGAATCGTGGCAGAGAGTTCGGCACCTTGACCCGCGCGCTGCGCTCGTCCTCGGTACTCTCGTCGCGCACGGTCACCGCAATGTTGAGCGAGAGGTTCGAGATCATCGGGAAGGGGTGACCCGGGTCGACGGCCAAGGGCGTCAGCACGGGGTAGACGTTCTCGTCGAAGTAGTGCGCGAGGCGTTCCTTCGCGTCGAGGTCGAGGTCGTCGTGACGAACCACCGCGATGCCCTCCGCGGCGAGTTCCGGAAAGATGGAGTCGGTCATGAGGCGGTCCTGACGCTCCATGAGTTCCAACACCCGCTCTCTAATCGCCACGAGTTGCTGGCGAGGCCGGATTCCATCGACCGAGGGGGTCTGCACACCGGCGGCGACCTTGTCCTCCAGGCTGACGACGCGAACTTGGAAGAACTCATCGATCATGTCGGCGAAGATCGCTACGAACTTGCACCGTTCGAGAATCGGGAGCTTATGGTCGTCGCCGAGGTCGAGGAGCCGAGCGCCGAACTCGAGGCGCGAGAGCTCCCGAGAAGAGAACCGCTCGGGTCCGAACGTCGAAAGATCTATCTCCACGGGGCTTTGTTCCTCTTATGAGTCAGTAGTTGCTCTCCATCGTAGAGGTACTGTTGAAACGTGGCGAGACGAGAACGCGACGTGTCTGGTCACGAGATAGCGCAAACGCCGCGTCCACGGCGAAATCTGCGCTTCACCGAACTCGGTTTGATGTTCCTGGCCTGGGTCATAACCACGTCGTTTTACGTGTTGGCGTCCCTGGGCGCCCAAGGCAAGTTACCCTCGCGATTTGGCGTCTTCTTGGGCGGCATGATCATCGCGTCGCTCCTCATGCACTTCGCGGTCCTGCGCTACGCGCCCAAGTCGTCCGAGATTCTGTTGCCGATCGCGACGCTGCTCAACGGCGTGGGGTACGTGGAGATCGCCCGTTGGGACCCGCCGCTCGCCCGGGACCAGGCCCTGTGGTTTTTAGTGAGCGCCGTCGTACTCGTGTTGACCCTCAAGTTCGTGCGCCACGTACGCGACCTCGACCGCTACCGCTACCTCACGCTGCTGGCGGGCATCGCCCTCTTGGCGGCTCCGCTGATTCCCCACGTGGGCATCTCCATCAACGGCGCACGACTGTGGATCCCCGTCGGTCCCTTTTCCTTCCAACCCGTCGAGTTCGCGAAGATCCTGCTGATCTTCTTCTTCGCCTCCTACTTCGCGGCGAACCGAGATCTGCTCTCGATACCCACCCAGCGCCTGGGCCGATTCCACTTCGTACCCCCGAAGGTGCTCGTGCCAATCCTCGCCGCGTGGGGACTCTCGGTGGTCATTCTCGGCGCGGAGAACGACCTCGGTTTTGCCATCATCATCTTCACGCTCTTCATCGCGCTCCTCTGGGTCACGACCGGCCTCAAGTCCTACGTCGTCTTGGGGCTCGCCCTCTTGGTCGGCGGGGCGTACATCGCCGACAAGCTCTTCTACCAAGTCCAAGGCCGGGTGAGCCAGTGGCTCGACCCGTGGTCGGTCGCGAACCTCAACATCTCCCACCAACTGGCCTACGGGTGGTTCTCCATCGCCGCCGGTGGCATCACCGGAACCGGTCTCGGGCTCGGTCAGGGCGGCTACGTAGGCGGCGGCATTCCCTACATCACGTCGGACATGATCTTCGCCGCGGTCGCCGAAGAACTGGGGTTCGTCGGGATCATCCTGGTGCTCTGTCTCTTCACGGCGTTCGTCGGCGAGGGGTTCCGCATCGCCCAGCGCGCGACGTCGGACTTCGTTCGACTCACCGCGACGGGACTATCGGCGCTGATGGGCTTTCAGGCCTTCTTCATCATGGCTGGCGTCTTGCGTCTCGTGCCCTTTACCGGCATCACGTTGCCCTTCATGGCGTACGGCGCGAACTCGCTCATCGCGAACTACGTGGTAGTGGCGATCTTGCTACGAATCTCCGACGAGAACGCGGCCGAACGACACGGCGGCGAAATCATCGCGGTACACCTCACTCACGCGTAGTAGCGCTGCAACACCTCGTCCGAGCAGAGAATCGGCGCGGGCGCGAGTTGGCGCAACGCCATCGTCAATGCGTCGCTCGTGCGACAGTCCAGCACCTCGCGGCCCCTCGGGGTCATGAGGTCGAGTTCCGAGTAGAAGACCCCGCCCTCGTAGCGCACGATGCGCGCGGCGATCACCTCCGCCTGGAGGCGCGTGAGGATCGTCGTCATCAACTCGTGGGTCGCGGGACGACGACCCTCGATCTGGGAGTGCGCGAGTTGGAGCGCGACCGCGTCGGCGAGGGCGATGGGGATCACCAGGTAACGAAAGGGCGACTCGGCCTCTAAGAGGTGCACCATCGGCGAGGGATCGGTGAGGTCGTAGAGCACGGACTCGAAGCGCATGACATGAAAGGCCACGTCCTCCGTTGCGCCATCCACCGCGAACTCATCGGACGCCTCGGCGACGGGAACATCGACGTCAACGGCTGGCGCCTCGGGGTTCTCTGTCGCGTCCGCGCCGTCGGTCTCGTCACTCATCGAACGTCCACCCTAATTGCCTGATCGCCGTGAGACCGAGAGCACGACACCCCCGGCCACCAGGAACACCAACGCCGCCGAACCGCCGTAACTGAGGAGCGGGAGGGGTACGCCGGTGACGGGCATGATGCCCATGGTCATCCCGATGTTCTCGAACGTGGAGAAGGCGAAGAAGATGAAGATACCGATGCAGAGCAGCCGGCCCATGGTGTCCTTCGCGTTCTTGCCGATGATGAACATGCGATAGGCGACAAAGGCCAGCAGGAGCATCACCAGCGCGGAGCCGATGAAGCCGAGCTGCTCGCCGATCGCGGTGAAGATGAAGTCGGTGTTCTGCTCGGGCACGTAGCCGAGCACCGTCTGCAGGCCGTGGAAGAGACCGGCCCCGTGCACCCCGCCGGCGCCGATCGCGCTCTTGGCGTTACTGACCTCGTAGAGCAGCTTCGTGAGGGCGGGGTTGGTGGAGTTCTGATTGAGGAAGGAGACGAAGCGGTCTACCTGATACTTCTGCAAGAGGTCGAGATAGATGGCCGCGGCCAAGCCCGCGGAACCAACGACCGCCAGCAGCGTCATGAACCGCGGTGGCACGCCCGCGATCACCATCATCGCCGAGACGATGAGCACGATGATGACCGACGTGCCGAGGTCGGGCTGTTTCACGATGAGGGCGAGCGGTACTGCGGCCATCAAGAGCAGTCGAAAGACATCCTTCATCCGCAGACCTTCGGTGCGGCGAGCGCAGAACGTCGCAATCGCCAAGATCAGGCATAAGACGGTGAACTCACTCGGTTGAATCTGGATCGACGAGCCGATCCGGTACCAACGCTGCGCCCCGAGGGCCGAGGTGCCCAACACGAACACGCCGGCCAAGGCGAGGACCGACCCGATATAGAGCGGCGTGGCCGCGATGTCGTATCGCCGGTAGTCAATGCGCGCGACGATCGTCATGGCCACCAATCCCACAATGACGAACAAGGCTTGACGTTCAAGGTAGTAGTGGGGATTCTCGCCGGCGTTGATGAGCTGCTGGCGTGTGGCGCTGTAGGCCATGATGACCCCCACCACGCTGAGGGCGATCAGACCGACGAGTAGCCCGTAGTCCACGTGCTCCTTGGTGCGCTGCTTGATCGAAAGGGCGCTCAGGGTATCGGTCACGCGAGCGACTCCAAGAGGGCGGCCCCCGACACGTCGATGTTCCACCACCAGCGCATCTGTCGCGCGGCCTGGTACGCCAACATGGGCAATCCGTTCATGGTTCGACACCCGGCGGTGGCGTAGCGGGTTCGCCATTCGGAGTCCGCCGGATCGTAGGTGATATCGACGGCCACGGTCTCGGGATGGACGCCCTGTAAGACGGCCGCCTCCGCGTCACGCCCGGCGACGGGAACTGTGTTGACGATGAGATCGACGGGTCGATAGACCAGCGAGGCGGAGTACGCGTTGGGATAGCGCCCCGTGAGTTCCTCGACCTTCTGCTCATTTCGACCGTGCACCACGATCGACGCAGCGCCGCGTGCGACGAGTGAATCGACGATCGCGCTCGCCGCCCCTCCGGCGCCCAGCACGACCACGTGCGCGTTCTCCACGACCGCGCCGAACGTGGCCTCGAGGGCGTCGACGAACCCGTCGCCGTCGGTGCTCGCGCCTAGAAGCACACCGTCGCGACGGAGCAGCGAATTGACCGATTGCGTTCGACCCGCCACCTCAGAAAGTTCGTCGCGCCGCCGCGTTCTTTAGCGGACTGGTCACCGAGAGCGCATCGAACTCGTTGCCGAGCATGCTCGGTAGCAGTGACGCGTCCGCCAAGGTGAGTTCCACGCGCTGGGAACTTCCCGTCAGCCCGGCGAGGCGCAGCCCTGCTTCGTGGAGTTGGGGCGAGAGTGAATGGGCGATCGGCGAGCCCACAACGCCAAGACGCCAGTTCATTCGAGACCTCGCTTCTCGGCCGTCGCTTCATTCTTCAACTGCTGGGAGAACGTCGTGGCAAAGGCTTCGTCGCCGTGCTTATTGATCACCGTGAAGTAGAGCCAACTACCCTTCGGCGCGTGCAACACTGCCCGGAGCGCGTCCTTTGACACCGTGCAGATTGGCGTCGGTGTGAGTCCGACGTTCAGGTAGGTGTTGTAGGGGGTCTGCGTATGGAGCATGGCGGGAGTGACGGTGCCACCGTCTTGTTGGAAGTAGTAGAGCACGGTCGAGTCCATCTGGAGCGGACCACCTCGGGCGAGTCGGTTGAGAATCACCCGCGCCACCTTGGGCATGTTGCGTGGGTAGTAACCCTCCTTCTCCACGATCGACGCGGCGGTGATGACTTGGTAGGCGTGGAGCCCTTCGGTCGTCGACGTCGGTGTGAGTCCGACCGAGGATGCTTCGCGCCTGAAGCGATCGACCATCCGTTTCGCCAACTCCCCCGGCGTCGTCGAGCCCGTGATCAAGTACGTACCCGCACCCACGAGTCCCTCGAGCGAAGAGCCATCGCCGTAGGTACTCGGTGTCGCCGCGTTCGTGGCGACCCTCGCGAACTGATTGGCGAAGTCGACCCCTCGCTCGCTGGCCACCTCAAGGGCGATCTCGTGCAGCGTCAACCCGGGCGTAGCGTTGATCACGACGACGTTGGGTGGTCGGCTCAAGATAGCGCGCACCGTCGCGAACGACGATCCTTGTCGCAGTTGGTACGTGCCAGCGCGCAGGTCCACGGCGCCCAGCACCAAACTTTCCAAGCGAAGTGCGAACGGCGACGCGATCACACCCTTCGCGTGTAGTTCACCCGCCACTGTTGAGAACGAGTCACCGCTATGGACGGTAACGATGACTTCCTTACTCTTGTGCGCGAAGATTGGATCGACCTGCAACGCGAACCAGGCGACCGCCACCACGATCACGACGAACACCGCCAACAGGACGCGGCCCACGGGTTTAAACAGCATGAAGGCCATCTAGGTAGTTTTGCAGCATGATTACGGCCGCGGCACTGTCGAGGTGACTTCGCTGGTCCCTGGCCCGAAGTCCCGCTCCCGAGAGCGAGCGACTCGCTTCGATCGTCGTTAATCGCTCGTCCCACTGCACGACGAGCAGATCGTCAAAACTCTCGCGTAACGTCGCGAAGAGCTCGTCGGCCGACGTCGTGCTCGCCGTCACTTTGCCCGAGAGCGCCAACGGGCGACCTATGACGAGCGCCCCGACGCTTTCTTCGTCAACGAGGGAACGCAGCGCGACCACGAGTCGCTCGTCGCGCGCGAGTGCCGGCCGTGGAAAGGCCATCGACGCTGCGGAGTCGGTGATAGCGACGCCGCAGCGCACCGTGCCGGGATCAATGCCGAGGTACCTCGTCATCCAGTACTTAAAGAGTCTTCGCCGCGACGAGGACCGCGTCGATGCCGTCCGCGTTGCGACCACCGGCCAGGGCGAGTCGCGACGAGCCACCGCCGCCACCGCCTACGTGGGTGGCGAGACTCTTTACGGTCGCCGCCGCGTCGAGGGTACCGTCGGTCGCGACCGCCAAGGAGACCTTGGCGTCACTCTCTCCGACGACGACGACGACTCGTCGACCGCGGTGTTGGAGTTCTTGGGCAAGGGTGCGCAACTGTTCACCGGCGTACCCGTCTACTCGCGCGACCACGACGTCGCCTTCACTCGCGGCGTCGAGTTCGTTGGCGAACTGGGTCAACTGCGCCTGGCGCAGCGACGCAACTTCGCGTTCGACGTCGCGCTGTCGCTCAAAGAGTCGCTCCAACGCGGGCACCACGTCGTCCAATGAAGTCTTGAGCAGCGTCGCCACTGACCCGAGGGCCTGTTCCATCTCGTAGCTACGGCGCTGCGCGCCCAGGCCACTCACCGCTTCGAGCCGTCGCGTGTTGGCGCCAATGGAGGCCTCGCTGACCACTTGGATCTGCCCGATATCCCCGAGTCGCTCGACGTGAGTACCGCCGCAGAACTCGAGGCTGTGACGACCGGCACGCACGACTCGAACACGATCGCCGTACTTGTCACCGAAGAAAGCCACGGCCCCCATCGTCTCGGCTTCGGCCTTGCTGGTCTGGATGGTGTCGACGTGTTCGTTGAGCACCACGTCGGTATTGACCAGGGTGAGGATCTCCTTGGTCTGTTCGCTGGCGAGTCCCCCGTCGTGGGAGAAGTCGAAGCGCAATCGGTCCGGACCGACGTAGGAACCCTGTTGTCGGACGTGGTCACCCAACACGGTGCGAAGACCCGCGTGGAGGAGATGGGTCGCGGTGTGGTTACGCCGGGTCGCCTCGCGTCGCTCGGCGTCGATGGTCGCCACGGCGATCTGTCCCGCCAGGACCTCGCCGCTCAAGCGACCGCGGTGCGCGAAGAGCCCGCCGGCGACGTTCTGAGTATCGAGGACCTCGAAGCGGCCGGTCTCGGTGACGACGGTTCCGGTATCACCGACCTGACCACCGGACTCGGCGTAGAAGGGCGTCGTATCGAGGAAGAGCTCGCTCTCGCCGTTCGCGCCCGCCAGCACGCCCAGCACCGTCGTCTCGACGCTGTAGCGATTGACGTCGCGGCCGACAAATTCCGTGGCGCCGTGCGAGTCGAGCAGGTCGCGGTACTGCGCGTCGTCCGCGACGCGCAGGGTCTTCGCGCTAGCCCGGGCACGTTCTCGTTGTTGTTCCATCGCGGTGTCAAAGGCGCCTCGCTCGACGACGAGCCCCGCCTCCCCGACGATCTCGTCAGTCAGCTCGATGGGGAACCCGTGGGTGTCGTGGAGCTTAAATGCGACCTCACCTGGGAATATCGTCGCCCCGTTCGCGAGGACGTCGCGCTGGGCACCTTCGAGGAGCGACAGGCCCGTACGCAACGTGCGGGTGAAGCCCGCTTCTTCGCGCTCCAGGATCTCGACGATGAGGTCACGCTCGGTGATCAACGTCGGGTAGGCGCCACCCATTTTTTCTATCGTCGCGTCCACCAGCGTGGCGGGCAGCGACAGTTCGGAACCAGCGCGTCTCGCGGCGAGCACGGCGCGTCGAATGATTCGACGCAGCACGTAGCCGCGACCTTCGTTTGAGGGCAGCACCCCGTCGGCGACCAACATGGTCATCGCGCGCCCGTGGTCCGCGACGCGGCGAATCGCGACGTCGCGAGCCGGTTCATCGCCGTAGTTGGACTTTACGATCCGCGACGCCGCTTCGATCAAAGGGGCGAAGAAGTCCGTGGCGAAGACCGAATCGACGCCATTCAAGATCGCCAGCGTGCGGTCGAACCCAGCGCCGGTGTCGATGTTCTTCTTCGGTAACTCCGTCAACGCACCGCCGGCGGCGCGCTCGTACTGGGTGAAGACGAGGTTCCAGAACTCCACGAAGCGGTCGTCGCCGCCGAAGGCCGGTCCCCCGTCGGCTCCGAATTGCTCGCCCTTATCGAAGAAGATCTCCGAACTCGGACCGCAGGGGCCCACGTCGCCCATTGTCCAGAAGTTGTCCTCATCCAGTCGTTGAATGCGCTCGGGACGAATGCCAATTCGGTCGCGCCAGAGATCGGCCGCTTCGTCGTCCGAGACGTGCACGGTCACCCACAGGCGATCGGGGTCCATGCCGAAGCCCTCGGTGATGAGCTGCCAGGCGTAGTCAATGGCGCCCTCTTTGAAGTAGTCGCCAAAAGAGAAGTTGCCGAGCATCTCGAAGAATGTGAGGTGGCGCTGGGTCACCCCGATGTTCTCGATGTCCGACGCCCGAAAACACTTCTGCACCGAGACGGCTCGAGGAAAGGGTGCCGGTTCCTCGCCCGAGAAGTACGGCTTGAAGGGCACCATGCCCGCCACGGTGAACAGCAGCGTCGGGTCGTGGGGAATCAGACTCGCCGAGGGCACCACGGTGTGGCCATTCGCGGCGAAGTAGTCGAGGAATATCGAACGTAGTTCTGCGGCTTCCACGGGAGTTACTCTACTGGCGCCTCGGGTCCGTCCTGGTGGGAGCGGTTCGTTCGCTCGCGCCAGTGCGCCACGAGGGGACCTTCGCGACCGTAGTCACTCGGATCGAAGAACGTCGTGTCGACGAAGCGGTCGGGCAGGTACTGCTGGTCCACCCACCCGTCTGGATAGTCGTGGGCGTAGCGGTACTCGTTACCATGCCCGAGCCGCGCCGCCGATCGGTAGGAGGCGTCACGCAGGTGCGCGGGCACTTCGACCAGTCCCCCCGACTGCACGGCGGCCGTCGCCGCCCCGAGGGCTCGGGTCACCGAGTTACTCTTGGGCAAGAGCGCCAGGGTGATCGCCGCGTGCGCCAGGGTGAGGCGGGCTTCGGGGAGTCCGACGAACTCAACGGCCCGTGCGGCCGCCTCGGCGACCAACAGGCCCGTCGGGTCCGCGAGACCGACGTCTTCGCTGGCGAGTATCACCAACCTGCGCGCTAGGAACCGCGCGCTCTCGCCACTTTCGAGCAGTGTCACCAGCCAGTACAGCGCGGCGTCGGGGTCTGAACCGCGCACCGACTTGATCAGCGCGCTCACCTGGTCGTAGTGGGTGTCGGCGGACTGGTGGTAGAGCCGGCCATCTCTCGCGCGGGCGACGTGTTCGAGGGCGACGGCGGCGCTGTCATCGTCCATGCGCGCGAGCACGATGGCGGTGTCGAGGGTGGTGAGCGCGCTGCGCGCGTCGCCGTCCGCCGACGCCGTGATCGCCGCCAGCGCCTCATCGGAGATGGTGGCCCCGCGCAGGCTGAGTCCGCGGCGAACCAGTGTTGCGAGGTCGTCTTCGCCCAAGGGGCGCAGTCGCCACAACGTCGAACGACTCATCAACGCCGCGTTCACTTCGAAGTACGGGTTCTCGGTGGTCGCGCCGATCAGCACCACCTCACCGGTCTCGGTCGCCGGTAACAACAAGTCCTGCTGCGCCTTATTGAACCGGTGCACCTCGTCGATAAACAACACGGTGCGCTCGGCGCGCTCGCCCAGTCGGTCCCTCGCACGTTGAATGGCTTCGCGAACATCCTTCACGCCGCTCGACACCGCTGAGAGGCTCTCGATGACGTAGTCGGCCGACGTCGCCAGGATCCGCGCCAGAGTCGTCTTACCCGTCCCGGCCGGACCCCACAGGATCATGGAGGTGAGTTGTCGGGTCTCGACGAGACGGCGAAGCGGGCCGTCTGCGCCAACCAGGTGATCCTGACCGACGATCTCTTCTAACGTGCGAGGTCGTAACAGCTCGGCTAAGGGTGCCGCTTCGCGCAGACGCTGCGTGACGGCGTCGTCAAAGAGTGACGTGACTCACTTGCCCTTCAGGTCGATACGCACGCGCAGATCGCGCAGCTGACGCTCGGTGATGCTCTTGGGCGCACCGGTCATCAAGTCGGCGCCCGATTGGGTCTTGGGGAAGGCGATGACCTCGCGAATGTTGTCCTCACCGGCGAAGATCGCCACCAGTCGGTCGATGCCAAAGGCGAACCCCGCGTGGGGCGGCGCGCCGTAGCGAAAGGCACCCAAGAGGAAACCGAATCGAATCTCCGCTTCCTCGTCGCTGATCCCGAGTGCCCGGAAGATGCGCGACTGAATATCGGCGCGGTGAATACGCACCGAGCCACTACCCAGCTCCCAGCCGTTGAGCACCAGGTCGTAGGCCTGGGAGCGCACGTTCAGAGGGTCGGTCTCGATCAGCGCGAGATCGTCGGGGTGCGGCATAGTGAAGGGGTGATGGGCG
>Ga0302197_10005169_pt1 | contig 11247 bp, 10 predicted proteins | sample II_Bog_N2_1_FD_193526 | JGI IMG/M metagenome (GOLD analysis project Ga0302197, IMG submission 193526) | Peat permafrost microbial communities from Stordalen Mire near Abisko, Sweden - II_Bog_N2_1 | ecosystem: Environmental > Terrestrial > Soil > Wetlands > Peat | place: Sweden: Abisko...
CCGCAATAAAGGGCAGCAATTCGTGGGTCGCAATCGATAAGGCAACGGCAGCCGTTGCGGCGGTCACATTGGCCACCCAGAAGACCGATGCCGCGTTGCGCTGCCAGCCCAGCGCGGTGGCCGCGCAAATAAATGCGCCAAGCACCCCCGCGGTGGCCCCGGCAGGCAATACGTTGAAGCGCAATGTCAGCTCCCACAGCATGGGAGCCAGGATCAAGGCGGAAGTGCAGGCATAGGTGGCGCTGGCAAACCAGGCTCCGACCGGCGCTCGCGTTGCCGTCACCAGCCAGAACATCGCGTACGCAATGGCAATGGCCGCGACCCCAAGTTTGGGCAGCGATGTGGACTCGGCAACCGCCCGCAGCAGGTAAGCACCTGCAATGCCCAGCATGGCCCTGCCCAGCACTTGAAACGCGCCGCCGGCAACCGCAATGGGCAGCGTGTCAACAATCTCTGCTGTTTGCGACGGAGCCGCCGCGAGGGATGGCGCCGCAATGGACGCCGCGGAAGGATGCTCCAGCGCCTCGACACGCCTCTCCAGTGTTTCCAGGCGTGCGGCAAGCCGATTTAATGCGTCGGGAAGATCGTCCATTGTTTCCACCCGCAGGAAACCGGAATCACTATCGAGATCAATCGCCCGCCGCGGCTTCGGGCAAGCTCTTTGCAGGCCACGGAGGCAGCAACTTCACCAGCGCCCATAAGAAGAACAGCGGAAGGATGGTCAAGAAGATTGCTACAAACAGTCCCTCGCGTGTGACCAGGCTCATTTTGTAGGTCGTGTAGCCGAGAAAACTCTTGCTGAACAACTGTCCGCCGATCACCACATTCCAGCGCATGGCAAAGATTCCAACCAGTGTCAGGCATCCGGCGACTGAATAGATGCGCTTGCGAACAATCTCAGGCAGCTTCACCACCTGGGTGATGCCCAGCAAGATGATCGGAGTCAGCGTTCCCAGGCATATCTGCACCACGATGTGCGAGAAATAAAGCTGCGTATGGACCATGAAGTTGAGGCTGCGGAACGACTCGTCGGCTTCATAGATGCGGTGAATCAAGTCCAGCATCTCCAGACTGAAGTCGATGATGAAGATGTAGAAGAGGTACATCGCAATGGTGTCAACGCAATGTATGTCGATCTTTTCCTTGCGCAGCTTGGTAATGGCCATGTAGAGAAGCATCACTCCGGCAATTCCCGACACCATGGCCGAAAAGATAAACACAACCGGCATGAGCGGCGACGACCACCAGGGGTTTGCCTTGATCGAACCGAAGATGAATCCGACGTATCCGTGTAGCAAAAACGCCGAAGGAATGCCGATCAGAGTCACAATGTATCCCACACGCTCATCGATCGAGAGCGACCGCTCGCTGATATTGCTCGAACCCAGCGTCATAACTTTGTAGACAATTCGCATCAAGCCTTTGCTTGACTGCGACCACAGCACGATCTCGCGCCGGTAGTCGAGCCAGATCTCCAGCACCAGCACCGCCATTAGATACCACAGATACACGTACCCGAACATGGCCATGGCCGAAGTGCTATGCGGAGTGAAGTACATCTCCGGCGAGCGCTCCGGATGGCCCAGGTGCAACTGAAGCGGCAGCGGCGCAACCAGCAAAAAGGCCAGCGCCGTCAGCAGCGCGAGCCGATATGTGGGCTTGACTGCCTCGACCCTGAAGACACGCTCCAGCGACGCCAAAATAAACGCGCCCGCCACCAGTCCAGTGATGAACGGATAAAGGACGATCAGCACGCTCCATTGGAGCCCGACTTCGTTCGGATACATGAAGCCTTCAACACCGTTCATAACTTCTCACCCATCTGGCTTTCAGCCTTCAGCATTAGCCGCCCTTACCGCACCGAACCGTCCAGGTCGTTGTAGTAGACCTTGGCGCCCGTGGCCATCTGCGGCTTCAATACCTGCACGCTGTGTGTCTTGAGGAACTCGTGAATCGGATCCTTGGGATCCTTAAGGTCAGCCAGTTGCCGCGCGCCTGTCGGACATGCCTCGCAGCACGCGGTCGTAAGTCCCTTCGTGATCCGGTGGTAGCAAAGCGTGCACTTGTCGGCAACTTTCTTCTCCGGATGGATGTAGCGGCAGCCATAGGGGCAGGCCTGCACGCAATAAGCGCAGCCCAGGCAGTATTTCTGGTCCACCAGCACTACGCCATCCGGGCTGATGAAGGTTGCGCCTACCGGGCAAACCTGTGTGCAAGGCGAATCCGCGCAATGGTTGCAGAGTTTGGGAACGAAGAAATACTTGCCACTTTCATCCGTGGCAACCGGGAACCCCTCCTTGCCGCCGTCGGGCGAAATCACCTCGGGAGCGATCATGGGGTTGTTCATCACGACTTCTGGATTGGTCATCTTCCAGTCCGACACGTGATAGCGTTCCACCCAGGTGCGGAAGTATCCATCCGGCACGTCATTCTCTGTTTGGCAGGCCCGCACGCAGTTGCCGCAGCCGATGCACTTGGGGATGTCGATCAACATGCTCCACCAGTGCTCGCTCATCTTGTAGTTGGGCGATTCTTCGGGCGTTCCGGCCAGCACGTACTTCCATGCAATGGCCGCAGCCGGCAATAGAACCATGATTTGACGCCGGGAAATATTCATTTCGCACCTCCCGCGTCCATCCCAGGACTATGCGGCTTGTGGCAGGTCTCGCACGGCAGCCCTTGAGAGTGATCCGCCGGCACAACCTGCGGAAAGCCCTTGGGTTTGGCCGCGCTGGCCGTGTGGCAGCGGGCGCAGAGCACTGCCGTATCCGGCAGTACAGGCTTCACAGACGCAGGATCCTCGGCATGGCGAAGCAGAGGGGAGTCTGGCGGGAAGGGTGGAACGATCAAGGCGACCATGCGCTCATAGAGGTTTGGCTTGGGCTGCTCGGGATTGGGCAAACGCTCAACCAGCGCGCCATGGCAGGCTTCGCAGTTCACGTGCGCATGTTTTCCGGCCTTCTTTACGTCTGCCACATCCGCGTGGCAGCCCTCGCAGGTGTCGTGGCCAACGAACTTGACTGGATGCGCGGCAATCTCGCCCATGGCGGCTCCGCGGTAGTGCCCATATTGTCCAAAGCTCTTGGGGACAACATAGTGGCGCACCACCAGAAACACCAGAAAGGCGAGAACGAATAGCCCCGCAAATCGGAATAGATGCCCTGCATCCTTGAAGACACTCATCAAGACCTCTCCACAATCACCGTGCCAGGAGGTTCCGCGCAGCTATTCCAATGTGATCTGGAACATTCCTTGCATCTTCGACCGTACAGGAGGGTATCGGGGGTCTGTATGTGAGTTAAATCACACGCAGACGTGACGCGCCACACGCACGCCGCACAAGACAATCAGCAATTCACGGCGTCTTATGTTTGAGCTCGAAAGATGGGCGTCATGTCCTAAGCCGCGCCTTGGACTCTTCTGTTTAAAAGGACTGCTGTTCCTTGACGGCTTTCACGAAGAGGGGCGCGGCGTTTTGCAGTCTTTCAATGATCTTTGTCCGCGTTTCCCCGATGGCGCTTGCCTGATTGTCGAGCTTATCCAGCAATATCGAAGGATTAAGGTGATATTGGTGCAAAAGAAACTCGTCGGGGGAATGGACAAGAAGATGGTAGGGATCTAGCACTTCTTTCGGAAAATCCTTTAGATTGCTCGTCACGATGACATCTGCCTTTGCAAGGATTGCGGCGGCAACTACGTGCCGATCGAATGGGTCGGGAAGATTCGGGACTGCGGCCAAAAGTTCCATCGGGACGCAGATGCGAGCTTCTGGAAAGGCTTCTTGCATCATGCGGATGCGACGATTCGCCTGCTCGTCAGTTAGTCCAAACCGGAGCAAGATACGGTGCAGTTCAACCAGTGTTTCTTCGCTCCAGTAGGCTCGATAGAGAGCCGGCTCTTCCGCACAGCGTAGCAGAATATCGCAGAGCGGCATGGGAGCCAAGACGCAAGTATCAAATACGGCGGAGTATTCATTATCAGGTGTCAAGATCATTGCTCTATTCTCATGCCCACACCAGTAAGATTAGAAATTGTATGGGGGAAGGCATTTTGCTTTCCCCCGATAGCTTAACAATTCTCACTCTTTACCTTGCCCGGCCGGTGGAATCTGGTCGTAAATGCCCTCCTCGTACTCAGCTCGGGACAAATCATCCAAAGTCTTCCGGCGCGCCGAATCCCTCCTTCCCTTGTAAGCCAGAACATCGCGGGCATAAATGCGCCTGTGCGTTCCGACCATGTGATAGGGAACCTGTTGTTGATCGAGCAATCCGATCAGAAACTGTCTCGAAACAGCGAGCAACTTTCCGGCTTCCACAGTTGTCAACTCAGCTTCGTTCTGGAGAAGAGTGACAGACTTGCCGGCTTTCAAGTCACCCAACAGCCGGCAAAGAAAGGAATAGAGATTGGGCGGAAGAGATTGCGCCCTCCCGTCCGGCCCCACCAACTTGGCCTCTCCTCTTCGCAACTCTCTGTAGAGCGCCTGGACCTCTCGCTGGTCCTGTTCTGTGATCGGAAGGCAGGCCACTTCCTCTTTGGTTGCCATGGTCATCCCTCGGTTAATCTTCGCAGTCTTTCGCATCCGCTACAACTGATTTAAGTAATTAATAGCATTTATTCGCTATATGTGTCAAGGGGCTATGTAAGCTTTCTTGGGGTCTGCCAAAATGGCCCCCCGCATCGGAAGGGAAGGAGGCCACGCACTTCCTTGATACGATATGTGCTTGGAGCAAACGATGCAAAGGATACTCGACGGGACTGCAATCGCAGCCGCCATCAAGCAGGAAGTAGCGGAAGAAGTAAGACTGCTAGCCGAAAAAGGCATTCGTCCGGGTCTGGCGGCGGTGCTCGTGGGTCATGTCCCTGCGTCGGAGATTTATGTTCGCAGCAAGGTGCAAACCTGCGCCGATCTCGGTCTCTATAGCGACCTCATCACTCCTCCCGACACCGTGACTACCGCTGAAATGCTCGATCTGGTGGCCAGCCTCAACGCCCGCGATGAGATCGACGGCATCCTGATTCAGTTGCCACTGCCCCCGCAGGTCGATACCAAGGCTCTGCTTGATGCTGTCTTGCCCGCCAAGGATGTGGACGGTTTTCACCCTGTAAACGCGGGCCGCTTGCAGGCGGGCCGTCCGGCGCTGGCCCCTTGCACGCCCGCCGGTGTCATTGAAATTCTCAAGCGCAGCGGCATTTCTATTAGCGGCCAGCACGCCGTGGTGGTGGGCCGCAGTGACATTGTGGGCAAGCCCGCCGCCATGCTGCTGCTCAACCAGAACGCCACCGTCACCATCTGCCACTCCAAAACCCGTGACCTGGGCGCCATTACCCGCCAGGCCGATATTCTCGTCGCCGCCATCGGCCGCCCCGGCTTTATCACCCCCGAGATGGTCAAACCCGGCGCAACCATCATCGACGTGGGCATCAATCGCATCACCAGCCAAGCCGACTTCGACCGCTTCTTCGCCGGCAATGCCAAGCGCGAGGCCGCCTTTGCCAAGCGCGGCTCCACGCTCGTGGGCGATGTTCACCCCAAAGCCTTCGAGCTGGCGGACGCTTACACGCCTGTTCCGGGAGGCGTCGGGCCGCTAACCATCGCCATGCTCATGGCCAATACCGTTCGGGCGGCCAAGATGCGGCGGGGGCTTTAAGTCATGCTCCGTGTTGGCCTCACCGGCGGTCTGGGCAGCGGCAAGAGCACCGTTGCGGGCTATCTGCGCGACCTCGGCGCTGAGGTCATCGAGGCCGATGAGCTGGGCCGCACCCTGATGAAGCCGGGCCAGCAGGTCTACGCCGAGATCGTGCGCGCCTTCGGCCCCAGCGTTGTCGCCCCAGATGGCCACCTGAACCGCGCCCATTTGACGGTGCTGGCTTTCCAGGGTGGCAGACTGAATGAGCTGAACGCCATCGTCCATCCGGCTGTGATCGCGGCGCAGCGGCGCTGGATGGAGTCGGTATTCGAACGCGATCCGTTTGCCGTAGCGGTCATCGAGTCGGCGCTGATCTTCGAGGTCGAGCGGGATGCCCGTGCTCGCGGGGAAGAAGAGACCATTCTGGCCGACTGGCGCCGCCGCATTGATCGAATCGTTCTGGTCACGGCGCCCGATGAGCTGAAGATCGCCCGCTATGCCGACAGAATCTGCCAATCGGGCGAGGGCCGCGAGGTCGCCGAAGCTGACGCCCGCCTCCGCCTGGCTCACCAGATTCCCGATGCGGAAAAGGCAGCCCGAGCTGACTATGTGTTGGAAAACACGGCAGATCTGGCCGCGTTGCACGCCCAGATTGCCGCGCTGTGGCAGCGTCTCAAAGCGGAGAGCAACAAAACTTCGTTGGACGAGTCTTTAGAATAGGAAGTGGCAGCCGCGCCTTCCCCTGGGAACATCGGCGCGCCGCCGCCGTATCTCTATCAGGAAGGTCTTTGGGATTTAGGAGCTATGAGAGCATTGCGCCGCGTATTCCTGGTTGTCCTGCTGGTGGGCGGATTCTGGTATCTCACCACGCATTTTTATCCCAGTCATGATGCACCCGCTGCCTCGGCCTGGCCCCATTTCTCGCTCTTTGGAGCCAAGAGCACAGGTTCCCCGCTCCAACTGACCGAGGCCGAGGCTGCGCCCGCCTACGACGCCGAAGAGCAGAACAACATCGCCGTCTATAAACGGGTGCTGCCGTCGGTGGTCAACATCACGTCCACGACCCTGGTATTCAACTTCTTTGAGGGAGTCGTTCCGCAGCACGGCCAGGGCTCAGGATTCGTCCTCGACAAGGCCGGTCATGTGCTTACCAATTTCCACGTCGTCGAAGGCGCAAACCGCGGCATCGAGGTCATGCTGAGCAACAAGCGCCGCTATTCCGCCAAGGTGATTGGAACTGACAAGGCGCACGACCTGGCCCTCTTGCAGATCGACGCGCCCAACCTTGCGCCGGTCACGCTAGCCGATTCCGCGGGCCTCTCCGTGGGCCAGAAGGTCTACGCCATTGGCAATCCCTTCGGCCTCAGCGGAACCATGACGCGCGGCATCATCAGCTCCATCCGTTCCATCCGCGGCGCTGAAGGCGCGCTTATTGAAGACGCCATCCAGACCGATGCGGCCATTAATCCCGGCAACTCCGGCGGGCCCTTGCTCAACTCGCGTGGCGAGGTCATCGGCATCAACGCCATGATCGCCTCCAACGGCGCTGACCAGAGTTCCGGCATCGGTTTCGCCATCCCCATCAACACAGCCAAGGCCGTGCTGGCCGACCTCACTCGCTATGGGCGCGTCAAGCGGCCGTCGCTGGGCATCGCATCTTACGCCATTGGACCCGATCTGGCCTCGCAGATGGGCCTGGCCGTCGATTCGGGCGTCCTCGTCCAACAGGTCGTGCGCGGCGGAGCGGCCGAGCGCGCCGGCATCCGTGGCGGCAACCAGCAGGCCTACGTTGGCAACACCCCCATCCTGCTCGGCGGCGACCTCATCGTGGCCGTCGACGGACAGGAAGTTGCCGATCCTCAGGACATCAACGGCCTCATGGACAAACACCAGGCCGGCGACACCATCAGCGTCACCCTCTATCGCGGAAAGAAGCAGATGACTCTCAAGTTGATCCTGGGCGAGGCGCGGGACGCGAATACTTAGTCCGACAGTCGATTCAGATATCTCTCGCGGGGTGCCCCACCCTCGCCGCGTTATTGTTTTTGCGACTAGGGTGGGATGCATGCCCCGCATTCACCTGCCGGCTATCAGAAGCCGGCCTGCGCCTCGGCAAGCTCCGCCCTCACCACTTGTGCCTGCGCCTGTTCGACCGGTTCGCTATAGTGGCCGGCCACAACCACAGCGGCATTTCCCTCATCCAAGTACAGCCGTACCGCAGCCAGCTTGATGGTCGATTGAGCGGCCATCTGCGCCACCTGAGCCTTGTTTGAGATGGATTGAACCAGAGCCAGAATCGCGCTCACAATGGTTGCCACTCCCTGGATCGAAGCCAAAGCATGCTGCTCGCTCGCCGGGTTCATGATCTTTGCCGCCTGCAAGAGCGCAACGTTCACCTGCTGCTGAAAGGTCACGATTTGGGTTTGCATCTGCGCCAGCGTACTCGCATTCGGATTGGCCAGATAAGCCTTGGCCTGCGCCACCAGCAGGTTCGAGGCCGCGTCGAACCCGACTGTCGCAGCGGCAAAGATCGGCGCATCTTGCGGCGCCAGCAGCGCGGCGGTCGAATCCACCGTGACCACGGCGCTCTGCAACGCCGGCGTCCAGTTCACAATGTCCTGCGCAACGGTCACCCCCGAGCATCCGGCCACGAACGGCAGCGGCAGCAACAGCGAGATCAGCGCCCACGCGCCCAGCTTGGCGGTCGAGCCGGAACGCAGGTCCCCTTCGGCAGGCTCAGGGCAGGCTTTCGACTCGCTGCGCTCGCTCAGGATGACAGCTGAACTGGACGGGTCTCTGGCAAGCAGTCCCAGCAGGGCTGTGGCAATGGCGCTCACCAGTGTAATCACTGTGCCGTTCCCGGCTGCGCCCAGGGTCACGCCCTGCTGCCCAAGGACGCCGGCAATGGTGACGACCGCAATCAACACCCCGGCGGCCGATGTCCTGGGGTGATTCCAAACATTCGAGATAGGGTTCATTGAGAAAGCTCCTTCTTTGGAAACGATGTACAGACTCGCTTTGTGTCAGGGCATGACTTTAGTCGTGCCGTAAATGCAACAAAATCAACGTGGGCTTTACAGGCTGCGGAAGAACTCGTAATCGACCCGGCTTTGTATCAGGGCATGACTTTAGTCGTGCCACAAGAGGCCACCTTTGATTCCGGCTTTAGCCGCTGCGGAATTGCAAATAGCTGAAAACGAATGCCGCAGGGGCTAAAGCCCGGCATCTTCTTGCTATCTCTTCGGCACGACTAAAGTCATGCCCTGATACAAAACGCATCGTGAACGGAGTTTTTTCGCAGCCTCTTCAGCCCCTGAGGGGACGCTGCCGCACAATAGACGCTTGCGCGGAGTCTCCGTAGTGAAAGGGCAGCCGAAGCCGCCCTGGTTGACCTTGCCTGGCTTGAGATTTGATGAGGTGAGGACTCTCGCATTGGCGCGCCGCCGTGGTTCCGGTCAGCGCGCCAAGCTGAGAGCCTGTGCCACGCAGACTTCGACGGTCCCGCGCCCCGGCGCCATCCGCTTGTGGGACGGCGTACTCATTCGCCGGGCGCGGCATCTCCGTCGATTGTCTGGCTACCTATAAGGCTAGGGAAATAGGGGCATATCTTCTGCAAAAAAGCACCGACTGCAAGGTATATGAAATCAAAGGTTTACCCAGTGCTTGCTGGAGCGGACGCCTTGACTGACGGATCAAGTGGGATGCCGCGAGTGGCCCACGGTTTGGGCCTGCGCAATCCCGCCATTGGTCGCAGCCGGATTCTGCCGCCTTGGCGTGTCCACCAACTGGCAATCTCCGGATAGGCGACCAACTACTCGGAGCCGAGACCTTGGGCGATTGCTATCCGTCTGATCTCATTTTTCGCGAATGCAGCTATATCCGAGATTCAGGTCCTTCACGCCAGACACAACTGGTTTTTCGGGTGGAAAAAACGTGGCCATGTCGCCTGGAGTCCGTGGATAATCAAGGTGTGACGGACCCACCTCCCGACTTCCGTATACGCGATCGACGACAAAACCCTTGCCGCAATTCCCGTAAAGGACCCAACCGCCAGTGAGGAAGTAGCTCGCGTATGCCTGCCAGGGCCGCAGTTCCTTCCCGGAACTCGACACGCTGACCCGAATAGGGAGATCGCGGAGCCCAGCGTTGATGTGCATCTCAACCCGGTACGCACGTATGGCTTTGTCGGGCCTTGCATTGGAATAGTCTGCGAATGGTGCCTTCAGATCGCATTTTCCGATTGGCTCAATCTTGTACGGCGTTTGGTTAACGTCAAGTGTGTAGTAGCCGCTGGCTGCACCGCCAAGAGAACCTGTCGATCTGACTCGACAGCCCCTTAATATCTGGAGCTGAGGTGAATTCCACGGAAAGATCTCGATGGAAGTCTGACCGCATTGAGGTTTATCCAGTCGTAGTTCAATCCACTGCCGAATACCGTCATGGAAGATCAGTTTACCTTCTAGCGTTCGGGCCTCCGACCAGCAGTCGGGAGCGGTTGCATTTGTTTGCGGGTGTTCCTGACCGGTCGCAGACACAGCCGCCAACGCTATGAGCGCGAACGCAGAGACAAAATGATTCATGCGGAGTTTATAGCATAGGTAGTCCGCACCGCGCTTCGTCATCGTTAACCGTTCCCAAAAACCGGCATGGAGCAGCTGCTGGGCGCGCTTTCGCGATTGTGCGGCGCGACGACTCCGTATAGCGTGGCTCCATTTCTCTACGCTGGTTAGCGGAATCGGCATCACCTCTAGCCTGCATTTCTCACAAGGCGCGTCAACGAACTTTGTAGCGCCGGCCTCCTGGCCGGCTGTGGTGTGGGTCTCCCGACCCACGCCGGACAGCGTTTGTTCCGTCACAGTGTGCGCCAACGGTATCGATGAACGAGGCTTTGATCTGGCGGCGAGGACGCCGCCAGTACAGCCGACCAGGAGGTCGGCGCTACAAAGCGTCAATGCGGCGGTAAGAAATGCGGGCTAGCCCACAATATTTCGATGGGTTATCGGATCTAAATCAAGTCCGCGCAAGAACTCCGAAATGACCGCGGCAGCTTGGTGAGGTTCCCGCTGAAGCAGAAGATGGGGTGCTTCAAGCGTCGCGACCGCCGCTTGCGGCTTGATCTGGCGAATCTCTTCAAGACACCACGCCGCTACCAGCCGGTCCTGCCTGGCTTGGAGATACAGGATGGGTACTGTGATCTGGTCCAATTCCGCTAGCGCATCACAATCAAGCACTTCACGCAGCCGTGCGGCCAATACACCTGACTTCACAGAGGAGATGGCAGCTTGAAAAGCCTTGAGCAAAGAAGCCGGCGCGTCCTGCCCAACAAGCCAGTACTCGGCTAAAAACTTCGGCAACGGAATGTGGAACACAATTGGCGCGCACAGCGAAGCGAGTAAGCGCCGCCAACCTTGCACGGGGCTTGAAGCAAAGCCTGCACAGAGAACCAACGCCGCAAGGTTCGATGGATTTGCCGCAGCGTATTGGATTGCAAGGGGAGTTGAAAAGGACTCGGCCACCAGAACGAACGGCTCCGAAACGGGACAAGACTCGCGCACAAGACCGGCCAACTCCGCGTACGGAAGAAATCGGTCGGCAGGATACCGCACAATTACGGTTTGGA
>Ga0302197_10005172_pt1 | contig 11244 bp, 10 predicted proteins | sample II_Bog_N2_1_FD_193526 | JGI IMG/M metagenome (GOLD analysis project Ga0302197, IMG submission 193526) | Peat permafrost microbial communities from Stordalen Mire near Abisko, Sweden - II_Bog_N2_1 | ecosystem: Environmental > Terrestrial > Soil > Wetlands > Peat | place: Sweden: Abisko...
CGATCAAGCGCTGCTGACTAAGCTCCAGGGAGAGTCTGGCGCCGCATTTGACATGACATTTGTCAATGCCATGGTGTCTGGCCATAAGCAGGGTGTGCAGTTGTATAAAAATGAGGAAACCAACGGTCAGGATGCCGCAGTCAGGGTGTCAGCTACGAAAGGCGAGCCGGTCATCGCTGCGCACCTAAGAATCGCAGAGCGTCTGGCGGGGACAATAGGCAAGAGCTAACCTCTGAGGGTATTGAACTGCCCATGGGGCTAATCTCTTCCGCATCCGCGCTCGAGTAGCACGATCGTGTCTGCGCTTGACAAAGCGAGGAACAATCAATCTCGCTCTCGTTGAAATAACCGAGGCGCGCGCGCTCCGCTCGCCAAAGCCCGCTAAGCCAAACAATGATCGGCGCGACCGGACACTGTCTGTGATGTTCAGTGGTGGTCAGGCTTCACAGAATGGATGAAATGACCAAGCTCCGGAATGAATAAATACGCCAGCCCAAGGCACACCAGGATGGTCACCCCGAAGAGTACCACAATCAGCAGAAAATTCGGCCCATTCGGCGCCCTGCCACCGTCCTCCGGCGACTCAATCCTATACATAGCCTGATCAGATGCCAATTCTCCGCTTCACGGCCACTCGCGCGGGCGAACCTGAACTGCTCATCGCCGAGATCACCCAGAAGGCGCTCGCCGAGATAATCGGGACAACGCGCCCCGCGTTAGCCACTCCATACGTTCTGAATCTAGACGGCATGCTGGATCCGTCGCTGAGCATAAGTGACCAGTATCGCTAGTCTTTCTCCCACATAGTAATGAAGGGCGCAAAATGAATTCGATGGACTGCACCCCCTTCAGCAGGACAGGAAAGCAGGACGACGATGGCACTACCAGCGATATCGCTTGACGAAGAACACCAAGGCATCTCGCTCGTTCCAGAACAACGACAAGACATGCCTTCTCCGCTGCGTCCCGAGATTTCACTACCGACACGTATTGCTTTCATCGGCAACTATCTTCCCCGGCGATGTGGCATCGCCACATTTACTACCGACTTGTGCACCGCAGTCGGCGTGGCATATGGCGCCGGCAGGCTGTTTGCGATCCCCGTCAACGATCCTGGTTCCAGCTACCAGTATCCGGAGGCGGTCAGACTGGAACTTGATCAGGAGGACCGCTCGTCGTATGAGAGGGCCGCCGACTTTCTCAACTTTAATGGCAACGACCTGGTATGCCTGCAGTTTGAATATGGGATTTTCGGAGGCTCCGCAGGGAGCCACATTCTTAGCCTGCTGCGAAAGCTGAAAATGCCGCTGGTGACGACGCTGCACACAGTGCTGCGCGAGCCCGACGCGAACCAGCGATCGGTGTTGGAGGAGACTGCCGAACTTTCGGACCGCCTCATCGTGATGAGTGAACACGCGGCCCGTCTTTTGCGCGATGTCTATGCCATTCCGAGAAGCAAGATCGATGTGATTCCGCACGGCGTGCCAGACCTTCCTTTCATGGATCCCAATTACTTCAAGGATCAGTTCGGCACCGAGGGGCAATCGGTCTTGTTGACGTTTGGATTGTTGTCCCCAAATAAGGGAATCGAAAATGTGATTCTTGCATTGCCGGAAATACTGGAGAGCCATCCAGGCGTGGTTTACATCGTCTCTGGAGCGACGCATCCGCACATCCTAAAGCGCGAGGGAGAGCGGTATAGGGATTCGTTGAAGGCATTAGCGGAGAGTATTGGTGTCTCTTCCCATGTTAAGTTCAACAACCGTTTTGTCAACGCCGAGGAATTAGTTGAACAAGTTGGTGCAGCGGACATCTACATCACCCCATATCGACAGGAGGCTCAAGTCGTGTCCGGCACCCTCGCGATTGCCCTGGGGGCAGGCAAAGCGATTATTTCGACTCCTTACTGGCACGCGAAAGAGTTGCTTGCTGACGGCCGTGGAGTCATTGTTCCATTCGATGAACCGACTTCGATCGCGAAGGCTACCGTAGCCTTGCTGGATGATGAGGCGGTTCGGCATGCCATGCGCAAGCGCGCCTACCTTCATTCTCGTGAGACAACATGGCCAAGAGTTGCCGTTGCCTACATGGCAAGTTTTCAACAAGCGCGCGTCGAAAGGATGTACCGGCCCCACCCGACTCACGATGCCATCGGCATCGGCAATTTGGACGGTCTGCCGGCGTTGAACACGCAACACCTTCTCAGCATGACGGACGATACAGGCATTTTGCAGCATGCTATCTTTTCGCTGCCAAACTGCTTAGAAGGCTATACCACCGATGACAACGCGCGTGCACTGATTGTGGCTATTTTGATGAATGGTTCCAGCCATGCTGGATTATCGCGACGCTATATGACATTTCTCTGGCATGCTTTCAATGACAAGACAGGTCGCTTCAGGAACTTCCTGAGTTATGACCGTACATGGCTGGAAGAGTCGGGATCGGAAGATAGTCACGGTCGAGCGGTGTGGTCGGTGGGGACGGTCCTCGGCAATACGAAAGACGCGGGGCTTAGAGGCGCAGCGGGCAGGTTGTTTGAGAAGGCCTTTCCGATGGTTTCCACCTTTACCAGCCCTCGGGCCTGGGCATTCTCCATACTGGGGATGCAATGCTACCTAGACTGGTTCCCGGGTGACAGAGTTGTCCAGTGCGCACGCAATTTGCTGGCAAACAAACTCCTGGACATCTATGAGCGCACCCACTCACGAACCTGGCATTGGTTTGAAAAGAGTCTTTCGTATTCGAACGCCCGGCTTTCACAGGCGCTGCTATTGACGGGTCATGCGAGCGGGAATCAGAGAATGGTTGCGGCCGGTTGCGAGTCTCTGGAGTGGCTTGTCGCCGAGCAGCACCGCGAAGATCCCGATGTCTTCGTGCCGATCGGTTCGATGGGATTCTTTGCCGAAGGCGGTGAAAAGGCCCGATTCGATCAACAGCCAGTCGAGGCCTGCGCGACTATTTCTGCTTGTTTGCTCGCCTACCGCGTGACCGGTAAACAGCGATGGTGCGATGAGGCATGGTCCGCCTTTCGATGGTTTCTCGGCGACAACGATCTTCAGATCCCGCTTTACGATGCGGCTACCGGCGGATGCAAAGACGGACTTCATCCCGACCGCGTGAACGAAAACCAGGGGGCCGAATCAACGCTTTCGTTCCTGCTGGCACTTCTTGACATGCAAAGCCTGGAAAGCCACACCGCCCCACAACAGAAGCAAGAAACGAGCGTGTCCGTTTGAGCACAATTACACTGTCACATCCCTTATCTGATCCGGCCAAAACCGACGCTGAACACACGCGGTTTCATGGCCAGGACTCGCTCTTCCTCCGCCATCCTTCCAACCCAATTCTCAGCGGTAAGGATTGGCCGTATCCGGTCAACAGCGTTTTCAACGCCGGAGCCGTTCGTCTGGATGACGGTGACACGCTGTTGCTTTGCCGGGTCGAAGACCGGCGCGGCTTGTCGCACCTTTGCGCGGCCCGATCCACGAACGGAATCGATGGCTGGCGTATCGATCCGCAGCCGACGTTTGCGGCCAATCCGCGCGAATATCCCGAGGAAATCTGGGGCATTGAAGACCCCCGTATTACTTATGTTCCGGAGTTACAGCAATATGCAGTCGCATATACATCATTTTCCAGAGGAGGTCCTGGAGTGTCGCTGGCCTTGACGAAAGACTTCAAGACTTTCGAGCGCTATGGGGTCATCATGACGCCGGAAGATAAAGATGCCGCCCTGCTGCCACGCAGGATCGGAGGTTTGTGGGCGTTGGTCCACCGGCCGATGACCTCATTAGGCGCTCATATGTGGATCTCGTACTCGCCGGATCTTAGGCACTGGGGCGGCCATAAAGTGATGCTCGAAGCTCGTCGTGGCGGATGGTGGGATGCCAATAAGATCGGGCTTTGCTCTCCGCTCATTGAGACCAAGAAAGGCTGGCTGGCGATCTATCATGGCGTGCGCCAGACCGCCGCTGGTAGCATCTACCGTCTCGGGCTTGCACTCTTCGATCTTGAGAAGCCGGATGTGTGCCTGCAACGCGGAGACTGCTGGATGTTCAGCCCGGAGGCACCATACGAGCGAAGTGGAGACGTGCCCGAAGTCGTCTTTCCTTGCGGGCAGACGATTGGAGCGGATGGGGACACAATCAATCTTTACTATGGCGCTGGCGACTCCTGCATGGCGCTGGCCACCGGCAGCATTCGCACTCTTTTTTCCTGGCTCGATGCGAACCCCAGTTGGGGGGATGACCCCCGTTTGCCATAACAGCTAAATTGCTAGATCGAGATGGGGCGAATGATCTGGGGCCCCGGTAGGGTGGGATGATAGAGGCTCGTCACTCGATGGGCTGCATGTGGCTCATCGAAGCAATAGACAACTTCCTTGCTCACGTGCAAAAGTGATCAGACTTCGGAAATGCTTGAGGCTAACTTTGCCGAATGGGGTGTCTAACATGGAAATCACACAGACGATGGATCACAATGAGACGCGAGGAGACCAGACTGTGGATGAGGACCTGAAATTCTGCCTGGCAGCACTCGCTCGGGGAAATTCCCTCGCGATGCAAGGTCAGATGGAATCAGCTACTCGCGATCTTTGGGCGGTTGAAGATGCCGTCGACGCTGTAACGAAAGCCCTAGCTAAAGCTGGCAACGAAGAGTTTCTCGATCGGCGGAATAGACAACTCTCCGACGTTCAAAGAGGACTCCACAAACTCAGCAGCACACTCGATATCCCTCCACAGAGAGCGCTGACTTACCATCCCGGACGCATAGAGCCACGCGACGGCAGAGCCTGAGTCGGCTGCTTATTGCGAACGAAACACTTGAGGCTGAGTGTCTTAGGATAGAACACCGCGTAGGCTGGATCGCCTTGCTAAGCAAGGCATGCTGGCCTTCACTCGGACGATTTTTTGTCCGACCGCTGCCTTCGCTAAGAAGTCGATGGGGTCAATTTTGGTTCTTGCTGTCAGTCATCTGCATTGCCTCTTCGGGCGGCGACAGTTGGATTACTTCGGCGGCTGTCTATACGAATCGGAAAAACAAAGCATGGTGGTGAAGATCTCAGAGCCTGTGAAGGCCGTCCTGTTTCGCGATGAAGGACAACCCTTTGCGCCTGAGCGCGTTTGTCCCCGCACTGGATGTAGTATCGGCTTCAGCAGGAGCAAGCGTCAGTTTCGTTTGCTCATTGTCGGCCATAGACAGAAAAGCGGTGCTCGACTTATTTTGCAAGGACGAAGGAGGAGTGCGGCAGATTGTCATCTTCGTTCTCTCTCCGCTTTCAGGCTCAAGCAGCTTTAAGTGTCTTGCTCTTCGACGCAAGGCACTCCATCAGGTCCTTCCAGGACTTGACGAATGATGCAGCCCCTTCGTCTTGTAGTTGCGACCCCAGAGCGTCGGTGTCAATGCCCGCCTTGGCGAATCTTTCCAAACCACCGGCATGAGTGGGCAAGATTTCGCCAATCGTCCCATGGTCAGCGAGGGCTTTCAACGTGGTCTCGGGCATGGTATTGACGGTGAAGGGTGCGGCGAGCGCCTGGATATATAGTGTGTCTGACGCTTTGGGATCCTTGGTTCCGGTACTGGCAAAAAGAAGGCGCTGGGCACGGGCGCCGGCGTTGAAGATGCACTGCCAGCGCGGCGAGTCGAGCGTCAAGCGATAACTCTCATAAACTTGTCCAGCGACGGCGATGCCAAGCTGGTTCCGCAGGTCTTCGGGAACCTCGTCCGCTATCGCAACGTCCCAGCGGCTGACAAAGAGCGAAGCAACAGAGCCGACGTCGGGATTCAGTCCGGCTGAGATGCGCCGCTCGATGCCGCGCAGGTAAGCCTCGGCGGCCGCGACATACTGCACGGAGGAAAACAGGAGGGTCACGTTGACCGGGACGCCTGCGAAGATCGCCTCCTCGATGGCGGACAGTCCCTCCCTGGTTCCAGGAATCTTGATGAAGAGATTGGGCCTTCCGGCTCGAGCATGAAGATCCTTGGCTGCCGCAAGAGTGGAAGACGTGTCGTGAGCCAGCAGAGGAGAAACCTCGAGGGACACCCAGCCGTCCACGCCATTGGTCTGGTCGTGGATCGGACGAAAGAGGTCGGCGGCTTGCCTAAGGTCCTCAATGGCCAGTTCGAAAAACAACGCTTCGCCTGACTTGCCTTCCTTCACCTTCTGGCTGATAGGAGCGTCATAATCACGACTGTTCTTGATGGCGTGATCGAAGATGGTGGGGTTCGAGGTGAGCCCTGTGACCGAGAATTCCTGAATATAGCGATGCAGCGTTCCGCTCACCAGCAGTCCGCGGGTGATGTTGTCGAGCCAAAGGCTTTGGCCCAATTCGTATAGTTTCTTGGTCGCTTTAATCATTTTTCTCCTGGACAGTACGTGCGTCGTTCGTGTGAAACTCGAATCGTTCGATCTGGCCCGACGAGTCGGCGCACTCTATGCCTGACTTGCCAGCCGCGCCTTCCTCAATCCAATCGTGCGACAACTCCATGGGACACCTTCTCATTTAGTTCTGCTGTTCAAGCGCTTGCACTTTTTCCACTCGACGCCGGCGGCGTGCGGCGTTGCTGAAGTGCGCGGCCAGGAAAGTCTCGACCAGTTCCCAGGCGAGCGCCGACCCAATGACTTTCCCACCCAGACAAAAGAACATTCATGTCGTCGTCTTCAACGCCTTGACGGGCGGAGAATACATCATTGATTAGTCCTGCGCGGACACCGGAAACCTTGTTCGCGGCAATCGAAGCGCCAATGCCGTTGCCACAGAGCGCGATCCCACGCTCAACTTCTCCTGCGCCAACTGCCTTTCCCAGAGGGATGATGAAGTCCGGGTAGTCATCCGCAGGATTCAGTTGGTGCGCGCCGCAATCGACGATCTCGTACCTAGAGTTGCGCAGAAACTCCTCCAACTGCCCCTTGAGGGCAAAGGCCCCGTGGTCTGCCGCAATGCCCACCCGCATCATGATTTCATCTGGGTTTCAAGGACCAGGGGACGCACCCGGCTGCAGATGTTATCCACGGTGAAGCCATAGTGCTCCATCACGACCGGACCAGGAGCCGAGGCGCCGAAGGTGTCGACGGCGATCACGGCGATCTGGGATCCTACATACGACCTCCAGCCGAGTGAGACGCCAGCTTCGATCACCAGAAGCCGAACGCCGGGAGTAAGAACCTTGTCTCGATATTCGTCTGATTGGGCGGAGAAGATGTTTGTGCTGGGCACGCTCACCACTCTCACCTGAATGTTCTCAGTCGCTAGACGATCACGACTCTCCAGGGCGAGATGCACTTCAGAACCCGTCGCGATCAGGATGATGTCGGGTTGGATCCCAGCGTCGCAGTCGACAAGGACATAGCCGCCCAGCGGCACGCCTACCGGAATACCTGGATAGCGCGCGAGGTCAAGCACAGGAAGTCCCTGGCGGGTCAGGACCAGTGCGACCGGGCCTTTCTTTCGCCCAATGGCGATGCGCCAGGCTGCCACGGTCTCATTGGCATCCGCCGGTCGCAGGACAACCATGCCGGGGATCGATCGCAGTCCGAGCAGTTGTTCGACAGGCTGATGGGTCGGGCCGTCTTCACCCATGGCAAGGCCGTCATGGGTGAAGACATAGATCACCGGAAGATGGTTCATGGCTGCCAGACGCATCGGAGGACGCATGTAATCGCTGAATACCAGGAAGTTTCCGCCGTAAGGGATGAGGCCGCGATGGAGCGCCATGCCGTTCAGGATGGCGCCCATGGCGTGCTCCCGGATGCCGAAGTGCATGTTGTGCCCAGCCCAGTTCTCAGGCTCGAAGTTTCCGGCGCCCTCCATGTTCGTGTGGGTACTGGGAGCAAGATCGGCGGAGCCGCCCATCAATTCGGGCAGATGCGAGGCGAGAACCTCGATTGTCTTACCTGAAGCGATGCGGGTTGCCATGGGACCGTTCGCTGAAGTGAATACTGGGAGACTCGCATCCCAGTCCTTCGGAAGCTCGCTGGCTATGACTCGCTTGAACTCCGCGGCTTGGTCGGGGTATTCATCTCCATAGGCCTGAAAACGCAGCTTCCAATCCTTTTGTGCAGCGCCCCCTCGTGAGATCGCTTCTCGGAAATGCTCTAATGCCTCATCGGGAATGTGAAAGAGCGGTGCCACCGGCCAGCCCAGTCCTTCTTTTGTCAAGCGGACCTCCTCAACACCAAGAGGCTCCCCGTGTGCTGCGGCTGTGTCCTGCTTGTGGGGGCTCCCGAAGCCAATGTGGGTGCGGACGGCGATGATCGAAGGACGGCCCATCTCCTGTTGGGCAGCTCTCAGCGCGGATTCCACCGCGTCGACATCGTTGCTCTGCTCGACATGTTGGACATGCCACCCGAAAGCCGCGAACCGGGCCATGCGGTATTCGGTAAAAGCCAGCTCGGTGCTGCCTTCAATCGTGATGTGATTGTTGGCGTAGAGGACGATGAGCTTGCCGAGCCGCAGGTGGCCGGCCACGGAGCCAGCCTCCGAAGAGATGCCTTCTTCGAGATCGCCATCGCTGGCGAGGACATAGGTGTAATGGTTCACAATTATGTGACCGGGCCGATTGAAGCGCGTCGCGAGCGATACTTCGGCGATGGCCATGCCAACGGCATCGGCGAATCCCTGACCTAAGGGACCTGTTGTCGCTTCGACACCAGCAGTCTTCTCGTATTCCGGATGACCGGGAGTGCGGCTGCCCCATTGCCGGAACCGCTCGAGCTCTTCAAGCGGCAGATCAAAGCCGGTGACATGCAACAGAGCGTACAGGAGAGCGCATCCATGTCCGGCTGAGAGAAGGAAGCGGTCACGATCGGGCCATAGGGGATCCCGCGGATTGAACTTGAGCAGACGATCCCAGAGTGTGTAGGCCATTGCCGCCGAGCCCAGAGGAAGGCCGGGATGGCCTGAGTTGGCCTTTTGCACGATATCCACCGCCAAAAAGCGGAGTGTGTTGATACATAATTCATCGAGCGCGGGCGGAGCGATAGGCGTTAAAAGTACCGTGGAAGTTGTCATGGTTGCAGTGTGTCTCTTCTTGTTGTGCGCGGACATAGTTCAGGCGTGGACGAACCGGCGAATCGATTACGCTTTCAATGCCTGGCTCTGGCACGCTGGATGCTGGCATTGACAGGTTAGTTCCGTCACGTCTTTCGCATCCCCGCAGGTCTCACTGCAGTACTTCTTTCCGTCGGCCGGGACGCAGTTACAAGCAGGACGGGCGCATTTAGCCGTAGCAGTCATAAGAACTCCTTCGCTTTGAACGCTTCTTCTCCTTAAGAGGAGATGTTGTGCGGGGAACCTGCTCAGTCTGATCGGGCGGGCGCCCATACTCCATGCTGGAGCACAGTCGCACCAGCGCATGACAACAGCATTGCACCTGCGCGAGCAGCAATCTGTTTCGTTTTGCTCATCTCTGGTAGCGATCTTCGCGCGTATCCGGTGCCATATGGGCGATACCAGTTCGCTTCGCCCATCGCCTTTCCTGCAGAAGTTCCCAAAACGATGGACGCGTAGGATGATGTCGGCAGGTTGCCGCGTGAAGTCTGCATGGACGCCAAGGTTGGAATACAGCTGACATTACCGTTGTGCAGTATTTAGACATGCCTCTGAGCCAGACGACTCTGGCCGCGCCGTTTCGCTCCAGGAACTCTGCGTTTGGCGGCGGCGTCTTCCAGAATGGCGTTGATTTCTCCGCCAACTAAAATCGCGATGCCGCTCAGGTAGAACCAGAACATCAGGATGATCAGCGTACCGAGCGAGCCGTAAAGCCTCCCGAAATCACTAAAGTGACGAATGTATAGCTTGAACAGGACGGAAACGGCCATCCAGATTAGTGCCGCGACGATGCTCCCGGGGAGTAACCATTTCAATTTCTGCCCCTGAATGTCCGGAGCGAAACGGTACAGGCCGAGAAGCGCCAGGATAAGGAGCCCCGCAGCGGCTGGCCACTGCGCAATCTCCCAGACGTTGAACGTCGTCGAACCCGGTGCGATCTTGTGCAGGATTACGGGACCATACACAACAAGGATCAATGCGGCAGTAAGGAGTACCCCCATTGCGATCGCCAGGCTACGGCAATCAGGCGGGACTTCCACCAGGGCCGGCTCTCTTTCACATCATAGATTGCGTTGAGAGTATCGATAAGTCCGGAGGTTGCCGAAGAGGAAGACCACAAGGCGAAAAGCAGTGAAAACCAGGCTCTCCCACTGCCGGTTGTCTGCGCCAGCACCTGTCGTACGAGACTCGTAGCAGTCGAGGGCAGAACCTCTCCAATGTACTTCATCAGGGTGGCTTGCAAACCGGGGGCCGAACGAAGCATCGAAACCATGCTGGTTACGGATAGGAGCATTGGGAAGAAACCCAGGAGAAACCAGAAGGCCAGCTCCGCGGCGCGGTTCACAACGTTGTTGCTCACTGTTCCCCGCCAGATCGAGCAAATCAGCTCTCGCCGGCTCAACCCCGCCAATTTGAGAATGGCTGTCATGCTGGTTCCTTTCAGACTTGCAGTTCACAGCCTCAAGGTTTCCTTATGAAATGGATGTAGGTCCTCTCCGTGCGCTGGCTAACCCGGCAAGGCATAGTGAATGAAAGTTCCATATGTCCGCTGATTCAAACTGAGACACTACCCAAGCCTCCACCCCCATTCTTAGGTCTCGGATCGACGATCCGGAGCCACCCGATCTTTTGTTGCATAGTCGTAATGCAGCATAACAATAGGCCGCGGGCTGATCAGGCACTTCGGGGCTGCCACAGACACACTCACCCTCCCTTCAACGGTGTCGTTCGGGGATCGCAGCAAAGCACAGATTGTGCCTCTTCGCCCAGATACCTGCGCAGCCCACCGAAACGTGGGATGACAGGTCGCGCCATGAAACACCGACGTTACACTCTTGCTTCCGGCGGGTCGGCGGTTCTTCCCGGCGGCAGGAGTTCCGGCACGTCGAGGCGCGCCACGCCAATGCAGTTGTCGGCCATGCCATAGTAGACATCGAAGCGATCCGGTGCGCCAAGATCGTCGCGCCGATCGATGCCAGTGGGGAAAACAATGTTGGCAATGGTGCCACTGCGTTCCTGGGGCGCCTCTGGCTGCAACACCGGCTCCGTCGAGCGGTAGCGGATTATCTGGGGATGCTTCTTTGAGAGCACCATGATCCCAGCCGAATAACATAGCTGGTGCACGTTATTGTTCGGCTCTGCCAGATCGCGGACGCCGTGGTAAACAATGAGCCAGCCGTGCCGTGTCAGG
>Ga0302197_10005185_pt1 | contig 11226 bp, 7 predicted proteins | sample II_Bog_N2_1_FD_193526 | JGI IMG/M metagenome (GOLD analysis project Ga0302197, IMG submission 193526) | Peat permafrost microbial communities from Stordalen Mire near Abisko, Sweden - II_Bog_N2_1 | ecosystem: Environmental > Terrestrial > Soil > Wetlands > Peat | place: Sweden: Abisko, Stordalen...
TTACCACTTTGCTTAGGTATTGCTTTGGCATCGGGCGCGCCAATCTATGCAGGGCTCTTAACAGGTATTATAGGGGGGTTAGTTGTATCATTTGCAAGTGGTTCACAGCTGGCGGTTTCAGGACCAGCGGCAGGATTATCCACTGTTGTAGCAATGTCTATTATTTCGCTTGGCGGTTATCAAACCTTTTTACTGGCAGTGATTGTTGCAGGTTTATTTCAACTTATGCTGGGTTTGCTAAAACTTGGCAGTATAGCCAATTATTTTCCGTCATCGGTTATTAAAGGCATGTTAGCAGCTATTGGCATTATTCTTATATCAAAACAAATTCCTATTGCAATTGGTTACGACCAGCCCGATTTCTGGACCAGCGGCTTCATCCAATTATTTACCGAAAAACATTTTTTCAGCACTATCGAAAACTTTAATCTTCATGTTACACGAGGCGCTTTATTAATAACCTTTGTTTCATTATCTATTCTAGTAATTCTTCAGCAACCCTTCGCTCATAAACTAAAAATTATTCCTGCCCCTCTCCTGGTAGTTGTTTTAGGAATTCTTGTTAATCTTATATTTGGCCGGGTAGCAATGGATTTCTCACTTAAGCACACCCAGTTGGTTTCTATACCTTCAAATATCTTTAAAAACATAATATTCCCCAACCTTTCAAATATTTTTTCAAATCCGGATATATGGAAAGATGGTATTCTCATTGGCGTTTTGGCATCGCTGGAAACTCTTTTGTGTGTTGAAGCCATTGATAAACTCGATAAACACAATCGTATTACTCCCGTTAACCGAGAGCTGGTGGCACAGGGCATTGGCAATATGGCCTGCGGGTTGTTGGGCGCAATACCAATGACAGCGGTTATCGTTCGAGGCTCCGCAAACGTAGATGCTGGCGGACGAACAAAATTATCATCATTTACACACGGATTGTTTTTATTAATGGCGGTGTTACTTATTCCAATTGTGTTGTGCAAAATACCATATGCATCACTTTCCGCTATCCTTATTATTACCGGTTATAATCTAACCAAACCTAAACTTTATAAAAACATGTTGAGTTTGGGCTGGAAACAATTTCTACCCTTTATAATTACAATTGTTGCAATTTTAACCACCGACCTGCTTGTGGGGGTGTGCATTGGCTTGCTTATCTCTATTTATTTTATCATTCAAAATAATTTTAAAGCTGAATATAAAATACAACAAAACATGCAGCATGAAACTGAAGTGTTTTATATAAAGCTCAACAGTAATGTGACCTTTCTGAATAAAGTTAAGCTGCGCGATGCTTTGGATAAAATACCCGAATACTCAAAACTAACAATTGATGGCAGCGAATGTAATTTTATAGATTACGACATTCTTGAAACTATCAGCGAATTTCATAATAAGGCCCACGATAAACATATCGAGGTGCACCTTAAAGGTATTGAAAAAGTAAACGTTACTGCCATACATTAAGTACAGCAACGATTTTACTTACCTGACTCTAAGCTTAAAAATACTTCTATTTTTGAGCTATATTACTTTATCAAATAAATTAAGATATCGTTTTTTCGTATGAAAACCTTTAGGTCAATACATAACACAGTAATTGTAATTTTTTGTGCCTTGTTGATGACTACCAATTCTCAGGCACAAACCTATGACTCCTCATTATTCAATTGTATGCAATGGCGTATGATAGGCCCTTATCGCGGCGGGAGAACGGTAGGCTCATCAGGAATAGCACAGCAACCGAATGTATTTTATATTGGAGTAAATAATGGCGGTGTTTGGAAAACTACTGATTACGGAAGAACATGGAACCCTATTTTCGATAGCCAGTCAACCGGTTCTATTGGCGATGTGGAAGTGGCACCATCAAACCCAAATGTAATATATGTGGGCAGTGGCGAGGGCCTGCGCCGCCCCGACTTATCCATTGGTAATGGCATGTACAAATCAACTGATGCCGGAAAAACATGGCAGCATATTGGTTTAGAAGACGGCCAGCAAATTGGCGGCGTGGCTGTTGACCCAAAAGATGAGAACCGCGTGTTTGCGGCTGTATTGGGCCATCCTTATGCAGCAAATAAAGAACGCGGTGTATACCGAACAACAGATGGCGGCAAAACGTGGCAGAATGTTTTATATGTGGATGACAATACCGGAGCCATACAAGTGTCCATTGATCCATCCAATTCAAACATTATTTATGCTGATTTGTGGGCGGCACAAATGGCTCCATGGGAAAACGGTGAATGGATAGGCAAGGGTGGTGGCTTATTTAAATCAACTGACGGGGGAGCCACCTGGAAAAAATTGACGAATGGATTACCTGGAGCGGAACAAAAACTGGGCAGGATAGGATTTTGTATTGCGCCAAGCAATACCAAGCGATTGTATGCCGTGGTAAGTTCTGATGAAAAAACGGGTGGCATATACAAGAGTGATGATGCGGGTGAAAGCTGGATAAAAATAAACGATGATATACGCCTTTGGGACAGAGGGGATGATTTTGCAGAGATAAAAGCCGACCCTAAAAATGCTGATATAGTATATGATGTAAATGTGGTAGTATGGAAATCTATTGACGCCGGAAAAACGTGGGCGGGTTTTCATGGTGCGCCGGGAGGTGATGACTCTCACCGGTTATGGATAAACCCGGATAATCCTAATATTATTTTATTATCGGGCGACCAGGGGGCAATGATAACGGTAAACGGCGGCGACACCTGGAGTTCATGGTACAACCAGCCTACTGCGCAACTCTACCATGTTAGCGCTGATAATGATTTTCCTTATAACGTTTACAGTGGTCAGCAGGAAAGTGGTTCAGTAGGTATTGCTTCAAGAGGCAATGACGGTGAAATTATGTTTCAAAACTGGCACCCGGTAGGTGCTGAAGAATATGGCTATGTGGTTGCCGATCCGCTAGACCCTAATATTGTTTATGGTGGAAAAATAAGTAAGTATGATAAACGAACCGGGCAGATACAGGATATATCCCCCGGCGGTAACTATCGTTTTATCCGCACTGCCCCCATTGTGTTTTCACCTATTGATAATAAGACACTTTTTTTTGCAGGTAATGTGATATTTAAAACACGCGATGGCGGCAATACATGGCAGGCGATAAGCCCTGACTTAACAAGAGCCACTTATGATGTGCCTGAATGTGTTGGCGCCTATAGAACTGATTCGATGAAGAACATGCCACGCAGGGGAGTTGTTTATACCATTGCCTTATCACCACTTGACAGCAATACTATATGGGCCGGCACAGATGACGGCTATATACAAGTCACTCATGATGGTGGTAAAAACTGGCAAAACGTAACACCACCCGGTATAACATCATGGAGCAAAATATCATTAATGGATGCAAGCCATACTGATGTTAATACTGCCTATGCTGCTGCAAACCGTATACGATTAGACGATATGCACCCTCATATTTATAGAACAACAGATGGCGGTAACACCTGGCAGGAAATAGTTAATGGCTTACCTAATGACCCCATCAATGTGGTAAAAGAAGACCCCATTCAAAAAGGCTTATTATTCGCAGGCTCTGAACGTATGACATACGTATCATTTGATAATGGCGACCACTGGCAATCACTTCGGTTGAATATGCCATGCTCATCTATTCGTGATCTGACGATAAAAGATAATGACTTAATTGTGGCTACACACGGACGCTCGTTCTGGATACTAGATGATATTACACCTCTCCGGCTAATAACATCACAGTCAACTCAACAAAAAGTTACACTCTATAAACCTGAACTTTCTTACCGTGTAAGATGGGATGAATGGCCAGATACCCCATTGCCAAAAGAAGAACCGGCAGGACAAAACCCACCTGATGGCGCTATTATAGATTATTATTTAAAAGACCAAGTAACCGGTTCGGTTACTTTGGATATAACCGATTCTACAGGAAACCTTGTTCGCCACTATAGTAGCCATGATACGCTTTATAAAATACCTGATGTAAATATTCCATTATATTGGATACGCCCACAACAACTACTTTCTGCCCTGGCAGGTTCTCACCGCTTTATATGGGATCTGCATTATCAGCCGTTAAATGTTCCGGCAGAATATCCTATTTCAGCAATATATGCCAACACAGCACCTGCACCTACTTCTCCATGGGTAATACCGGGTACCTACAAGGTCACATTAACTGTAGGTGATAAAACCTATTCACAACCTCTTATTGTTAAAATGGATCCGAGAGTTAAAACTACCAAAGCCGCATTAGAATTGCAGTTCGAACTTTCCATGGATTGCTATAAAGATAAACAGCAAGCTTTAACTATTTTACAGAGTATAGCATACCTCCAGTCTCAACTTAAAGTATTGATTCCCAAATCAAGTAATGAATTAAAATTGTCTTTGAATGGGCTGTACGATCAACTTGATAGCCTGGATAAGAAGCTAAGTTCTGCCAACAATAACTTATCAGATAATTTTCATGTGTTACAAGATGCAGATATGCCGGTAACTACTCAAGCAAATAATAACACAAGGCAAATCTTATTAATAATCAGTCAATTACAGCAAAAATGGCGTTCTATAAGTAACAATTTGGCCGGGATAAACAGCCGGTTGAAGGATACAGATTTGCAACCTTTAGTTGTACCGGCCCAATAAGTGTTTGCTATAATTTACACTTTTCTTTACATGTGATTAACATTGTTACTAAAATGGTATGTCAAACTCTATAATTCGTAGTAGCAGGTGATTACTTTTGTGTCAATGAAACCCAAAAGCACCAAAAGACGATCCACACTTAAGGTGTCGAAAGACATGAGCCTTATGTTGAAGGTGTCGAAAAAACTTTCCCAAGGCGATCATCAATTTTTGGATGAAAGAAGTCCACTTGATATTAACCCGGTTAGGGCAGAGTTATATCTTCATTTTCAATAAACTCATTCCACACATTATATTCATTCGTTTAAGTCCTAAACGAATCTGATAATATACACATTAAAAATACCAATTCAATATTATTGAATACTTCCTAAATAATCTTTTATTTGGCTGGCAATCATTTTAGAGTATAGTTCTGCCCCCTCAATGTCAAGGTGGTTGTCGTGATACAATTCAATTTTATCAAATCGCTTATCATTTGAGTGGTCAAATATTGGTGTCTTATACTCATTACATAATTCTTTTAGAACACTATCTGCAGCAACGCTGTTTACGGGTGACAAATTTGGTGAACGGGCTATTACCAACTTAATTCTATTCTCATTCACAATTTTAAATATTTCTTTAAGTGCATTTACCTTATCCAAATCTAAATGAGTTTGTTGCGCATCAGTAATAGAATCCTGAAGCAGCAATGCGCTTTTGCGTTTTTCTGTTAAAGCACCCAGAAGAGGACTAAACCCCGAATAGGATTCCTGGTGTGTGGTATAACCTTGTAGTATGGATACTATTTGAGAATTATAAGCGTATACCCTGGAAAGCATTTTTACTTTTTCAGTATTAAACGCTAAAAGTTTTCTGCCAACAGAACTGGTATCTAAAACGCGTTTATTTTCAAGATTAATAATAAAACCTGCTTCTCTTGGAAAAGCTCGGCAATAAGGTAATAAGTCATCAAGCCTATCATTAGCATAGCCTTTAAAATAAAGTTCTTTGGCGCCAAGTTCAAGAACAATTAATATTGGGCGCTTACGCTTAATGATTGTTTTAGTCAACAGTAAATCATAAAATAATGATTGGGCATCATGGCCTGCATTATAGGTTTTTAAATTAAGTGTGCTGTCAAAAATTCTCGGGTCATAGTGCCGCTTTGCCAGTGAAGGACCTATTATAAATATATCAGCATCCGATTTAAAAATAGCGTAGTTAGTATCGGCATTATCACCGTTGGGTTGATGGAAGTATAGATACCCTAAAAGTGCCCCTATTATCCAATCAAATACAATAGCCAGCACAAGAATGGCTATGCCGCTTCTTATGAACCGTTTTATTTTAGAACTGGAAATAGAGGAACTGGCCGCCATTGAATACACCGATTAAGAAAAATATACTGATTACTGTTGCATAAAAAACATACCTGATGACCGGAGTAGCCGGCTGCCAAAGCACTTCCTTTTTTATTATAAATTCCTGGCTATACTCTACCAAAAACAAAATTGCAATTCCGAATATGGAATAAATAAAATTATCAGCTGTTCCGAAAAAAGCAGGTTTCTGTCTTTCAAAAATAAATAAATGCTTTATTACAAAAAGTGCATCGTGAAATGTTTTAGCTCTGAAAAAAATACAGGCAAAACTTACGATAAGGTAAACCACCAACATGTCAAATGCAGAAGCCAGTGTTGGAAAACGTTTTTGAATACCGATAGCATTTGAGATGGCTTCATTCTGCTTTTTAAATATAAGCGCCAATACCATACAAGCACCCAGTGTACCGCCCCACAACACAAAGTTCCATGAAGCGCCATGCCATAACCCGCTGAGCAAAAATACCGCCATTATATTAAAATACCAGCGTGGCACACTCACCCTGCTACCACCAAGAGAAAAATAAACATAATCGCGGAACCAGGTGGTAAGAGAAATGTGCCAGCGCGTCCAAAACTCAGCAATATTGCGGGAGAAAAAAGGCCGTTTAAAATTTTGCATCAAAGTAAAGCCCATCACATTAGCCGCTCCAATAGCAATATCTGAATAGCCTGAGAAATCGCAATAAATTTGCATTAAAAACATAATACTGGTAAACCAAAATGTTACACCCGTATAAAGGTGAACATTAGCATACACCGTGTCAACATAAATAGAAATTCTATCGGCAATAACTACTTTTTTAAATAAACCCCAGCACATTTGTTGTAAACCTCGCCCTACCCTATCGGGATCAAATTCCTTCTTTTCGTAAAACTGGTGAATAAGATTACCGGGGCGTTCAATAGGCCCTGTTACCAATTGCGGGTAAAACAATACGTACAGCGAATAGATATTAAATTTTCGTTCCGGCAAACAATTGCCTCTGTAAACTTCAATGGTATAACTCATGGCCTGGAACGTATGAAACGACAATCCAATAGGCAATAAAATATTTAAGGCAGGTATAGGATTAGTAAAATGAAACACATTAGCCAGCGCCCCCACATTTGAATCCAAAAAATTGTAGTATTTAAAAATAGCCAGCACACCCACATTAGCCACAATACTCATGGCCAAAAACCATTTCCGTTTTTTACCTTGTGCGCGGTAAATTAATATGCCGGCAAAATAATCTACAATAATGGTAAAGAATATCACCAATATATAAACCGGCCTAAAGTACATGTAAAAAAAACAACTGGCTGCCAGTAACAACACCCACCTGAACTTATGCGGCAATAAAAAAAACAGAATGGTTACAATGGGGAAGAATAGAAGAAAAGCAAAGGAGTTAAATACCATTACTGTTATTATTATTCACGAAAATATGAAAAAACGGTTAGAGCAGTTTGAGGAATTTTTTTAATGCCTCTTTCTTATTATGGTCAAACGGATAACTTATGTTTTCAGACAGGTAATGTTTTACGTCATAATCCGGAAAATTAGGCTGTTCTGATTCAGCCACCTCATCAATATGGTTGATGCCATATTCAAAAGCCTTGTTTAGTTTGGCAACAAACTCATTACTCAAAGGTGTCCTGGTTACCCATGCCGCAAATACAAAAGGCAACCCTGTCCATTTTTGCCAGGTTTCTGCCAAGTCGTAAACGTATTTGTATTTATTTTTTAAAGTAAAGGTTCTATCTCCTATAATAACTCCTGCCGTGGTATCTGCAATGGTATTTTCGTATCCTTCTTTGGCTGGAACGAACTCCGGCAAATACTGCCAATACCTTTTCAATAGTATTTCAGCCAGCTTAACAGACGTGCGTGATTGATAGTCCAGCAATAATTTCTTTATAGAATGTAATTCAACATTAGAATAAATACAAACAGAAGCTACCTCACCCTCTGCGCCAATACAATAATCAGTTATAACTTTTGCATCTTTAATTTGCGGAATGGCCGCTACCGGTACAATGCCTATTTGCACCTCGCCGCTTATCAGTTTAGCTGCACAAACAGCCGGTACATCCAACGACAGATCAATCTCATTAATTAAGCCTGAATGCTGTAACCCATACAAAAAAGGCTTAGTGTTTAAATAAGATACTGCTGATATTTTTATTTTTTCTTCAGCCATTACTATGCAATGATTTTAAATGCTCCATAAAGCTGTGCAGCACCATATTATATTTACCGTCAGTAAAATTCAATTTATATAACGTAAGATTATTGTGCGGGTAATCATCCATGTGAATCAGATTCTGATTAAGCAAAGTACATATAAAAATACGCATAGCCCTGCCATGCATACAAATAAGTACCTTCTCTTCCTTCTGCTTCTGCAAATACGCTAAAAAATTATTTTGTCGCGCCTGCACTTCCAATGGGCTTTCACCACCTTCAACGCGGGCATTTAACTCGCCTTCATTCCATCTTTTAAGCAAATTGTTGTATTCTATTTTAAATGGTTTCGATTTTGTGCCTTCATGTATGCCCCAGCTTATTTCATCCAATTCTTCACGTTGTTCTGTGGGAATATTCAATACTTTAAAAGGCACCACTGTTTCAATAGAGCGTAATAATGTACTGGTATATATTTTCTGAAAATTCTCATTCTTAAAATGATCGAAAAACAATTGAGCTTGTTTTTTGCCTAATTCGTTTAGTCCGGGGTTAACACCTCTGCCCTGCACAATACCCTGCCGGTTCAAATCGGTTTCTCCATGACGGATGATAAATAACTCCATGACTATAAAATAAAGAAAAACCCGTCGATTGACGGGTTCTAAATTCAAAAATATCAGTTAGACGTGCATTTTGGCTTTCTTGGCTAATAGCTGTTCCTCTGTTTCTACATGATCGGGGTCTGGTATACAACAATCCACAGGGCACACAGCTGCACATTGTGGTTCTTCATGAAAACCCTGGCACTCCGTACATTTTTCAGAGGTGATATAATAACGGTCCTCAGCAACAGGGGCAAATCGTTTAGATGCTTCCACTTTGCTTCCATCCACCATAGTTACCTCTCCTTTAATGGTTGTACCATCTTCAAAGGCCCATTCTGCACCGCCTTCATAAATAGCATTATTGGGGCATTCCGGCTCACATGCGCCGCAATTAATACATTCTTCAGTAATCATTATTGCCATAGCTAAAACAATTTTCGCATAAATGTACAGGCAAAAACGCAATTTTGCAATTCCTAAAAGAAATTCTACCGACTTTTGCATAAGATGACGTTATAACCTGATACCATGACCATTAAAGAACTTATAGAAGCTTTCAAACGCCTTTCCATATTTTTAAAAACGCCTTCGGCACAATTAAGCGCTTTAAAGCAAAAAGCATACTTCCATAACAACTGGTTTACAGAGACTAATGTTGATCTTGCCTTTAATTCTATTGCTGATAATTTTTTAAATGAAAAGAAAATTAATAAATGGTTAAAAGCCTATTCTGAAAGAAAAAACATGGATATATCGAAACCCCAAATCGTGGGGTTAGTAATGGCGGGCAATATACCTTTGGTAGGTTTTCATGATTTATTGTGTGTGCTTTTTTCCGGAAATAAGGCGTTTATAAAACTATCATCAAAAGATAATATTCTATTGCCATTTATAACAGAAGTGCTTATTTCCTATAACTCGAAATTTGAAGACTATATTGTTTTTGGCGAGAGACTTAAACCGATGGATGCTGTTATTGCCACCGGTAGTAATAACAGCGCCCGCTACTTTGATTATTATTTTAAAAAATATCCACACCTCATTCGTAAGAACAGAGGTTCCGTTGCCGTGTTAAACGGCAGCGAATCGAAAGAAGACATTTTAAATTTGGGGAAAGATATTTTTCAATACTTTGGTTTAGGTTGCAGAAACGTATCAAAATTATATGTGCCTTTTGATTATGATTTTGTGGCGCTATTGGATATTCTTGAGGCTTTTAAAAGTGTAGACTCCCTTGGCAAATACAAAAATAATTACGACTACAACCGCACCATATTATTAATGAATAAAACGCCTCACCTTGCCAGTGATTTTTTAATGATTTATGAAGACGACAGAATAGTATCGCCCATTGCTACTTTGCATTATGCCTATTATGTGGATGAAGATGACCTGCAATTAAAATTAGAGAGTCAAGCTACAGAAATACAATGTGTGGTGGGCAATAATTTTCCGGTGCCATTTGGCAACACACAGCACCCGCAATTGTGGGATTATGCTGATAATGTGGACACGATGAAGTTTTTATTATCGTTGTAGTAACTTAATTACAAAATGTGGGTGAGGTATCAACTCTCACTGGCAAACTCATCTCTGTATATTTTTATAAGTATAAGAAAATACGACATTAACAGAGGGCCAAATATTAATCCGGGCAATCCGAAAAGTTCCAGGCCAAGTATAGCGCCAAATATGGTAATAATAGGATGAACTTTTGCAATACGATTGCTTATGCGCGAACGCAGTATCTGTTCTAAAACACCAATAATTAAAGCGCCCCAAAGGATAATAAAAATACCCTGCCACAAATGCCCTGATGCCATCATAAAAATACCTGCCGGAACCCACACCAGGGTCGTTCCAAATACCGGTAGAAAAGAACATACCCCCGCAACTACACCCCAAAAAACAGGGTCGCTTAATCCAAATAACCAAAAGCCAAGTATCAGTGTACCTGTTTGCACAATAGCAATAAGCGGCACCCCAACGGCATTGGCATAGGTCATATATTTTAATTCGCTGGCAAGCCTGGTAGTGTTTACTTTATCTAAAGGCAAATAGTCTTCAAGCGTTTGTTCAAGACTGCCGTAATTAATAAGCATGTAAAACAATATAAAGTATAGCGCAGCAACCGTTAGAAGCGTGTTAAGCACACTATCCAGAAATTGCGGCAACATGTGGGTGCCAATGCTCTTAAGTTTATTGATCATATCGGCGCTTTGCAAAGAATAGCCCGTATAGTTTTTTAAAGTATCATCTGCCTTGTGAAAAAATAAGAGCAGTGATGAGGGATCGTTAAGCACATCAGTAATCTTATTAAATAGCATATAACTAATGCAAAAAACGGGCATCAGCACTATAATAAACGTAATAAACATTATTAAGCTGGCCGCTAAACCTTTTCGCCAATGGTATTTTTCAACCA
>Ga0302197_10005187_pt1 | contig 11225 bp, 9 predicted proteins | sample II_Bog_N2_1_FD_193526 | JGI IMG/M metagenome (GOLD analysis project Ga0302197, IMG submission 193526) | Peat permafrost microbial communities from Stordalen Mire near Abisko, Sweden - II_Bog_N2_1 | ecosystem: Environmental > Terrestrial > Soil > Wetlands > Peat | place: Sweden: Abisko, Stordalen...
CAACCCCTTGTAAAATATTTCAATTATCATACGTATTTTGCTTTATTGAATATCAATAAAGAGAAATATTCCGAAATGATAAATGACAATAAAAGGATAATAAAATATAACAAACCTTCATAAGTGGTATATATGATCATTCAATAGCAAACTCGAGAGTAGGAACCCTTCCTAACTTGTGAGCTGTTGGGATATAATATAGGCATGCGATCTTTGAGTTCATTAATAATGATTTAATCTCTCTCCTTTTCTTCTCTCAGTTTTACAATTTCAGTTTAAAGTTGCTATATCATCTATAAAAGATTGACCTCGTTGTAGCTTCTCAATTACTAAATTTCTCTTTTCATGAATTCGTACACTGTATTGTATTTTTATATTTCAAATGAAAACTATTCATTCATTTTCTGTATCTCCTCTTCTTTAATGGCTATTTCCTCCCTCAACTCCAGCATTCTTAAGGAAGAATCCACGTTTCCGTCGCATCCATCATGCTACTGCAACAATTTAGTTAATTTTAGTTATAACTCCAACACCTGCCGATCATTTTGCTATAATTTGCTGGTTAACTCCTTATTTTAGTCGTAGAGTCGACCATATATGGTTTATGACGGGTCATTCCCTTGCCCATCCATAAATCCTCGATGTACGTTTATTAAAGGGCTGCTTGGAAACAATTGATGTGTTATTTCTGCTAATTTACATAAATGGAGCCAAGCCTGATCAATACGCTCATTAAGATCGCCATTTTATAATTGTTATGCTTCTTATTTTGCCTGGGCTAGGTTGTCGAATATGATGGCGGTTAACTAAAGAAGTGGTTCACAGCCAGCAAGAAGCGATATAATGGAGTTAATATAAGAGTCAATTGCAAGGGCCCCCGCCAGTTGACGATATTTGATGGAATTCCGATCAAGTTCAAGAAGAAGCGAATTTTAATTCTCGTCAAGTTCCCTCGTCTATGAGATAGAAGTGAAATTAGTTGACAATAGTTGGTGAGTTTTAGTGATGGTTGATTAAAGCTGCCTGTCAACTTCGTCTTGCAAACTCATTTATAAATAACTAATCCTTATTTAAATATGGCTCTAAAAAAATAAAAGTAAAAAGGTAATTTGATGTTGATCAAAGCTGAATAATTATTTGAATAGTTTTGCCAAGTATGTCCTGCTATTTGCACAATTAAATTAATAATTGAATAAATTTAACTTAATTGAATAGTTTAATTGTGTATTGCTTCAAATAAGAAAGAGGCTTGATATTATTTAAAATATTATAATAGGCTCTTGCTGATATCAAAATTATAAGTCTTACAACGATAGAGATCAAAAGGTTTCTGTTTCTGCCACCTATAAATAGATGAATCCATCCTCTTCATTCTTATACTTTACCAACTCACTAATCACTAACTAATACCATTATTACAGTCTCCGCTTTTAAGTATTTTTCCATTGCAAAACAAAAATATAGCATAATTGGATTGATTTGCAAATAATTCGGCATTTTTAAGTTTTGTTCTTGCTGTTTACATCAGCGAGAGCACTCTGAAATAATTACTGACCATCAGTCTGCATAATTAAATGAATACCTAATTGAACGGTTGTATTTGATTTGCGATTTGGAATGTGTTTCGATAATAATTCCAATTTTGTTCAAACTGTAGCTTTTCTTAGCTTCCTATTAGTAAATTGCCCGTCGAGTCTTTACATCGAGATCTCTAAATCTACTCATATTAAATTTATAAAAACATCTAATAGCGCTTGCATTAATAAGTATACCCTAAAATGACACCTATCAGAGCAAGATCATAATCATGAAATGAATGTCTGATGGATGGATTACTGATTATATTTTACAATAATTCTCTTTGGTTCTTATAATAATTAACTAGGAATTCATAATTTCTCTTCTAAAGTTAAAATCACTTATCAAGATGTAGTTCTTATTTAATCTATAATTCGAATAGAACATTATGCAATAAAAGGAAAATTTAAAAAGTAAACTTCATCAGACGGCTTTAAATGGATTAGCAAATAGCAAAACTATAGGAAAAGCTAATGATTACGTTCTCAAAAGATATCGATTAGAGGAAAATAAACTCTTTAGTATTTATGATCATATTTAGAGGAACCAAATAATGATGAACCTCAATACCAAAATTAGGATTGTAGCAATCGCATTTACAATATGGATTTCTAAGATGAGCTCGTTATTGTTCCTTTGGAATTCTCTGTCCCAGGGTCAGCGACTCAAGAGGAAAAAATAGAATAAAAATTATAACATCAGTAGATATTTGTCTTTGATGACGAGGAACAAAATGAGGATACGAATGATTTAAAGCAGCAAGATACAATTTAACATAATGTGATAAAAATAGAGTAGACAAAGAATGAGATATTTGGTCACAAATAGATAAAGGATAATAGAACATTGTAGGAGACAAGTCACAAATAAATGACAACGGATTGCAACAATTTAATAAAAAATTCGAATGAACCAATCAATAGTTAGGACAAAAATAAGAGAGCCTTCTTTTAAAATCTCAACTAGTTGATCGAAAAATAAAAGAAATAAGAAAATAACAATAATTTGAAAGGAGCAATCTTACAAAAAGATGCACTCACTTCATATAAGTCTATTACTATCATTGATCGAAAAACATTCAGTCAAGCTGTCTTGCCTCCTGGAATTATACTCAAATGCATTATCAGGAGAAATAACTCATTCATCAATTTAATTAGCCCTGAATTTGATCTCTACCTATCAAATGGTCACGATTACGTGCTCACAGCAAAACGATACCCATTGCATGACCGAGAATTATTCAAATTTTCTACAGACCCAAATTCTTTCAGTGAGAGTACTCTTTTAGGTATAATGCATGCAAATGAGAATCATAACATTTATTGGTTGCTGGATCAACCACATCGAATAAGCTAATTAGATCTCTCTGCTTTATATTTAGTCATAGGATACCATCAAATTCATAAAGAACAACTCCAAAGAAAGTTTACAGTACTTGTGCCTCCAGACAGTAGTGATTATCAGCTCGCCATGGAGTATTAAGATAGTTTTTTGCAGTTTTCTTCTTTAAAATCGGAAATTGCAACTCATCTCAATAATTTATAGACTTGGGAAAATCAGTCATGTAATTCCACTAAAAATTTTGTCTTGGCCGATCCTACAAATCCAAATTATAGGTATCTTGAGATGAAAAAGGAATCTGACAATGCATTTGAGCTTACAATACAGCATCCTCTCAGTCCTTTGCAGGCAATGGCCATAGCAATGACGAGATTTGATGCTTAGCTCAAGTGATAATCAAATCTATATGTACCTGATACTGTATATTATTTGAATAAAAGATTGATCATTATAAATAAAAATGATGTAGAAGAGCAAATTGTTAGCATTATCTAACAGCCTCGAGAATTTACTCTTTCCCCCCGGAAGATACACCATTGCCCAACTGCTGAATCTAACTCCATATTTTAATACGGGATGCAAACTAACTTTACAAAAGCATAAATAGTTAATGAAACAAATTTTTGACATGGACGATGAAAAACTATGGTGGGTAGTCAAGGGTGAATATGGATAAGTCGACGCCAAAGTTCTCTTACTAATTTTAATGCTTCAACTTATGAGCAGGGAAAGGAAAGTTATTTTCAACGAGGGAGCCAGCAACATACATGCTCCCAATAAGGAAGGCTCTAATGCCAATCTGACTTCTCCAAGAAATAGAGCTACTCGCGCACTTTACATAAGTAATGAACAGACTGAAATCATGAATTATATAAAGGAACATTTTGTTACTTTTCTGAAGCTACTGTCCAATGAACCCAATGCACAGGATCCTTTCTTAGAAGGATAAGATTTACAACCTCTCAATTTTTTGTTTAAAGTGGATAGAAGTAAAAAATTTTCTTCCTACCTTCCTATCTTTAACAAATCTCAAAAACTAAAAGCATCGACTATTAGTGACCACATAGTTCCAAGAATTACCATCTCAGAGCAAGGTAATTATTTATAAACTTAGAATTGATCAGTTTGTAAGGGTTAAGTTATGTTGTGACCATTAAAGAGTAGATTAAGGATAAAGATTTACGCATAATTGGATGTTAGGATTCATAGCTTTTTATCAACTCACAGGTACGATCACTGTACGTTGTAAATTGCGTTAATTGCACTATCTACATCGCTTCTTGCGAGAGAATAGCCTTCATTGATAAATGCTAAAGAGTATCATTTACTGTCGCAACGAATTTACTCAGAGTTTGCAATACTCATGACTCAAACATTTACCATTATGGGCCTTCTCCAATTATTTTAACAGGAGACAATAAATCTTTATCAATGGGACCAAACAATAGCTGTTCTCCCGAGTTAATTCGCCATTTAAAAGCTGCCAATATTCCTATTTCTGAAAATAGTCTCAATAGTTTCGAGCAAATTCTTTTCAAGCACATGCCATCAGATGAAAACACATGGACCAAAATGCCACCGAGTGAGTTTGATCTCCTTGTTCTTCCAGAAAAAGAAGATTAGTAATAGAGGGACATCAAATCGAAAAACAACTAAAAAAAGCAAGAGATGGGTGAACTTTATGCCCCAAAAGAATATGTGTTGGAATTGTAAAGAAGGAACAAGTACTATCGTGATCTCAAGACCAAGATAGCTAAGAGTAATCTATCAGCTGACATGACAAAAAACCTGCATTCCGCCCTCCAGGGTAACTTCCGTGAGTGGTTAACTGCTAAGGGTTACACAAAAAACCTGAACGACTTAGTGAAAATGTTAGACAGAAGATGAATTTATATGAATAAGCCAATTTATTTTATTGAGTTTGATAAATTATTATGGCAATAAATCATTGTTATCAGAAATATTTCCTTAGATTAGTAGAACTGTAGCTGATCGAGGGTGTGGGTCGAGAAATTCCTTTATTACCGCTTGGCTTCCATGACTCTTTTTATAATTTCTTTTTTTAGGCTTTTATTATTTATGTTTTTGAAAAAGATTGAGGTATGATAAATTAAGGATATTTTCCAATAGGATCTCCATGTCCCCTCCTAACTAATTTAAAATTGCCATCATGGCTAACTACGTAGGGAGCTGATTCAACAAATGGGCTTTTGCCTTTCATGTTTTCTTTAGCCTTATTATCTCTTCCATATATCTCTTGATCGGTTGAAAATATTAAGTTTCCGTGACTCATTGAGCGAAATCTATCTTGTGGTATCTTCTTGTTCGACAATATTCTTTACTGTGATTCTATCATTTCCTTTCGTTAGTAAGGATCCGGAATATAAGGAGGTTGTTTAAATGTTGACCTACTAACATTCTTCATTGGATTTGTCATCAGATTTCTTGGTTTAGAGATAACTCGTCCAGTTTAATCGCGGGGAGGTTTTAGTTTCTCATGTGGATTTTATTCTATGTAATTATATGAAGAGCAGGCCCTAATTTAGATGTAAACTACACTGTTTGTCTTCCACTGGAGGGAATAAATTCACGTTCATGAAATTTAGCGCGGGTATGCAATTATTTGTTGTATTTTCCCTCTATTTTTTAGGGATCCAGATAGAGGTCTCCGACATTTATACTTTATGAAGGCTGGATAAAACTTTTAACTCCGACTCCAGATCGATTAGCACCCGCAAGCATATTTCTTGGAAGTGTGATAGGTTTTCCGTCTTCTCCTTTTCGAGCTGTATAATGACTTTCATACCGCTTTTTTAACGAAAGAGCGAGTCATCCCCGATAGCTAAAGTAGGTGGCTGACTAAACAGTCCAAATCTTCTTTTAGAAGCAACCATATCAGCTTCCAAAAGAGCGGACTCTCGCATCGAAGTCATTAATTTTATTAATGTATTTATTATTTCTATATTGAATCATAAAATTATTAATTGAAACCGTAACCTCCTCATCATGATAATAACAATTCTGATTTTAGTATTGCAGATCAAGTATAATTAAGTTCATATTATCGATGCCAGGAGGAACTTTATTTGTAATTAGTATTATCAGGCTGCTAAATAAAGAAAATTTTATGACATCAGGTAATCGCAAATCTATAATGCACAAGCAGTAAAATTTTCATTCATGCTCTACGTTTGTATTAGATATGATCATTTTTTGACTGCCTGCATTGCTAATTTTTTTCCCTACTCGAATGCCTCTTCTAATGTACCCTGCATATAGAAGGCTGCTTCTGGATAATCGTCCCCCTTTCCTTCCAAAAGTGCACTAAAGGCTTATATGGTGTCCTTCAGCTCAACGAATTTACCCTTGCGACCTGTGAAGACCTCGCTCATGAAGAAGGGCTGAGAAAGAAACTTTTGAATTTTTCTGGCTCTGGCCACTGTTAATTTATCGTCCTCGGATAACTAATCCATGCCCAAAATGGCGATGATATCCTGCAGTGACTTGTAGTCTTGTAGTAATTTTTGCACTCCTCTGGCTACTTGATAATGCTTTTCACCCACAATTGTTGGGTCCAACATACGTGATGTTGAATCGAGAGGATCAACGGCAGGATAAATACCCAATTAAGTGAGGGCTCGAGACAACACAGTTGTGGCATCTAAGAAGGCGAAGGTGGTGGCAGGAGCAGGATCTGTCAAATCGTCGGCTGGTACATAGATGGCCTGCACTGAGGTAATTGATCCCTTTTTGGTAGTGGTAATTCTCTCTTGAAGTGCTCCTAGATCTGTAGCTAATGTAGGCTGATAACCCACAGCGGAGGGAATACGACCGAGCAAGGCAGACACTTCAGAACAAGCCTGAGTAAACCTGAAAATGTTGTCAATAAACAGCAGCACATCTTTGCCTTCTTAATCTCTAAAATATTCAGCTACGGTCAATCCAGTTAGTCCGACTCTGGCTCTAGCTCCTGGTGGTTCGTTCATTTGTCCATAGATAAGTGCGCATCTGGATCCAGGTGCATTGATTTTAATCACACCAGACTCAATCATTTCGTGATAGAGATCATTACCTTATCTGGTTCTTTATCCTACACCAGCAAACACAGAATAACCACCATGAGCTTTAGCGACGTTGTTAATGAGCTCTTGAATAACGACTGTCTTTCCCACTCCAGCACCGCCAAAAAGACCAATTTTGCCACCTCTAGCGTATGGAGCAAGGAGATCCACCACCTTTATACCGGTAATAAGAATCTCTGCGCCTGAACCCTGTTCATCAAATGCAGGGGCTTCACGATGAATAGGATAACGATGTTTGGTGTTGATGGGACCTCTTTAATCGATAGGATCTCCAATGACGTTCATAATTCTGCCAAGGGTCTCAGGGCCAACAGGAATTCTAATTGGTGCACCTGTATCTACAACATCCTGGCCTCGCACTAATCCTTCAGTAGAGTCCATAGCAATTGTTCTAACTCTAGAATCTCCCAAATGTTGGGCAACTTCGAGAACAAGTCTATTTTATACTCCCTCCACCTCCAAGGCATTTAGAATGGGCGGTATTTCTCCTTAGAACTGAACATCTACGACAGCACCGATGACCTTTATGAGAAGTTAGATACTTGTGAGATCTGTCCCTTCTTTGAGGAAACAGCTTTGGCAACTTCTGAAAAAGCAGCTTTGAGGGTATGTCCCACGCAAGATTTTAAGATTCTTGCAGATAGCATCCAATAAATAATGATGGGAAATCGATCTATTTATTAAAACAATATTTATGAAAAATAATCTTTTTTGTAAATAAAGGAAGTAATTGAATGTAAGCATCATCTAATGAACTATAATGATCTTACTTTTTAGTTGATAAAACAATATTGTTTTCATATTTTTCGATTAGACAATTAGATGGAACCCTCATTAGCAAATGGTCAAAAGCATAACAACATTCATAGTTTATATATAGTTGTTGATGGATCTAACGTAGATTCACGAAGATAATTAATAGATATATATTTTGTTTCAACTTGATAAAATCATTTATGGTTACATCATTTTATTGATGGGAGATTCAATTCATCGATGCCTTCAATCCAGTTATGAATAGACCCTTGTTGCGGACCGTTGTAAGGTATTCCTTTTCCATGAGGAAGGCCTTCATGAAATGAACCTTCATATGAAATGGTTCCGTCATCATTATATATAATTCCTTCTCCTTACTTTACCCCATTTTTATAGCTTCCGTCGTATTTCAGTCCGTTGGAATACATATAGGCACCTTTTCCTTATTTTTTACCTTTCACAAATTCACCCTAGTATTTTCCTTGAGGTTCCTTTAGCTTTCCTATATTACAGAGTAAATACCTTTACCTTGAAATTCATTTTCTTCGTTAAATGCCCCCTCATAAACAAATTGAAATTTGTTTTAATTCCATTTAAGTACTCCTCTAATTTTCTTTCCATTTGCATATTAGCCTTCAAATTAATGATTGGGTCCTTTCTATTTTCCATGTCCTTCAAAAATATTATTTTTGAATCCTCCAATATATTCGAAATTTTTGGTAATGAATTATCCTTTTGTGGAATCTGCTTTGTTTCGATTGAAATGTCCGTGATAGTAGGATCCATCAGCATGAATAAAAATACCTTAACCTTCTGCTTCTCCGAAGTGAAAGTTACCTATGTAAAGACTGTTATTTGATTTATACATTTTGCCAAGGCCCTCAGGCTTGGTTTTTTACTAACTAAAAGTATAATTACATCGTTGAGTTCTCCTTCATAAATGTCCTATCCATATTTTCGGATGCTTGTATTGAATGATGTCTTGCTATCAAAAAAACCAAATAATCCTTTTTTATGAAGATCTTCAATCACTTATTAAACATTGAAGGATAGTTTGGGAATTAAGATTACTTCTTTTTCTGCCTACTTTTGATGAATATTATCTTTCTATTGAGGGGATTCTTTTTTTTCTAACTATTGGTGGCTTATTTTTTCAGATTATTTTTAGAATGGAGGGAGAATATTGTATTTTCTCTCAAGATAACTCATTTCATCTGATTATAAAGACTATGCAGGGATAATTTCATTCTTCTGAATTTCAGCATCGTTCGCTTATTTTGGAGATGATGGAGGAATGACTTTATTCTACTAGATAAAACCATTTTTTACTGACTCAGGATATCCTGTAAACTTGTTCGTTATTACCACGTTTTCCTCTTTATCTTTATCGCTATGTTAAATATTGACCTATTCGCAGCAGGGAGTATTACCCATGACTTACACTGGTAATAAAATAAATTAATTTTGTTGCAGATTCAAATTTAAACATATAAAATAAACCAAGAACTTGTATTAGAGTTTACATATATTAGAACAATCAATGTAATCAAAGAGATAAACTCAAAATTATCCCTTAAGGTATTTCTTTCTCTTTCCTTATTAAAATTTTTCGATAGCATATCTTAAAGCGGTTCTCGGAATATTGCTATAATTTTCCTTGATAAATTTTTCCTGAATGGCTTCATTTCTTTTACCAATCTATCTAAGCATCCAACCAACTCCTTTGTGGATCAAATCATGCTTATCATTTAAGAGTATCTTTGATATTTTTAAAGCATCATAGAAATAGTTGGTTCTTATGAAACTAAACGTCGATAAAATCGATATTCTTCTTTCCCATAGGGAAGTGCTCACAGCCAATTCATAAAGAATATTTCTTGGATCTTCCTTGGTAGTGATCTCATCAAAATTTTTACACGTTAAAAGCAAGTACTTACCCACGATATTGGGAGCAGATAAATCCACCAAATCCCAGTTATTGATTCCTTTTAAATTATTTAGATACAATTTATAAATAATTTCAGAATTCCCTTTTACCTTAAATTGATGATCCATTATGACAAGAGCGATCATTCTCTCCTCATGAATTTGACTTTTCAATAAAGTTTAAATTGAAACAGTATCTAAAGTTTTATGAGCAGCAGCGATTTATCTGCATTGAGGATTTGAAAGTCCCGTAAAGATATCTCCCTCTGCATATTACCCTGGACCTGTTTTAAAGAATCTCATCATTTGTTTTGCTTTTAATGCATTTTGGTATAATTTCATTTGAGCTCGCAGAGATTGAAGAGACATACTTTAAATCACAATCAAGATAATTAAATTAAATTAAATCTCAACTGGCTGCCAAATTATATATTGTATTTATTTTATTTCAATTCCTCCTATTTTAGATTCTTGTTTGTTTGGTTAATATTCTTAGCTTTAAAAATTGGTAAGATTTGATTAGGATAAACCATCATTTTAAAAATGTACTCAGCCACTTGAATCCTTAAGCATATCCTTTCTTTTTGGCCACACTGCACATGAAAACATCAATTGGCCTGCTGTCGGCTTTATTCCATTCATTTTTAACCTATACTCCTAGGGCTTACCTCAGTTAATTTTAAGGAACCGCTCCTGCTTTATCGATTTTATTGCCCAAGACAACAATAGGCACTTTTTATAACTCTGGCATATCCATAACTCCTTGAAGTTCTATACGGCTTTCTTAGAATCTTTTTTCGTTGGAGGAGTCGACAAGATAGATAATTCCATCAACATCAGAAACGTAATTCCTCCATGTTTTTCTTGCTGCTTCATGACCTCCCAAATCCCAGGCTTTAAATGTTATCTTGCCCATTGTAAGTTCTTATGAATAAGGCTGTTGTGTTGGGTCCATTTGTTTCATCACATCTTCCTTGAGGCGAAGCAAGAGAGTGGTCTTGCCTGCATCGTCAAGACCTAAAAATACTATTTTTGCCTTTTTATTGACAAGGCCGAGACTCTCAAGAGTTGATTTGAACCAGTCAAACAACCACATATTGATTAGAAATAACACGTATTTATAAAGGGTGAATTCATTTTACTTGATAAATAATATAACAGCTAATTATGCTTCCTTTATCAAGTTAAAAAACAAATTAATTGCAAAGATTCGATAAGAATAAGATAATTGTTTTCAAAGGGCATAAATTGATTTGCATTTTAGAAAATTATATGAAAGGATATATTTTTTCTGAAAATTGGGGAATAATCAGAATAGGATACTATAAAAAGAGAAATAATGCAATAAAGTTTGCTAATTTATAGATTAGCTTACTTTATATATCTTTTAAACAAATAGTTCGAACAGATTTTCAAGTACGTATTTCTTTCGCAAGAAGAATGTTTTTAATTCAATTCATGCTCATAAATGAACTAACTGCCTTTTCTATGAATATATACTGAATAATGGTAAGAAAAGCTTTGTGATTCTATAATAGTATG
>Ga0302197_10005196_pt1 | contig 11217 bp, 9 predicted proteins | sample II_Bog_N2_1_FD_193526 | JGI IMG/M metagenome (GOLD analysis project Ga0302197, IMG submission 193526) | Peat permafrost microbial communities from Stordalen Mire near Abisko, Sweden - II_Bog_N2_1 | ecosystem: Environmental > Terrestrial > Soil > Wetlands > Peat | place: Sweden: Abisko, Stordalen...
TGCGTCTCGCGCGGCACTACGGCATACCGAACGTGGAAGGCAATCGCTTCCGGCGAGTCACGCTGACAGATCCAAACCGTTTCGGCCTGCTGGGACAGGGTAGTATCCTCACCGTGACATCTTTCGCGACACGTACTTCGCCCGTCGTGCGCGGCAAGTGGGTTCTGGAGAATATTCTGGGCGCGCCGCCACCGAATCCGCCGGCTAACGTGCCGCCGCTTCGCGAAAGCACTGCGGGCACGAAGGACGTTTCCGTGCGCGCCCGTCTCGAAGAACATCGCAAAAATCCGGTGTGCGCGGCGTGCCACACGAAGATGGACCCGATCGGCTTCGCGCTTGAGAATTACGACGGCACGGGTATCTGGCGAACACGGGACGGCCTCGATCCGATCGATGCGTCGGGAACCATGGTCGATGGAACGCCGGTAAACGGTCCGGCGAGTCTGCATGCTGCATTGCTGGCCCGCAGCGACATGTTCATTCGCAACTTCACGCAGAGATTGCTGACTTATGGGCTGGGCAGGGGCGTGGAGTATTACGACATGCCCGCGGTGCGCGCCATCGATCGCGATGCGGCGCGTGAGAACAACCGATTTTCCGCGATCGTTCTGGGCATCGTGAAAAGCGTGCCCTTCCAGATGCGACGGGTTGAAGCCGCACCGGGCCATACGTCCGACTAACAGGAGAAACCAAAGCGATGTTCATAACGAAGAGACATTTATCGCGCCGCACCCTGTTGCGGGGAGCGGGTGCTGCGATTGCTCTGCCCCTGCTCGATTCCATGCTTCCCGCGCAAACTCCGCTGCGTAAAACCGCAGCCGTGGGACGGACTCGTTTCGCCGCCATCGAAATCGTCCACGGCGCGGCCGGGAGCACCATGGACGGCAACGTGAAGCACTACTGGTCGCCCGCCGGCGAGGGTTCAGATTTCGAGATCACTCCAACTCTCAAGTCTCTGGAACCCTATCGTGATTACCTGACTATCGTCAGCGGCACAGATCTGAATAACGCCTCGGCGCTGTCGCCGCGCGAGGAGGGTGCGGATCACACGCGCTCTTCAGCTGTATATCTGACAGCGGCGCACCCGAAGATGACGGAAGGTTCGGATATTTATCTGGGCACTTCCATCGACCAGATTTACGCCCAAAAGGCCGGACAAGAGACGCCGTTGCCTTCGATACAGCTTTGCATCGAAGACGTCGGCTCCTTATCGGGCGCCTGCGGCTACGGCTACAGCTGCGTATATGCCAACACCATCAGCTGGGCGTCTCCCACGCAGCCGTTGCCCATGGAAATCGACCCTCGCGTGGCGTTTGAAAGGCTCTTCGGCGATGGCGCAACTCCGGCGGAACGGCTGGCGCGGCGTCAGGCAGACCGCAGCATCCTCGACACGATTCGCCAGGAGATGGCTCGCCTTTCAAAAGGTCTCGATGCCAGCGACCGCAGCCGGTTGAACGACTATCTCGACAATGTGCGGGAGATCGAAGCCCGCATTCAGAAGGTAGAGAAATACAATTCGAGCGGTCAGGCCCGCGAGTTGCCGGAAGCCCCCGTCGGCGTGCCTGATTCGTTTGAAGAGCACGTCAGGCTGATGTTTGATCTGCAGGTGCTCGCGTTCATGACCGACACGACGCGGGTTTCCGCTTTCAAGCTGAGCCGCGACGTCAGTTCGCGCGTGTATCCGGAGAGCGGAGTCAAGTCCCCGTTTCACGGACTGTCGCATCACGGAGAAAACACCGATACCATCGCGGAGTTCGCAAAGCTGAACGCGTATCACGCCAGCAAGGCCGCCTACTTTATCGACAAGCTGAAGAATACGCCCGATGGCGACGGCAATCTGCTCGACCACTCGATCGTGCTTTACGGCAGCCCCATGGGCGATTCGAATATTCACGATCACAAACATCTGCCGCTCTTCCTCGCGGGAAAAGGTAACGGACAGCTGCGCGGTAATCAACACTATCGCGCGCCTGATGGCACGCCCATGGCGAACCTGCTGCTGACGCTGCTCCACAAGCTGGGCGTTGAGGATGTCGCGAGCGTCGGCGATAGCACCGGAGAGTTGGCTATATGAGCGGAGTTATCTATATGACACGTGCAAAGGTTTTGCTGGCAGGCATGTGTGCTGCGGGCCTGCTCTATCTTCAGGCTGATGGAGACGGCCTGACGCCGCTTCACAAGGCTGTTTCGGCTGACGATATCGCCGCCGTGAAGCGGCTGCTGGCTTCGGGAGCCGATGCGCGTGCGGCAACAACTCTGGGCCACGTGACGCCACTTGCGCTGGCCGCGACCAATGGCGACGCTGCGATTATCCAGGCTCTGCTCAATGCCGGCGCGGCAGTCGACGTCACCAACGCCGATGGAGACACTCCGCTGATGCTGGCGGCGGCGAGCGGCAGCACGGACGCCATCAAAGCGCTGCTGGATAAAGGGGCCGCAATCAATGCGAAAGAACCAGTACGTGGCGAGACGCCTTTGATGTTCGCGGCCGGAAGGAATCGCGCGGATGCTGTCAAATTACTGATCGCGCGCGGGGCCGATGGGGCAGCAACTTCCACGGTGGTCGCCCTCGCGAGGCCTGCCTTCGACGAAGATGGGAATCCCATCCCGGCTGCCGGGCGCGGGGCAGAGGGCGCCAGCGGCGCAGGAGGCGGAGGCCGTGGCGGACGCGGAGGCCGTGCCGGAGCGGGAGGCCGGGGCGGGGCAGCCGGCGCAAGCGGAGGAGCGTTCGCCGGTGGACGCGGTGCGGGCGGCGGACGTGCGAAATCGACGGCGGCCACAGTCACCGGCGGTATGACCGCGTTGCTGCTTGCGGCACGCAACGGCCATGCTGAAGCGGCGCGATCCCTGCTGGAAGCAGGCGCCGATGTGAACCAGCCCTGCGCGGGCGATAAGAGCACCCCACTTGTCATCGCGATCGCCAACGGACACTATGACCTCGCGAAGTACTTTGTGGAGCACGGCGCTAATCCCAATCTCGCGAGCATTGACGGGCTGGCTGCGCTCTATGCGGTCGAAGATACCGAATATGCCGAAGTAGGCTGGGCTCCGAATCCCATCACCGCGCAGGAGAAGACCACGTATCTCGAACTGCTGAAAGTGCTGCTCGATCACAAGGCCGATCCCAACGAGCAATTAGTGAAGGCCCTTTGGTTCCGCCCGACTTCTCACAACCAGGAGTGGGTGGATAAGAAAGGCATTACGCCCTTCTGGAGAGCCGCCATGGCTACCGACGTCGCCGCGATGAAGATTCTTCTGGCGGGCGGCGCGGATCCGAAAATAGCTTCCGCCGAAGGTGTCACGCCACTGATGGTCGCCGCAGGCCTCGGCTGGGGAGCAAACGCTTCGCGCACCGTACCGAACGGCTGGCTTCCAGCGGTTCAGTTTCTGGTAACTGAAACCGGTGCGGACGTGAACGCGAAAGACGAATACAACTACACCGCGTTGCATGGCGCTGCCTATCGCGGTGACAACGACGTCGTGAAATACCTGGTTTCAAAAGGCGCGAAGCTGGACGCCCGAAGCAAATCGGGCCAGACCCTCACCGATATGGCCAACGGGCCCATGGTGAACGCGCACCTGCCCATCGATCATCCCGACACGATCGCCCTGCTCGAAAGCCTGGGTGCGCCGCCGCCCGAACTTCCGGTGGCCGGAGCGCCCAAACAGGGACGCGGCGCAGCTGCCGCCGCGGCTGCGGCTGTCAATATCACTACGAAATGAGTAAGTTCAAAGCAATTATCGCTGCGGTCTTTTTAGTGGCCCCGGCCCTCCTCGCGCAGGCCCCGCCCGATTTCGAACTGATGACCTGGCCCGAAGTAAAACAGGCGCTCGCGGACGGCAAGACTACCGCGCTCATCATGAACGGAGGCATCGAGCAGCGTGGTCCGCAGGGCGTCAACGGCGCGCATTCACTGATCGTGCATACGCTTGGTATAGAGATTGCCCAAGAGCTTGGCAACGCCATCGTGGCGCCGGTGATTCCTTTTTCACCCAACCGGGCCAACCCCGCCTTGCCCGGAACCATCGGTATTTCGACTGCGGTCTTCGCGCAGCTCAACGAAGAGGTCGCCGAACAGATGATCACCAACGGCTTCAAAAATATCGTATTGCTCGGCGATCACGGAGGCGGCCAGGCGCAGCTCGATGAGGTGGCAAAAAAACTGAGCGACAAATACGCTGGCAAAGGCATTCGGGTGGTCCATTGCAATGAGTTCTACGATAAAGTGGGTGCCGATTTCGACAAGTGGCTGGCCGATAACGGCTATCCCGCCGGCTCGCATGCATCGGTGAAAGACACGTCCGAACTCCTCTACCTCGGTGGCGACAAAGGTTGGGTTCGCAAAGACCTGATCGCTACAGCCGTCGGCGACCCGGTGTCGAAACGCGGTGAAGCGCGCGATCCCAACGCCGTCCAAGTGAATAATGGAATCGAAGGCGATGCGCGCCGTTCCACCCCGGAGATTGGTAAGAAGGTATCCGATATGAAAGTCGACTACGCGGTCGATCAGATCCGCCGGTTGTTGCCGTGAGTCTGTTGCAGTGAGCGCCCTAAGCAAGCTCGCGCCCGAGCGCATTTCGCCGGTTGCTGAAGCGGCCACCAATACGCGCCGAACAATCGTGGCGTTCGGCGCGGCTATAGCGTTCCTCTCGTTTCTGGACCGCGCCGCCATTAGTCAGGCCGCTCCGTCCATTACCCGGGAAATGCATTTATCCCCGGCCCGGATGGGGCTGATCTTTTCAGCGTTCGGTTTTACCTACGCGGCCTTTGAGATGCCCAGTGGCTGGCTCTGCGACCGTTTCGGGGCCCGCAAGCTTCTCACAAGAGTCGTTCTTCTCTGGTCGCTTTTTACGGCCACGACGAGCCTGGCCTGGAATTTCCCGTCTTTGGTTACCAGCCGCCTGCTGTTCGGCGCGGGCGAATCGGGATGCTTTCCCGGACTCGCCTCTATGTTCCGCACCTGGCTTCCGCCGCGCGAGCGTAACTCCGCGGAAGGAATTAAAGCCGCCTGTGCCCGCTGGGGCGCCGCGATCGCTCCGGCACTGATTACAGGGTTCTATGCCTGGTTCACCTGGAGGCAGGTTTTTGTGCTTCTGGGGCTGTTGGGCGCTGCGCTCGGATTGGTTTTCGCTCTCTGGTATCGGGATAACCCCGCCACGCATTCTTCGGTAAACGCCGCTGAGCTTGCTCTGTTGCCCGCTCGCCGGCCGCGGAATACTTCGCATGGCACAGGCGCCACGTGGACATCGATTATCAGCTCGCGCAGCGTGTGGGCGCTCGGCCTGCAGTGGTTCGCGCACTATTACGGATTCTATTTCTACATCACCTGGCTGCCCCTGTATCTGTACCGTGTGCGCGGTCTCGACCTTCGTCACGGCGCACTGGCTGCGGGCTTGCCGCTGTTTACAGCGGGGCTGGGAAGTCTTTGTGCCGGCTGGGCGACGTCGGCCTTAACCACGCGCGTGGGAAGTGTGGCACGGGCGCGCAAACTAATGGGCTACATCTCATATGGGGGAGCGGCCGCCCTCCTTCTGCTGTTCACCTGGGTAACACACCCGGGGCTCGCAATGATCGCGATGAGCCTGTCGAGTTTCGCTGCCGAGTTTAGCGGCCCGATTTCGTGGACAACGGCAATGGACATCGGCGGAGAAAACGTCGGCGCCGTTTCCGGATTCATGAATACTCTGGGTCAACTGGGAGCCAGCGTTGCCCCGGCTGTTACCGGTTTCCTGCTTCAGTTGACGGGTAACGGATGGAATTTCACCTTCTATGCGTCGGCCTTGATTTATGCCGCGGGTGCGATCTGCTGGATGATGATCGATCCGATTACTTCACTCGATACTGGTGGCCTGCGGGAAACATCCGCGGCGCGTTGAGACGCATTCGGCTGCACCGAATGTCTCAAGTCAGTTCAGCGCGTCTGCGAATTCGATTGCTTTCCGGTTCCAATTCCCAACGCCAGACTTGGTGATCCCGCCGATTGTTTCACACAGTGGGAACGTGGTTATCGGGTGAACAGCGCCTCGTCGGCCAGTAGCGCCTCGGCGTGAGAACTCACCGCGCGGAGAAGTCAAACTCATCGAGGCGCGGAGGGTACGCCTTTTCACACCCGGCTATCGGCGAGGGCCCAACCGACGGCCTGCGCGCCAACTCCCGATTGTTTCCTGACGTTACCGTAGGAGTAATGCTCCGGAATCGGCTACGGCGCAGCGCGGTTTGTGTTCTCGGGACTGATCATGATTTCGACATGCGCACAGCCGGACATAATGGTAGTGCTGTCCAGTATCGCCGCCGTAGCCTCGTGGACTCTCTGTATAACCAGTTGGATTTCGCACGTGGGGACGTCGCCGGAATCATCGCGTCGGGTACCTGCCTGTTTTTCATGCACACCCGCGAGTGGCACGAGCGGACCATCGATAAGGCGGGCGATGGATCCTACGGTCACTCGATCTGGAGGAACCAGCAGCAAATATCCACCACGTGCACCACGTCGACTTTCGAGCAGGCTTGCGTTCCTCAGTTCCAGCAGAATCGTCTCAAGAAAGGCAACTGAAGTATTCGCGTGAGCTGCAAGGCGGGAAGCCGGGACAGGACCATTCCCAAACTCGCGACCAAGCAAGTATAGCGCCCGCAGCGGGTACTGGCATTTTCGCGTAAACACGGTCATAACCAGCCTCTGACCATGTCGGCGCTCTCGCCATTCCGACGGCCCTTCATTACTGGTTCGTGCGACAACTTCAGAGTCCAGGGTATTACAAGAATCAGTGTCATCGCTGCGACTGTTGAGTAGTCACAAGTTTATCATGCCCTCAGATCATTTAGCTGTACATTCGTCGATTCGCAGGGCAACTCTGGAATTGCCGCACGAAGGGCGCAGAATGCCGTCCTTGGATACTCCCTCCGTTCTGTTTTGCAGGCTGAGTTCGCCTCCCAGGGCGTCAATCGTTCCATTTGGCAGTCGTCAGTGCAAACCGGCACTCCCGGACCTGGCTACAGGCCTTCACGCGATAAGAACGGTCGAATATCTTTGCGTGGCCATCGGGGGGAATCCCTTGACGGCAACTCAATAACGGTTCGCTGGAATAGGACAATCTCGTCTCGAGTAGGCCTCAACTCGGGACTTAAAGCCACGACTATCGGTGGCTCATCGTCATACGAAATCGCGCCTGTAAAGCTTTGCGGAATTGCGAATTCTGGTTATCAAAGACTCAGATTATCCGGCACGCCGGATGGTCCATTCGTTGGGGCGAAGGTTTCGAATCGCGGATGGAAAATAACCTGCGTCCGGTCAATTGTTGAAGCGCTGATCTCTGTGTGATCAAGGCCGATTTACTATTATTAGGCACCAGTAGTACCTCGCCTTCGCAAGCACCCCGCCCGTGGCGTAAATCCTTCGTAATGGCGCATAATGAGCCTCGTTTCAATCTGATTGATCTATCCATTGCAACATCAACCACGATTAGCAGAGAAGTACCGCCGAAGGTAAGACTGCACGTTCATGCCGTCAAGAATCCAGCCGGGCAAGTACCGATCAATGGCCCCCATGAAAGTCAGATGCTGCAGGTGGATGCCGCCCAGCATTACATCCGGAATCATGTAGAGGATGGAAAGATAGATACCCCCTCCGCTCGAGCAGTTCGGTGAAGCACATCGGTACCGCGGCCCGATGCGTCGTTACGGGTCGGCGTAACGCGTGGCGAGGGAAAGTTTGATTGCGGACCGCGCTTGAGTACCGACTTGACTTGCAGGGACTGAGCCCGCTTCTTGCGCTCGCGCTGGCCACATCTCTTATAATCCGAGAGTGATATCACCCATGGATACCCAAACCTTCCGCCCCGGCGCGCCTGACACGTTGCCGATTGCTGAAGGGCGCCGAACCAAGCTGGCTCCATGAAGCCGGAGTGGAACCCCGGTTAACAGCCAAACACTGGATGTGTCTCGAAACTTGGATTCCCGGGCCGCTTGATCAGTTGGCTATCAGATTGTGATCGCGGCGGGCGATCTCTAACTACCTTCCCGTGATCGTCTACACGCGTGGATGCAGGCGGTCATCTACTTTTTCAGCCCACTGGTCGCGGGTGCGGGCGAATGAGCCATGCGTTCGGCGCGGGCCTTGAGCGCCGAACGCCACCAGTCATGCCCGTCGTACATGGCATTGGGTTGAGCTAGCAGGAAGGCGATGGCATCCGCACCCTTCTGCGTTTCCTCGGTGATGACCCGGACCCCGCCCTTCTCGGGCACGAGAACCCAGGCATGGTGTATTTCGAAGCCGACCTTGTGCACTGACCAGCCGATCTCGCGATTGGGTGTGAATGTATCAACGGTGCTTTCAATCGGGAAGCCGAAGGTTTTCCAGCGGAAGCTCACGCCTTGCGCGAGCGTGTCGTGGCCGCCTTCGATCTGGACGTCCACCGAATTGGAATACCACGTCGGCCACTGCGAAGCCTCCACCAGGTTTTTCCAGACAACAGCCGGGGGCGCATCGATCCAGCCCTCGTTATGCACAAATACATCGACGTTGCGAGGCTCCAGGCCTTTCGGCCAATGGATCAACGGCGTCGCCCTGCTTCAGGAATTCCGCGGATAGATGGCCCGATTCCTGGGCGGACGCAGTCGAAACGCAAAGCAGGGCGACGCCTGCTGATTGATGTCGTCGGGTGCATCCGCACCACCCATCTTTGTCGGCACCCAGCCCGGCTCCAGCGCGTTTGAGAAAACGTCCGGCCACCGGCGCGCGATCGCAAAGGCGAGCATCACGTCGTAAAGCTTGGTTTCGGAATAGGCTGCTGTACCGTCCCAACTGCGCTTTCGCCAAAAGACGTCGTCGAGTCGTGCAGTGGTGCTGCGGTGAAGCGCCGAGCTCAGGTAAATGAGTCTTTCCGGCCGCATCATCTGCACGGTCAGTATGCATGGCGCCAGAACGTTGGTGGCGAACACCTGTGGTAATCGGTCGCCGGTCTCGATGCGGCGCGGCTCCCGGTACCCGATGGCGACGTTGTGGATCACGGCGTCAAAGCGACCGTGCGCATTCGCCTGTTCGGCAACGCTTCTTGCGCCCGCGATGGTCGAGACATCGCCGATGACAACATCAGCTCCGGGAAGCGCGTGCCTGGCGTCTTGGGCGCGAGCCGTGTTGCGGGCGTGAAGCACGACCTTATGGCCTTGTTCCGAAAGCAGTCGGCCGGTCATCAGCCCCAGTCCGTCGGACGACCCTGTAATAAAGATGCGTGACATGAACTATCTCCTTTCGATCAAACACTCGGCCTTCAGGCTCCGGCTGCCAGTTCGCTCAGTACCTGGGCGAGTTCGACGCTGCCTTTGCGGTCTTCCGTGCCTTCGCGTTGAAAATCGATCCAGCCTTCGTTGAAACCATCGAGCATTCGTATGCGGGCTTCAGGATGCAGCATGCCTTCACGGCGGAAACGTTGTTCCCACTCGGCGCGCGGCACTTCCACTGCTGTCACATCCTTGCCGAGCGCCGTGGCCAATCCCGCCGCCTCATCACGCGGGCTGTACTTTTGCGGGCCGGAGAGCTCGATAATCCTCACGCCGGGCCAGTCCTCCTGCAGCAGGTCCGCTGCAACGCGGCCGATATCCCGGGTGCTGACCATGTCGATCTTGCGATCAAGCGGCTGCAGGTAGCTCTCGATCCGGCCGGAGCGTGCAGAGGCGAGATCCCACGCCGCGTTCTCCATGAACCAGGCGGGGCGAAGGAAGGCCACCGGCACTCCGGCGTTCACCAACATCCGTTCAAACAGACTTGAGCGGTTTAGAAGATTGAACTCCCCGACATGGGCGCCGATGGTTGAGAGAAAGACGATCTTTCCGGGTTTGGCCCTGGCAATGGCTTCTTCGGTAGCCTTCGCCGAGCGCTCAATATCGGGAAAGCCGCGCGGGGAGTCGTAGTTCGGCGGATTCATCAGGAAAACGCCGTTTGCTCCCGCGAAAGCCTGCGCAAGAGACTGCACGTCTTCGGGATCGGGAACCAGGGCGACTTCGCATCCGCGCCCCCTCCAGAATTCCGCCTTCTCGGGGCTTCGCACTACTGCGCGGACCGGAAGACCCGCCTTCAGGAGGATGTCGCCGACGATCCCACCAACTTTTCCGGTAATACCAGTGATTACAAACATTTAGATCTCCTCTCTACCGAAGGCGCACCATCAGGGTGCCCCTACACTTCTAAATTTACGCCGCCGTGGTCGTTGAATAAAGTAGGGGTTAGTCATATGATTTGTGAATAAAGTCAAAGGTGAGAGGTGGAATATGGATGCACGCTTGCTCTCGGGCGTCACGGTTCTGGCAACAGTAGTCGAGAGGGGCAGCTTCACGCGCGCCGCCGAACTGCTCGGGCTCTCGGCGTCGGGGGTGAGCCGGGCTATTTCACGTCTTGAACAGCGCCTGGGAGTACGTCTGCTCAACCGCACCACGCGAACCCTTCGGTTGACGACAGAAGGTGCCCGGCTGAACGAGCTTGCCGCGCCGCATCTTGCCGGTATAGAGGAGGCGGCGAACAGCGCTGCGGGCGCGGCTTCCGTGGCCAAAGGGACGATCAGAGCAAGTCTGAATTCGTTTTTTGCCCGTCACATCCTCGCGCCGCATTTGCCGGAATTTAACCAGCGTTACCCAGAGCTCTCTCTTGTGTTGGTCCAGATTCCAGATGCGGGAGACCTTATCGCCGAGGGAATAGATATAGCCGTGCGCTTCGGCCCGCAGCCAGCGTCCACTATGTCGTCCCGCCTTCTGCTTGAAACCCGTGTTCTTACGGTCGCGGCGCCGTCATATATCAAAACGCGCGGAAGGCCAAAGTCTCTGGAGGCGCTTAGCGTGCATGACTACCTCGACCCGCAGCGCGGGAAGCCATACGAATGGGAATTCCGCTGCGCCGAAAAGGTCCTGCCGGTCCATACTGTCGGCCGCTTGACGCTTGCGGACGTGGACACGATGATCGCAGCCTGCGTCGCGGGCGCGGGAATTGCGCAAGTCCTCGCGCTTAGTGTTGAGTCCCTGGTTGCCAATGGCACGCTGATCGATCTTTTTCCGGATTGGCCGGGTGAGACGTTTCCGCTGTTCGCGATCCGTCCGTCGCGACGGTTGCCTCCGGCCAAGGTCGAAGCATTTCTCGATTTCTGCACGGAAATCTGTCGCCAGGTTGCCCGCTCCTCGGCCTGACGGCGGTTACTCTTCGTGTTCTTAAAACGCCCGATGGTGTAAGTGCC
>Ga0302197_10005198_pt1 | contig 11216 bp, 13 predicted proteins | sample II_Bog_N2_1_FD_193526 | JGI IMG/M metagenome (GOLD analysis project Ga0302197, IMG submission 193526) | Peat permafrost microbial communities from Stordalen Mire near Abisko, Sweden - II_Bog_N2_1 | ecosystem: Environmental > Terrestrial > Soil > Wetlands > Peat | place: Sweden: Abisko...
AATAATTCTCCCGCTTTGCGGCTGAACTCTTCGAAATCAAACTTCTCTTCTTTCATTATTATAATTATATCAAGTTACTAATTTTATAACTTGACACAATTATTTAAGCATACTCTCCGGTTGCCCCACGGCGTTAAACCTTGGCTTTCCTTCCTGCTTTGTTCCCTTTCCTGCTGCTGGTATTCCAGTTTCTGTTGTTGTTTGAGTTCTTGTTCTTTTTTTTCATCTGCCTTTAATTCCAGCCTTTGTTCGTAGTCACCATGCTTTAACGTATTGGCATATTTAAACGTTTCTTTGAGTTCCCGGTCATAATCGAATACTTGGTCAAATGTTCTTTCAGGGGCTTGCTTGAACGCCACTCGGTCAAACTGTCCTACTTTAAGGCTATGCGCCGCGTTCTTTCCCCGTGAGTTGTTTAAAGGACTTAAACGGATGCTATCGGTAATATCTTTCCGGCTAACAATAACCTGTACGTGCATTTGTTCTCCTGGTTTTGGGTCGCCTCTTTTTGCTAAGCCGTTTTTAACTCCTTCATCCTTATGGGTGTAGTAACGATGGTTTTCCAACTTGCCGTAATACAAAATGTCTTTGTTACCGTTTACCCTGTCTTTTTTAAAGTTTCTGGCGTATTCATCCATGACCTGATTGGCATATTGCTTTAGTTGCTGCCTGGCGCCCTCTTCACCAAATTCTTCTTTCAGGAATAACAGTTCGTTTTCGCTGGGGCTGATATTGACCAAAAAGAACTTAGCCTCGTCTTTGGAAAGCCTGTCGATGTTGTGATCGATCTCATATCGTACCTCGTAAGGCTGTATAGCCTGCCGTTCGTGGTTAAACCAATATTCCGGTTCCTGTTGCGGATTTTGCTTATAAAGCAACCGGTTCTCCTTTTCGAGGTAATTAACCAGTTGCCCACTACTGCCTTTATTATTGCCTGTTTCGCTTTTGCTGATATTGATGTGCATAATTTCCTGCTTATAGGTTCTTCATCTGATGCCTGACATTTTCGATCAGGCTGTCCTTATCTACTTGTTTGGTCATCATTCCCATAACTTCCCGGTGCTGTATATAATAATTTAATATCTCCAGGCATTTCCTTTTAATGGTGTCTTTGGTATACTGCGCTGCTTCAATATGCTTCATTGAAGTATGGACGCTGTTAAGCGTAGTCTGTTGCAGCTCATAGGCGGCCTTTTGTTCTCTGTTATGCATAATAATATGGTCGTTAAAAAATTTAACGATACTGCCCTGTGAATTGGTGATCTTATCAAATGATTTAACCAGCGGCCTTAACAACTGATCTTCCAGCGTGCGGATAAACCCGATAATATTATCACTTCTTTTAACCAGTTCCTTTTTTAATAATTCATCGTTCAGGTCGCGCGGGTCTTTCTTGCTTTTATAGAAATAATCCACCATCGCGATAAAAAATTCGATCTTGGTTAAGCCGGTCTTTTCGGCCATTTTTAGCAACTTGCTATGGGCTGTTATTGGAAACCTGATGGTTTTTATATTTTGGTCTTGCATGCTCTTAAAAAAATTAAATAACTGTTAAACAACAATTTGCAAATAAGGTATACCGCTAAGTATACTAAAAACGGCCTTTAAAGCTATTTGCAGGGGGTAAAGTATACTAACGGTATACTGAAAACAGCCCTGGCCCCGCAGGGCGAGCGGAAGAGTCGGGTGTAACCTGACTCCCGCTCGCTCTCTACGATTTTATCGTCTCGACACCTGCATTTTGCATAATAGGGCCTTAGCATAGCGCCAGGGCTATTCTTTAGGGGTTTTGGCATAGTATTCGTGGAACAAAAACTTATTTTGAATAGGCATTTGCTGTTTTTCATTATGTTTTCTTTGTTTAAAATCTGTTGTCCATGGCCAGTGGAACTTGTTCCCGCTGAAAAAGTTCTCACTGAAATTGTTCGCTGTCGGGCTATGGATAGCGATCCATATCTTTCTCTCATTGTAGCTCTCCAAGGGTTTCAAAAATTCGATGCAAACTTGTTTGGATCGAACAAATTCACATCGAACTTTGAAATTGTTCTGCCAGAACTTTACACGTCCTCCGGCCAGTAAACGAGGCTCTTTTGTTTCGGACTGAAACTCGGCTGGTATTGAATATAACCAAAGTCGTTTAACTCTTTAATGCACTTGTGATACGTTGCATTGGAAGCTATCTTGGAAAATACCATCAGCTGTTTACGGGTAATGCCAAACGGATTGGCATAGCCACTTTTTTGCCAGGCTGCGAATAAGGCAGAGGATAAACTGATATGAGTACTGGAAAGGCGCTGGTCTTTTCCCATGCGCCTGATCAGCCTGTTGTAATCCGCAAAGGCAAGATTTATTTTTGTTTGCATTAGCGCTGGTTCCCTTCCAATACTTTGTTAATGTCTTCCAGTTTATAGTACATGATGCTGCCCACTTTGGAATAGCTGAGCGTGCCGTTGATGCGCAGGTTTTGCAAAGTGCCGGGCGAGATGTTGAGCATCTTGCGTACCTCAATACTTTTGAGCCATTTTTTGCTTTGTCCCTGTCCGGGTTGCATAATGGCCTTGATCTCGGTTAATAATTCCCCCTTAAATTGTTTTAAGTCCTCTTTAGTTAATAATTCGATAGCTGTCATAAGTATAATATTAGTTTGTGGTGCAATTAGCGATTTGCGTTCAATTCAAAATCTCTACTAGTGATAAATTTCTTTCTTACATCTGCTGTCTTTTTCCTCCTTTTTTTTAAATATTATCGCCAGCTTATATCCTAAGAAATGATAATGGCTGTATGATTTGATTACAAATGTCGGGGGTAAAGCATAGCTTTAAATGACCAATGGAGGCGTTTGGTCAGGTCGGAGAATTCGAGAAATTTGGAATTTAGACGGGATTATTTTCGTCCTACAGCGTTGATTTTGAATTGCTTATCTTTATCTGCTATTTCGATAAACTTAGCGGATTTCTCACCCTTGCCGGCCGCGAAGTAATTACGGGCGGTATCAATGGGGATTTCGTTTTCGCCGTGAAGAAAATATTTGGCAATCATTTTATACCAAGGGCTTTGTGCCTGGGAGCGCACCAGCTTATGCGAATTGGGTAAGGTGAGTTCCTGTAATTGCAATATTAAATCGATAAAGGCAGGCAGGTTGCCCTTGCTGATCACAATCTTTTCACCGGCATCGTATTTCGCATATGCTGTTATTAATGTTTCTTGCTGCGCTATTTTTTCTTTCAGTTGGCCAATGAGTTTATCTTTTTCGGATAATACAGATTCAATCGGCAATTGATTGTGCCAACGGTCTATACTTCTCAGGTAGTTCAAGAACACTTCCAGCATGCGGGTATGCTCCAGGCCGGAGGCATATTTACCGCCAAAGGGGTCAAGCCTTTTGAAATGTTTGATCCGGTTGAAAACGATTTCACGGACGTTGGTTAAAAACGTTTCTTCTTCACCCGGATGGCTATGTAGAAAATATGCCAAATGAAATTCGTAAAAGGCAGGATATTCAGCTTCTTTAAGTTGATATAATTTAAGCAGGAACAAATTGTCCTCCAACGCTCTGTTTTGGATGATGGGATTTCCGATCTCAAAGCGTTGAGGCGAAAAATCAAAGCGTCCGCGATGTTTGAAGAAAGTGGTTTTCATAAGGGTATCGTTAGGCAATTCCTGCAAAACTAAGACTAATAATGCCGTTTCAAAAAATGTTGTTCCTGTTTTGGCATCAACTCCGTTGCTTTGTTCCGCCAATGCTAATGAACAAACCATTCCATTTTCAACAGTTGAGCAGCAAAATGTGTTAAAGCGGGTGAAAACTCAAGGGCGGGCAGGCCAATAAAAAACAAAACACTGCTGCCCGTTTATACACCCTTGAATTTTCATCCCGGTTTGGCCTACCTTGGCGCACTGGTGAATATGGAAGGGGTACTCAAAAAGGGAAAGGAAAGGATGTTGGGAGCAAAGCGGACAACATTCTTTCGTGCGTAAGGCAAAGCGGTTGAGGGAATGCAGCGCAGCGAAATATACAAAACGGCTTTGCCTGATTGGGGTCTTTACCGTCCCAGGTTATAATCCCAGCCTTGTTCTTCGTCATTATCTTCATCCCTGGAATTATCCTTATAACGATCAGCGATATTGATAATAGTCTGTTCTATATCCACGGGCAAATCATCGCTCAGGTAAACAAGTTGCTGTTGTTTAATATGCAACAGAAGCCTTAGTTGGCCAAGGCCTTTTGACGCGTCTCTGATCTCGAGGTTGTCAAAACGGCCAGAAAAGAATTCCAGGTTCTTTAATCCTTCTTCAAAGTTATAACGAATGCTGCCCTCGTCAACAAAATGACCGCCTGTGCTGACACGTTGTTTCACACGGTCGATCGAATGTTCGACATCATTAAGTGTCAGGTAGGTCATGCTGGTATCATAGCCGTTTTGTTTGAAACGGGCTATAGTATCCATCAACTGATTATCCCTGAAATTGGTTTCTATTGTAAAGTGCTGTTTTTTCTTTATTGCCTCTTCCACAAAGTCAAGGAATACCGATTGTACAGCAAAATAAATACTCTCAACAGGAACGTCGGCGGGTAAACGGGCTTTCAAACGGGCTGTTATGATGTCTGCATCAAAAACAAAAGCGCCTTTAGGCGATAAACCTCCACTATAGCTAGATTTACCGGCACCGTTTGGACCCCCGACAATTAGTAATTGCGGGTTCTCTGATGGCATGACTATAATATTTTAACCAGGTGAGCCTTTCCGTTTTCTAATTTGACCAGCTCTTTCCTGTCCCGGTATGCATGTATAGCATAGCTCGTATCCGGGCAAAGCGTTTCATCATAATAGGTAAGGTAGCTGTTTTTAGCCCAGGTGTCTTCGATAATCTTTTCTGTTATAGGTCGCAGCCGCTCTCTAAGTTCTTCGGTTGTTAGGCCGATAGCCGGAAGGGAACGTGAATCTTTTGTTGTCGTACTGCGCATTGTTTGATGTAGTGTTCTCATACAAATATAATTAATTTAAAATTAAGATAGTTTGTCCATTCGCTTAAGTATAAAAATCCATAGGGGGCCATATATACAACCCTTGCAAGGGTGTAGTTATCCTGTTGTGAATTTGTGTTTAAGTAACGCCATATCCGCACCCACCTTGATATCTAGTATCTTCGCATAATGCTGCGTAGTTTGAATATTCGTGTGGCCCAGCATCTTAGACACACTCTCAATCGGTACTCCATTTAATAGTGTTACCGTGGTGGCAAACGTGTGACGTGCGATATGAAAGGTAATCGGTTTGTTAAAACCGCATACATCGGCTATTTCTTTCAGGTAGGCATTCATTTTCTGGTTGCTTAGTACCGGCAACACCCTGCCGTTATTTTCCAAGTGAGGGTGATCGGCATAACTTTGCATGATGACGGTGGCAGCAGGCAGGATAGGGATACGTGAGGGCGTATCGGTTTTCTGCCGTTTAATCGAAATCCATTTTTCGCCGTCAACACCCGTGACAATATCCCAGCGGCGGAGTTTTTTTACATCTGCATAGGCCAGCCCGGTAAAACAACAAAACAAAAAAATGTCCCGTACTTGACTCAATCGTTCTGTCACCATATCCTTACTGGCCATTGTTTGCAATTCTTCTGTCGTCAGGTAGACCCGGTCAACAGTTTTGATCTTGTTCTTGTAATTGGAGAAGGGGTCATAGACCAGCCACCGGTTAGCTAAACAGATCCTAATGATTTTGCCAAAATTTTTAATATACTTCACCGCAGAGTTATTGGCACACTTTCGTACTGAACGTAAATAAAACTCATACTCCATAATAAAGGCATGATCGACCAGCTTAATATCGATGTCGGAAAGGTTATATTTCCACTTCAAAAAATCCTGGGTATGCTTTAAGGAAGTTTTATAACGGCATAGCGTACCTTTCGTAAATTCCTTTCCCAGCAAAACCTCTACCTTTCTATTATGGTCTCTAAATATCTCGATCAGGGAGCGGGACTTTTCGGTCTTTCCCATAAATTTGTTGCGGATAGTTTCCGCACTAACCAGATCATCCGCCTCCGAAAGCAGGCGGTGAGCCTGGTAAACTTTGGTTTGCAGGTCATCCAGGTAGGCATTGAAAGACTTTACTTCTTCCTTGGTGCCTTTTAATCTCCCGGCGGTGCTGTTCCATTGCGACGGTTCGCACTCCCGACCGGAAGTGGTTTCGGCTCGCTTACCATCTACAGTAATGCGCAAATAAATGGGCATAGGCCCGTTTTCGTAGCTTTTTGGCCTCTTTAAATAAAAAAGCAAGCTGAATGTAGTTTTCATACGTTTGAAAGCGTTAAAAAGTGAAACAAAAGTAAGCTTGCAATTACATTCTCACAAGATGTTCAACGATTGAACACGTTGGCTATCAAATAGATACATAGATACTGGTGAGTAAGAGATTCCTTAAAATGACTCACCGAATTACGCCCTTTTTTTTAGCGAATTGGTGAATAATATGGTCGTTTGACCTAAAAACAAAAGCCTGCAATCATTTGATTTGCAGGCTTTTATCTGTGTTTGATATTGAAATTTGCGGAGAGGGAGGGATTCGAACCCTCGATACACTTTTGGCGTATACACACTTTCCAGGCGTGCTCTTTCGACCACTCAGACACCTCTCCATGAAATTAAGGATTGCAAAGGTAAAATAATTTTCCATACCTGAAGTTAACTTAAAAGTTGATGCAATAGGTTTTTGTATTCAACGTTAACTTAACTAAAAAACTCACACAAAATGAAATTTATTAGATCTAATTTCCTCCTACTATTAATTTTAGCCGCGTTAATTACCTTACAAGCTTGTAAAGCAAAAAAGTTAGTGCAAAAACCTGCACCGCCAATCGCTGATACTACCAAGCCTGCACCGCCGCCGCCTGCACCTGCACCACAACCGGCACCACCAGCGCCCGCTCCGGCACCACAGCCCGACTATAGCTTCACTAATATACAGTTTGAATTTAATTCAGGTGTGTTAAAAACAAGTTCTTATCCTGACCTGGACAAGGCAGCCGCGCAAATGAAAATCGATCCGTCGGCTAAGTTTGCGTTAAAAGGTTATGCTTCGGCAGAAGGAACCGCGGCGCATAATATGGAACTTTCTGTTGATAGGGCCAACGCGGTAAAAGCGTATTTAATTAATTCAGGCGTAAACACTGATAATATAACTGCACAAGGTTATGGCGAAAGTAACCCCGTTGCCGACAATACAACAGAGGCCGGAAGGATACTAAACCGTCGTGTTGAGATCAGTAAACAAAATTAACATCGCTTAACAGCAAATAAAAATGCCCAATGCAATCGCATGCATTGGGCATTTTTTATTTTTTAGGAGACTGTATCAAATCGTTAATGGTTTAATATTCGTCAAAATATTTAAGCGGATAACCGGGATAGCTATTTTTAGCTTATGTTTGTTTCATATTGCCAATAAGGCGACATTTACTTATAAAAGCTGTTTAGTTTTACATGCTGAGCATTAACGAGATTAAGAAACCCATTGCCGCGGAGATTGATGTTTTTGAAGATACCTTCAAAAATTCCATGTATAGCTCGGTACCCCTGCTCGACCGTATTACCCATTATATTGTAAAACGTAAAGGCAAACAGATCCGCCCTATGTTCGTGTTTTTTTCGGCCAGTATTTGTGGCGGGATCAATGCATCTACCCATCGCGGGGCTGCTTTGGTGGAGTTACTGCATACCGCTACTTTAGTGCATGATGATGTGGTTGATAATTCTTACCAGCGCCGTGGATTTTTCTCAATAAACGCGTTATGGAAAAATAAGATAGCCGTTTTGGTGGGTGATTATTTGCTCTCCAAAGGGCTGCTGCTATCCATTGAAAATAATGATTTTACATTACTGCGCATTGTAAGCGAAGCCGTACGCCAGATGAGTGAGGGTGAATTACTACAGATAGAGAAAGTTCGCCGTATGGATATTGATGAGCCGATCTACTATGAAGTGATCAGGCAAAAAACGGCGTCGCTGATAGCATCCTGTTGTGCTTGCGGGGCTGCATCGGCCGGGGCAAGTGATGAAGTGATCGAAAAAATGCGCTTGTTCGGCGAAAAGATTGGCATCGCCTTCCAGATCAAGGATGATATGTTTGATTTTGGCACAGATGATGTAGGTAAACCGCTGGGGATCGACATAAAAGAGAAAAAGGTAACGTTACCGTTAATTTATTCGCTGAGCAATTGCAGCAAGGCTGATAAAAAGCGGATGATAAACCTGGTGAAGAACCATAATGACGAGGCCGAGAAAATTGGCCAGATCATCAAGTTTGTTAAGGATACCGGCGGACTTGAATATGCCGAAACCCAGATGAAAAAATACCAGGATGAAGCCTTCGAGATCTTGAATACCTTTCCCGAAGGTGAATCAAGAATTGGATTGGAGCAGCTGGTGCGCTTTACCACTGAACGAAATAAATAATGCCAAACGAGCTGATATTTATATTAGGCTTCTTAGTTTTTATTGTTGTGATGCTGTCGATAGATCTGGGGCTGTTTTCTAAATCAGACCGCCCGGTTACTCTGACACGCGCAGCCATTATGAGTGCCGTTTGGGTTGCACTCGCTTTATCATTTTATCTATTGCTTTTACGCTATGGCGACCTGCTGCATCACATAGATAGTTTTGCCGCACTGCAAAAAGTGAATACCGAAAATTTTCATGATCTTAAATTAAACCCGAATGATTTCGCGGGTGGATTGGATCTCTATCGACAGAACCTCGGACTGGAATTTATTACGGGTTACACAGTGGAATACGCGCTATCGGTAGATAATATTTTTATTATGGTGCTGATATTTACGGCTTTCGCGGTAGAACCTAAGTATTATCACAAAGTATTATTATGGGGAATAATAGGCGCGGTGATCATGCGCTTCACCTTCATATTTGTGGGTTCGGCATTGATTATTAAGTTCCATTGGATCTTATATCTATTCGGAGCGTTTTTGGTTTATACGGGAATAAATATGTTTATTACCCGCAATAAACAGGAAGAGGTCGACCCGGATAATCACCCGGTAGTAAAGTTTGCATCCAAATATTTCGCGGTTCATCCTAAGTTTGAAAAGGGAAAGTTTTTTGTGAAGATAGATGGCAAGAGTTTAATTACGCCGTTATTGTTGGTGCTGCTTATTATCGAAGTTACCGATTTGGTTTTCGCGGTGGACTCGATACCGGCGGTTTTCTCGATCACTAAAGATCCTTATATCGTTTTCTTTTCCAACATATTCGCCATTTTGGGGCTGCGATCCATGTTCTTTTTGCTGGTGAATATTATTGATAAGTTCCATTACCTTAAAGTTGGTTTGGCGGCGCTGCTTACTTTTATCGGATTGAAAATGCTGGCGGGTAAGTACGTTGAGCAAATCGGATTAACTACAACAATTTCTCTGTTTATAATACTGGGGATATTGGTGGTAAGTATTGGGGCTTCGTTGGTGTTTCCTAAGAAAGTGGCAGGGGAATAATACCCTGGGGGTTTTTACCACAGAGAACACAGAGATTTTTCATAGAGAGCCACAAAGGAAAAAATAAACCCATTGAATGGGTGAAACGGCGTTGCTCGTTCAAGCGTCTACGCTTAAACGTTGAAATTGTGAGCGTCCACGCTCATGGTCATATATAGTTTATTAGTTTAAGCGTGGACGCTTAAATTTTTAGTATTCAAGCGTAGACGCTTGAACAGGCAATAGGATAAAACACCTCAAAAATCAAACTGTTTAGGCTCTGTGTGCCTCAGTGCTTTCCTCAGTGCTCTTTGTGGTTAAGATTATGTAACAGTGGTTAATCTTACAACGCAATGTTCAAGCTTTAACAGGAAAATCTTACCTTAGTAAAATGCAGTCCCTCAATTTTAGCTTCCTTAAAATTACACCGCTGGGCGTGTTGGATATTGTGTTGGTAGCCTTTATCATATACCAGCTATATAACCTGATACGCGGTACCATAGCGGCCAATATTTTTATTGGTTTTGTGATCATCTACCTGGCTTATTTTGTGGTAAAGGCATTGCAGATGCAATTACTTACAGTAATACTGGGCAAGTTTGTGGATGTGGGGCCTATTGCGCTCATTGTGATATTTTGGCAGGAGATACGGCGGTTTCTGCTCCTGGTAGGTAAAAATGCTTCGCTGCAACGGAATAAGGCATGGTGGCAATACTTTTTTGGTAAGGCCGAGGCGGAAAAAAATAACTTCGCGCGGATAAAGCCGATCATCGATGCCTGCAAAAGTTTAAAACAATCGCGCACGGGTGCGTTAATAGTATTTACCAAGTATTACGACGAACAGTTTTACCAAAACAGCTGCGAGGTGATTGAAGGGAAAATATCAAAACGTTTATTGGAGAGTATATTTCAGAAAACGAGCCCGCTGCATGATGGCGCGGTGGTTATATCTGAAAATAAAATAAAATCGGCCAGCTGTATTTTGCCGCTGACGGATAAAACCGACCTGCCAGCACAATTTGGTTTGCGCCACCGTGCGGGCATCGGGGTAACGGAAGCAAATGAGGCTACTGCGATCATCGTATCGGAAGAAACCGGGGAAATATCATACGCCAAACAGGGCCGTGTAAAAATGAACATCAGCTTTGCTGAACTGGAAAAACTACTGAATAAGGATTTTTAATGTATTTGAATTAATTTTGCGGCATGGGAGAGGGGAACACATTATGGTACGTGATAGGCTACATATTTTTGAGCCTGGCTGTGATGTACACTATTTTCGCGGGCTTTGCTTACCTGTTTTTGTACAAGTGGCGTGGTAAATTTTACTGGGAACACAAGATCCAGCAATATTACCCGGAGCGCAAGCACATTATGCGCGAGATTTGGCTTTCAGTAAGTACACTGATTATTTTTGGCGTGGTGCTGCTATTCGTTGCCTGGGCAAATTACCACGGCTATACCCAAGCGTATCATCCGGCAGATAAATATGGTTACTGGTACTATGCGCTGAGCATCGTGATTATGGTATTTATACATGATGCATATTTTTACTGGGCTCACCGTTTATTGCATTGGAAACCGCTGTTTAAAACGGTTCATGTAAAGCATCATTTATCTATCAACCCAACACCTTTCGCGGCGCTGGCTTTTCACCCGATGGAGGCTTTGAGCGAGATATTAGTGGTGCCTTTGGTGGCATTTACTATCCCGCATTATCCATCTGCCAT
>Ga0302197_10005209_pt1 | contig 11211 bp, 10 predicted proteins | sample II_Bog_N2_1_FD_193526 | JGI IMG/M metagenome (GOLD analysis project Ga0302197, IMG submission 193526) | Peat permafrost microbial communities from Stordalen Mire near Abisko, Sweden - II_Bog_N2_1 | ecosystem: Environmental > Terrestrial > Soil > Wetlands > Peat | place: Sweden: Abisko...
CGCGATGGGTTCCGGCGTCAGGGTGACGGTGGCGGTCGGGGCCGGGGTGGCGGACGACAGCAGGCGCACGGGCTCGGGGTGGGTGCCGGGCGGAAGTTCGAGGCGGGTCCGGGCGCGGTTGACGAGGGCCTGCAGGGTCACGGCGGCCGCCGCGACGCGCTCGGCTTCCTCGATGCGCGCGAATTCGCCGTAGATTTCGTCGCGCACGGGTTCATCGTTGGTGAGGCCCGCCGGGGTGTTGACGGCGCGCAGGGCCAGGAGCACCTGGTGGGCGTTGATGGTCTCGAGCGGCCGGGCGGGTTGGTAGGCGGCTTCGGGGCCGGTCACTTCGGTGATGAGCCGGGCGATGAGCAGGGGTTGGAGGATTTCGCGCGTGAGCCGCACGGAGACGCCGAGTTCGCCGGCGATTTGCGCCGGGCCGGCGGCGGGTTGGCCGGTTTGGTAGCGCAGCCCGAGGTTGGTCATCAGGCGCAGGGCGATGAATTCGCGGCCGCGCTGGTTCACGTTCTCGGCCAGTTTGTCCTGAATGTAAGCTTCCCGGTTTTGGAAGGCGCAGGACACCTGCACGCCGAAGAGCAGGATGACCCACGAACAGTAGATCCCCGCCATGAAGACCGGGACGAGGCCCAGGCTGCCGTAGATTTCGCGGTTGGTGAGCACGCGCGAAAAATAGAGGTAGCCGAAATAATTGTTCAATTCCCACAGGGAGCCGGCCACCAACCCGCCCACCAGCGCGGCGCTGAACCAGACTTTCGTGTTGGGCACGGTGAGGTAGATGAGCGTGAACACGAGCCACAGAATGACGAGTGGCAGCAGTTCAAACCCGAGCCGCCCGATGACGGGGGTGCGGCTGATGAGGTGGTGGACCGCGTCGAGATGCGAACTGCCGGCCAGGCTGGCCGCGCCCACCAACGCCGGCGGGCCGAGGGTGAGCACCGCCCAGTAGAGGACGATGCGCCACAACCATTTCCGGCCCCGGCAGACGCCCCAGATGTCGTTGAAGGTGTCTTCGATCTTCGCCAGCATGAAGATGGCCGCGGACACCAACGCGAGCATCCCGATGATGCCCAGCGTTCCGCTCCGCGTGTTTTGTATAAAATCGTGGATGCTCCGGGCCGCCTCTTTCTGGGCGGTGATGGCGCCGGCATCGCCGCCGGCGTCGGTCGCGGCGGCGGGCGCGTTGGTGCCGGTCAGGGCATTGGTTTCGGCCAGGGTCAGCCGGTTGGTCGTGAAGAGGATGTCGGGGTTCGTTGAAATCGTTGAAATCGTTGCCACCCCGGCGGGGTTGGGGTTCGCCGTGGCGTCCGGGTGGCGGGGGCTCGCGGTGGCGGGGGGCACGAGCGTGGCGACGAGTTTATTGATGGCGGCGTAGATTTGGTCTTCGCCCTCGGTTTTCAGCAGGCTGCTGGTCACGCTGATGGCGACCGCCAGCATCGGGATGAGGGCGAGCAGGGTGGAAAACGAAAGGGCCGAGGCGCGGATGAAACAGCGGTTGCGGGCGAAGCTTTGGAAAACGTGAATCCAGAAATGAACGAAGTGTTCCCGCCGGGTCAGGGTCGGCTTCCCGCGGGCGGGTGGCCCCGGGACGCCGGGTGGGTGGCCCGTGAGCATTCCCGTCAGCCGGGCGAAACGATTGGTTGCCATGTCCCCGTCACGCTAACAAAGCGGCATGACAAGTCAATCCGTCCGCCGGCCTTTGTCCCGGGGGGCGCACGGCGGCATTGCTTCCCCGCCGCCGCGGGTGCAAACTTTTGCCGTGTCCATGAACAAACGCACCTTGATCAAGAAAATCATCGAACGGTTGACCGCCGAGTTGGCCGTGTATTACCGGGCGGCGCAATTTTCGCGCGCCGAAGCCACGCACGAACAGAACAAGGCGGAAAGCAAGTATGACACGCGCGGCCTGGAGGCCTCCTATCTGGCGCGGGGCCAATCCAAGCAGGCCGCCGAACTCGAATCCGCCATCCAGAGCTACGAGGATTTGAAAGTGCGGGCGTTCACGGCGACGGAAGCCATCCAGACTGGCGCGGTGGTGGAACTCGAGCAGGACGGCGAGACGGCCGTGTATTTCATCGGCCCCTGTGCCGGGGGCACGGAAGTGGTGCAGGACCGGCGCGAAGTCATGGTCATCACGCTGCAATCCCCGCTGGGCGAACAGTTGAAGGGCAAAAAATCCGGCGACCGCCTCCGGCTGGCCGGCCACAAAACCGATTACCGGATTGCGGCGGTGAGTTAATGCGGAACCGATTCATACTCATTTCGTAATGCAATCATTTGGTAATAGCAATTCCACATATCCAAATCTGGACTAAATTTGAAGACAACGATGAATGACGCGGTGAAGACCCCATCAATATGACGAAATCAAGCATCGGGCAGATCCGGGAGCGGTTCGACCGGGAAGTGGAACGCTTTGCCAACCTTGAGACCGGTCAATCCGCCACCATGGATGCCCCGTTAACGCTGGCATTGATCGCTGATGCCGCCGCCCGCGTGACCCCCGGGGCATCATCACTGCTGGATGTCGGTTGCGGGGCCGGCAATTATGCGCTCAAAATATTGGAGCGCTTGCCCCATCTCAATGTCACACTCATTGACCTCAGCCGGCCGATGTTGGACCGCGCCGTCGAGCGCGTGAGCCGGGCGACCTCCGGGCAAGTCACCGCGCTGCAAGGCGATATCCGGGAGTTGTCGCCCGGCCGGGCGCAATTTGACCTGATTTGCGCCGCCGCCGTTCTTCATCATCTCCGGGAAACCGCCGAGTGGCGGAAGGTTTTCGCCAAACTGCACGCCGCCCTCCGGGCGGGCGGCTCCTTTTGGATTTCCGACTTGATCGAGCATTCCGATGCGCGGGTGCAAGCGTTGATGTGGGAGCGCTACGGAGACTATTTGGCGCAGCTCAAAGGCGGGGCCTACCGGGACCAGGTGTTTGCTTACATCGCCCAGGAAGATTCCCCGCGGTCGTTGATGTTCCAGTTGGACCTGCTGCGGGCTGTGGGATTCAGTGAGGTTGAGGTTTTGCACAAGCACAGTTGCTTTGCCGCCTTTGGGGCCATGAAGGGTGGGTAACCGGTCAGGCGGCGCCACCCCGGAAGGCCTGCACACTGCGCACAAAATCATCCGGCACGCCAAAATCGAAGCGTTCCGCGCCGGTCATTTCCAGGGCCAGATAACCCTCGCGCCGCCGCTGGATTTCCTGGGCGCGCGTGAGTTGAAACTCGCCGTTGTCGCGGGTGTTGTCGCGGATCATTTCCCCGAGGATTTCGTAAATCGAAGGGGCCAGCAGGTGCATGCCAAACCAGCCCAGCCAGGTTTCGGGCGGCAATCCGTCCACCTGGAGTTTTTCTTGGGCGACGGCGACCGCCGGCTTTTCAATGATGAGCGATACTTCGATCAGCCGCGGGTTTTCCGGGCGGCGCGTTCCGGCGATGGTGCCGTAGCCCTTTAATTCGCCGGCGCTGATCCGGTTGACGGCGGAGACGCTGCGGCCGCCCGAGGCGGCGGCCATTTGCGCCAGTTCCAGATAGGGGGAAACCGGCCGGCCGCGAAAGAGATGGTCGCCCAGGCCGAGCAACACGAATTCACCGGCGGCAAACGCCTTTGTTTGATATACGGCGTGGCCGTAGCCCTCCTGCTCGTGCTGGACGGCGAAGCTCACGCGTTCGGCAAACCGGCTCATTTGTTCCGCCTCGCGCAACAGCGCGGGATGTTTTTCCAGCCGCTGGAGATACGCCGGCCCGGGCCCCTTGAGGTAATCCCGCACCTGGGTCTCCTCGCCCGGTTGGACGATGATGCAAATTTCCCCGATGCCCGCCGCCTCGAGTTCCAACAGGTGGTAGTGAAACAGGGCGCGCGCAATGCCATCCGGCCCGACCACGGGAAACAACTCTTTTTTCACCGCGTGCGAGGCGGGGAAATGCCGCGTGCCCAGACCGGCGATGGGAATGACCGCTTTGCGAACCGGGGATTTCATACCGTTGACAAATGCCAGCCTTGCGCGCCGAACACATAGCGCCGGGCGCCGAATTCAATCGCCCCCGGCGAAGTGCCTTCAAAAACATCGGGGGTGTCGCCCACCAACCGGGAGTATTCGGCGGCGATTTGCGGCACCTGCTCCTTCAAGGCTTCTTTTTTGCCAAAAATGGCCACGGTGCCGCCGGTGCCGCCGCCGGTGATTTTCGCCCCGTAGAGGCCGCTCGCGGGCCCCCGTTTGCGCACGGCTTCCACCAGGAAATTCACCTCGGGCACGGAGAGCCGGCAGTTGTCCCGGTAACTTTCGTGCGCGCCATACATCGCCTCGCCGGCCGTGACGCACGCGCTTTCGTCGCCCTGGGCGGCGGCGCGCAGGGCCGCGATGAACCGGAGCACGCGTTCGTTTTCCCCGATGGGATGCCGCGCGGGGCCGGCCACGCGGTAGGTGGCGTCGGGCTGGATGGTGGTCACGGGATCGTCGTGGGTTTTGTATTGCGCCAGAAAATCCGAGCCGACGATGGTCTCGGGCACGTGCGGCTCGTATTCCGCCCGCCATTCCGCCGTGGACATTTCGGTGAGATAATTCAGCGGGGCCCGGCCGGTGCGGGCCCGGAGTTCATTGACGATTTTTTTGCCCATGAACGCGCCGATGCGGCAATGGGCGTAGGGATTGCCCGCCACGGAATGGCGGACCATCGAATTGATCCCCACAAAGCCCGTGCCCGGGGGGATTTCCACTTCGCCGAGGATCTGGCCCGGACGGCAGAGGATGTGCGTGAGCTTGCCGCTGCGACCGCTGGCCACGGCGATTTGATCCATGATGCCGCAGGGCGCGCCCACCACGTGGTTCTCGGCCATCTGGCCCAGGCGGGCCAGCCGGGGGCCGCCCAGCTTCAACCCGAGATACGCGTTCAAGCACGACAGCGTGCCGATTTCCACGGCGGCGGAACTGCCAATGCCCACGTTCATGGGCACACCGCTCAGCAACAGGAAACTGAAGCCGAACGGCAGGTTGATGGATTCCTCCTTCAGCAGGGTGAAAATGCTGCCGCCGATATACGCCGCCCAGGAAACCAGCGGGTTGGACTGGCACAGCTCGCGGATTTGCGAGTAATCGCCCACGGTGTCACCCGCCGTCAGGTAATCCAGCGGAATGCGCGTTTCCACCGGGAGCGAGCGGCGGCCCACCTGCATGGTGCGGATGCGCATGGTGCGGTCCGTGCGCGGTTGCAGGGCCATCAGCATGCCCCGGCCCAGCACGCCTTCGCAGACATTGGCGCCGGAATAATCCGCGATGCCGCCCATGACATCCAGCCGGGCCGGCACGCGCGCCACCCAGACTTCCCCGCTGTTGAAAAAGCCGGCGAACCCGGTCGGGTCGCTGTTGGGTTTGCGCAGCAGCGTTTCAAATTCCAGGACTTCCGGCGGCAGGGGCGGGTGGTTCATGCGTTTTATGGACCTGAGATTAATCTACAACCATCGTCACATCAATCCTGGTGGTGCCGGAAAATCCGGCGCCGGTTCTGCAACAAATACCAGACGATCAAAACATTCACCGCCAGCACGACGAACAGGCCCAGTTCCGGGTGCCGGAATAATTCGGCCCGGGGCCGGACGGGCGCGTCCCCCACGTGCAGACGCAGCAGTTCGTAAATCTCGATGGGGATGAAAAAGGCCGATTCCCCGATGGCCAGCCACACCGCCCAACGGGCGCGAAAGGCCAGCCCCAGGCCGCCCCCCACCAGGATCATCCCAAACAGCAGGGTGCCCCACTCCACCACCCGGCGGTTGGCCGGCGTGACGTTTCCCAGCCATTCGCCGATGCGCAGGAAAAATTTCTGTTCCGGGTCCAGGTGGATCCAGCGCAAGAACTGGTCGAACACATCCCCCAGGTCATGGCCCGAGAGCGCGAAGATGCCCAGCGACGTCAGGAGCAGCAGCGTGCCCTTGACGAGTTTGATCGTCACGATGAAATACAGCGTCGGCGCGCGCTTGGGCTTGTCCCAGTTTTGGGCGGGTGAGGTGGCCATCAGCGGATTTTGGGCAGCAGCCAGTTTAATAATTCGCCGATGGCCAGGCGTTCCTGCCGGCCGTCATCCCGGTGCCGCAGCGTGACGGTGTCCAACCACTCGGGTTTTTCCCCGAGGGTCTCGAAATCAATCGTCACACAATACGGCGTGCCGGCTTCATCCTGGCGCGCATAACGCCGGCCAATCGAACCGCCATCATCGTAATAGACATTCATCCAGGGTCGCAATAAATCGCGGACGGCCAGCGCCTTCTTCACCAGTTCCGGCTTGTTCTTGAGCAGGGGCAACACGCCCACTTTGACCGGGGCCACCCGGGGATGAAATTTCATCACCACGCCGGTCTCGGTTTTGCCTTTGTCGTCCGTTTTGCTGGTTTCGGAATAGGCGTTGGCAATCAACGCGAGGATTAGACGGTCCACCCCCGCGCTGGGTTCAATCACATGCGGAATATATTGGCCCTTGGCCAGGCCGTTGGCGTCGTCGGTGGCCTGCTTCGCGGCGGCTTCGGCGGCCACGCCGGATTTTTCCAGATAACGTTTGCGGTTCTCGTAGTAGCGGCGCCACAGGTCGTCGGCCTTTTCCTTGGGCAGTTTGCCCCAGGCGGTGCGCAAATCATCGTCAAACACGCCCATGGGCTTGCCGGAAAAGCGGGCGTGCTGGCTCAAATCAAAATCGCTGCGGGCGGCGATGCCCTCGAGTTCCTCGCCCTTCAATTCGCCGTTCTCGTCGCGCTTGCTGAAGGGGAACTTGAACAGGATGTCCACGCACGCCCGCGCATAGTGCGCCAGTTCCCCCGGCGTCTGCCGGTGAAAGGCGAGGGTGGAGCGATCCAGCCCGATGCCCTCATAAAAGCGCACCCGCTCCTCGACCCAGTATTGATGCCAGGCCTGCCAGCCCCAGTTGGGCTGCGGTTCGCCCGGGTGCCCCGTGGTCGGCACCGTGGCCACCGCGCCATGGATGGCCTCGACCGCTTCATCGGGCTTGATGAAATACTCGAGTTCCATCTGCTCAAATTCGCGCGAGCGGAAGGTGTAATTGCGCGGGGTGACCTCGTTGCGAAACGCCTTGCCCATCTGGGCGATGCCAAACGGCACCTTCTGCCGGGAGGTTTCGAGGACGTTTTTGAACTGGGCGAAAATGGCCTGGGCGGTTTCCGGGCGGAGATAGGCGACGGAGGAATCGTCCTGCACCGGGCCGACGAAGGTTTGAAACATCAGGTTGAAGGCGCGGGCCTCGGTTTTTTCGCCGCGGCATTCCCGCACGCATTGGCTGGGCTTTTGCGGACAGGGGATTTCATCCGTTTGATCCGCGCGAAACCGGCCCTTGCAGGTCTTGCAATCAATCATCGGGTCGCTGAAGGTGTCCACGTGGCCCGAGGCCTTCCAGATGGCGGGCGACATGATGATGGTGGCTTCCAAGCCGGCCACATCCTCGCGCTGGCGGGTCATGGCCTGCCACCACAGCTCTTTCACGTTGCGCTTGAGTTCCGCGCCCAGGGGGCCGTAATCCCAAAAACCGTTGATGCCGCCGTAAATCTCGGAGGACTGAAATATGAACCCGCGCCGCTTGCAGAGCGACACGATCTTTTCCATCTGCACATTTTGCTCAGCCATAAATATTAGGTCCGTCAGTGTTTGCCAACCGTCCGGCCATGTCAAGATACGGTGTGGCCCCGAACGGCGCGGCGGCGCGGGGCGCAACTCGACACTGTCCCCAAATAACGGGATACTGGTGCCCGTGGAGGAATTGCCGTGGAAGGGAACGGCTCGCCTTGGCGTGCTCGCCGGGGACAGGCTGGAAGCCTGTCCCACCTTGACCTTCGGTTGGGGTCTGGGGTTTTGGGTCTGGGGTCTGGGGGGCCGGGCGGTTGGGTGGGGCTTGACTGGGTTTGACTGCGGCCGGGCTGAAACCGTCGAAGCCCTCCTGAACGGATTGGGGACAGCAAGAGAAGGCGCGAGGGTTGGGGCGCGGGGCGCGGGGCGGGGAATGATAAAAGGGGCCGATCCTCGGTTTGGCGAGCGTAGCAGGCACAGGGCGCGAGGCTTGGGGTGCGACAGGCGGGATGCCCGCCACTATCGCAAGATGCGGGTATGGGGCCGCTCTTTGACCCGCACCGCACGACCGTCCGGCGGCGGCACCCCGCCATTTCAAGGAGGAGGAGGAGGCTGATGCTGATGCGTTCATTCGCTACCTTCAACTTAAAGTAAGCAGTATTGTGCCTTTTGTCATTAGCTTAATAGCATATAAGTGCATTTTTCGTACGGAACGCTAACCACGACACAGAGGCCGCCCCTCGGCTTGGCAAGAACGGAAGGTGTGTGGTCACCATGAAGCACGCTTAAAAAGGTGACATTATTCAGGTTTCGTGGATCGTGTGTGTATGGCGATGAAACGAGCTCATGCCCAGTGGGAAAAGCGCCGCAAACCGGCGGCCAAATTGTTCACCCAAGGTAATTCTGCGCCGGCTTGGTTTTTCCGCGCACAATAGCCATGCGGGAAAATCCCTTGAAACCTAGAGTCACCCTAACAACAAGCGGATCGAAAATGAAAGACAAGCCGCTATTCGGTTGCCCCAACCGCCCGGCCGCCCTGATTGCGGCAATGGCCGCCGCGCTGCTGCTGGCTCCGGGAACAGTTTTCGCCCAAGGGGCTTATTATCAGTTTTACAACCTGGCGCTGGGCATCGAAAATGTCAGCCCGGCTGACAGCCAATACACCGAGGCTTTTGCCGATTTGCCGGCACCGGGCGGAAAGGGGTCAGAAAGGGGTCAGTTAATGGTAATGGCATATTCATCGGTCGCGCAATGCCGGCTGGTTATTCCGCGCCCGTCTGGCCCGCCAGAGGTTCGGGGCGGCGGCGATCGGGGTGGCGTGCTCCCCAAAGCGCCTCCACCTTGCGCCTGGTTGAGCCATGTTCATGGAAGCAACCTCAGACGGATTACTGAGGATTGGATCGGGCTTTCAGCCCTTGGTTTTTCGTTGGGCATGGAACCTGGGGCGAGGGCCCCAGGCTGGGATAAAGTCGGGCCTTTGGCCCTGGAGGTAATTGGCTACATATCAACAGGCTGCGAAGATGTTTCTCAAGAGCGGCCATCCGCCTGGTCGGGCTGTGTCATGGAAGAAACTTTCATGGGCGAGGCGCAGAGCGGTGCGGCTGGATAATTCGGGCGTTGGACCGCAAAAGCGGTAGAGGACTACCGCAGTACAGGACGCTTCGCGCCAGCCTCACCAAACATAAGTGCGGTTGCTTTAATCGGTTGTACGCAGCCAGTTTCTTAAAAGCCTCAAAGAGCGCAAAAGGGGGAAACCAGCGTTTTCCCCGTGAAAAAAGATGGTGGTAGGTTCTGGATTCGAACCAGAGAAGGCGTAAGCCAGCAGATTTACAGTCTGCCCCCGTTGGCCACTTGGGTAACCTACCAAACTCAATAAATTCAAGCACTTGACCGCCGTTGCCGCCCGTGCTATTTCTGCCATTGTATCCCGCGCAAATCAAATCACCATGAGAACGCAAACCACGGATTTGCTGGGAGCCAGTGGAAAAAAAAGCGCCAATCGCCTCTCTCCAGACGGCAAATGGCGGTCATTTCCCCGCGTTCCGCACTTGCTGCAATACGTCAGCAGCGGGACATATTTTGCACGAATCAAGATCAAGGGCAAGCTGATTCGTGAGAGTCTTGGGACGGGGTAAACCTACCCATGAACTGGTTGAACCTCGAAAAACCAAAGCTCCGTAGCGGCGTCTCTGGCGAGCGCCGCAAAATAACTCCCTGGCCCCGTAGCAGCCGAGGTGACGAGGCTCTGAATAATCCGCCCCCCAACCCCGGCGTGGCGGCGGGCGGCCGAAAGTCGAGGAAGCCGTTTTTTCCGCGTCGAGGCGCGGAGCACGCGGAGTGGAGGCTGAACCTCGAAAAACCAAAGCTCCGTAACGGCGTCTCTGGCGAGCGCCGCAAAATAACTCCCTGGCCCCGTAGCAGCCGAGGTGACGAGGCTCTGAATAATCCGCCCCCCAACCCCGGCGTGGCGGCGGGCGGTCGAAAGTCGTGGGAGCCTTTTTTTCCGCACCGAGGCGCGGAGCACGCGGAGAAAACCAAAGCGGGCCGAACCTCGGCTGGGCCAATCGTTGCGAAAAGCGCTGGCGGGTGGTGTCGCTCTTAAGAAACATCTTTGCAACCTGTTGCATTGTAGTAAGTTGCCATTAGGGCCAAAGGCCCGATTTCATACCAGCCTGGGGCATCGCCCCAGGTCCGTGGCCAATCATGATCAAGGGCTGAAAGCCCGATCCAATCCTCCGTCACCCGTCCGAGGAAAGTTTCTTCTTAAATCCGCACCCCCAGGGCGTCCCGCTCTGCGGTTGTATCGCCACCGAAAAAGTGGCCAAGGCAATCGTCCCAAGTGAAAATATGACAATCCCATTAACTGACCCGAATGGCCCTTAGATAAGGCGTAAACCATTTATCTACAGGTGCTTGCAACATATCGTAAAACACCACCTCGTTTCACGCCTTTGCTCGCGGATTCGGTTGCTTGGCGCGCAAGACTTTCACTTTGCTGGGGATTCAGAAGGTGTTCGACGAGTTGGAGCTTTTATAATGCCACCATTTTTCAAGGAAACTCGAATTTATTGGGTCTTAACTAAGGGCCATTCTTAACTGACCCCTTTCTGGAATGGAGGATCGCAAGCGCCTCGGCTTCGTCCTTGGTGCGCAGGGAATGCTGTTTGCCGGTGGTGGTGTCTTCGCTGTAAAAAACACCCGCCCGGTTAAACATGATGAATCTTGTTTTCACGACTGATTTCTCTGATCGAGAAACCAGTCCGGTTTCATCCGCGTTTACGAACGCGAGTTTTGGCGAGTTTCAGCAAATACTGACAAGTAGTGGCGAATTGTTGAAACGCTCGCCGGTTTACTGACAGTTTCACTGACAGTGGCCATTCCGCCCGGCGTAACTCCTTGATGCACACGCATCAAAACTTGGAGGCGAGGGTCGGAATCGTCAAGCTGGGCTCAGTTTTAACTGGTTAATTCCCCAAATTCATTGGCATTTTGCGATAAACCGGGTATTGCGTCAATAGCCCGAACCAATCGGTTTGCTGGCAATTCTGCTGGCAATTTTCAGAAGCAGCCCCCGCTCCAGAGAAGCATGACTTTAATCCTCGTCCGGCATCATAACCGTGATGGCGGGCTGCGGATCGTCGATGTCGAGCGGTCCG
>Ga0302197_10005219_pt1 | contig 11190 bp, 9 predicted proteins | sample II_Bog_N2_1_FD_193526 | JGI IMG/M metagenome (GOLD analysis project Ga0302197, IMG submission 193526) | Peat permafrost microbial communities from Stordalen Mire near Abisko, Sweden - II_Bog_N2_1 | ecosystem: Environmental > Terrestrial > Soil > Wetlands > Peat | place: Sweden: Abisko, Stordalen...
CTGTGAACTTAATACAAATAAACAATAGTTTTAAATATTGATAGTGGAGAATTAACTCCCTGCTATTTTTTATCAATATACATTATAATAATCAAAATCTTGTTATTAATTAGGAGCCTGTTGTTTCTGCTTCGCTTTATCTTTCAGAATCAGTTGTTTTGCATACTAAGGATTCAAGTTAGTTGTTCTTTTTGCTATGACGATGCGACTTCTTTCGATCTTTCAACTTGATCCCCTTTGACTCGTGCTTGAGAGTAGCATCTTCCTCGGAAAGATGAATTTCCATGTCTTCAAATTATTTTCTCTACTCCCTAATTGGTAATATATATTTTTTCTCATGAATATGTTTGAGAAAGTCCGATAATCTGCATAAATATCTATCTTTTTCGTTTCCATCAAACGGTTAAATTTTATAAAGATTGTCAGGTTGCAGCAATCCGGCAATATAATTATCCTATATAAAGCAAAGGATACATCAACAATAATGAGGTCATTAGTATTTCTTCCAAGAGTATTCATATCCTTGAGGTAATACATTTTATTAATTATGATGCAGTGCTATCGATACAATCGATGAGAAATTCTTTTCTTTGGATCGATTAGGTCTATCATACGGTCTGCATATAACTTCTGACTAGCAGTAAAAACCACAATTTAATATAATTTTGACATTTAGAAAAGGAACGCATCTAACCCAAATCTTTTAACTGTGTAAATAATTGTATTTTTGCCATTGAATATCATCTATGTTAATTAAATGCTTACTTATGACTCAAAATCAAAACATGTTGGTTTTGTGAAAGTGGTATGAACGAGTGTTTCATCAAGATCAAGAACCAAAATTTTTTTAGATTATTTTTGGGGAGGTAGGACAGGAGACGAATGGTGTTTTTTGTTTTTAATTTTCATTATCACATCATTGAAATCTTTATCGTTTACATTTAACTCCAATTTAGATGATCGAGAGCTAAAATATTCACAAAGATGGCGGAGATAACTGATATATTTTTGAAAGAATGGAAGTTCAGGGGGGGTTATTTTCTGTTTGTTAAATTCTTATTTGCACTACTCTAGTTTGGGAATTGGATTGGTATCGTTTTCTTCAGTAACTTCGATGATGTTTCTGTGTTAATTGATAAATTACCTGAGATCCATCTTAATCGGAGTTTGTTTTATAAGAGGCTGGGCTTTTTGTTGGCGGGCAGTCATCTGCTTAATGATGGATGCTTTATTAGTGCGATAAACCTTCATAATTCTTTGAAAACAATAATTCTATGGTTAATATAAATAGAAAATTATTAAACCATACAATTATAAAGGAAAAATGACTGGCTTCTTCTTTATTCGATATGAAAATATATTGTGACTGAGATTGATAATTAAACCAATAATCATCAATAGATATCTTTCATTTCATTATCAGATCAAAGTAATTTTTAATTACAGAAATTGCAATCAAAAAGCAAGAGGATCATTGAAGTTGAGCAATAAAAGTCTGAATTAGCTTGATCAGTTGACCTACATCTTCAGGGTTTTCAACGTCAAAGGCTCCAGTATCAATTGTCAGCAATTTTATGTTTTTTTGCCGACTCAGCCATTCTTCGTGCCTGTCATGCACTTTTTGAAGGTAACTCAAAGGGATACACTCTTCTCCTTGTCTATTTCTCTTTTTGATTCTCTCATGGCAAATGCTAGGATCACATCTCAAATAGATGATTGCTTCTAGTGGACAGTTTTTCATCAAAGTTTCACATAAGCTGTCATAAATAGAAAATTAAGAAGCATCCATATTTCCCTCACTTTTCATAATTTAACCAAAGATATATCGGTCAGCCATCGGCGACCGTTCTGAGAAATGTTGTTTCTTGGGTTCCATTTCAAGTGTTTTGTGCCAAAGTTTTGATCTTGAGTGAAGTGCGTTGAGTTGGAAAGTAAATGCCCATCTTTTGGGGTCACTATAATATCTTTCCAAAACATTGCTTCCAGCAGTATTAGACCATTCTTCCACAGGTTAGCGAATAACGCTAAAATTAAGGAAGGAGAGAAGAGTGCTTTTTCCTGCACCTAAGTTACCTTAGATTGAGATTACTCCTGGCATTTTGAATTTAATCTACCCGCTATTATAATGAGAGTGAATAAAAGTCAGACTTATATCCATATTCAAATTGGCATCAATTCATATTAAACGAAAATACAGTGAAAATTCTTATAATTCTTAATTCCAATCCACAATAACTAAAATTTCCCTAATCTCAATCTATTCTTTAAATTATTGCTGCCCTCCAATCTTTAATTTGATTTTACAGTTATTTTAAAAACGGCACAGCATTTTTATTCCTCCTCCTTCTGTTCAGAATTAAAATGACTATAACAACTAAATTTGATATACTACCTCATATTATTAAGTGATTGTTGAATGAGAATATAAAGGTGCTATTTCTGTTCTGGACCCATCTACCCAGGACATGGAGTTCTCTTTGTCAGAAATGATTGTAAAAACTTTCGGTTTTGCCGTCCCAAATGCCACAGGCACTTTAAAGCTAAGCACAATCCCAGAAAATTCGCATGGACAAAAGCTTCACGTAAACTTCACAATAAATAAATCGTAAAGGACTCTGTTTTCGAATTTGAAAAGAAGAGAAATGAGCCTTTGCAATACAACCGTGATCTTTACGTGCAGACAATTCAAGCCATGTAAAGAATCGCTGACATCAAGAAAAGAAGAGAAGATCGTTTCTGGGATAACCGTATGAAGTTAGCAAAAGTGCAGAAGGCCCAAGACATCTAACGGTAGATCCTCGTGCATGGCGATCTGCTGGCCGATAAATAAAAGAAGTAAATAATGGTTGAGAGAATAAAAGAGAAAGAATTGGTGCGGCAATAGGAAAAGAAATAACTACGAAAAAAGAATAAAGGCACGATTAGAATTGAAGAGGAACTATGATAACTAAATTTATTCTATATTCCTCATTTTTTTAAGTTTCCAGACTTCTACAAATGCTATAAAATTTAAAACAGCAGTACTGCAAATGATATTGTGCAAATATCCTGCAGACAACAGTATTTCTCATTGAATGATGGACCACCAATATTAATGGGTTTTACAAATATCGTTTCTGATATTATGTACTTTCAAGGAAGAAAATTAACCATAAATATTTTTTCTATTATACGAAATTCGAAATGGGAGAAACATGTTCCGCATGTAATGCCAAGAATATCTCTTTTGAAGAGATTGTCTAAGATTAGATTTCGCAAGCCAAGATCGACGGCAGCAAACACTCAAAGAAATAGCCGTCAAAGAAACAAACATCTATCCTGCCGCCTACAATCAACCCCATCAATAATAAAGAATGCGAGGAGGCCAAAAAGGAAGACAAGAAAAAAGAGGTCTCTATAATGACATCCAAGTTTAACCAGACGCGCAACTATCAAAAATTTGGGGCTACAGGAGTTAAACTGTAAAAGATGCCTGATTACTCAAATGAAATTGTCCAGTTAAAAAAAAAATAGTTTGGCAAATTTATTTACGATAAGGATGATCTGGAGGTCTAAGATGCATAATCCTTGGGTCCCATCTAATTCTAAAAAAAATATGTCTATGAAGGTCAATGGAAGAATAACTAAAGAAATGGCAGAGGAGTGCAGCAGTGGAAGGATGGTTCAATCTATGAGGGCTACTGGAAGAATAATGTTGCTCATGGCACTGGTCGCCTCATTCATGCTGATGGAGATGTTTACATTGGAGAATGGCTTGGAGATCGAGCATCTGGAAAGGGAGTTTATTATTCAGCTTGTGGTGCCAAATATTAGGGTGAATGGAAGGAAGATAAGCAACATGGATATGGATAATAGACATGGCCCGATGAAGCAATCTATAAAGGAGAGTATAAAAGTGGAAAAAAACATGGAAAAGGTGCTTTTCTTTGGGAAGATGACAGTCGTTATGAGGGATAGTTTGTTGAGAATAATATTCACGGATTTGGAAAATATGTTTGGAAAGATGGAAGAATTTATGAAGGATAGTGGAAGAACAACAAAATGGAGGGAAAAGGTCTTTTTACCTGGCTTGATGGTAGAAAATATGAAGGATAATACAAGGACGATAAGAAGGAAGGCTTTGGTGTCTTTACATTTAGAGACGGTAGAGTTTATTAAGGAGAATGGAAGAATGGCAAACAGCACGGCAAGGGTATATTCCGCAAGAAAAATTTAGCAAGGTAGGGTATCTGGTAAGATGGAGAAAGAGTAAGCTGGCTCGATTAGTCGAAAGAAAATTCAAGTTCAGGCCTTTCGGCCGCTAATACAAAAAAGGTCTCTGATCCCGAGTTACAAAGTGGGAAATAAATCTGATCAATTATTTTATATACGATATTTAGTTGTAGTTTATGAATGAATCTGTTCAGCACAACGATCTGGTATTCAAAGTAATAGTAATTGGCGACTCTGGATGTGGAAAGAGTTGCCTCATCCAGCGCTACATCACCAACGAGTTTATGGACGAGTATACAGTCACCTTGGGGGTTGAGTATCACTCCAAAGTTGTAAAGATCTAAAGTAATATCAATATCAAACTGCAGTTTTGGGACACAGCAGGGCAAGAAGCATTTCATTCTCTTGTCAAAAGTTTTTACAGGGGATCTCATGCCATTATTTTGGTCTACGATATCACGAGGTATATTTTTCGAAATGAAGGCGACCAACTTTCGACAATCTGGATTTTTGGCATCAACAAGCGCTTGAAAACTCTCCACAATAAGCTATTTACGTTGTCATTGGCACTCACATCGATCAATCATAAAAGTATATGTTTTGATATTAAGTCGAGAAGTACCAAAAGTTGAGGCTCAAGAGTGGGTGAAATAGGCAGGTGTGGAAATGTATTTCTAAACTTCAGCGAAAACAGCTGAAAATGTATCAAAAGCTTTTGATGAGATATGCAAGCAACTTTTAGTCAGCAAGATAAAGCATAAAAAGGATGCGAATCAGGGAGGAATGAAGCTAAACAACAATACTCCTGAGTCATCCTTTTGCTGCTGATGAACAAATAAATTTCATCTCATATGATTGCTAACTTCTATTTATTTACATGGATAATAACATAGTTCAATATTATGAACAAAACGTAACTATCCCATAGATTATCAGTTATGTTGGACTTTCCGGAAACGGTGCACCAGTTTATATATCTCTCCGAAACTTTACAATATCTCCTTAAAACTTTTAGCTCCAGTCACCACTATCTTTCCGGATACAAAAATCAAAAATGCCATTTTAGGGACTTTTAGCCTATATACAAGCCCAGGGAAGAGCTCTGGCATGAATTGAATATCTGCAGTTTATACTTTTCTTGAAATATGGTCCAACTACAACTTTTAGAGGTGAATAGGAAATTTTACATCAGCGGAAGCTACAACATTCTGGATTTTAAACTCAGAGTAGCGCACTGCAAATCCCATTTTTTAGATAATTTTAGCATATTTGCGACTGGCAAGTTGGCACTCTTCCTATGATCTTGCTCCTGTAATGACCATTTTGCCACTACTAAAGATGAGTCCTGTGGTTTTAGGGTTGCGAAGTCGCATAATAACAGCTGCAAACCGATTGGGATTATATTCAGTAGCCTTGCCTTTCCATGTAATTTCCTTGAGGTCTAATTTGCATCCCAAATTAACCGTGCCTACAACGTTCTGAATGCGTGGCAGCGATAGTTCTGGAACTTTCAGGGATTTATTTTCTGTTCTAGCAATCATTAATTATTATAAACAACAAGCTGTGAAATATAGGGACAATTTGGTAATATATAGATAAGAATAGTTTCTATATGAATATATCACTCGCTATTTTGTGACATTATTTTGCGAAAATTATCTGCCAGCAGGTATGTCTTGAGATCTTTTGTCTTGTTTTCCTTTTATTTAATATTATCCATGGTAATTTGAAGATCATATTTTTTGCTTTCAAGAGAAGATTCCGCTACTTCAGCACTTCGATTTTTATATTCTTGATAGTATTAATAGAGGATTTTTCCCTTAGCTTTTAAGAAAAAATCATGAGTTTAATCATTCACAGTATTGCTGATACAATAATTTGCACATTTTATACAACATTAATACCATTTTAGGGCTTAACAGTAGCGGAAGACATTCATTAACATTTTGATTGGGATATTATCTACTTATAAATACTTGTCAAGCAGCTGGTCAAAATCATAAAAATTATCTGTATACATATACAATTCCAGCAACTATGGTGCAAAGAAGCATTCCTACTTCTTGTGAGAATTATACTGTTTTAAAATTTACCGCAAGAGTTTTAAATAGTAGATGACACCGCTCCACTCGAAGTTGGGTTATTTCTATTTCTCCTTTATAATCTTTAGACAGTAAGCTATTGCCTCTGAGTTATTTTTACAGTTTTTATTAATCTCCCCTTTAAAACTACTGAGCCGTGCTGTTTATTTTACTTTGCTGACTGGTTCAGTCGATTTTTTATCAGTTGGTTTTTTATTACTTGAAGAGGGAATCTGCTTGAAGCAATTTATTAATTAATTCTTCAAATCTTTTATTGACTATTAAAGAAAGGAGTTGTCAATCCATTGGACCATTTCTTGACAAAATATCATGCTCCCGATTATATCAACATATTCTTCGCTGTTTTGCGCTCCTTTCTTAAAACTTTATGCCAAACGAATGCCCAAGTTGATTAAATATTTAAAAATATCAGCATTCTCTTCACCATCCATTTAGTCTAAATTAATGTCTTTTACAATAGACTGGTCCCATTGTCCTATCATTTTATTTATATCCAATTTGTTGTTTTCATCAACGCCATATAAACTTTTGATAATATTTTAGTAGTTACTCTTTTCTTTAGTTTTTAATGTTTCAGGTTTTATGGCATAAGTCACAAGAGCAATGATGATCTTCATGAGTTTGATGACGCACGATGAAATATATTTTTGGTCTAACTCATCTAAACCAACTTCATTGAAAGCTTTTTGCAGTGATATGAATTTTCTAAAATGTTCGTTAATTTCTACAGGTGCAAATTTTGTAGTAATTTCATTCGGTAATTATGGTGTAGGTGTCTAATTTTTAAACATCATGATTCTATCGTCGCTGTTAAGAGTATTGAGTAGTTAAAGAACATTGGGATTGCTGCTTTCTTCGTCCAAAATGTCTGTTATTATTTATCTTATATTTTACAAGGACTACTCCTCCTCTACCTTAGTCAGAAGAAGATAACAATATTTTTTTAATTACTCACAATTCTCATTTAATTATGCTTCAGTGATACCAAAACAGTGAAGCAAGTTCTCGACCATATAAGAAATCTGGTCTTTTTATGATTATTCAATTGCCAAGATAATGCTGATGTTTTTAAGTCGGTCTGCTGTGGCTTTTAGAAAAATAGATTTCATCAAATTGAGTTGTGGGTATTCGTGACTATCTGCAAGAGTATACGACTCCACGAAAATATTTTTGATTCCATTGGTTTAGATTTAATCAATGTATATGTTTGGATATTTACCATCCTTGCTTCCCTAGACTTATAGCTTTTGAATCTGCAGCTCTTAGTCATTAACTTGAATGATCTGCTTTTCGGTGAGAAGGTCGATTATTGTTGATTTGCCGGAATGTTCGGGACCGACGATGAGATAAAGATTACTGGTGGGGGTCATACTTCTATATAATTTTCCAAATATTTTGGCTGCCATTTAAGGAGTCATTATTTTAATTTCTTCACCCGATTACATATTTTTATAATTGTATCATTTTTAAGAACAACTAGAGAACAAACTAAATAATAGGTTTTGGCATATTTGAACCAAAATACAGAAGATTGATTAAATAAGATTTGAAATTATGATAAAAATAAGCTTAAATCGATATTATTATGATCATTATTGGGCAGTATCTAAAGATTGCATTACTTCACTGGGCCGCTTGATCACTCTCTTGTCTTTTATTTCAATATCATCAATCACTTAATCTCCTTTTTCTATAAATTATGTGCAATTGTCATTACTTTAGTCAATACGTTGCTATTTCTTTGAAAATAATTCGGTAATTTTAACTTAAAACTATAATACCATCGAATTTTTGATATCGTTAATATTAGGACTCATGATTCCCTTTTTTTTCCATTACATGGTCTATTTGTTAAATTTATTGAGTTGATTTTGGATAAAATCTTTGTTGCTTTTGCTAAGACTATTATTGTCAGTTGGAAATAATTCTTCAGCTCTTTGATAGCAGTTGATGGCCTCCCTATACTTTTTTGTGTTTTAATAGCAAATACCCAGATTGGTGAGTGCTAGTGTGTAAGTTGACAAAAATTAAATTGCCTTGAGATAATATCTAATTGCCTATGAGTATTCCCCCTTGTTTTTATAAATATTTCCTAAATTATTGTAAGTATAGCTATGCTTGGGGTTTATTTCTATGCATTTGCAATACCATTCAATGGCCTCTGCAACTTTACTTGTGTTTTTGTATGTTATTGCAATATTGTAATAGGCACTGAAGTAGGTAGGATCAATTGAGATACATTTTTTATAATTTTAGATGGCTTACTCATATGACTTTTTTTCATCATAAGCAATCGCCAAGGAGTTGTAAAATTTATGATTCTAACTATTAATATGAATAGTCTTCAAGTACCAACTGATAGATTTGTCAATCTATCTTTTATCGTAGTAGGAAAGTCCAAGCTCATAGCAAAACCAATCCTATTCAATACGATAATGCTTGCTTTACTGGAGGATGTCATCTTCACTCATTTTGAGGGTATCATAAACATCTGTTAAGTTTTTGTGAGCAGCTTTATATTATCTGTCGATTTAAATGGCTTTATAATACCATTGTTTTGCGTGTTCATAATCCTTTTTAAGCTCATAGTTGACGCCAATATTGTTGTGAGCAGAACAGTAATAAGGATTACGTGTTATGCATTTAGTATACCACAATATGGCTTGGTCGTAATCCTTTTTTGCTCCTCCATAGACGATGCCTATTTAATTGATAATTCTCGTATTCTTTGGGTAGATCTCATTGACTTATTTTAGTCTTTGCAATTTAATTTAAACATTCTTTTAATTTCTTGCCTTAATGAAGAGTGAAAATTCATTTTTAGAGTCGATTAATAATGCCTTATTTGCCCATTTAATTGATTTTACTTTTTATATCCTTTGATATTCATAAATGAATGCAATATTGGTATACGCTCTTACTAGATTTGGTTTTATTAAAATGACTTGCTCATAGATTTTTAAGGCGTCCTCAAAGTTTTTTTTGTTATACAGTGCATTTCCGTATCCTAATAAGAGTTGGTAATTATTGGGATATTTAATCAGCATGTTCGAATACCAGCTCTATCCTTTATCACTATTAATATTTTTAACCGAGTAGCAAAGAGAAAGAGCATCGTAAGGAGAACCTTTGATAGTCTTGTCCAGCTTGCTTTCAAAATACCACTGTGCAATGTTCCATTCATAATATCCGTTTTGTTACTCATTGTTGCCGAGTCCATCAATTTAATAGTCGAAATCAATGTTGTTTTCAATCACTGCTTGATAAATAGTAATGGCTTATTGAGTGCATTTTAGTTGGAAAAGGCGGTCGCCAATATTTTCAGCTTCTTCAAATTAACAATTAAGGCAATACTATTTTGCTAATGTGACTTGATCCTGATTGGAAGTATTGACGCTTTCGGGGTTCATCATCATGATTTGTTATAAAAGAATTATAGTAATTGATCAAGAGGCTAATTGTATTTCAAATGGTATTATTATTATAATTACGTTGATCAATTCTGATATATTTATAAATAGCATGGAGATGCAACAAATCAATATGAAGAATCAACAGAAACTAATTAAACACCCACATTTTAAATGTGGATAAATTAGGGACAAAATCAATCAATATTATTTTCATTAAGAAAATAGATATGTATGTAAATCATGCAGGACTTGAGTCAAGCCTGTCAATTCCAGCCTTATCATCAGGGATATCTTCCTATAACCTATGCAAACTCTCAGAACGAAGTTTAAGTGGCTATTTTATTTATGTCATTTATCTTGTTATTTCAAATTTATTTTCAGATATTTGTGCGCTATCAGTTACATGGTTGAAATATTCATTATCTTTGTAAAAAGAATAAGGATTTTACTTGTATACGAAGAGAATTCCCAATCCTGCTATTATCCCAAAAGAAATGCCCATTCCAACTGAAATAAAAGTACCTGCTATCTGAAGACCTCCTTGATTTAAAAAGGTACCAATATGACTAGCGAAGACGTTCTTCGGTCCAAAGTTCGCAGCTATTGTTTAGTCATAACCTGAGTTATAGCAAGCTATAATGATAGCGCTTGAAATACCGCCGATGACTCCCGGCATACCGTGCAGATTATGAACTCCACAACTATCATTCAATTAAATTTTTTCAGAAAGTTTTGGAGCAAGAAACTTAAAACCAATTACTGAGATCGATCCTGCCACTGCGCCAATAGCAATTGCAACTCCTGGTAAATAGAGAACACCGCACGATGCTCCAATTGCAACTCCACCAGCTAATGTAGCGTTGAGGATATCTTCCATTTAAAATTTACGACCGAGGAGGGCGCTAAAGATAAATGTCGCTATGCAACTACCTGTGAGTGATAGAAGAGTATTAGCAACTATTTGAGTTTGTTAATAAGGAGTTTATGCGAATGCAGCAAAGTTGAATGATGGCCAAAAGAGCCAAAGAAACAAGGTCCCTATCATAGCGACTATGTTTGAAATATAATTCGATTCAGGCTTTGAGACTGGAGCAATTTTATGACTGAGAATTAGACTAACAGTCAATCCAAAGTAGGCTCCGAAGGCATGAATAGTCATACTCCCTCCAGCATCGAAGGCATTTACACAATGCAAAACTACTATCTCATTTAATGCGTATCCAACCATTTGAACCCAACCGATGAGTAAGAGTTATTTTGGGCCAATTCTTCCGATAAGCGCTCCAAAGGCTATGAGTGCTGAGGCCACAGCATAAGATGATTCAGTTATCAATACTTGATCCACCAAAATAATAATATTATCTTTTGGGAATCCATGAAATACTCTTTGCCAAAAAGATTTAAGTAGAATGTAAGTTTGGACGATGATAGCGTTAATAAAGAAAGTATAGGCAAGGGCGGAC
>Ga0302197_10005225_pt1 | contig 11179 bp, 8 predicted proteins | sample II_Bog_N2_1_FD_193526 | JGI IMG/M metagenome (GOLD analysis project Ga0302197, IMG submission 193526) | Peat permafrost microbial communities from Stordalen Mire near Abisko, Sweden - II_Bog_N2_1 | ecosystem: Environmental > Terrestrial > Soil > Wetlands > Peat | place: Sweden: Abisko, Stordalen...
GTGATTTCTGCGTGGACGTCGTGCCATCGTTGCTCCTCTTTTCTGCCATCTTAATGGCTGGCTGAGGAACAATCCTTCCACTCATCCCGCTGTCCGAATTCCCGAAACCGGCTTAGACCTGGGGCACAAACCAGCCCATCAACCCAACCGTTACCCCGCCTGCTACGGGATGCCACCAGCGCGTCCTCTCGGGCAGATGAAGAAAGAACTTACGCATTCCCAACAGAAACCGGGTGAAGGCAACAGACAGAAAACCGCCGGCAATGCCCAATAGGGCGTAAATGGCGAGTTCAAGCGGATGCACAAGAGTGTATTGTGGAACTTGAAACAGCGGGTTATTGCCAAGCAGGAGGCGCAAGACTGCCCAGGAGGTGGCAGAGGCGAGCACGACCGAGCCAAGGATCGGCGCGTGCATGTCACCCATCACTTCTTCGAGGGAAAACAACACAGCCGCCATCGGCGTATTGAATGCCGCGGCAATGGCGGCAGCGGCTCCCACGGGAATCAGAGCTTTTACCTTTTCCGGGCGCAAACCGAGCCATCGGCCGAGAACCGATCCGATTCCTGCGCCCACCTGGGCAGATGGTCCCTCACGGCCAAGCGGGATCCCGCTCGCGAGCGTGGTTGCTGTGCAGAAAAACTTGCCCAGAACTGTTCGCAGTGAGATGAACCCATCCCGCGCAAAGAGAGCAGCCTTGGTCTGGGGTACACCGCTGCCTCTAGCGTTGGGGAAAAAGCGATAAAGCAGCACACCCATGGCGAGAGATCCTGCCACGGGGACTAATACGCGCCTCCATGCCGCGCCGCCCACCGGATAGAGGCGCATCCCCAACCGCTCCGTAAGGACGATAAACGCGACCACCGCGAGCCCGGTAAACGCTCCAATCATCAGCGACAGAAGAAGAAATACCAGCTCCTCACGCTGCTGGAGGTGCGTGATCAAGCGCGAAACAAGAACTGCCGGCCACTTCTTTTCCGGTTCGTTCTCGGCTCCGATAGAGGGCATATGGACAGTTTACGCGAGCAGTTGATCAACGCATTCAAAGCCGTCTATTCATTGAGGGCAGCCTGGTTAGCGCACCCGGAAGTCTGCCCTAAGTTGGAGCGCCCACGCTAGCAAGGCTCCGGCAGCACCCGCGACCGGCACGACCGCGATATGCCAGACAAGGACATGCAGCACTTGGAAGTTGGGGCAATGAAGCTCAAGCATCGTTACACCGGCGAGGCCTGCCAGCGTGCCCGCTACGGCTCCCGCAGCAACGGGATTCAGAGCAAAGCCGCGTCTCAAGAGCAGCCAGCTTAGGAGCGCTACCGGGACGGCGTGAGCGAGTCCGCCAACGAGACAGGCGATGCCCGCCGAGACAAAGTGAGTGGTGTGGTAGTCGCGGAATACGATCGCGAATACGCCCACCAATACTAGGCAACTGAGTACCAGCAGCACACCGGGGTGAACGCGACGTTTACTGCCGGGAACCATGGAGGCCGCGAACTCCGCGGCGGCGGCCCATAGAAGAAGAACGAGCGCTGGGAAGATAAGGATGCGCTCGAAAACAGTGAGACGTTCGATTCCGTAGAGTCCGGCGTGCGCGGCGCCGGCCAGCGCCACAGCGGCAGCAACCAGAATCAGACTTACGGTGAGCAGCCATGCAGGGGGCATGGGACGGACGGGACGCAGCAAGGGCTTGATCGAACCCGCGATGCTTTCGAGCACGGCACGGGACACCGCGGGCGCATCCTTTGCGGCCTGCGCGAGAACTTCGTCAATCTCTCTCTCCTTCACGAGAGCCCTCCCCTGCGGCGTTGCGACAATCGCATCGCTGCCATCCGCTCCCTCAATCCTTCATACCCGCGGTGCGCCTTCTGTTTCACTGACCCCACGGTGGACGATGTGGCGCGCGCTACCTCTTCCATGCTCATCCCCTCAACCTTCAACATCAGGATGACCTCTCGCTGGCTCTCAGGCAGCGGCGCAAGAAGGTCCGCCATCTCCGCCGTCGTGCCCGGTATCTCAGGCGTTGGGGCCGGCAACTCCGATGGTGCCTCCACCTGCTCCTCGTGCAGCGCAACTCGGCTCGTCTTGCGGTAATGGTTTACTCGCACATGGCGAGCAATACCGTAGAACCATGGCATCACTGGCTCGCCCACGCGGTAGGTGTGACGCACCTTATGAATGAGCAGCCATGTCTCCTGAAGCAGGTCGTCGGCATCTTTGCGACTCGCAAGCTGGCCCACAAAGAACCGGTGCAACTTCGGACTCAGTTGCTCGATCAGCACGGTTGCCGCGCCGAAGTCGCCACCCTGATAAGCAGCCATCAATGTTTCCAAATTGCCGTCCGGCGGCATGGCGCAGAGAGTCCTCTCACAAGTTCTATCATGATGAGGCCCATCTGAAGCTTGACATTCCTGTCACCGGCAATCGACACCCCCTTTGACAGTCATTCGCTTCGGAGAGCCGAAAAGTTACGGCGCCTTCGCTCTTTCTGCAATTCATGCCGCGAGCAAAGTTTCTCATTTGAGACCGTAACTTTCTCTTCTTCTCAAGCGAATACCCCATCAGTGAACCTGCTTCGCCCCTGGAGTTCCCCAAAGTCTTAACCGGGGCTGAGACACCCCTAATTCAAAGGAGATCAAAATGATTCTTTGCAAAACCCGCGAACGCTTGCTGCCCGCCCTCGCAATGTTGCTCCTCGGAGCAACGGCAACCCTCCGAGCGCAAACCCCAAAACCCCTTGTCGTGACGGCTACAAACGCCGCCGAGAACCAGATCCTTGTTTACTCCGCAAACGGCACGCTGCTGCAGTCTCTCTCAACAGAGGGTAAGGGAGGCGCCAGCGGCAATGCCGGCGGCATTGAAGCAAAGGACGGCATGGTTGCTGCCGTCAACTTCGGTTCTCAATCTGTCTCGATCTTCGAGCGTCGAGAGGACGGGCTGCATTTGTCGCAGGTTGTCTCAACCGTCACCAGTCCGCTGAGCGTCGCGTTTGGCGAGGACCATCTCTATGTTCTCGGTACGACCACCATTGAATCGCATCCGATTTATGGGCATGAGGTTAGCAACAGCGCCGACGGAGTGGCAACTCTGCTCAAAGCAGATGGCTCTGCCGCTCAGGTGGGTGTTTTGCCCAACCAACTGATCATCTCAGAGAAGAGCAACGTCATCGAGACTGTGGAGTTGTCCGACGGAGCCGTCACTGGATTCCCAACGCTCGTGAGCAACATCCCATCCAACGTCAATGCGCCGTTTGGACTGGTCACTCGTGGAGACAAGGCTTATGTGACCATCGCACACGCCAATGAGATTAGCCTCGTTCGCCACGATGAGGTTCTGACCGTCACCGGTTCCGGCACCCAGAGCGCGCCTTGCTGGGTAACTCTGGTTGGCCCCTTCCTCTTCTCCGCTAACTCGCCGAGCAAGAGCGTCTCGCGCTACGTTGTCTTTGGAGACAAGATCGTTCAGGACGCCGCTGTTGCCGCATCCTTCAACGGCAATCCCGCGGACATCGCTTCAGGAGATGGACTGGTGGGGGTCATTGACGGCAACGGGACGGTCTCGCATCTGTCAATCTTCAAGGTTGATACAGAAGGCAATCTGAAACTCACAATCGCGAACACGATGGCGGCTGGAGCCAACGGGGTTGCCGTGGTTGAGGGCAATGACTGAATCTAGCTGAGTTCTTCGGGAGAATTGCTCCAGGAAAACCGACTCACTCTGGGCCGCGCGCCGATTCGCTGCGGCCCAGCGCTTTCAACTAGAACCGTCGCTCTTGAGGTCTTCTCGAATGCAGATGCGGAATGGGTTGAATATGCAGTCTTGTTCCACAAATAATGACCCATCGGCGATCTGAGATTGTGCTTCGAAATCTCAGCGAGTGCAAAGTCGCCAGTCCATGGTTCAAGAGCGGTCGTAGAAACGTCAATTGCCCGTTTGCCTCTGCGGGCCGTTCCCTTTAGCAATTCCTTAAGGATCGTCGCCGGGAATACCAGGCAATCCACACTGTTTCCATGGCTTCTCCCAAATCCACATTCCCGCCATTACAGCGTTCGGCAACGGAAGCCCGCACTGATGCGCCAGCGTACGAGCCTGTCCTGGTTGGTGGGCTTCGTGACAAAGCATGAAGCAAAGCATCTCTGGGCCAACCGGCCACAGCCTTGACCTGCGTTGTTCTGTGGATTAACCGCGACCCGGTGGCCACTCTTGGGCTTGTCCGCAGACTTGATCAGGTATTGCGCAGGATCATGATCGAACCTCTCTTTGAATTTGGGGCCGCAAGAGTAATACGTTTGTCCAGCGTGCTCGGTGTGTCCAGCGGCAGTAGCTGTTTCTATCTCCATGCAGCAAACGGGATCTTTCACAACTGTTTTGCTCTCCATAGTGATCTCATTTCCTCGTGCTTGAATATGGTTCGATGATGGCCAAAGGTTGGCACTCAAACCAGATGCGGCCCAACAAGGCACCCGCGCACTCTACCGGGAGCCAACGCGGATGTACCGAAATAGGGCTCTCCGCGAGTACCTCGCTCAATGGGTCCACGGCGGCAAGAATCTGATCCAACACTTCTCCAGCAGGTGCGTAGCGTAGTGATCCATATCACCGCGAGAATCGAATTCTATGGTAGGCTGACATTATGCTGAAGGGCGCTTTCCAACGGACGACGATGACCATCGTTTTGATGGGATCTCTGCTTGCGCCCTTTGGAACCTGCCAGCAGCGGACGCACAAGACAGCGCACAGTTGCTGCTCTCAAGCATCGCAGCCCAGCAAAACTGCTCAGACCAATTGCTGCGTCGCCAGCGCTCCACTGCCAGCCGTTGTTGTCGCGCCCAACCTTTCGGGTTCGACCTCGGTTACGGTCGCGCAGGGGTTCCTCTCTTCGGATCAACTCTCTTCACCGAGTGATTTCCGAGTATTGGCTGTGACCCCGCCGCAGTCTCCGCCTACGGGCGCATTCATCTTAAGAATTTAAATCTCAACTTCCGCCGTGGCTTTCCAGGGTGTGTATTTTTGCGCCTTGGCCTTGTCTCTTTTGCCTGATCTCGCGGAGTTGAAGAGTGAAATCTATCCATATTCTTGCGCCATATTGGCTGGCGCTGTCGATTGCCTGCTTTGGGCAGTCTGGGCCGGGCGCGGCTGCCGCTTCAGGCTTGAGCACCCATTCCCTATCGGTCGATGATGCGGTTGCCTCTTCTCTTGAAGGCAACCCGGAGATTCGAGCGGCTGTACGTCGCCTGTCTCTTGCCAAGATGAAAACGGAAACCGCCCGCAGTCTGGACGACCCTATGCTGATGGTGCGCGACTGGGGCACTCCGCTGCGCAAGCCGTGGGATCTGAACCAGGCGCAGCTCATGTTCGCAGTGCAGCAGACCTTCCCCAGCCGTGAGAAGCGGGAGATGCGCGCCAAGCTGGCGGAAGACGACGCCGGCGAAGCGGCCATCGATCTGGAGACCTTGCGCCAGGAGGTCTCGGCGGAGACCCGCAAACTCTGCTCGGACCTGATGCGCAATGCCGACGAGATGAAGTTGCACGAGCGCCAGGCATCGCTGCTCAAGGAGGCTTTGGCCGTCGCGCTGGCGCAGTACACCACTGGCAAGGTTCCGCAAGCCGATGTGCTGCGCGCGCAGATGGCGCTGACACGGCTGAGTGAGCAACTCATTGAGCTTGAAGAAGAGCGGGACACGGCGCGTGCTCAGTTGAATGCGCTGATGGGCCGCAGTCCGGACGAGGATATCGATATTGCAGGCAATTACGGAACTCCCGCGGTCTTGCCCATGATCGAGGAGTTGGAGCGAATAGCTATCGAGCATCGGCCGGAGCTTGCCGCGCTCCGTTCTGAGATTGCAGAATCGAGGGACCAAAGCAAGCTGACTCGGTTGGCGGCGAAGCCCGACTTCACTGTTGGCCTCGGCTATATGTTGATGCCGACCGGTTCGTCGTCGCGCAACGCATACATGGCCGAGTTATCGATGAACCTGCCGCAGTTGAATCGCAAGCGCCACGAGGGCGAGGCGAAACAGGCCGATGCGGCAACCGATGTTTCGCAGGCAATGCTTGATGCGCGCGCATCAACCGTGTTCCTTGAGATTCGGCAGGCGCAGATTGCGGTGTTGTCGGCCGAGAAACGCGTCAAGCTCTATCGCGATACGCTGCTGCCGCAAGCTGAGGCATCGTTCAAAGCATCCACCGCCGCATACCAGAACAATCGCGCCGAGTTCATGAGCCTGATCGACGCGCAGAACCTGCTGCTCGATATTCAGACCGCCTACTACAAGGCATCGGCGGCCACTGACGCGAGCGTGGCTCAACTGGAACGCGCCATCGGCACGCAGATACCGGATTCAGCAAGACAAGGCACAGGGGGAACAAGCAAATGACACCGACAGAAAAGAAGATCTTTGCATTGGGTGGCGGCGTTGGGGTTCTGTTTGCCGTCCTGGTCGTTGGGGTGATCGCCGTGCGCGAGATGCGCAGCGCTGCCGCATCGTCGGGTCCAGCCGTTGCCGTTCGATCGAGCGCGGGACAGAACGGGCAACAAGGCACTGAGCCCGGCACGACGGTCGAGTTGACTCCGGCAGAGATTACCGCGGCGGGCGTACAAGTGGCCGAGGTGCGAACCGCTATGTTGAAGAGCGGTATTGACACCTTCGGCCGCGTCGAGCAGCCGGAGTCGCAACTATCCGCTGTGAGCGCATGGGTTGGCGGCCGCGTGGACAAGCTCTACGTTCAATACACCGGCGAACGCGTGGGGCGCGGCCAGGCTGTGGCCGACTTATATTCTCCCGAAGTAGCGACGGCAATCGAGGAGTACCGGCTGGCTGAGGAGAATCGCAACCAGCTTCGCCAGTCCGACGATGCATCCGCAAAAACGCAGGCCGAAGCTCTGGTGAACGCGAGCCGGCGCCGCCTGGAGCTATGGGGGATTGCGGAGAAGCAGTTCAACGCACCGGCAACAGCGGGTGTGCCGCATGTCACCATCTATTCCAACGCCGCGGGAAGCGTCGTTGAGCGCAAGGTGACGCAAGGCCAGTATGTGAACGCAGGCGATACGTTGCTGACCGTGGCCGACCTGAGCGAGGTATGGATCAAGGCCGATGTCTACGAAGAACAACTGCCGCAGATCCACCAAGGGCAAGAGGTAGCCGTCACCGCCGAGGCGCTGCCTGGCCAGACTCTGCACGGCCATGTCGAGTTCATTGAACCGACGACAAATCCTCAGACGCGTACTGTGCCGGTTCATGTGCATCTCGGCAATCCGGGAATGCGCTTGCTGCCGGGCATGTTTGTCAGCGCCAGTTTCTTGAGCCACAGCGCACAGCCGGTTCTGGTGATTCCGCGCTCGGCTGTGCTCGACACGGGCACACGAAAGATTGTCTATCTGGCCAAGCCTGACGGCGTCTTTGAAGCGCGCGAAGTGCAGGTGGGAGCGCCCGCGGAAGATCTGTTTCCAGTGACCAGCGGACTTGCACTGGGCGACAAGGTTGTGCTCAACGGCAACTTCCTCATCGACTCGCAGGCACACCTGAGTTCCGGCATGTCGGGGCTCTATGGCGGGTCGAAGGAATTTGCCGGAGCGCCCGCGGCGACAGCGAAATCAGGCGCGGAAACAAGTGCGGCAAAGATCGCCTTCCACGCGGAGCCCGAGCCTCTGAAGGCCGGTGAAGACAATCAGTTTCACGTAACTCTGACGGACGCGCAAGGCAAGCCGATCAGCGACGCGAATGTCAATGTAAAGCTGATCATGCCCGCCATGCCGGCGATGAATATGCCGGAGATGAAAACTTCCATCGATCTTCCGTGGACAGCAGGCCAGCAAATGTACATGGGCAAGGGCCAGGCGCCGACGCCGGGAATGTGGACCGTGTTTGTCGAGGCGCGCAAGAACGGCCAAGTGATTGCAACTTTCCACACGCACCTGAGCGCCAGGTAGGAGCCAGCCATGATTAACCGCATTATCGAGTTTTCAATGAAGAACCGCTGGCTGATTCTGGGCGTCTATTCCGCGCTGGCGGTCTGGGGCTACTGGGCGCTCATCCACACGCCAATCGATGCAATCCCCGACCTGAGCGAGAACCAGGTGATCGTATTCACCGAATGGCCGGGCCGCAGTCCGCAGGAAGTGGAGGATCAGATCACCTATCCGCTCACCGTCAACCTGCAAGGATTGCCGCATGTGCGCACGGTCCGCTCGTCGTCGGCCTTCGGCTTCTCGATGGTGAACGTCATCTTCGAAGACAAGGTGGACATCTACTTCGCGCGCACTCGGGTGCTCGAACGGCTGAGCCTTGCGGGAAGCTTTCTGCCCGCAGGTGTAACACCGATGATGGGGCCGGATGCAACGGGAGTGGGCCAGGTCTTCTGGTACACGGTCGAGGGGCCTTACGACAGTGGTACATTGCACTCCATTCAGGACTGGTTCATCAAGTACCAACTCAACTCCGTGCCAGGCGTCGCCGAGGTTGCCAGTGTCGGCGGATTCGTCAAGCAGTACCAGATCGATCTAGATCCGATCAAGATGCGCGCATATAACGTCGCCCTAAAAGATGTTGTCGGCGCGGTCGAGCGCAGCAACAACAATGTCGGCGCAAAGGTGATCGAGGCCGGCGATACCGAGGACATGGTGCGCGGCATTGGACTGATCGGCGGACTGAAAGACATAGAAAACATTTCGCTCGGAGCTTACAACGGCACCCCGGTCACCGTAGGCAACGTCGCCAGCGTGCAGTTAGGTCCCGAGTTTCGACGCGGCGTGCTCGACAAGGGCGGCAAGGAAGCAGTCGGCGGAGTGGTCGTGATTCGCTACGGCGCAAATGCGCGCGAGGTCATCGAGGCGGTAAAGAAAAAGATCGGCGAGATTCAGCCGGGGCTTCCTACGGGAGTTACCATCGTTCCCTTTTATGATCGCAGCGTTCTGATTGATCACGCCGTGGGCACGCTGCGCCATGCGCTTATTGAGGAAATAATCCTTGTCACTCTGGCGCACGTGCTTTTCCTGTGGCACTTCCGGAGCATACTGGTCGTTACGATCCCGCTGCCGCTCGCGGTGCTCGGCTCATTTCTGTTGATGAATGGCGCAGGCATCTCGTCGAACATCATGTCATTGGGCGGAATCGCGATTGCCATCGGCGTGCTCGTCGATGCGGGCATCGTGATGACAGAGAATGTGATTCGACAGGCAGAGCAATACGAACACGAGCACGGCAACTATCGCGAACACATCTTTGAAATCACGCTCAACGCGGCGCGGCTGGTGGGCAGGCCCATTTCGTTTGCAATGGTCATCATCATTCTTGCCTTCGTTCCCGTCTTCGCGCTCACCGGCATGGAAGGCAAGATGTTTCATCCGCTTGCCTTCACCAAGACCTTTGCCATGGTGGGTTCCACCATCCTGGCCATCACGCTGGTGCCGGTGTTATGCACGTTTCTTATCCGCGGCAAGCTGCACCGCGAAGAAGATAATCCGGTGATGCGCCTGCTGCGGGCTATTTATAAACCAGTTCTGGGGTGGGCGCTGCGCCACAGGGCGATTACGCTCTTGCTGGCGCTGGCGCTCTTCTGCGCGGCCGTTTATACCGCGACAACCATCGGGTCGGAGTTCATGCCACCGCTCGATGAGGAGACGGCGCTCTTCATGCCCATTACCGATCCGCGTATCTCGCTCACCAAAGCCACGGAGATTCTTCGTCAACAAGATCGAATTATCGCCGCGGACCCCGCCGTCGCCATGGTGGTCGGCAAAGTCGGTCGCGCGGAAACGTCGACCGATCCAGCGCCTGTAAACATGAGCGAAACGACGATCACCTTCAAGCCCAAAGACCAGTGGCCCAAAGGCCTGACGAAAGACGCAATCCTGGCCCGGCTCGATGAGAAGCTACAGATCCCCGGCGTGACGAACATTTGGACGCAGCCGATTCGCAATCGCATCGACATGCTCTCCACAGGCATCCGCACTCAAATCGGCATCAAGGTCTTCGGGCCAGATCTGAATGTAATCGAACAGAAGTCGGAAGAGATCAAGGAAGTAGTGAGTCAAGTGCCCGGAGCAACCGATCTCTATGCAGAACGCACGACGGGCTCGCCATATCTGGAGATGACAGTCGATCGGCCGGCTGCCGACCGCTATGGCTTGAATGTTGCCGACGTGGAGGACGCAATTGAAACCGCTATAGGCGGCAAGAATCTGACCACAACGATCGAGGGCCGGCAGCGTTTTCCGGTCAGGGTGCGGTATGCGCGCGACTTCCGCGAAAACCCGCAGCAACTTGGCGACGTGCTCGTAGCCGGCAGCAATGGAGCGCAGGTGCCGCTCAACAAAGTCGTCGCAATCAAAACCACAATGGGACCCTCCATGATCAGCAGCGAGAACGGCCTCTTGCGAGGGTCAGTCTTGTTGAATGTGCGTGGCCGCGACGTGGGTCGCTTCGTTGACCAAGCTCAACGAGTCGTTGCTCAGCAGGTCAAGATGCCGCCAGGTTACTACATCGAGTGGAGCGGCCAATACGAAAATGAAATCAGCGCGCGTAAACGTCTTGAGATGGTGATTCCACTTGTTCTCGTGGTGATTTTCGTGCTGCTCTATCGCACCTATGGTTCCGCCAAAGAAGCCGCCCATGTCCTGCTGGCGGTGCCCTTCGCATTGACCGGCGGCGTCTTTATGGTCAAGGCAATGGGACTCAATTTTTCGGTTGCCGTGTGGGTTGGTTTCATCGCATTGTTTGGAACCGCAGTGCAAACCGGCGTGGTGATGGTCATTTATCTTGAAGACGCGGTTGCCCGGCGCACGGCGGCCGACGGACGGCTGACCCGCGCAGGCCTTCACGCAGCCGTGATGGAAGGCGCTCTGCTGAGGCTTCGCCCCAAGGTGATGACGGTAGCCACGGTGGTTGCCGGCCTATTGCCGCTGCTTTGGTCCACGCGCACCGGTGCCGAATTCATGAAGCCACTCGCTGCGCCTGTGCTGGGGGGAATGGTCAGCTCCCTGCTTCACGTGCTGATTGTGACACCTGTGATCTTCACCTGGCTGCGTGAGCGGGAACTCCAGCGCATTCATGAATGACGGGAGAGATTCTCAGAGCGAAGCCACGATGACCATGCGCCCGACCGATTTATGAACGGTGCTGACTTCTTGAGGAAGTCAGCACCTTAGAGCAATGGCCTGGGGTTCACCGATCGTGGTTTCACTGTAGC